>Ga0182024_10007056_pt1 | contig 24383 bp, 21 predicted proteins | sample P32metaG_FD_120480 | JGI IMG/M metagenome (GOLD analysis project Ga0182024, IMG submission 120480) | Permafrost microbial communities from Stordalen Mire, Sweden - P3-2 metaG (Illumina Assembly) | ecosystem: Environmental > Terrestrial > Soil > Wetlands > Permafrost | place: Sweden: Stordalen...
TACCCCGTACTTCCCCCCGACGCCGTGAACGTCACTTGCTGGCCGGCGGAAATCGCTGCGCTGGTCGGACTGATAGCGACCGATTGGGGAGCGATACTGACCGTGACCGTCGTTGTGGCATAGACGGTCCATGCCGGCGCCAGCGAGGTCTCGGCATAGGCTTTGAAGGTATAGGTGCCGACTCCGGCCGGCGTGAATTGCGCGTTGGCCGGGTTGCTGCCGAAGGTCGAGAGATTCGCCTCCGTGCCCTGGGGGTTCACCACGTTGATGACGGTATTGGTCAGGCTGTCGCCGTGGGTGAAATCCGTGGTGTACGTTGCTGCAACGGCGCTCGACTGGCCGAGGGTGATTGCAGACGGAGTCGCCGTCAGCGTGGCCACCGGTCGGCTCGCGACATCGATGGTAGCCGTGGCCGTGTTGCTCTGGGCGAAATTGCCGCCAGCCGGCGAGTAAACCGAGACGACGTAGGTGCCCGCGCTCCCAAACGCGACGGTTTGGCTGGGACCGCTGCCGCTTGCGGCTCCGCCCCACACATAGCCCTCGGACCCGCCGCTCGCGGTGAACGAAACGGTCTGGCCTGCATAGATCGACGCCGCGTTCGGCGTCAGGGACACGCTCTGGCCGGCGGGAAGGACGCTGACCGTGGCTGAGGCCGTATTGCTGACCCCGTAGATGCCCCCTGCCGGAGAGTAGACGGTGACCGTATAGGTTCCGACACGCGGGAAGCTGACCACCTGCGAGGCACCTGAGCCGCTGCCCTCTCCGCCCCAAACATAGCCATTCTGGCCGCCGCTGGCGGAAAACGATACCGACTGGCCCGCGTACACCGTCGCGTTGGGTGGCGCGAGCGACACGCTCTGCCCCGCCGCCGTGACACTTACCGTGGCGGTCGCCGTGTTGCTTTGAGTGTAGCCGTTACCCGCGGGCGAATAAACCGTAACGGTGTAGGTGCCCAGCGTCGGAAACGTGACGGTTTGGGCACTGCCACCCCCGCTTGCGCTGCCGCCCCACACGTAGCCATTCACCCCGCCGCTGGCGGTGAAGGTGATTGCCTGGCCCGGATTGATCGCCTGATAACTCGGAGCGATCGACACGGTCTGCCCGAGCGGCGCCGAAACCGTGAAGCTCTGCGAACCTATCGTGCTGGAGACCCCGTAATTGTTGTCGTAAGCCACGGCGGTAAAGGTGTGGCCACCTTGTCCCAGACCGGCGGTGTTGTAGCTGAACGACCACCCCGAACTGGTGAGGTTGTTTGGCGACCAACGTCCCCAGGAGGTATTGGCGGATTGCACGTCCGGCCGGTAGCCGCCGAGACCCGCGGAAAAAGATCCTGATGCGCCACCGTCCACCAGGATCTGAACCGACGAAAGCGGCGCGCCCAGTTGTGCGTCCGCCGCCCAGCCGCTTCCGCTGATCGTTTGGCCCTGAGTGACCGGATTCGGGCCTACGCCGTCAAAGGAACCGACCGGGGTGGCGGGAGTGACCGTGAGCGTGTAGGCGCCCGCGATGTTGGACGGGTTGTAGTTCGCGTCACCGTCCTTCGCGACCCAGAATTGGTAGCTTCCCGGCGCTGGAGGACTCCAGGTAGAAACCCAATCGGCGCCCGGTGAATTTCCCGGGCTCGGCCCCAGGTTGGTTCCAGCGAAACTGGAATTACCGCCATCCCAATTGGTGTAACCGGCAATGCAAAACTGCCATCCTCCCGATCCCGATCCTCCGGAGTAGCTGGGTGTGAAATTCTGGGAAAAGAACGGGAAGGAAGTATTGGCGGACGAAGCCCCCGCCTGATCCGACTTTCCGACCACCGAAACGGTCCATGTGATCGTTGGGGACTGGGCCCCGAACGAGTCCGTCGCCCAGGCCGTGTACGTGTCGGTCCCGATGGGATCGCTCGTGGGATTCTGGGAGTTGCCGGAGTAACCATTCCCTCCGCCGGCATACGCGAAGGGCTGCCCGTTCTTGTTGATCGAAACCGCGACAAGATTGCCGTTATCATCCTGACCATCGGCTGAAATGGTGTAGGTCTGACCCGACTGAACCTGAGTCGGGTTGGTTGAACCGTACGAGCTTGTCCAGCTGATCCGCGGAGCGTCGTTCGCCGCTCCCGAATTGACGACCGCCGTGGTGCTGTAGATCGGGTAGTCCCCCTGGCTGCCCCCGCCCTGATTGTAGATGTAGACGTAGATGAAGACCCGAAAGTTGGTGTACGGCGGAAAGGGCGAATAATTCCACGTGAAGGCGTAGCTGGGCGATGGGCCTGGATTTGGCGTATTGACCGGCTGGTATTGCCCGGCCACCGCGTTCCAGTTGCCGGAAGAATCCTGCTCTTCGAGCCATACATCCATGCCAAATACCCCCTCCGAACCACGGGGATAAAACGGCGCCACGTAGTACAAGAAATACCCCCGCGAGTGATCTGTGTAGCCGAAGGGACTCACGTTGGGATAAACAATGCTCAGCGAGCTACCACCATGGTCTGCTCCGTAATTCGCGTCCGGAAACGGATCGTTCACCGGGATCGGGCTGTGGTAGTTGTTCCCGTCCGGGGAAGTCGTCTGAGTGGGACCCGGGTCTCCGGCAAACACCGGCTGTGCCAGGAGTCCGGCACAGGCGAGAGCGGTGAAGCAGAGCGAGCGCCGCATGGGAAATCATGGGGTCTCGTAGAGTTCCACGAGAGCGATGCCGGTCAGTCCCGTGTTCGGCTTCGCCCCCACGATGGCCGTATAGTTGCCGGGCGCTGTGAGAGTAAGCAGTGACGCATCCACACTGCCCTCAGGAAGCGCGAATGCCCCGGTTTGGGAGGCCAACGCCCGAATCTGATTCGTCTGGGCCGAATTGCTCCAATCGTCGTTGGAGGCAATCGGGTTGCTCTGCCCGTCGAACAGGGTCAGCACCGGATTGGGCAGCGTCGATACGAGACCGAACTGGGCCAGTGCGGGTCCGACGCCTCGAATCAATAGCCGCTTGTGGCCGCTGCCGGCCACCGTGCAGCCAACAATCATCTGCATATCCCCGGTGCCCACGAGGCCCCGGGTGGATATGTTCACGAACCGGCCTCCATCGGTCAGGCTGACATCGTAGATTTCAACCAGGCCGACATGGCCGGTCTGGTAGGTCGCGGGCGCGCCCGGAGCCGGAGAAACGACGACCGTGTAAGCCCCGGGCGGCAACATGGTGACGAGGGCGCTATCGCCGCCTCCTCCCGCCCAATTGGTGAGCGCAAAATCGCCAACCTGGGCAGCGGCAGCGGACGCCGCCGCTCCGCCGTCCGGGCTTGTAGTCCATCCCGTATTCGAGGCGATCACCTTGCCGTTGTCATCGAAAAGCTCGATCTCAGTGGCTGGAATGCATTCGGCGGCGGGGAACCCGGCTGTTTGCAGGGAAGGTCCAACGCCACGGATCAGGACTTTCTTTTGGGAGCCGCTAGGCCCTGCGATGACGAAGCCCCCGATGAGGACATTGTCTCCATTCTGGACCAAGCCGCGCGTGGATAAGCCCACCAACTGGGTGCTCCCGTCCGACGCTGCGACGGGCACCTGGGGCGGCAGAGCGACGGCGGCTGACGGTAGGACCCAGTCCGCCTTCACGCTGTCGGCACCCACGGTCACGGTGGCCGTCGCGCCATTCAACGGCCCTCCCGTTGCGGTCAGGGTATAGGTTCCGGAATTGGCCGGCACCGGGATGGCGTAACCCCCGGAGGCGGACGTGACCGCATACCAGTCGCCCTTGCTGGGCGTCACGGTCACGCCGGAGATGCCTTCCCCGGGATCGTAGACGCCGTTGGAGTTGGCGTCCTGATAGGCAACGCCGGTGATAAAGACCGTATTCGCGGTCCCAAAGGGCAGGTCGCTCGTCGTCAGGAACTCACTGCTTGCCTTGAACAGGGTGAGGACCTGATTCCCGCTCACACCCGGCGACACATCGATACCGACCATGCGAGTATGTCCGAGGGCGAAGTTCGGAAAGATCGGCAAGGTGTCCCCCTGGCTAAGGAAGCTCGGCGGAGGACTCCATGAAGTCGGGTCGGCGATAAACTGCGAAAGCATCCATTCCCTTCCGCCGATATACGAAGCGTAGAGATTTGCCTGCGAAACCTCGGCATAGTTGGCCCCATAGGGCCCGAAGGAGGCCACTCCGCCAGTGGCGTTGGGTCCGGTGAACACATTGGAGGGGCCGCTCAGGAGCGAGGTGACAAAGAAGGGGACCGGATAGATGTAGGTCGGCGGAGGCCGCTGGGAGGGGAAATTGGTAGCCGGCGGGTTGGCCATCGCTCCCCGGGTCTGAGCCTGCTGCTGAAACAGGGGATAGAATACCAGCGGTGCGTTGCTGATCGCCTCAGAGGCAGGAAATTTGCTGCTGTTGGCCTGGGCCGTCTGGTAATTCGACGAGACGGCGGATTCGATCTGCGCAGCGGTGGTCGGCGATTCGGCGAGCATAAAGCCCGCGATCACAGAATCGGAGCCGGCTTGGTTCAGGATCTGGTCGAGGGTTCCGACGGGGTCTTTCCGGCCGGCATTGAGCCATTCCATCGCCGCCTGTGCCTGAGGGCTCGGTTCGCCCTGGCTCCATGGCTGGGTCGGCTGGGCAAAGGCGTCCGGGCCGAGAATTAGGATTAGGGTGAGGGCGGGGAGCGTTTTCACGGGGAGGATCGACTTACGGCATCGGGGAGGTCGCCTGTTTTTGACACAAATAGTCAGTGACTAACTGACTATGCAACAAAAAACTTCCCTCCCTGTTTGCTGCTAACGTTCCGGAACGCGTTCGCCGGCCCGGAGGCCCGGCCGGGAAGTCCTGCGGAATAGCCGCTAGAAAGGGGAGAGTTCCGGGTGTTGCTTGGAAAGCCACCCGATCACTTCCGCCCGCAATTCGTGCGCGAACTTCAACAGGTCCGCCGCCTCTTCCGGAGAAATCTGTCCCACTGAGTCGTACTCGGTGATATTTCGTTTGGTTCGGCACCGATCCAGGTAATCCGCGTCGCCCTGGCGCCCGGCTCCGAGGATCAGCGGAAGGGCCTGCAATGTCCGGTAGTGCGCGAGATTCTTCTCGGGTCGAAAGCCCTCACAGTAGAGCAACACGGTGCACAGCTTGAGCACGGCGTTGTAAGCGATCCCAAATTTCCAATCGTCGGAAATCCCCTGGGCAGCGTCCTCCAGGTCGCGATCCGCGATGGCTACAAGGCTGGCGACCTGCTGCCGGCTGGTCACATAGGGCCGCAGCCATCCGTTCTTAGCCCAGAGCTGCAAGCTCATCAGGTCCTCCCACGATAAAAAGTTTTTCTGCCGCCATCACGTTTTTGAGGAAGGCATCGCCGCCCCCGAGTTTCGAGGAAAAACTGGCCGGGGACATTACGATAGGATTTATCTCCCGGCCGATGGCGTCCGCCGCTGGTCGCAGGCGTGGGGCGATCTCGCGCAGGCCAATCGATCCGATCACCATGAGATCGACATCGCTGGATGCCTTTCCGGCACCTGCCGCGAGCGAGCCGAAGACAAAAGCTGTCCGGATGCCTTCTGAATCCCTGAGCGCGTCAGCCAGGATCTCCCGCAAGCCGCTTGTCTTGGCCACCAGGGAAGTCAGTTCCGGAAACAATGGATGATCCTTGTTGGCGCGGAAGGCCCTTCGATTGCCGTCTTTCCGGCTGTGCACAAGGTCCAAACGCTCCAGTTTGGCCAATTCGCGCTGCCATGGCCCCAGGCCTAGTTTACTCAGCCGGCTTAGTTCTCGGAGATGCAGTTCGCGAGTGTCAGATCCAAAAAGCAATCGTAGGGCCTCACCCCGAACCGGGGGCAGGAGTTCATGGAGTAGGGATGCCATAACGTAATCTTCAAGGTTACGAATGTAACCATGTAGATGTCAACTGTCCTTTATTGTGCCCTACGCCACGGCTTGCGCCGGAATCTCGATGAATGGTCACGTAATGGCGCGCGCAATTACTGGCGTCGGTGCGCCGCCGGCGACATTCCCGCATCTATCTCGCCTGCAAAGCGATGGTGTATCTGAACCCCGCAGCAATCGCCACGACGCCAGTCAATCCGGCGGGAACGTCGCATTGGCCCTGATCATTTGCTCCCCACGCGACCACTGTACCATCGCTTTTCAGCGCAACCGTGTGGTTGTAGCCGGCCGCAATCGCCACGACACCGCTGAGTCCGGCCGGCACATTGCATTGGCCGCTGTAATTCTCCCCCCGCGCAACCACCGTGCCGTCGTTCTTCAAGGCGACCGCGTGCTCGTCACCTGTGGCAATCGCCACCACCCCGGTCAGGCCAGTCGGAACGTGAAGTTTGTAGTCCTCGTTAAGATAATCGTCCGCAACTACCGTTCCATCGTTCAACAGAGCGACCGTGTGTTTGTCGCCTCCGGCCGCGATTGCCACGATCCCGTGCACTCCTGAAAACGCCATGTCGAATGTTCCCCACGCGGTCACTGTGCCATCCCGCTTCAGCGCGACCGTGCGGTCGGTGCCCGCCGATATCGCGACAGCATCGCGCAAGCCGGCGGGGACCTTCCATTTGTTGTCGTAGCTCGCGCCCCATGCAACCACGGAACCGTCGTGCCTAAGAGCCACGGCGTTGTGAATGCCGGCCGCTATGGAGACGACCCCGTTCAGGCCGACCGCTTCGCCATCGAGCACACCCCAGGAGACCACGGTTCCGTCCTGCCTCAGGGCAATGCTCTTGGCTCCTTGCGCGGCGATTGCCACAACGCCGCTCAAGCCGGCGGGAACGTTGCATTGGCCGTTGTCGTTTTCGCCCCACGCAACCACCGTGCCACCGTGTACCAGGGCACGGTTGATCTGGTCGTCCGTGAATCCCGCGCGACGCATTGCGGAGCCTGTCCACGCCATGCGCTTTTCAGCGGCTGGCTTCGCTGCGGCTTTGACCTCGGCTTCCGCCTGTGCAACGGCAGATAGCACGGCCGCCGTGGCCGTGGGAAGGGAAGTCGCGGTCCACGCGACAATCTCGGGGTCGGCGGCGGCCGTCGGGATTGGCAGCGGACCCGCGGTGATGCCGGATATGCTTCCAAGAAAATTGCGCAAACCGTCGGGTTCTTCCAGTAGACAATCGTTGGAGATGACTATCAGACCGTCGGCCGCTGGCACGGAAGCGGCCCAAACGTAATTCTCGTTCTCCGAGCCCACCTTCCGCTGCGAATTGGCGAGCAGCCATGCCTTGGGTTTGGCTCTGAGCGTAAAGCGACCGTCCGCATCGGTCTTGACTGCCGGTTTGGGGAGGATTGCGAACAGACGTGCCGCAAGGGCGGCGTTGCCCGGCAGGTTGCCCGCAACCTTCGATTTCTCATCAGCCTTCAGTCGTTCAAGACGCTGCGCGCATTCCTTTTTTAGCCGGCGAACCTCGGCGACATTCGCCGCGAGACCCGCGGGTTGCAGTGCGTCCAAATCAGATTCGAATCGCTCCAGCGTGGATTGGTCCAGGTGCAATTCGGCCAGATTCGTGTTCCGCTTCAGCTCAGCGTCCCTGAATTCCTGCAATAGTGTGGCGGCGATGGGCTTGAGTTGCTCGTCATTGACGGCGTGCACACCCACCGAGCCCATCTTGACGTTCTCCCTGCTCTGGGTGACGACAAAAATCTGCCCGGTCACCTGACGGTCAGGGGAACAGCCAGCGACTGCAAATGCAAGAGCGGCAACAAGTAGTGGTGCGGGGAATTTCAATTTTTCGCTTCAGAAGCGCCGTGAATCGTAATCTGGAGAACGCAACTCATTCAACATCGGAGGCCCGCCGCCTTATGCTGAAGTCCTCCGCCATGACCCATACCTTGAGTGCAAAGTAGAGTTTGATCATGGTTTCGTGGTCTCCGTGATCCATGAATATAATCTGGGCGCTCGAATCCGTGCCCTGCGTGGTGGTCACCGTCTTTTTAAGCCGCATTCGCCAGCGGAAAAGTCGAAACCATTTGGGCAGTGCTCCACGATCCCCCCTGCGAGTGCCCTTCTTTGTCCGGTCGCCACTCGGGTCGGCGAGGTTCACCTTGCAGTAGGCCCTGCTCTTGTACGGGTTCTTTCGGGCTCTCACAAGGACAACGGCTTTTCGATCAAGCCCCGCCCAGACCTTTTTGGAGGGGACTCCCACGGGCCGCACAACGATGTCTCCATAAGCCTTGCGAGGAACCTGCGCGGCGAAGGTCCATCGGTTCAAGCTGGAGAAGTTATCGTCCTTAACCGAGTAAAGGTACTCGGTTCCCCTGACGGTTCTGCCGGCAAAGCGCCACGTGGCGGTTCGACCTTCCCCCTGTCGCTCGATTTGAAGCTTCTTTGTTTTGTAGCTCTGTTTCATGGGGAATTCGAGTTCGCGTGACGCCTTTTGTTTCGGCGGGTTTTGCCGTCTTTGGAGCGAGAATTGTAGCCGCGGCAATCACTACACGGCAACTCCGAATCCACATCCTGGTCTTTCCGCCCGATCCAGTTGACAGCGAATCAAAGCTCGACGTCGGCCTCGACCTGCGCCTTTGGCTACGAACTCTTCAGCACGGGGAGAAATTCGCAGAGATCCCGAATGGCTACAAGGTGCCTTGTGGCCACGTAGTACTCCCGCACCGTCTTGAAACGGTCGCCGTACTTGGTGAGAAACGAAGTCCCGAGCTTATTGTTGCCACGGAGGATCGCCGGGAGACTTCGGCCGCTCTCGAAGAATTTCTGGGGGTGCTCCAGGCCGGCGACGAACAGTTCCCGCCGCTTGTCAGTCTCCGCTTCCGCAAGAAAATGGAAGTCCTTCAGAATTTTATTTTGCCGGATCACTTCAGCACCACCCTGCCAGTCGATGAAGGTAAATTCAGCGACACGCTTGTTTGTCTCCAAGTCGAAATCATTGCCGGTGTTTCCGGCCGCCAAAGAAAGCTTCACCACAGTTTCGCCATCTTCGAGGAGCGCCGGTAGCACCAGGAGGATGCCCACAGCGTGAACGATTTCGTTGATTTGACTGGAAGTCCTCTTAACCAGCAGCGCTGCCAGCATCAGCTCCATCCCGATGCCAAGCTCGCTCAACTGGGGCGAGATCGAAGCCTTACTTGCCCCCTCCAGTTTCCCTTGGATCTTGGCGACCGTCGAGCGCAGCGAACCGGCCCGGAAGGTGTCCAGCAGCTGAGCGGCCTGGAGGAGGTTTCCCATGGGGTTCCTTAGATCGGATTGCGATCAATCGAAGTCAAATGGAGACTACTTCAACAGGCACCTCATCTGACACCCGCCCGAGGGGGACACTCAAAGTTGCCCCTCAATTCGAATTCTGAATCAGGATATCCGTGTTTTCCCGCAGGGTGAACTGGCTGGTCTGGGTGGCCGTGGCAATCGAGGCACCCTTGAAGACGCGCACAACCCGTCCGCCCAGGATGCCCGATGATAATGAGACACCTGACCCGGCTGCTGATGTCAGGAGCGGGCTCGGACTCTCGTTGAAGTAGACGTAGCCATTCGCGGTCGGGTGGGTGTTGGAAACGGTGAGGACATACCGCGAGAGGACGATCTTGATGACGCGCAGGCGGTACAGATTCGAGCCATGAGCGTCGCCGTTCCATGCCGCCACCTGGGCGGGCGTGAGGAGCCCCGTCCAATAGCTTGGAGCCGTGCCGTACTGCGTATTCCATTCCGTGTTCCAAAGGGCGTTAAACCAGGCGGCGGTGCCGTCGTTCGCCGGCAGGACGACCTGCTCCGTCCGGGCCATGATGGAAACAAGGACAAATCGTTGCTGATTCGTCTCGCTTGGGCCGGCAAACAGAAGGCGCGACCGATTATAGGGATTGAACACGATGCTCGCCAGGGCCGGCTGGTTCGCCGTGTAGGGCGGGGCCGATGTGACGGCGAGTCCCCGGACCGCGGCGAGTTTGGCGAACCAGTCGCTCGTGCTCGTGCCCACGTAAACGGGTGCCACCGATGCCGAAAAATTGGTCGTCGGGACTCCGGTTGGGATGTCGGCACTTAGGGCGGCAATATTGGTGTTCGCCAGGTCCTCCGAGTCGAAGGACCGCACGATGTCCTGCTGCATGAAAGCGAGAGCCTGGTCCTCCGCCTTCATCTGGTCGAAAATGTACCGCTGTACGATCCCGGGAGCGGCGATCGCCGCCAGAATCCCCACGATCATGAGGGCTCCCAGGATCTCGATTAACGTAAACCCTCGTTGTCGGTTCATGGCCTAGTAGTGCATGTTCTGCTCTGCGGTCATGATGGGCATCCACATGCTGAGCGCCACGGCCCCGACCATCGCGATGACGGCGAGCATGACCACCTTGTCGAAGATGGCGAAAAAGACGGCGATCCTCTCCTGCGCCTTGGTCGAATAGTGCCGGGCGACACTATCGAGGGCGCGGGCGAGCCCTCCGCTCGCTTCCCCGGTGCCGATAATCGTGAGTGCAAGCTCTGGGAAGTACCCGGTAGCCCTTAGCGCCTCGGTGATTGCCGGGGCGTCCGGGTTGCCGACCGTGGCGGTTCCGCTCTCAAGTAGTGTCCGAGACCGCAGTAGCGCCAGCCGCAAGGCCCGATTTCGGGACGCTTGTGCGCAGGCGCTGAAGGTGGAGCCGGCATCGGCGCCCGCGCCGTAAAGCGCGCGGTAGTTTTTCGCGACCTCGGCCGTGGCGAGGGCCTGGACGATCCCCCCAACGAAGGGAAGCCGCAACATGAGCCGGTCGGTAAGCACCGCAAGAGGTGGGACGGCACGCAGGAGGCGGATGGTGACGGCTCCCCCAATCGCCCCCGCCAGGATCAGGCGCCAGGACGACTGGAGAAATGCGGAGAGCCCCAGAATGATCCGGGTGATTTCCGGGAGTGGCATGTTCAGGGAGTCGAGAAGGGGCTTCAGGTTCGGGATCAGCCGAAGGAGGACGAGACCGACGACGCAGGCGGCAAACGACACGATAAAGAGCGGATAGGCCACGGCCTTTGTCGCTGTCTTTCGAATCGCGATGCGGAAGGCGATCTGGTCGCGCAGGTCATCGCATCGGGCGGCGAGCGCCGCACCCCCGGATTCCTCACCGACCTTGAGGGTTGCCACGATCCCCTCGGGGAAGCTCCGGGGATACTTGCCCAAGGCCTCGGAAAGCGACGCCGTGGACCGGGAGAGTTCGGCATGGACGCCACGCAGAATGCGGCGGGCCTGCCGGTCGGGAAAGTCGTCACGTAGTTTTGCGACCGCCAAGTCCACGGGTACCCCCGCGCCGAGTTGCATCGCCAGCAGATCGAAGAGTTGAGCCTGGGTTTCTAGGGAAAGCTTGGTGCGGCGCCCTCCGATCCGTCGTTTCAGCTCCTTCTCCCGGATCAAAAAGGCGCCGCGGGCCTCAATCGCGGCCCGCAGAGCGCCGACGTTCGCCACGTCGAATTCCCCGGTGAAATACCGGCCGCCCTGGGTGACACATTTGGCGCGGTAGATGGGCATCAGGGAAGCCTCAGTTTGAGGAGTCTTTCCGAAACAGGACAGGCAAGGAGGAAAGAATCCTTTCGCAGGTAGACCGTGTCTGCCTCGATCCGGTACACAGTCAGGTCCTTGAACCGTTCGCCAATGCCGTAGGGTTCATCGTCAATCACCGCGGTCGGATTCGGCCCGGGTACGGCCGCTGAGACCCGGATCGCCAGTTCGCGCCAGGAGACAGGCGGCTGATACAATTGGACAAAGGGATTGGTGGTCGTCGGCTCCGAGGTGATGAGGAGGCTGGGGTCCAGTTCGATCACGTAGTCGCCATTGGGTGTGATGACATTCAACCGAGAATCTTCGGGATCTGCCGGTGCGGCAGTCGGGACGGGTTTCACCGGCAAAACGTCCGGCCTCGCGGTGCCAGTTGGCGCCGATTTCTGCGAATCCCGGACCTGGGCCAGCAGTCGTTCGTTCTGCTCGGACAGGCCTGAGATCGTCCGCTGCGAACGCGCGACCATGGCCGCCAATTCAGTATCGGTCGGCTGGGGGTAGTCGTTCGCCATTCGGGCGGTTGTGACCGGGCCGCGCTCGAACAGAATCCCGCCGGCTTCGTCGCCGCCGAGGTTGAGACGTGCCGGCCGTGTCTGTACGATCAAATTCCCGGGCCGGTAAGCAAAGGCCGGATTGTCGGGATCAGCGATCATTCCGACGTAGTACTCCTCGTATTCGGCTGGAAATGCACCGGGAGAGTGGAAGTCGGCCGGCGACATGGCGGGAATCACCTGTGTCCCCGCTCCGGACGCGGGCGGCACCTTGGCTGCCGGCTGAACGACATGCGCGCAGCCGGCGAGTAGCATAGACGCGGCAACGAGTGCTTTCATAAGCGGGTGGCTGGGTTGGCCTTGGCCCCCACCTCGGCCGTTCCCGGGCGGCGGGCATAGCGCAAGTCGATGGGCTCCTTGGTGTAGAGATAGAACTCCTTCCCAGGCAAAACGGCGACGTAGTAGCCCTTGTCATCGATCTGCTTTCGGATGTCGTCGACCATCTGGGCAATCCGATCGGTTCCGGCCGCCCCTCCTTGAAGAAGCGCATTGCCGATGGAGGGCTTGGGTTCGCTGACGATCTGGCTCGTCAGCGGATTGAGAACGGACACTTGGGATTGGACGTTCCGCGTGACAGCGGCGATCGAAGCGAGCAGCGCCTCCTGGATTGCCTCGTCGCCCAGGGACTCAAAACGCCGTCCAGCGATGCCGGGGCTCTTTTCCGTGTCGCCGTAGACGTGCTTCGCCTCATCGTAGTCGCGGTTGAGCGCGAGGGCGCTGACGGACAATTCCAACCCATTGTTCGAGTCGGTTGACCTCCATACAAAGGTCCACTTGCCATTGCCGTCGATCCGGTCCCGGGAGGGCGCGGGCTTGCCGACCCCATGGACCTCGACTCCGGCGGGAACGACCAGCCGCGTCACACCGTCCGGGTCGATATTGTACTGGTTTTCCAAGACGATCCCTATCAATGGAGCTTCGATGTTGCCGCTCTCCGGGCCGCCGATCAGTTCGCAGCGGATCAGACGAAAACTCGGCAGGTAGTAGGTCGGCGGCAGGGGCGGTGGCGTCTTTGCCGGGGCGGGATGGTACGGAAAGAGCGAGATGGGTGTCGGCGAATTGACAAGTCGTCGCTTGATCTCCTCCGGAATCGGAGGCGGACGCGGAGCCTCGTTCTTCCTCGAAGTGTCCGGCGGCAGGACAAAATTGGAAAACGTCTCTCCAAACTGCTGTGTGGCGGGCTGCGGCGCCGGTTCCTTCCCCGTAGCGGGCTTGGCCACGCTCTTCGCCTGTGCGGCTTGTCTGGCTGCCGGATCGTCAGCCTGCCGCCGGGTGCTGCTCGCGAAATAAAGCCTGACCGCTGTCAAACACCCGAGCACCGCGAGCAGCACGGCGGGCAGCCAAAGCTTGCGGAACGGACCGGTGACCTTGCCCAAAAAACTCATGGCGTTGTCCGCGTGGGGACGATCAGGCTGAAATCGTTTTCCAGGCTGAGATCGGCCCGCCCGCCGTCCGCCGTTCCGGTGTAGCAGACGTAGCCGAAGTTCTGCCCGGGCTCGGGCTGCGTGAGGACGAGCCGCCGAATCCCAAAATCCTTGGTCCCCTTGGCGACGATCAGGGGGTCGGGCTCACCTGGCGGGACCGGGGACAGGACTCGGAACTTCAGGGTGTCGGAGCGGCCGCTCCTGCCCCGGGCGGTCAGGACATACTCGCCCAAATCGGGGAGCTGCGCCGAGAGCCGGTCCAGAAGCGATGCTTTCCGCCCCTTCGGGTTTGCGATCTCCAGGGAAACGACATCGGGCGAAGCGTCCCAGATCAGCCGCGCCGGCTCCCGCGTCGGGATAACCTGCGGCACCTGGGCGAAGCTGGGCCAGTATAGGTTGCGGCCAACCCGAAGGGCGATCTCGCCGGCCCGATAATAGAGCGGCGCCTCGGTGTCGTTGAGAAAGATAACCCGAAAAACCAGCGTGTCATCGCGGTCGAAGCGGAATACCTGGTCGATGACGATGCGGTAGCCGGGGTATTCCAGCACTTTGCCGGGTGCGACGACTTGGATCGTACGTTCCAACTCGGGATGCTGGTCTTTGACTACGAAATAGGTCTTCGCGTCCTGCAAGATGTCGTAGAGCCGCCGCGGGGTGACAGGAAAAACCTGCGCCAGTGTCCGCGACTGCTGCTCGGGCGCGAGGGTCAATGTCCGGGTGGGATTATCCGAGTAGTAGAACCGGAAGCTGTAAACCGAGTCGCCGAAGATGACGTTCAGGTCAGCGGCGCCGGGCAGAAGCGATTTGACGCTGAAAAACCGCGTGCCCGGCTCGTGCTGCAGGAAAACATTCGCCACCGTATCGGGCTTGGTCGTGATGTTGTTGCCCTCGAAGGCCTCGATGGGCGCCGGCATGAGAATTGTCGTCGGAACCGCGCCGATGGCGACCTCGTAAGGCTTGGAATCCTCGAGAACGGCCTTGCGCATGAACCCAAGCGGCGGGGGGACTGCCGGGTCCACCGGCGGGTCGGCTTGGACGCGGAAACTGACGGCAAGCGCAAGCATCACCGCGATTCGCTGTAATCGAAGTTCCATACGCCGAGCGGATACTGCCGGTTGACGACCGCGTTCTCATTGCGGAAGAAGTACAGGATGAGCATGAAGTTGAGCCGATCGAGCTTGGGACCCTCGTTGAAGACCCCGGTGCGGATCAGCTGTCCGGTGACCCGAGCGCGGTAGCTGCCGTCCGGGTCGGCGACAACCTCCGTCGCCGCAATCTCCGCCTTCTGGTGGTAGCCGTATTCGCGGAACACCGCCCCCTGGGTTTTCAGGAAATCAGCGAGCTTGTCCCTGGCGGTCCGGGAAAACATGAGATCAATGGCGTCGTTGTCCTCGATTCCGGCCGGAGTCCGGTCGAGCATCGCCCTCGCTGCCTGGCCGGCGGCGATCTTTGGGAACGCAAGCGCCTCCCGGAACCGCTGGAGCCGTGCGATGGTCACCGTCCCGTCGTCGCTGACAATCACAGCCCGCTCGGGTTCATGCATGAGGTAGATGGCCAGGACCGGCCCCAGTGCCGCGGCAAAGAGGAGAAAGAGGCATGCAAGTCCGAGGAGACGGACCGTGAAGACGCGGCTCGCGAAAAGGTCGAAGAGACCCTCCTCACCGGTGTCCCCCGAGGCTGGCTTGTTCGCCGGAGCGTTCATCGGCGGGCGAAGCTGCCTAACATGGGAACGCTCCGGGCTGCACTCATGATGGGGTCGATGTGGGTGCCCCCGTAGAGCGCGATGAAAAACATCGTCGGAGGCACGAGGAGCGATCCGAAGATCATGATGATGGCGGCGACCAACTCGCGCAGAACCGGCTCCAGCACGGTCGCAACCGTGGTGGCAACGGCACTGCCGTTGCCGTCGAAGGGAACCTGAAAAACCGTATTGGCCGCCGCTGCCACGATGGAAAAGCCGAGCGGCCACGCGAGGACGCTCGCCGTCATGCTGAGGTAGGCGGCGGCCCGGTCGCGCAGCGCCGGAACGCTGAGGGCGCAGATGGCGATCGGCATGAAGGTGAACAGGGCTTCGACCAGTACCCGCTGGAAGAAGTAGAACGGCAGCGCGATGAACGCCCCGATTGTCGTCAGGACGTAAACCAGGAGTTGGATCACCAGCCCCAAGAGGGCAGCCCTCGTCAGCAGGCTGAAATTCCAGACGAGATGCACCACCTGCTGTACGGTGCTCGGCCCGGCGGCTCCGCCGTTCGCCGGGTCCTTCACCAGGTTCGCCATTCCCTGTAAGAAATTATTGACCGCGAGATTGAGTTGGAAAACCGAATTGGCCTGCGCGAGCTGCTGCGCGGGATAGTAGAAGAGATTGACCACATACGGCCTCCAAAAGGAGATGGACGCCGAAAACATGACGCAGAGCGCGATCACGACCAGCGCCTCAATGGAGTGCGTCGGCTCCCGGCGGTGCCTCCAGACCTGGGCATAGTAGCCAATGAGCGTGACCAGGAACGCGACCCCGTACACGTAAGTCGAAAGCGAACCGAAAGCACTCACCAGCGCCTGCGTCGGTGCGGTCAGGTCGAATCGGATCATGGCTTGACGGAAGACCCGGCAGCGGCGGAGCACGCCCATAGAAAATCCGCGATGCGGCCGTAAATCCGGGCCTTTGGGAACACTGCATCGGCGATGAGGATCGTCAGCAGGACCACGGAACAAAGCAGAAGGTAGCCGCCGACAAACCGCCGGAGAAACGTCCCGTATCCCCCAAGGAATCTATTGCCAGGAGAGGACATCGAACTGGGTCTGGACCAGGCCATTCGCGACCGATTCGTGGGCGCTCTCCTGCGTCTGTCCGGTAACCGTGTCTTCCTTGGCCTTCTGGTTCTGGTTGATTGTCTGCTCCGCCTGAATCATCGCAAGGGCCTCCTGGCGCTGCGCTTGCAGCGCCTGCTGCCGGACGGAGAGGGTTTGAATCTTGCCCCGGAGCTTCTCGTATTCCTGTTGGGTTATTCCGGCCTGGGTCATCTGCTGGTAGGTGTCGGCGATCTCCTGGTTGTTCGTTTGCGCCTCCGTTTCGGTGGACTGGAGCGTTGTAAGCGCCTTTTCATAAACGGACTCGACCGCCGCATAGCGTTTCAGCCGGTCGTCGGGAACGTTCACGCTGTTGCCGAACACATCGGTCGTCGGGACCGCATCAAAGTCGCCGTGGTTCGTGTACCCAAGGGTCGGCTGCCCGGCCGTGACGACAAAGCTCGCCGAAATTCCCTGATTGTTGTCCTTTGTCAGATTCTGCGCCTGGAGCTGGATGCTCTGGGCCTTCGCGACCACGCTCGGCCAGTCGCCGATTCCCAGGCGGATCTGGTTCTGGGTGGTCAGCAGGCTATCCGCCCTCTGGATCTGCTGGAGCTGGTTTTGAATCTGGGTCTCGGCCTTGGCCAGGGCGCTCGCCCACTGCGCGAGCGTTTCAACCTTGGTCTCGACCAGGACGCCATTGTTGATCGGGTCGTAGACAACGTCACCGACCCCAAAAAGGGCGAATGCCCGGGGAAGCGTGCCAAGCGAGATCAGCGCAATCGCGAGAGATTTCATCGTGAAGCGGGTTGAAGCTGGGGCGGGCAGGCGGCCAGGGGGCGCTTAAAGAAGGCCTTTTCGCTGCGGGAGAACCCGCTGACTATGCAGGTCACGGAAACCAGCTCCCAGCCCTGGCGGCCCAGGGCGGTCAGTTGGCTTGGGGTGGGATGATCGAGGACGTAATATTCCCAGACAGTGGCATTCATAGGCGGTGGAAGTTTAGGGGGTGGAAATTCGGATGTACTCCGTCGAGGCGTCGATCTTGACCCCATTGATCGTGCGCTCCGGTGCCGTGATGGGGATTTCGAGGTAGTGCCCGGCCTCCCCTCCGGTCTCTGGACTACGGCCCTTCTTCTGGGCGTTCTGGATCGCATCGTAGGTCGTTTGGGCGTTCTGCGCCCGGCCCCGGTCATAGGACAGGGCGAGCTGCTTCTGTTCGTCCGAGGCCGTGGCGCTGTGCGCCCATTCCGCGGCCCCGAGCGCCGCCACACCGCCAGCCAGGGTCCAGTACGGATTCCCCTTGCTGATCTTGTCGGCAATGAGGCCGCCAGCGCCCGCGGCGAGAACGTCGGTTCCTATCCGGGCTGTCTGGGTGGAGGCGCAGCCCGCGAGAATCGCGGACGCAAAGAGAAGTATCGGGAATTTATGCGGCATGTTGGCTGAATGAATAATGGAGCGTCCCGGAAATCTGTGGTACAGCCGACCGGCTAAAGTAGCACGAGGCCGAGTATCGTCCCGCCTCCGGCAAATTGAGCGGAATAGGGTACTTGCCCACGGCGTCCCGCATGCTCTCCGGGAGCAGGATGCGGTCGGCGAATAGCTCCAGTTCCTTCATGTCGTCGTGCCGCAGGATGAGCCACTGGCGCGTGTTGTTGAGAAGCGACGAGATGCCCTCGATGTGGGCGATCTGCGCGAAGTCCTGAAGGATGAAGGCAAAGACGCAGTTGTACTTCGCGAGCTGGGCCGAGAGTTCGAGGGCGAGCTTGGCTCCCCCCGGCATCTGAATCAGCCGGGCCAGCTCCTCCATCGTGAACCGTTTGCGCAGATTGCGCGGCATGGTGACGATCCGCTGCCGGATGCGCCCGGTGATGTTCAGGGCAATCGCGCCCCGCAACGCGAGGTCGCTGTTGTCCGCCTTCGCCAGCTCGAAGTGGACGACCCGGGTGTCGAACCGTCTGTTCGTCACCCCGTCGAAGAGCGGGCCGTATTCCCCCTGCGCACTCCAGTTGTCCATCAGGGCCGCCAGTTCGGCGACCTCCTCCCGGTTGTGCTCCTGGCTCGGCCGCAGCCGCAGAAGTTCCGCCAGCTCCGAGTGCCGGGGATACTCCTCCGGCTTGAAATATGCGAACAGGTGGCGCTCGGCCAGATGCGCCGTCTCATGGCTCTTTTGGAAATGGGTGATTTCCGCCTCGGTGATTCCGGCGATGAACTCCTGGATTTCTCCGTCATTGGCCTGGACCCGGTCACGAACAGCGGTGTAGGCGTCAAAGAACGTGTCGTCCGCGGTCATGCGCGCTCCGTGCCACTTGTGAATCGCGCATGCCTCTCGACGCGCCTGCCGGTTCTTTTCCGAATTCCGGCGCGCCCAATCCTCCTGGGCCTCGCGGTACAGGACCCCCATGTAGTAGGAGAGGTACGCCCTCCGGCGACTGTTCAGGCGCTCGTCCTCAGTCTTGCCCGCAAAATGGGCGGTGAGACTGATCGCATAGGCCAGGTGATCGGGATCGAGGGGCGCCCCCAGGGTGTCCAGGTAGTTGATCGTGATATTGCCGCTTTTCTGGATGACAATCGGATGGCACCCATGGTCCTCCGCATAGTTTGCGTGCGATCCGCCTTCCTCGACCAGGACATCGAAGTCGAAGTACGGACCGGTCTGGTAGAGGAGATTGTTGTACTTGGCGCTTTTCCCCGAGCGTGTGCCTCCCGCAACCCCGGTATGCTGGACAAGCCCGTTCACATGAAACCGGAACCCTGCCAGGGCCCGGTCAGACGACAAGAACAGAGCCTGAGCATGCTCCAGGTCGCCCGTAAAGCTCGCCGAAAAGGGAATTAGGTTTGCGACATGCTCGTCCTCCAGCCGGAACGCGCGGGCCGTATACGGATGGAAGCTGTTGCCGGGCAGGGTCGAATAAAACACCTCCAGGGCTGTCGCCTCCAGGTGAGCGTCGTAGCACCGGGCGTTGCGCATCGAGAGAATTCCTGCCTTCAGCGCGCTCACGTCGGCCGCCAATTTCGTCTCGTCCGCGTTCCATGCGCGCACGACGAAGGTGGTGCGGAAAAGCCGAGTCTGCCCTTCGCCGAGCTTCGTGATTGTCGCCTGCTTGCGCCGGATCGTGTCCAGCCGGGTCTGGCTTACGACAGTATCAACCCCCGCCTGCTTTTGAAGGTTCTGCTGCTCGGTCTCCTCCTCCTGGATGATCTTGTACGTGTCGAGCGGCTCCAAGTTGACCGTGATCTGATAGTTCAGAAAATCGGTCTTGGTGAGATTGTGGATCATACCCTCAAAGGTGTGGGAACCGGGCTGCCGCAGGATCAGAACCGCGTGATAGTGTCCGTCAAAGTACATCCGCCCGAGCCGGTCGGTGCCGATGTCCGAAGTGAGGCAGTTCCCCAGGATCGACCGGCGCTCATCGAACAAGCCGCCCAAGTCGGCGTGCCACTCGTCCGCGGTCGGGTTGAGGAAAAGAAACGTGTAGAGCTGGTTGTCCCGCTTGGTCATTGGCTCGATCACCACGTCGCTACCGAGAACCGCCGCCAGTTCGTTTCCCAGCTGCTCGTAGTTCGTTTCAAATTGGGAGAGAATCGACCGGTAGTAGGTCTTGATGCCGTCGCGGGACGCCAGGAGCGGTGGCGCGGCCTCGATCACCTGAGAGATGAAAACGACCAAATGCTCCCGCCGGAGCTTGCGCTCGTTTAGGAGCCCCCGGAAATACCGGCCGGTCGCCTCCCGGACCTGCTTCTCCTTCGAATTGCGGCATTCTTTGGTCGCCTGTTCGTAGGCCCCGACCGCCTTGTGATAGTCGCTGTTGCACCGCCACTGCCATTGCAGTCGGACATGCAGCGGGATCGTTTGCAGGTACTTCACCAGTCCCTCGTGGGCGCGCGCGGCGGCGGTCTCGCCCGCGCCTCGCAGGTCCGGCGGGCGAATGACAAAGCCCTTGGCGACCGTCGCCCGTTTGCGAAAGGTTCCCCAAACCAGCAAATCGCGGACAAAGTGACCGTTGGGCGGAGGTCGGTTCATGGGTCGAAGGGCGGAAGTTCAACCAACTGGGGGAGGGAGGCTTCCCTCCGTTCCAGGATGCGGCTCTCAAACCAGTCCCGTAGATACCCGGGCGGTTTGCCCATGATGAGAAGGAAAACGACCGCGAGGAGAGCGACATTCGGGAGGACGAAAAGGACTGGCACCGCGAACATCCAGGAGCACTTGAGGACGGAGATGGCCGCGAAGGTCGCCATCACCGATACCATGAAGACACCTGCCACGATCCCGCTCGTCATCGGATCGAATCCAGCCCACAGCGTCCCCTTGGTCTGCAAGCCAGCATTGGTCGGCCGGTAGGTCGGCATGGCTAGTTGAAGTTGGGCGTCGGGGTCCCGCTCGCCCCGATGAAAATGTAGAAAAGTAGGCTCACCACCGGTACCCCGATGGCGAACATCCAGACCAAGAAGAAGCAGAACTTGGCCGTTCCAGGATTGTTCTCCTTCTGGGTTACGCCGACGAACCAGGAGATGATGGCCAGCACCCAGGCGACGATGGTAATGATGCCGGCAATCGTCCCGGCTCCGGACTTGAAGTCCTGGACGCTGGTCCAGTTGACTTGGGCAAGCAGGACGGAGACGGAGAACTGCTGGCTTGCTACCTCAGATATTTGGGGGTAAAAAACATTCATAGAATTACAAATAGTCAGTGACTAACTGACGGAATTACCCATTGCCTAAAAGAATTCAACATCAATCTGCCATGCCCGAAAAAGGCCCTCGCAAGCTCACGCCCCTGAGCGTCCAGCTTCACGAAGAGCACCGAAAGAAGCTGAACCGGCTCATCGGCTACGCCATGATGCACAACATCACCCCGAGCGTCGGCCGGGTGATCCGCACCCTGATCGAGAATGCGGCCGAGGGTCCGGAATTCCTCAAGGCCGTGGGCGCGGTGGACGAAAGGGAGCGGGAGTCTTACCGTGAAAAGCGCCGCAACCTGTGACAGGTTAAAGGGCTTCCTGCCCTGGATTTCGGAGCGAATCAGGGGCCAGCCGGAGGTCATCGGCGCCCTGGACGCCCACTTTGGCCGGAGCGAACTGGGTCTGACCGAGCCAGGCTACGTTCTGGGCGGGTTTCTGTTTGTGGGACCTACGGGGGTCGGCAAGACCGAGACCACCCTCCTCTTCTCAGAGTATTTCTTCGGGGAAAATGCCGTCGCCCGCCTCAACATGGCAGAATTCAAGGAGGCGCGCAGCGTCCTCGAACTGCGCGAACGGCTCGCGAAGGCCAGGCGGGAGGGGAAACGCGTCTATCTGATCGACGAAATCGAGAAGGCCCATTGGGAGGTGCTAGACCTGCTCCTCGGTATCCTGGACAAGGGCGCCGAGACCGCCGCGCCCGACGGCGCTCCTCTCCTTTTCACTGACTCCTACGTCGTAATGACCTCGAACCTCGGAGCCCGTGAGGCGATGCGTTCGCGCACTCGCAACTACACGTCATTTTCCAATACCGTCATGGAATATGTCCGCCGGTATCTGCGCCCCGAACTTCTGGGGAGGATCGAGGCGGTTGGCAGCCCCTTCGTGTTCCGCCGTCTGGAAGAACCCCAGCAGCGGGAACTTGCCGGCTTTCACGTCGAGCGCGTCTTGCAACGGATGAACGCGGCGGGGCATGCACTCAGGATGGCACCCGGCGCCGTCGAGTATCTGATACGGGACGGGTTCAGTGATGAGTACGGGGCGCGGCGGCTCTTGGGTGTGATCCGCAAGAACGTCGAAGGTGCGGTGAGCGTCGCGCTTCGGGACAACCTGCCGAATAACGGGATTTTGGTTGAACGGTCCGACGGCCGTGGACTTTGCATCAGCCCCGTTGGGGAACTCCAACCTGCCCAGCGCGCCTGAAAGGCGAACAAGCGTTCATCGGGACTGGTCCTTAAGAGCCGCCTTGAGGTATCTTTGCCCGGAGCATCGGGAACCAGCCTCCAAGACGCGCCGAACCCGGCCCAGCGTCACATTCCTATAACGGCTTTTCAGGCTGAACTCCCAAATGCGCAAGACCAGCCAACCCTCTGCCTTTAGGGTTTGGTTTACCAGGCGATCCCGAGCGCGGTTATTGGCAATTTTTCGTAACCAAAAATCTCGTCGCGTTGCGGGGATGCGGGATCGCGTCGGATGTCCGTGCCAGAAATCCCCGTCAACGAAGATGGCCACCCTTTCTCTGCGAAAAACGAAATCGGGAGAACCGAAAATATCCGGGTGCCGTCGCCAACCTTTGATGCCACTGGAACGGAACAACGCTACCAAGCGCAACTCAGTGTCTCGATTTCCCCGCGAGCGAATGGCTGCCATTACTGCCGATCGCTTCTCCTTGGTAAAGATGTCGGCCATGAATCCTACGTCTGAACAAATCCGAGTTCTTTCACCGTCTCCATGATCTTTACTGCCTGGGCCGCCTGCCTCGGACTCGGCGGCCGATCCTGGGCCGCGAGCCTGCCAAGGCTGAAGGCAAGGGCGCGTTGCCATGGCTGGAGGTGGCCCCTTTCCTTTGCCCATTTTGACAAACCAAACCAATAATCGGCCGGGACCCCGCGCACTGCAGTAATTGCTTCCTGTGCCACAGGGTTCGTCGGAGCCTCAACATTCAGCTTGTACTCTTCGGCATTGAGGGAATTGTCCCACGTTCGCGGGAGTGAGATGTCAATCTTGCAAAATCCTTCCCAGCATTCGGGGCGCTTGCACCATTCGGTGATATTGCGGCCATCGGGCGGTCGTATTAGATAGTCGCGGGCAGCCCGTGCGACCGCGTCAAGCGCTTGGGAAAGCTTCTGGGACAGTGCCTGCGTCTTCCAAATTTCATCCAGCGGCAAACGCCTGCCGCTTTTTCTGACAAGCCAGGCGAGGGCATAGGCGACGATCTGCGCACGGTATCCCGGCAGTCCGTGAGCGCTGACAATTCGCTCTGTGCCCCGCAGAAGAATCGCCTTTCCGACAAGCTGGTGAAAATAGCCCTCGTCCACAACGGGCCATCCGTGCTCCTGCCGCCGGTCTGTCCAGCGTCCGAAATTCTTCTCGGCGCCGAGACACACCCAGTGCGGAAGCTCGTCCCACGCGTTCTCGAATTTTGCCAGGTCGGTCTTTGAAAACTTTTGCTGCAGGGGATTGGCCGCCTCCCATTGTTGAATCTGGGCCTTCGTTCCCGCCCGGGACTTCTCATCGAGATAGCTTCCCCGCGCCCGCTCGTAATACCAACGTGTTCCGCGCTCAAGGCCGCCGGGAGCCGGAGCCCAAATCGTGCGCGACAGCTCTTCGAGTTTTCGATGAAACGGCCCGTTTGCTGAAAAGTCGGCCGTATTCACCTTGTTCTGGCTATTTGCGTAAAGGGAGATGAGCGGTACAAATTCCGTCAGAAGCTCAGGATCGTTGGCGACGGTGAGTTTCACTTGAACCATGAGCTGGGACACGTCCCGCTTTTCCTTTTTCCACGCATGGTAGATCGAGGCCGTGGTCTGCCCGCCGTTCACAATCTGGAAGTCGGTGGCACGCTTGAGGCGATAGTGTCCATCACCCAAGTCAATGATGTCGATTTCTCTCGCGCTCGCGGAAAGGCCGTTGTTGTAGGCGAGAAAACGATGCGGTTCGTTGGCGATGGTCTCCTGAATCCCCTTGTTAATTTTCCCGCGCACCTGGAGGAACGAACGCACATTCCGCTCCAGCAAACGCGGGCCGTGATCGCCGTAGATCCTTGCCAGCGTGGCCCCGGGCACGAAGGCGAGGTATGTCCGGTATTCGCCGGTGGCGTCAGCCTGGCCGATACACGCCACCGGGTCGCCATATGTCTCGGCAAAATCCAGAGTGACGACCTCCCTGGCCCGTCCGGAGGAATGAAATTGCCAAAGCTTTTCGAGGTCCCACATGGCGTGCCGCACCTCCAGTCCGTCAATGGGCTCGACGGGCAGCTCCACCCGATCCATGCGCGCGGCGCCGTCGGTCAGAAGAAAGAGCCGGACTGTGCTAAGGGCGTCACGCTGCTCGTAAATCCGACGTGCCGCGTCGAAGACTTCGTGCGATTCCTCCAATTCGCGGTAAAATCCGGCAAGCGACCGTTCAAGAAATCCCCTCAGCAGGCGGAAGTGTTCCGAAATTTCAGCCGGGGGTGTGCTTTGGACCCCGCCGGTGCCGTGATAACGGCAGACGAACAGATCCAACGTCGCCCCGTCTCCGGCGAAACTGATGCCA
>Ga0182024_10007057_pt1 | contig 24382 bp, 22 predicted proteins | sample P32metaG_FD_120480 | JGI IMG/M metagenome (GOLD analysis project Ga0182024, IMG submission 120480) | Permafrost microbial communities from Stordalen Mire, Sweden - P3-2 metaG (Illumina Assembly) | ecosystem: Environmental > Terrestrial > Soil > Wetlands > Permafrost | place: Sweden: Stordalen...
ACGACGGGTCCGAACGAGGTCGCACAAGAGCGGAAGCAAGGCTGGCCCGTCCGCCTTCTGAAAATCACCCGCAATCCGTTGGTGATCCTGCTGACGATTTTGTCGGCAGTTTCCTTCCTTACAGGCGACGCGCGCGCCGGCTCCGTGATGGCGCTAATGGTGGCGCTGAGTGTGGGACTCCGCTTCTGGCAGGAAGCCCGGGCGGACGCCGCCGCAGAGAAGCTCAAGTCAATGATCCACGTGACCGCCGCAGTTGTTCGGGACGGCGTTGCTAGGGAGATACCACTTCGGGACTTGGTGCCCGGTGACATCATCAAGCTGGCCGCCGGCGATATGATTCCAGGCGACGTGCGGCTGCTGTCTTCGAAAGACCTCTTCGTGAGCCAAGGCAGCCTCACAGGTGAGTCGCTCCCGGTCGAGAAGTTCCACGCCCCCGAGACCAAAGAGGAGAGTTCACCCACTGAACTCAAGAACACATGCTTCATGGGGACGAGCGTCGAAAGCGGTGCGGCAACGGCAGCGGTGGTCGCGACGGGGGTACAAACCTACTTGGGTAGCATGGCCCGCTCGATCACCGGGGAACGGGCGCAGACGAGCTTCGACCAGGGCCTCAACCGCTTCACGTGGCTAATGATGCAGTTTATGGCCGTGATGGTGCCTCTGGTTTTCCTCATCAACGGTTTCACCAAGCACGATTGGAAGGGGGCCTTCTTTTTCGCAATGGCTGTGGCCGTGGGCCTGACTCCCGAGATGCTGCCTATGATCGTCTCGGTCTGCCTCTCCAATGGCGCGCTCGCCATGGGCCGCAAGAAGGTGATCGTCAAGCGGCTTAATTCAATCCAGAACTTCGGGGGCATGGACGTGCTCTGCACCGATAAGACGGGTACGCTCACAGAGGATCGCGTCGTCCTCATGCGGCATTGCAACGTCGCAGGGCGTGAAACTGACGATGTGCTCCTGGACGGGTACCTGATCAGCTACTTCCAGACGGGCCTCAAGAACCTGCTCGACCGGGCGATTCTGGATAGTCCCGACTTCCACTTGAAGGGAATTGTCGAGAAATATAAGAAGCTGGATGAGATCCCGTTCGACTTCACGCGACGCATGATGTCGGTCTTGGTGGAGGACCCTAAAGGCGAAGCGATCCTCCTCACCAAGGGAGCTCCGGAGGAGGTTTTCCTTCACTCCTCGCACTTTGAACTGGACGGGAAGTTGTCTCCCATGGACCCAAAGCTGATGGTGGGGCTGAAAGAAGAGTACGAGAGCCTCAGCAACGATGGCTTTCGCGTGCTGGCGGTGGCCACCAAGGAGCTTTCGGGGAAGCAAATCTGTGCGAAAGACGACGAGCGTGAACTCGTGCTCAGAGGGTACGTCGCGTTCCTTGACCCGCCTAAGGACACCGCGGCCCGCGCCCTCGCGGCCCTGCACAAGCATGGCGTGGTCGTAAAAATCCTCACGGGGGATAACCACCTTATCAGCCGCAAGGTGTGTACGGACGTTGGCCTGTCAGCCGACCCCATGCTGCTGGGCGGCGACGTCGAGAAAATGTCCGATGTGGAACTGGCCGAGGCTGCGGAGAAGGCGGCGTTGTTCGCCCGCCTCTCTCCAGCGCACAAAGAGCGGGTCATCCGTGTTCTCCGGGGCAAGGGGCACGTCGTTGGATTCATGGGCGACGGAATCAACGACGCTCCCGCTTTGCGCGCGGCAGACGTTGGCATCTCGGTTGACACCGCCACCGACATAGCCAAGGAGTCGGCGGATCTGATCTTGCTTGAGAAGGACCTCATGGTGCTCGAAGGGGGCGTTATCGAAGGCCGTAAGGTTTTCGCGAACATCGTTATGTACATTCGCATGGGAGCGAGTTCCAACTTCGGGAACATGTTCAGCGTGCTGGGGGCAAGCGCCTTCCTTCCCTTCCTGCCGATGGCCCCGATTCAGGTGCTGACGAACAATCTGCTGTATGACTTCTCGCAGGTGCCGATTCCCGCGGACGCCGTGGACGAAGAGCAAGTAACTCGTCCGCGGCCCTGGAACATCGGGGAAATCAAGCGGTTCATTCTCTTTATAGGTCCCATCAGCTCGATTTTCGACTATACGACTTTCTTCGTCATGCTCTGGATCTTCAACTGCTGGGATCCGTCCCGCGCATCGCTATTTCAGACTGGCTGGTTCGTTGAGTCGTTGATGACGCAAACGCTCATCATCCACGTCATTCGTACAAATAAGATTCCCTTCCTACAGAGCCGAGCAAGCTGGGCGCTGACGGTCACAACATTATCGATCATGGTTTTTGGGATGTGGCTGCCGTATTCCCCTCTGGCCTCGGCGCTGGGCTTCACGCATCTGCCGCGGATGTACTGGCCCATCCTCATGCTGACGCTGCTCGGCTACGTCAGCCTTACGCAGATCATCAAAGTGGGGCTGCTGCGAAAGCAATGGATCTAAAGCGGGTATTTCCGTCGACGGCGGTATTAGTCAGCACCGAACGACTTCTATTAAACAGGGCAACCTAAACAGGAGTGGGCTGCGATGAAGCCTGCTCGCTGGAAATCCGAGGACCGGGGCGCGCGCAAAGAATGTTTTGCGGTTTCTCGCGGTTCCCAGATCACGGAGTCCCCAAAATGCCTGTACGCAACAAGGAGCGACACCGAACAGGACGCATCGGCTGGCTACGCGCGGCGGTACTGGGAGCGAACGATGGCATCCTTTCAACGTCGAGTCTGATACTTGGTGTCGCAGCTGCGCATGCGACTCACAGTAACGTGTTGGTTGCAGGGGGCGCCGGCCTGGTGGCTGGGGTTATGTCGATGGCAGCCGGCGAGTACGTGTGATAGTCGATGCGCGGATAAAGTCGTGTGCGCCGCTGGATCGTCTTGAAGGTAGCAAAGAAAGGAGCTGGAGTGAGGCTCTGGGGATCCAGCGTGACGGCATTCACAAGCGAGCCATTGTCAACGTTGTTTTGATTGGCGTCGAGAGTAAATGATGCGTGCCTGCTGATGGGTCCAGTGATTGTGTTTTCGAATTCATTGAGCAAAAGAGGGGCTTTAACCGCCGAATACGGATTGCGTGTGTTCCAATAATCCGTGTCAATGTTGTAGTTCAGATTTCCGTGAAACTGCGCAGACCCTGGCTTGGTTATCACTTCAATGCGTCCTAAGCCTAGCTTGTCGTACTCGGGCGAAAATGGGTTCTGATTGATGCGAACCTCGCGAATCGACTCCTTCGACGGCAGTTCACCGCCGCTGAATCCGTCCACATAGACTGACCCGCCACTAGGTCCTGCCGACGGCCCCGCTAGAGCTTGGAGATCGGCCATGAGATCTTCCGAATCGTCCGAGAGAGCATCTAGATCCGAACCACGCACCACGAGAGCCGTGGCGTTGCTTTCCGGGGCTGTTCCCACGGTAGGCGGAGCATCTGCGCCTACTTCGACTCGCTCTGAGACCGGGGCGATACTCAACTGTAGGTTGAGCGTCTGGGTCCCAGGCACCAAGGTGATCCGCACAGGCTCGGTGAGGACTAACCGCAGAGCTGTCCCCTGTCTGTAAGTACGATCGTGTTCTCCATGAACACCCATACTACCTTTTTATCTGTTACAGACCACTAATTGTTGGAAAGACTTATTCGCACCCTGTCCTTTAGATCAGTAGGATTTTAGCCAGACAGTGCTCTAGTCTACTTGCGGGCACGTTGCGCAACCAGGCAGACGAAAATTCCAAAAGAGCCGGAAAGTCCGGTAACGAAGAGGAAACCGTGACGATCAAGAAGCGCCCGATGAGTGCGGATGGCACGAGCGTAGAGCGTCGGAAAAGCCTCCGTTTCCCTGTGGCCGTTCCGATTGAGGTGAGCTGGTGCGGAACAGACGGGATCGCGGTCAAGGCCGATGCTGTCGCTCGGCAAGTCAATGCCAAGGGCGGCTTCCTGAAGATGTCGCTTTACCCGGAAATGGGTAGCAGAGTTACGCTGGCCAACTTCCTTTCTGCGCAGACGGCGGAGGCGAGAGTACTGGCCGCACCGCAGGCGCGCGAAGGGGTCGCAAACGGCGTTATTGTCGAGCTGATCGTTTCCAATGAGAGCTTTTGGGGTGTGAATTTGCAGATCGAGAGGACCAGCGCCGAACTCCAAAAACTCGAAAAGGCCATGCAATGCGAGGGCATCGACCTTCGTCTGCTCAAGGAATATCGCGACGCGGTTGATTACATCCGGTCGGCCGCAGGGATGGTTCAACAGCTGCGAGAGTGCCAGCTCCGCGGGCTGGATGACGGCGAACTGTTTTCCGTTCTGGCTGCCGAGCGGATTCGGCGCACAATCAATTCCTGCCTCGAAGTGATCGCCGACCTCGATTCCGGCCGGGTGAAAAACGAATCCAAAGACGTCGACGAACTTTATCAAGCGCTTGAACAGCTCTGCGACCGTCTAAGACGAGATTGTCAGGCCCACGGTAACCGTCTGTTGAACGATTCCCAGCAGCACAAGTTGATACCTGCCATGCCAATCACCCGTAACTCCCGATAAACGCCGCTAACTAATCGTAGAAGTAAAGTACTGATTCAAATGGACGGTTTTCCGACTTGGAAGACTTACATACAAGTCCACAGCTTGAATGTCTCCGGCGGTAGGCGCCTGTTGCAATTCTTGTTTAGCCAAAGCTATCTCAGGCTATTTGCTAGTCTCCGCTTTTTTTTGCATGTCGAGGAAGTTCCCATTGTCCTCGCACACCAGTTCCCCGATGCTCCAGTCGGGCTTCAAATCGAAAATTGCACGTCCACCCCAGGGCTTCGTATAGGCCTTCGGGTCGTCGATCATAATATCGATCGTCAAACTGTTATGGTTAACACGCCGTATACGCTCCACAACGCGTAGCGCCTCGCTGTGGGGATGGCCGATCAGATCGAGCCAGGTCTTGTCGTTAAAACCGACCGTGTCGACGACCAGTGTGTCTCCCTCCCACCTGCCGATCGAATCCCCCATCCATGTGGGAGCCAAATCCTTCGGGTGTTGGCGCCCATCCGTGTAGATTTGGCGGACGAAGTGATCGTACTCAAACAACATGATCACGCGACCAGGCACTTGAAGAATCTCCACGGGCTCCCCTCGTTGAAGATAGATCCGTGGCACACCGGGCGGAAAACAGCTGACAACCGGGTCGTTGGTCTTTGCCAAGGAGACTGCGTTTGGGCCGATGTTGGGCTTGTTGGCCTTGAATTTCGCTTCTGCCCAAGGTGTCATTGGAGGCCTTTCGCTGGTAATAGACATGGCGAGTTCAAAGATTGTGTACTGGCGAGAGTTGTCGGGCGGGCGCCGTGATCGCCTCCAAATTCCCGATAAATCCGCTGGCGCCGCCGTCTGAACCGTGCTAATTCCTGGATGCGTAACGCCCCGATCACATCCGCCAAATAACGGGGCCAGCACCGAAACCGCCACCGCCGCAAGAGCCGAACCCCTTAAGCGATTGGGCATTTTGGAATCTCCTTGTACCGGATTCGAGGCTTCGGCGGATCTACCAGATGGAGGCGCTCACACTAGTTTCCACAGTCAACCGTTCATTGATCCGCGTAATCCTCGCCACGTTCGATGATGAACTCCTTGCCGTTGGCCAACACGACCTTGCGGAGACGCATGGTATGCGAACTGTTTTTCGCTCGATTACCAGCAACGGTAATCTGGTCCCCCGGCTTGAACGTGCTCGTAGTCCAGCCAAGTCGGGACATGGTGAGCGCGCTGGCGGCTTCGGCAGTCCACTTTTCGACCTTGCCGTCGGAGTCCGTGACGTCGAAAAAAAGTTCTGTATGAGGATTCATAAGCTGGTAATCCGTTATGGTCCCTTTCAAAGTAGTTAGTCTCCCCGTTTCGTAGGCTGACGCCCCATGGTGGGCGAAAATCGGAGTCGAAACCAGGAGAAGACCAAGAGATAAAGCGAAGAAGGCTACGGGCCCAAGCCTCATGGGACACCTCCAAAAGTAACGCGAATATCCCATTGCCATTCGTGAGTGTCAATGCAAGAATCACGCCGGGTTGGGCTTCTGCCGAAGAGGATCGGATCATCTGACAGCCCCTGCGTGAGCGTTGATACCAAACAAGCTTGCGTTTGGGAAACTGAAACACGGGAGGAAGTCGAACATGCGTGGAACCTCGCTCTTCCTCGTAACAGTCGTGCTGTTCCTACCGATACTTCTCCTCCACGCCCAAGCGCCGCCGCAGAAACCGGCGGGACAGAAATCTCTGGACATCTATTTCATCGACACCGAAGGTGGCCAAGCCACACTTTTTGTACCCTCGTCTGGAGAAACGCTGTTGATGGATACCGGCTCAGGAGGCGATGGCAACAAGCAGGCCGACCGCATCTCCGCAGCAATAAAAGAAGCAGGCGTCCAGCAGCTTGATTATGTCATCGTGTCCCACTATCACGCTGACCACGTCGGTAATGCAGCCGAGTTGGCCAACCGGCTTCCGATTCGGCACTTCATCGACCACGGCCCTTACACCGTAGAGCTCCAGCCAAGCCGCTCCACTGCCTTTGTCTCCTATCTGCAGGTGCGCCAGAAGGCTCACGTCAGCGTGCCGAAACCCGGTGAAGAGATTCCTATCGTGGGTCTTGACGTAGAGGTTGTGTCTTCAGCAGGAGAGCTTCTCAAAACTCCTCTGCCGGGAGTGCCGGGATCCGGCGCTCTGAATCCAGCCTGCCGCGAGTTCACACCAAAGGACCAAGATCCCACACCAGAAAATTATGAATCCGTCGGGATCGTGGTTCGATTCGGCAAATTCAGGCTTCTCGACCTTGCCGACCTAACCTGGAACCAGGAAAACGAACTTGTTTGTCCCAATAACCTCCTTGGCACTTTCGACGTGTACCACACGACCCGCCACGGCACGGAGTGGTCGGGCTCTCCAGAGTTGGTGCATGGGGCACGCGCGAGGGTTGCGGTGATGAACAATGGCCCAAAGAAGGGTGGCACGCCGGAAGCTTGGACCATCATCCACAGCACGCCCGGATTCCAGGATCTTTGGCAACTCCATTACTCGGAATTGGTCGACAAAGACCACAACCCTCCGGACGATTTCATAGCGAATCTCAACGAGACAGACCACGGGTACGCCCTTAAGATGTCTGTGCGGTCTGATGGTAGATTTGCGATCAAGAACGAACGAAATGGGTTCACCAAGGAATATCATTAGCATGCCTTTGCCTGTGAGAATTTCAAGAAGGTACCCGATTCGGGCCTCCGATCGCGAGACACCGGCAATGAAGAAGATTAGCCCACATCTCTCACAGCTTGGCAGAAGAGCAATGAAGTTTGTTTACGTGGGGAGTTGCGAGATGGTTTCGCGGGACGCTGTTGTGTAGCTGATCCATTTTTCGTTTTACGTGAGAGTTTTTTCTTTCTGAGGCTACTCCGGCGCACAACCTAACAGCGGTTGACATAATCGAGAAAGAAGTTGTTCGGGATCTTTCTTTTTCAATACTTTAGCGGCACGGCGCACAGCTTTTCATGGACTTGCTGGAACAGCGCGACGTTGGGGTAACCACCCGCCAGTTGACCCAGTTGGGGCACGACGTGATCGGAGGCGGGTGTGGGGCTTTTCGCGCGTTCGATAATGCATTACCGAAAGCGCGTCAAAGCGCCTTGCTCCGCCCTAACCCTCGGCGGAAGCGCGCTTCCGGGAAAGCACTAAGGCTTCTCAGGACGTGGCGGCCGCTGAGATAGAATGTGGACATATCGTTGAGAGGCAGCTGGCTTCATTCGCCAACTGCCACCTTGCTGCTCGTCGTTTTGGAGGGCCTAGGGTGAGCGGTCCATTTTTACTTACGTTTTCCTCTCCTGTAACATCACACTCGTGAAGCCTTTGAAGTTGCTCGGCCAGGCACTTTCTCGGGACGGTACCGTCCTGAAGCTGATCCGTCGCAGCGACGAGTACATCATTCTCGCCAACGGCAAGAGCCTTATGTCGAGCCGCATGCACGGCTCGGAGGAGGCACTGGCGACGTTCGCCTGCCGACGGGCGCGGACGCTGGAGCAGCCTAGCGTGCTCATTGGCGGCCTCGGTATGGGTTTCACGCTACGTGCGACGCTCGATCTCCTCCCACCGGACGCGATGGTTGTCGTGGCCGAGCTGGTGCCCGCGGTAGTGGAGTGGAATCGTGGCCCGCTCGGACCGCTGGCCGGACAACCGTTGAAGGATACGCGCGTGCAGGTCGAGATCGATGACGTCGCGGTCACACTCAGTTCACGGCCCGGCCAGTTCGATGCCGTGCTCCTTGACGTGGACAACGGCCCGACCGCTTTTACCGCATCGAACAACGCCGGGCTCTATGACGACCGCGGAATCGCCGCCGCCCTCGCGGCTCTCAAGATGGACGGGGTGCTGGCGGTCTGGTCGGCCCGAGAGGATCGGAAATTCGAGCAGCGTTTGCGCCATGGCAGGTTCGCCGTCGAGGTGGAGCGCGTGCGCGGTCGCCTGAAAAAGGGCGGTCCCCGCCACACGATCTTTCTGGGTCTCAAATCTCCGGGGAGGTAAGAGCACTTGGACGAGGCCAACTCACGATAGGCGCTATCAAGTCTTGTGATTAGAGCGATGCGATAGCGTGCAAAGTCCTGATAGACGTGCTCGACTGAAAGCTATATATAGTTAAATATCTCGAAACAAGGCCGTAATTTCGCTTCACGTCGTCTAATGCAGCACTAGTACGCATTCAGTTGATGGGTGGGATCCCAACCAGTCTTTTTGAGATTCGGCATAGAGACACCGGCAGCTTCGTCGAATCACAGCGTGCCGTTAGGCTGCTTGAGGCGGCTTCGCCAGGCGATGGCGCCACTTTCCCAGGATTCGATTCAGAGAGTGGCTGCGGTGCAAAAAGGAAAGCATCGGTTCTCGCCTCGTGCCGATCTTTTTGAGAGCGCGCCGAATCCTGGAATCGCGGCCCGCTGATACCAATCCCTTCTCGAGCACCTCAATCGCTTCCTGCGTCCGTCCGGCATTTTGATACACCTCAGCCAGGTTCAAATACAGCTGGGGGTGATTGTGCCGCATTCCGAGCGCTTCCACGCAAAGCACCTCTGCGTCGTCAAACCGCCGCTCAGCAAGGGCCGCCAGCAACCCAGCGTAAGAAAGGTAAAACGGGTTCTTCGGGGCACTTCCAAGCGCGCGACGAACATGCAAAAGAGCTTCTTCGGGACGCCGATCGCGAAGGTGTTTTATACATTCCTTGAAATCCGACATACCGGAATCCGTGGGAGACAACGTTTCGATACCATAGGACATAGGTTCCCGTCCTCCACCCGCAGTCACCTTGCAATTAATGCAGGGCTCGTAAATGGAGGTTAACGCGCAAGGATTTTCGCGAAAATGGATCGAAAGGCCAGATTCTGTACTAGCACTCGAACTGTTCAAATTGACAGGCGAAAATCGAGTGACTCGGGCGCGAGACAGGAGGTGAAAACCAATCGAATACCTCGCGCCTCGATTGCGCTGTGCGAACGGAACAATTGATTAGGTGTCGAATGCGCTTGGCCTTTCCCTCTGGGCTATCGTAAAACCGTGCTGCGAATCTCTACCTTGAGATTGGGCGGAGCAGCAGAGCAACTCGCTACGTGAGCCATTCAGGACAGGTTTTGGAGGGGCTGGATAGTGCTCCCGAATTCCGACCAGTCGAGGTGCAATTGCAATCCGCCAGACGCCGATTGTGATCACGCAGTAAGCGATCTCTGCGCTGGCCCACCTTCTCAAACGGGTCCACGGGTTACTTCTTCAACTGGAAATTGGGCAGCACCTTTTGGAAATCAGTTGGGAGTTTGAGAAGTCTGCTGGTTCTGGGAGCCGACATCCCGCTTGACCGGCTTGCCGTAGACTTCGATCCAATCGACCCTGGATGAACCACCAGGACCGTGGCCACTGCCTGCCATAAGGTCGGTGAATCCGATCTCATCCACTTTGCTCAGGTCGGGACTATCCACCCACCTGCCGTCCCTCGCCTCGACAATTTTTTCGATATCCAGCCTGCGCCAACGGACATCGGTGAGCGAGATCTCAGATTCAAGCCAATCCGAGGAGTACCCATCTGTGTGATCACCTACCAGCCAGGTTCCGTCCGCGAGCTTTACAATCGGCCGCAGCAGATGGAAGCCGGCCTGCATGGTCCGCCACCGCATCTTTCCCATACCGGTGAGATCAACATAGTTGTTCTTGTCCCTAAGGGCTACAGCGCAGTTCGCACTGCAGAGCCCGGTCCAAACGATGGTTACATCATCGTTCGCTTGAAAAACTTCCTGAGGACCATTCTTGTCGCCGTATAGTTTGAGCTCGAGATTCGGATTATTAAGGTCTTGCTGATTGATCGTGTGCTCCCCAGTCCCTTTGGGGGACGCCATCGGCTTCCAGTCCTCTCGGAAGAAGAGTGGAGGTCTCTGTCTCACCTGCGCCTGTCCCGCGGGGGACTGTGCAGGCTGCTGCGCCGGCGCGCTAGCGGCGAACCAAAAAACCACCACCAAGCATTTGGCCGTCAATACCGTGAGGAAGCGTCGTGACATGCGAACCTCCCTGGAGCCGAGGACATTCCCCCCGCGGAACACCGGAAAGCCTCAACCGCAACATAGAATTTGCTCACCGTGACTCACGCCGAATTCTGGGGGCAATCATGTCCGTAACTGGGATTTCCGTTTTGACTTGCCAGATGGGCACCTTTATACACCCGAGGCCCTTCCGGATACAAAATTGTTCTTCGTCGTATAGTCTTCCAACTCGGGACACCGTCAGCCTGGTTCTCGCTCACATGAAAGCACTGGCGCCCAGGACGAATAGAAATCTGACGACTGGCGTCTCCGTGCTGGCGAGACTGAAAACGGTGACGGACGATCCCGTTAGGACAGGAACTCTTGGAGATCTAGACATGGCAGCTACACCATCGCAACAACTATTTCCCTGAGTGCTCTCTCGTGTTCTGTCGCACTGTTCAGACAAAGCAGAATCCGGCGCCGTCTTGGGTTCCAGTTGGCGACATTCGCAAATCCCCAGGAGGTAGCCTGCGAAAAGGCCGGATTTGGGGGGCTAATCTTTCATGACGTCCGGCGGTGGCGATAAGGAACCTAGACCGCGCAGGCGGTGCAGAGCGTTTATCAAAGATGTACCCTATGCTGAAGCGGTATGAGGCTTCGCTGGGTCTACCCGAAGCGCGGGCTGCGGATCTCCCAAGCGAGGCAGATCGCCGCGCAGCCGTCTGGACGTTACAGATGAGCTCCGTTGGCGGAGAAAGTAGTAAATCACCTACGGTCACGATGCATACTGGCACCCGGAGTGATCTTCTTTAGGTACAGGTGCGCCACGGTTTTATGATCTATCTTGAGATTTCTTAAATCGGTTTACTAGAAGGCTCCGGCCCAATCGTCACCCCCGCCCGCGTCTTGCTGGCTTGAGCAGGGCCTCTGACGCTGACGACGTGCTTCGTTATGTCCACGATAAATGCGTCCATGCTCGACGTCTTTCCTGTCGTCTCGTCGACGCCCAGCGATTCGCACAGGATGGAGTCTTCGTCAACCGTCAGCCGCAAGAAACCATACAAGGAGTTGTTATAAACTTCGAGCGTCAGTTGATTCCCCTTGCCGTCGTTTCCTGGAACTCCGGGCTGCGGATTAAGACCATTCTTCCCCGTCTGCGGTTTACTGAGATTCAGGTAGCCGCCATTGCCAGCCACCACGTAGGGTATTTGCCGCCCGTCGGCCTTCATCGTGCGCGTGTAACGTTCGTAGAGGTGGGCGTGGCCGGAAAGCACCAAGTCCGGCCAGATGTTGGCCGCCGCACACGCGCTGTCAATCTGCGCGAGCATGTCCGGGCTGGGGAAGTGCGAGTTGCTAATTGTGAACGGTGGATGGTGCACTGCCAGGATCAACGCAAAGGGGTCGGCCCCCTTCTGGGCGCGTTGCGCCGCCGCCGCTTGCAACTGAGTTTGCAGAAAGACTAACTGCGCCATTCCGGCGGCGCCGCCGGTGATAACTCCGACGGTCTCGCCGGTATTTGAATAAAGGCCGACGATCTTCAAAAAGGGTGCAGTCAGCGTGAAATAAACGCCGGGCTGCGTCATCGTTGTGCGCGCAAAACCCTTCGCTGCCGGGTCACTCGTCGGGGACTTCGAGCAGAAGTTGTTGAAAAAAGACGCAAGGGAGTATGGTACCGGCTCTTCCTGGAAGAGAACGCCGTCGTGGTTTCCGGGAATGGCGAAAATCGGCCCCGCGTAGTCGCGATAGGGATCGTAGAACTGGTCATAGTAATAACGCTCCTGCCCGAAATAGTAGACGACGTCACCGAGGTGATAGAAAAAAGCAGGGCGCCCGGCCGCGTAAGTCTCGATGGCGGTGTCGACCGCCATTGCGTCCGCGACCGCAAATTGGTGCGAAGGCTCTTTGATACCGCCCGTATCGCCCGCGGAATGAAAAATAATTTTGCCACTATTTTGGATTTGCTGGATGGCGCCTACACCCAGTACGTCGCTCAGCGATAGCACTGGCGGCGTCTGCCACGGTGCTGGTATGGCTTCCGTAACCGGCGTAGTTGATACTCCTGAGTCGGCATAAACATCCCGAGGGTCGAACTCGTTAAAATTGTCGGGAGAAGGCCGTGGATTGGCGAATGCAAAACCCGGTCTGGCCATAGTCTCAACCCTCCGTTCATGGATCTTGGTGGATACGTATCGTTAAAGCGAATGATCGTTGGTGAGGCTTTCTCCCCCCACTGCCTCACGATCTTGTTCAGCGTGCTGATGTAATGTAGAACGGGCCGAGCGCTGAAATGGAAGCTTGGGTGCTCACGGGTGCGCCCCGCGATGCTCAGCGACTTTTAGACCTTTCGCACTGACCATCAACTTTCCGGACTTAATTCGGGCGCTGTCTCAAAATACGGGGAAGGGAGGTGTGCCAAACTTCACTCTCAGGATAGAAGGTCATCCCACCCCAGTCTCCTTGGAACAACGCTGGAACATTTGAGGGAGAAACGGATTGCACTTTTTGCCTTCTAAGCGACGGAGGAACAACGAAGTGGTATTTTCCAATTTTTTATTCGAAGGCAGATGCTCTATCCAGCTGAGCTACGGGCGCATCCGTTTCTAACCTCATTACTTTACTATGATTTTCACCGCGTTTGCGACTTCGGTGTGGACAGCATTTCCTAGAACACTTGGAACAACTGCGTGCTTTGGTAAGTCAAACCCGATGCCAATTTGCTCTGCGACTTCTTCACGGAAGGTCGTTTCCTTCTCCGTCTTCGTGTAGATCTGGTTCATCGTCTTTTGGACATCCTCACCGTTGCTCATCTTGCCGTGCCCGGTCCAATAGTCAATCAGGGCTTGGGGCACGTTGTTGGATTCGAGTGAGTGACCCGGAAACGACGGAAGCCATGGCAGCCCCGCTTCTCGATTCCCAGTTGTTTGAGAGCGGCATGCAGGAAACGGCGGATGAAGTTGCTCTGACGCAAGGATGAGCCGTTGCGAGCCGCAAGAATAAATCCTTCTTTGCGGTCGCCAATGAAGTTTCCTAGCAGGGTCGAAACGGAGGAGTGAAGTTCAACGAATCGAAATGCTGATTTCGTCTTTGGTTTCTGAATGTCCCCGCTCCAAACCGACTGCTGAACCTTTACGACCTTTCCAGAGAAGTGCTTCACTTCAAGTCCGAACAGTTCACCCGCACGAAGACCCGAAGCCGCGAACAGGATGAGAGCCATCTGCTCCTATCCTTCAACCTCGGCCATGAGTTTGATCAACTCTTCTCCCGTGAAAGATGGGGAACGACGCTGCTCACCGATTTCTGGTGCGTCAGCAAATTCGTAATTCCACTTTCTCGGATAGATTCCGCGTTGAGTCCACTTAGATAGTGACGGGCGCAGTCAACCGTCTTCGAAGCCATGAACAGGTCGTGATGGCAACCCCGGTCAGCGGCGTTTCTTGCTTTCGTTCTGCGCGACCCGCGCCTTCACCAGTTTCCGAACAAGTGCAGTCGACAGTGGCTTGTCCGTGGGGAAGTGGATGATCCCTTTGGATGTGGAGAAGCCCTTCAGCTCGTTCTTAAACGCCTCGACAACCGAGGCAGTGGGGAACAAACTACAGTGTTCCGAAAACGAACCACACGAGCACTCCTTTGTACTTGAACGCAGGAATCCGATAGCTGATGGTCTCGGTAGCCTCTGATGGCACAGCGGACCGAATCGCCGAGCGAATCTTGTTCAAGGTGCTGCGGGCAGGTTCCGGGACACCAGCAAGGTATTCATCAACGTTTTTCGGAGCGCCGTTGCCTTTCGCTACAGAACTGCGATTGCCAGATTTCACTTTTTTCACGCGGGCAATGCTACAGGAACTTCCACCTCAAGTCCATGCAACAGACTACCGTGCAGCCGTTCGACATGAAAAATACCATAGCGTGTCCTGACACACTTTCGCTGTTCGTACAACTACGCTTCATACTGCCCACCTCGCTATGTTGTTGAGAATTCGAAACCATTCTGTTGCGATGTTGGTATTGTGATGTGTCGGTTGCTGCAACGGACGCGCTCAACGAACCTGGCGGTAGCCTCCGTTTCCAATGCGCGCTGATTAATGACCCAAGGACCGTCGGCCAGAGGATGCTCGGCCTCAATCTCGCGGCGTTCGACAGCGAGAGCAATGTTCTGCCACTCACGCCCAAGGAGGTGGCTGCTTGGGTCAGATTCATCCAGCCTCCCGTCCTGCGCCTTTCGACGGAGTAACAAGGAATTTCTTGATGACTTCGTAGCGCAGTCACTCGTTCCCTCGTCCAGCGATTGCTACGTCCCGTCTGTAGACCATTGCGATTCAGCACTCCGGCAATCAGGTCGTCCGAACAGATTCGCGCCAGAACTCTCACGGCTCCGACGACCTCCTTGGTTGTCTGGCTGCTATTCTGACCGCGACGACGCCGGGGCAATCGTAACTCGGTGTGCACGCCTCCCTTCCAATGAAGGGTGAGAATGATCTCGCCCGCATCGGCATCCACATCCACAATGATCTCGTGGATCAGGGCTCCAAGGAGGTGTTTCTTCAAGCGCACATCCGTTTCCGAACTGCTCCACACTGCCTCCAGTTCGCTCGCCAAATCCTCAAAATGTTCGCGTGTGGGTGCGGGAGTAGCCTTCCCGTGACAATGGACATGTTGTTCGATCCGAAGCTGGACCTCTTGTACACGCTGCAAGGCCTGGTTCCAGCGACGTTCCAGTTCGTATTCGTTCAAGCTGCCTTTCACACCCAACAGTAAGCGATCGTTACTCTGCCGATGTGTATACACGGGCTCTTGGTCAATCAGCACGGTATCGACCCCCGACACACTTCGATCAACTGTTGCCACTCCCGGCTGTTCCGTGCGAATCGCGATAGTCCCGCGCGGCCACTGCGCCCACCTTGCCCAAACAAACTTCTGCCACCATGCGTTCAAAGCCGGCGCGGGTGACGGTCCCGGCAGCCGACCGGCCCAAGTCATCGTCCACCACTTCGATCTCGCGCCAGCCCGGTTGCCGCAAACGTTCCTCCATGGCGTACTGTAATTCCACCCTTTACGACTGTGCTGTAAATCCAGACCGAACGCCCACACCACGGATGCCACGGATAACGGATCTCTCGTGACTCCGTACTATGGGCATTAGATTGTCTACTTGTATAGTTGGCAAACCACATGTGTGGCGTTCCTCCGCGGGAGCGGCCGACGACGAAATCAACATCGTGCGCACGTACCTCTTTAAACTGATCTGTGAGACCGGCATCGAAAGTGGCACTGCCCTTCCCGTCGGACGAAAGTAGAACCGAGACCTGTGGGACCATGTAGAATAGGGCCATTGATGAGCCGCCACCCGCCCAGTTTGCGAAGGCTTGTGGCGTCGCTGATGCTGTGCGTTCTAGCCATCGCCAGCGTGGCCGCTCGATATGCCCAGCCTGCTCGAAATTGGAATTGCCTTCGTCAAACCACATCGCTTTCGACAACACAGACCACAGCAGTGGACAAAACTGCTATAGGGACGGCTGTTCTTGCTGTGGCTTTCAAATCACCGCGACGCCTCTCGGGCCGGCCCTGGCACTCGCCGAATCTACTTCAGTTTCAGCATTTTCTTCGGGGTTGCCCGGACCCGCACCGGTTTTTGGTATCTATCGTCCTCCTCGACGTCAAATCTTCGGCTGCATTTAACAACCTCGTTGCCCCGCGTGACGCTCACCTGGCGTGAGCCTACTTCGTCGTAATGAGGAGGACCATTGAAGCCTGTTCTGTGTCTACTTCTAATCTTCGGTGTGTTTGTCCCTGCGAGCACGGCTCAATCGGGGCAAGGACAAACCGACGAGCCTGCCGCAAATCCCGCCCGACCCACCGTAAGCAATCCCGCAACGCTTACGCCGGTGGGCTACTTGCAATTTGAAAGCGGCGTCCTTGGAGCGAGCACATCGCCCGAATTTTCGACGCGGTGCGAATTCAACGAGGTCATAAAGCTTGCCGTTTCGCACCGACTTGAATTCATCGAGGCTTCCGAGCCCGCGGTTCACTACGCTGCTGACGGGATTACAGCCAACGGCACTGCGGAGGTGTTTCTCGGCGCACAAGTCGTCCTGGTGCCCGGCGAGGGCGCAAAACCCACTCTCGCCGTCAGTTACTCCCACCGCGCCTATGACGGCGGCGCGCCCGAACTCGATTTCGGCAGCCCACGCAATTCCACCGTGCTCTACGCCAGCGCCGACGTAAAGGGTTTTCACTACGACGCCAACGCCATTTTCAACGAAATGCTCGAAGCGCCAGTGCACAGGGTACAGATCGGCCAGACTCTCTCGATCTCGCATCCGGTTGGCAAAGGGTTCGCTATTTCAGGCGAGATCTGGCACTTCACACAGCCGTTCCTGCGCGCCAACGCCATTGGAAACCTCTGGGCCGTCGGCTACACCGCGCGAAGAAATTTGGTGTTCGACGCGGGCTTCGAAAAAGGCCTCACGAGCACGTCCACTCACTGGGAAGCCTTCGGCGGATTTACGTACTTGCTTCCCAAGAGGATGTGGGGCCGATAGCATCATTGTGGGTGGGCGATCGAAATAGCATCGCGAAACCCGTAAGATCGGGCCATGCAAGCGAAGAGCGCCGTCGCAATCCTGGTAGCGTTCTTTTTCCTGAAAAACTCACGAATGCTAAAGTACAAGAAGCTAGAAATAGTTTGAACTACCCGTTTGCTTCGGAAACGGCAGCGTATCTTTCAATACTCTGCCAAATCTTCTGGAGAATATTCCCGCACAGATCCGGATGCCCACGGTTCCCCCCTACACGCCTCTCGGAGATACGATCCACCACAACCGCGCGAATGTCGTCGCCGGATATATGCAGGACGATTGGAAGATCCGTCCGAGCCTGACTTTGAACCTGGGCTTGCGTTACGAAATGTCCACCATTCCGTGGGAGACCCAGGACAAGATTCACTATCTTCCGACGATCTGGTACGACGCCAATGGCTGCGGGTCCACGGTCAACGGCGATGTTGGCTGCGGCAATTTGCGTAACGTCACGTTCACCTCGAATCCGACACTCACAAACTTCGAACCCCGTATCGGTTTTGCGTGGGACCCGTTCCACAACGGAAAGACCTCGGTGCGCGGAGGATTCGGGATCTTTGACGTCCTGCCGCTTCCATACATGATCGGGCTCAATGCGTTGCAAACCGCCCCGGAGGGTGTGGAGATCGATCTTAGCAATCCAGGCCAAGGGACGTACCCGAGCCAGCTCGGGACTATCGCTTTGGCGCAGGCGGCTGCTACTGGGATACCACCTGCGAGCAGCCTGAGGTGGAGCTACGTCACGCCCGACCCCAAGCGGAATTACTCGGAGCAATGGAACTTGAACGTACAGAGGCAGCTCACATCGGACACCGCATGTGAGACTTGGATTTTCTGCCTTTATCGCAATCGCCCGCGACGGGACTTGGCTACAGGAAGCCGCTCGGGATGATACGGGCATTCCTCTATGGCGGCGTGGGGACAAAGGCTTTAGCATCTCGGTGTAATGTACCGACCAAGGACGCATCCTAGCACTAAATTTCAGGAGAAGATTCATGACAAGGCAGATATCTCGGGTTATTCTCGGATTGGCGCTGGCGATGGCAGTTACACTGCCCGTGGGCCAAGCCACTTTTGGCGACAAGGACTGGGCTTCTGATTGCCATCGGCGCCTTGAGGCCGATCGAGCTAGGATCGACAACGACTCCGCGAAACACGGGGAGCACAGCCGCGCAGTGGATCGGGACATTGACAAACTTGAGGCCGACCGGCAGTGGTGCCGCGATCACCATGCGGATTGGGATCACGGCAGGTTCGATGTGGGAATTTACATCAAGCACTAACGAGTAGTAGCCCGGTCAAAAGCCGAGTCAGGGTGAACCCGGCTTTTGACCTCTTTAAGCCGTCTGTGAGGCACGAGACGGCGCCTCCCGGTTACTGCCACGACCCTTTACTTCCACGCTGAATATACGGGCTTGCCGACGAGCAATGCGGGGTTTGCTCCTTTGCGTGGGATAAATTTCTGCGCGCGGCCATTTCCAACTTCTGCTACGTAGAAATTGCCCTCCTGGTCGACGCTCATCCCATGTGTGTTGAAAAGACCACCGGGCCAATCGGCCAGCGTGCCCCAGGAATACATCAGATGACCTTCGCGGTCATACTCCACGATGCGCGAGTTTCTGTCGTCTGCGGCCCACAGATGGCGGTCAGCTGACATATACAGGAAATTAATGGATGAATGTTTGTCGACGGGCCACTGATCGATAAATTTCCCATTTTCGTCGAAGACCTGGATGCGGTGATTGGAGCGATCGACGACGTACACGCGCCGGGTGACCGGATCGGCGGCAATGCCGTGCACCACATTGAAGTAGCCGGGGCGAATGTCGTTCGGCGGATTCCCTTTTTCTCCCCACGCAAGGAGGAACTTGCCGTTCTTGTCCAATTTGACGACGCGGGTGCCATTATAGCCGTCGGCGACGTACATGGTGCCGTCGGGGAGCCACGTGAGGAACGTGGGACGGTTAAAATGAGTGGCGTCTGCGCCGGCTTGGTCGGGGGTGCCGATGGTTTGGAGGATTTTCTTTCCGTCGTTGGTCAGCTTGAAGATGGCGTGCTTGTAATCATCGACGATCCAGACATTTTTCTCGGGATCGTAGGGGCTGATGTAGACGGCGTGCGGGCGCTTAAAGAAAGCGTCCCACTGCGTCCAGCGCTCGATGATGTCCCCTTTCGCGTTGACCACAACAATGCAGTCTTCCCAACGCGCGTCGACACCGACTTTACCGCTCCAATGCTTATCGGCGTCCTCGGGTAGATCCCCAGGAGCGCCGCCCCCGGGCAGGCTCGCGACGGGGCCTTGCGAGGCATTGCGGAAAGGCACTTCACCGGTGGGGAATGAAAGGCTGGGACCGAATTGCGGGATCGGCGTGTTCATGGGGCGCGGCAGTGCGGGTAACTCACCACGCTGCGCGATGAAGACGCGGTTGGGGCTCTCGGCGTAGATGCCTTCGACAGCGCCCCAGGTCCATTTCTCGTGGCCCGGAAGCGATGTAAGACGTTTTGGCCAATCTGGGTCGGGATCGTAGGGGCCGGTGATGTCTTCGCCGCCCTTCTCGGCTGGAACGGCGGGAAACGCATACGTGGATCTCGATTGCGCCTGTGCCGGCTGCATCCTGCTGGTTAGCAGGGCGCCGGCCGCGAACGCCACGGCGGCGATCACGAGGATTAGGAATTTTGTTTTTCGCTCACGCATAGATATCCTCCACGCATTAGAACGGGCGAGAGTATACAACGAGCGGCCATAACAAGTCCTGCAGCTGGGAGAGCTCAAGCTTGCGTTACGGTCATCTCACGCAATAGGAATTCATTCTTTGAAAATCGGATGCCGTTTCGCGAAATCGAATGTCATTTTGTAAAATCGACCTTCGGCATTGGACGGCCAGTTTCGAGTAGGGTTTTCATGCCGCTCAGAATTATGGGCCAGCCGCGGCGTCCGCCTTCGAGCAGTTTTTCATCGGGATCGAGCTGATGCGATTCGGTCATGGTGAGACGCACGACCCCGCCCAGGTTATCGAGTTGGAAGGTGACAATGCATTCGGGAAGGCTGCGGAGTTCATCGAGGGATTTACCGGCGTGTCCAGCATGATGTTCGCGCCACTCGATATTCCACGTGAAAGAAAGAGTCCGCGGCGGGTCGCACTGGATTAGTTCGCCGTAGACGTCGCGGCTGCCGTCCGGGAGACGATACGTCACGGGGGAACCGACTTTCCAGTCGGACTCGATGAGGCGGCGGAAAAAGTACAGTTCCGTGAATTTCGCGCTGGTCAGCGCGCCCCAGACTTTCTCGGGCGTCGTGGCGATATACGTCACATAAATTGTTTCTGGTTTGAAGTTGGATTCGGGCACTTTCGATTCTCCTCAAGAGCTCTTTCAATTTTGCCGGGCGCACTCGACGGGCCACCGTTCCTATCTTGCCATCCGGCACCATCGAGGATGAAACGCTACGGGTTTGACAATCTGTGGCTTATCTCGCGCTCGAAAGCGGGGAAGTAACGCGCGATCTCCATCAGGTCGAATCGCGGCAGAATGGACTCCTTCGATTCGTGCTGGAGCAAAAACTCGAATGACATTCTGACGAGTTCGCTGGGGACAACCTTGCCGGCGGTGATTCGATCGTAATCGTTTTGCTTGAGCGTGACGCGATGCGATGCCTGGGTCGCGCCTTCAGTAACGATCACGCGGAACTCGGTGTCGCCGATGGATTCGACCGAAATGTTTGACTTCATTTTCTGTCCTCTTACAAAGATTAACCGAGAATCATTTCAAGAAACACTCAGTTCTGGTCGAATCTCAGTGGCGGCTGGATTCTATAGAGTCGCGCTTCGCACATTCGTGGGTTACAATTCCCGCCGGCGAACGGGTCGGATCCGACTCCGAAAGCACTGAGGAATGACAAAGAGGAGATGCAAAAATGCGACCTAAACCTATTTGCGTGGCTGTTCTCGGATTTGCGGCGATGGTGATGGCACAGACCACTCCTGCGCCGGATCTTCATTTGCGAGGCGACCGGTTCAGGCCGTTGACGTACGGTGAATTGACGCCGGAACAGAAGGCGCTGGCCGAGCACGTGATGGCCGGCGAGCGCGGGTCGCTGAACGGGCCCTACAATGTGTTTTTGCGCAGCCCGGAAATGGGAGACCTGGCGCAGAAGTTCGGCGCTTATACTCGCTTTCACTCATCGATTCCCAAGAAATTGAATGAATTCGCGATCATCATCACCGGCCGTTTCTGGAATTCGCAGTATGAATGGCTCGCGCATCGCAAGTATGCGGCTGATGCGGGTTTGAGCGAGGAAACAATCCAGGCGGTGGCCAACGGAAAGCGGCCGGCGTCCATGCAGCCTGACGAAGAAGCTGTCTACAATTTTTGCACGGAGTTGCTCGATAAGCGGCAGGTGAGCGACAAGACATTCGACGCAGCCAAGAGCAAGTTTGGCGAACAGGGTGTGGTGGACTTGATTGCCGTAATGGGATATTACGATCTCGTCGCCAGTGCCCTGAATGTGGATCGCTACCCACTTCCGGACGGGGCCAAGCCCGAATTGAAGCCGCTCAAGTAATGCGGATCTTCGCAAGAATTTTTCTGAAGTGCGCAATCGTTTGCGCTAGTGCGTCGCTGCCTTGATATCAACCCGGACATATTCGTAGGGCCTGTCAGAGATATTTTCACCCATGTGCGTGACCGGGTCCGCCCAGAAAGCCGCTCCGGCCTTGCGGTGCGCTTCTCCGACCTTGCCATCCGCTTCGGTTTGCTTGAGGTTCTGATCGGTGACGAGAACGACGACCGAGCCGACCGGATGGTGGTGCATTTTCACCTGATCGTGCGGAGGGATCTTGCAGCGGATGATCTTCACGTACTGGTTCTCAAACTCCAGGTGGTAATGCTGAGGGTCGACAACGAGCGGGTCAAGATTCTGCATGCCAGCTACGGGAAAGCTGGCCCAAGCACATGCTAGGAGCAAGGCGATAGCGATCGACGATTTTTTCATCTGTTTCCTTTTCTTTCCGGCGCCAGATTCGCGGCGATTGTTCCGGGCTTATGGCGCGAACCACGGCACCGCCCAATCCTTTACAGAATGAAACTGTACCTTCAATCAGGTCCGCTTGGAAGGTTTGATGAGGACTGTGGCGCGTCTACGGGATGGCTACGGAGACCTGGGTTGAGTAGGCACTTTCAACGCCGCCTGCGATCGACGTGACGACGTAATATACGGTCTCGGCAGACGCAAGGCCTGAGTCAATGAAGTTCGTGGCTGCAATGGGGCTGGTCGTAACCAACGCGTACGGGCCGCCCGACACGAGTCCTCGATATACGTTATAGCTGCTTACTCCGTCCGACCTACTGGCATCCCAGGCCAGGTCCACTGAATGAGTCGATGGCGAAGGATTTGCGCTCGGGGTTGTGGCTGTCCAGGAGATTATCGCGGGAGAATTGACGGCGTCGCTTACAATCGCGATGCTGCCAGCCGAACGACCCGCGGTCGATGGCGAGAAGGCCAGGGCAACCGCAATCGTCTGTCCATGAGCTAGAACTAGCCCAGTATAGATGCCGTTGAGAGCGACATTGGGGCCCGCTAGGCTCACGTTCGAAACGGTTACGCTGGTGCTACCGGAGTTCGAGATGCTGAGCGTGCGACTCGACGAGCCGCCAAGATTCACAGATCCGAAAGTAAGAGTCGAAGTGAAAGATAACTGGCCCTGGTTTATGGATTGACTCGGCGGAGATCCAGAGAAACTGCCGGTGGTCGTACCGCCGCCGCGCCTGCGGTGGTGGGAAGCTTGGGTCTCTATTCCTGCCCCGCTGAGAGGGACGCTCACCGTCCATCCGTGATAGGTGGTCAAGCCAACCGTTCCCGAATAAGCCACAACTGCGTCCGCCGTAAATGTTACGGTGACGGTCAGGCTCTGGCCGGGCGCGAGCGTAACTGGGAGCGAAGGACCAGAGAGCGAGAACTGTGCGGCCGATGAAAATATATTGACGATCGTAAAGCTTCCCTCCGGATTGTCGTTCGTCAGAGTTATCGGCATAGCTGATGTCGCTTTACCGACGAGATGATTTCCGAAATCGATGGAGTTCGGACTTGGCCTGAGGCGCCCTTGCGCAGGGGTGATTAGAAGGAATAGAAACGAGAGGGGCAAAGTGACACTGATTAGAAAATTTGTGACACGCCTTCGCATCGTTGTCCTCTTGTGCCGAAAAGGCGGGACTCCGTGTTGCCTGCGGTAGATCAGGTTCTGATTTTCAATTGGCCGGGAGATCACCTTACGTAACGCGGACAGGCGGAAACAACTGGCCGGAGGTACAGGGCGGGGACAGCACTTAAAAATGACAGATACTTGGACTCCGGCCAACTCGGGGAAATAAACGCGGGGGCATAAGGGCTCAGAAGAGAACCAACTGGACCCGCTAACGGCCGGTCAGGAAAGTCTAAAAGCCGGTAGACTTGCTGCCGGTTTTGACTAGAACTTCGGCAATGCCATTCACGCCGCTGCAAGCCAGCCAGAGGTTGCCATCGGGAGTGTGGACCATGTTTCGCACGACGCCGCCGCCTGAGGGAATGACCCACGTTTGAAATTTTTCGGTGGCGGGATCAAAGCGCACGACCGTGTTTGGCCGCGTGCCGGATTCGCTATACCACACGATGTCGTTGATGATGGTCATTCCATAGGGGCGCGATTTGGGGCCACCGGGGGAAAGCCATTCAGTGGCCTTCCCAGTCGTGGGATCGAAGCGTCCCAAATGGCCGGTCGCAAAATCCGAATACCACAGCACATCATCGCTGCTGATTGCAATGCGCCTGGGGCGTGCTGTCGTATCCGGCAAGAGGTATTCGCTAATTTCCATTGTCACAGGATCGATCTTGGCAAGTTTGTTGGTGCCGAACTCATCGAAGTATACAGTGCCTTTTGAATCGACGACCATTCCGTAGGGCTGCGCACGATTGGTGGGCACCGTCACCAGTTTTACTTCGCCGGTTTTCGGATTCAGCCGGCCGACCATATTCGCGCCTTGCAAAGTGAACCAGAGAATTCCGTTGTGATCGAAGACGGGAGTGTGCGGATCGAAGGCGTCGGGACTTGGCATTTTGTATTCGGTTACTTCACCGGTTTTCGGATCGAGCTTGCCAACGTAGGCCGCCTGGTTGGCCGTGAACCAGATGTTTCCGTCCTTATCGGAAACCAAGCCGTGCGGGCCCGAGCGCGGAGTCTTCAGATGATATTCCTTGAATTCGCCGGTCTTGGGATCGAAACGTCCGAGCAGGTTGGAAGCATTTCCCGTGTACCAAACCATACCGTCCGGAGCGTAATAAGGGTC
>Ga0182024_10007058_pt1 | contig 24380 bp, 24 predicted proteins | sample P32metaG_FD_120480 | JGI IMG/M metagenome (GOLD analysis project Ga0182024, IMG submission 120480) | Permafrost microbial communities from Stordalen Mire, Sweden - P3-2 metaG (Illumina Assembly) | ecosystem: Environmental > Terrestrial > Soil > Wetlands > Permafrost | place: Sweden: Stordalen...
GAGCACATCCGCTTTGGCAAGCACCACATCTGCGGCCTGACGACGCTCACGCCGCTGGCCGCCATGCGGGTCGAGCTGCATCAGGTCTTTTACTGGACGGTGCCGTGGCTGACGCTGTTGCGGCCGTTGCTGCGGCCGTTCGTCCACGCCTTCATCGAGCAGGACCGCGACGTGGTGGACAAGCAGCAGCGGGGACTGAATGAAGACCCGCAACTCATGCTCATCAACGACGCCGACAAGCCGGCCCGCTGGTATTACCAGCTCAAGAAGGAGTTGTTGCAATCGCGCGCGGAGAACCGGCCGTTCCGCAACCCGGTGCCGCACACGACGCTCCACTGGAGGACGTGACGGAGCGGGAGGAAGCGGCCCCGGCCCAGACAATCGCTAGGAGTTTGACTGTCCAGTACACGACGACCAGGAGCAAGGATCATCACCAGTCGGCCAAGGCCGTGGTGGCGCTCGTTAACGCCATCGCCAAGAAGGTGTGTGAGGGCAAGGGAATCGGGTTCGACCCGAACCCCCAGAGCCGCTGTGTCTGGTGCTCCCAGAACAGGCTGCACGTCACCGCAAGAAACCTGGACGGTGCCATTCCCGGACTTGCCAATCCGACCATCATTTGGGAGGACAAAGAATACTGGGGCGGGACCGGCGGCAGCAAAATGAGCGATGCGGTCTACGAATGCAACTTGGTGGGGAGAGAACTGCGCGAGTTCGAGGAAGGGACAAAGGTGAAGGTCGTCCACATCGTCTTCGTCGATGGCCTGACCCAGTGGACCGCCCGCAAATCCGACCTCAAACGGTTCGTGGATCTCACGAATCAGGGACTGATCGATGCGCTGCTCGCCGGTCAGGAGATTGAGACGGACCTTGAGCCGCTGCTGATTTCCCTCCTCCCTTCGGCGGCGAAGTGACGCCGCCGCCCCACCCTGTCGTGAGACCCAAGGATCGTTCGGACGACGCCAACGCATGACGACTCCCCTTCCCACGAACGCCCCCGGTAATCGCCTGACCGAACAGCAGCACCGCGCCGTCCACACCCGCCAAACCTCCGTCGTCCTCTCCTCCGGCGCCGGCTGCGGAAAGACGCACGTCCTCACCGAACGCTACCTGGCCCACCTGCGCGACGACGGCGCCGAGGTCGGCCAAGTCGTCGCCATCACCTTCACCGACCGCGCCGCCCGCCAGATGCGCGGCCGCATCCGCAAGGCCGTCGAGGACAACCTCCGCGCCGCCGACCCCGACGACAAAACCTGGGCGCGCCACCTGCGCAACCTGGAAACCGCCCCCATCAGCACCATCCACGCCTTCTGCGCCGCCCTGCTCCGACAGAACGCCGTCGAGGCGGCGCTCGACCCGCGCTTCGACGTGCTCGAAGAAGTGCTTTCCGTCAACATCGAGGGTGAAGCGCTCAATTCCTGTCTGCAAAGACTGTTAACGGTCCAGACGGAACCGGGCGAGGACTTGCGGCGGCTGGTGCTGCTGTACGGGTGGCGGCCGGTCGTCGAGGCGGTGAAACATCTGCTCCGCTCGCGGGACGAGGCGTCCTGGCGGAAATGGCTAGACGAGCCGCCGGAACGGGTCGCCGAGGGCTGGTGCGATTTCGCCCGGCGGTCGCTGCGGCCGCGCTGGGTCGCCCACCTGCTCGCCGCCCGGCCGCACGTGACGCGCTGCCTCGATCTGCTGCGCGGCTATCCGCCGCTGCCTGGGCCGATGGCGGACAATGTGCATCGCCTAGTGGACGAATTGCCGCGTCTGGTGGGGGCGGCCGACCTCGGGGTGGCGGTGAAGGAGTTCCACGAACTGGCCAAGGTCGGCCGCGTCGGCAAGAAGGCGTGGCCCGACCCGGACGTGTACGAGTCGATCAAGACGGCGTTCGAGAAGCTGCGCGAGGAGCTGAACGGCTGGGAGCTGGAACGGTTCGACGCCACGGCGGAGGCGTTGCGGGAGGCGGTGGAAGTCGGCCGGCGGACGTTGCGCGTGGCCGGCGAGGTTGTCGCCGCTTATCGGGAGCGGAAAAGGGTGCATGGCGTCGTCGATTTTCAGGACCTTTTAACGGCGGCCCGCGACCTGCTGCGCGACCACCCCACCGTCCGCGGCCGCCTGCGCGAGCGCTACCGTTTCCTGCTCATCGACGAGTTGCAGGACACCGACCCGGTGCAGATGGAACTGGTCGATTCGCTGTGCGGCGCGGGGCTGACGGCCGGCAAATTGTTCGCCGTGGGCGACGCCAACCAGTCGATCTACCGCTTCCGTGGGGCCGACGTGCATCAATTCCAGGGGCTGCGCGAGAAGATGCCGCCGGAAGGGCGACAGAACCTGACCAAAAACTTCCGCAGTCAGCCCGCCGTCCTCGCCTTCGCCAACGCCCTGTTCTCCCAATGTCTGACCGATTACCACGCGCTGGAAACCGACAACCCGCAGGTCAACGCGGGGCCGTGCGTCGAGTTCCTGTGGGGTCCGCGCGACGAGGGCGCCGACGGCAAGGCCGGCGTCACGGAGGGCCGCGTCGCCGAGGCCGGCCGCATCGCCGACCGCATCGCCGGATTGGTGCGCGACCGGGCGGGGATCGTGGCGGATCGCGAGGGCGACCCGACGCGGCCGCGGCCGGTGCGGCCCGGCGACGTGGTGCTGCTCTTCCGGGCCATGAGCAACGTCCACCTGTACGAGGCGGCCCTGCGAAAGCAGGGAATCGACTATTACCTCGTCGGTGGCCGGGCCTTCTTCGCGCAGCAAGAGATTTATGACATCCTCAATTTGCTCCGCGCCTTGGAGAACCCACAAGACGGCCTAAGCCTCGCCGGCGTGCTGCGGTCGCCGTTCTGCTGTCTCAGCGACGAGGCGCTGTTCGTGCTCGGCCGGCGACGCGACGGCCTGTGGGCCGGCCTGTGCGACGAAACGGCCGAGGCGCGGCTGCCGGCCGACCAGCGCGAGCCGGTGCGGCGGGCGCGGCGTCATTTGCAGCGCTGGCGCGGCCTGAAGGATCGGCTGCCGATCGCCCGGCTGCTCGGCGCCGTCTTCGCCGACTCCGGCTACGACGCGGCCACGCAGCTGGAATTTCTCGGCGACCGCAAGCTCGCCAACTTGTGGAAGCTGCAAGACCTGGCCCGCACGTTCGACCGCTCCGGCCTGTTCGGCCTGGCCGAGTTCATCGCCCGCCTCGGCGACCTCGTGCGCAACCAGCCTCGCGAGGAGCAGGCGGCGACGCTGCCGGAGAATGCGGATGTGATAAGAATGATGACGATCCACCAGGCGAAGGGACTGGAGTTCCCCGTGGTGATCGTGCCCGACCTGGCGGCGACGGGCCACGGCGGCGGCCTGCCGGTCGCGCAATGGGACCGCGGTTTGGGCTGCGTGGTCAAGCCGCCGGTCGAGGACGGGGAAACCGTATTCCCCGATTTCGCCTGGAAATGGTGGCAGATACAGTCCGAACTGGAGGATTGGCAGGAAGACTTGCGCACCCTCTACGTCGCCTGCACCCGGGCGCGCGATTATCTCATGCTGTCGGCGTCGCTGCCGGACGGCTATCAGCCGGCCGGCCCCTGGATGCTCACGCTGGCCGGGCGCTTCGACTTGGAATCCGGCCGCTGCCTCGCGCCGGACGTGGCGGAGGACCGGCGGCCGGCGGTGCGGGTAAACGGCTGAGGCCGCGGGCCGGTGGCCGGCCGCCGCGCACCCGAATACCATGAATCCGCCCCGCCGACCCAACCGAGGAACCTCCGCCATGAGAATCCATGCGTGGCCGTTGCCCGCCCTGGCGCTGCTGGCCCCGGCCGTCCTGTTGTTGTGCGCGGCCGAGCCGACGGCCGGGCCGGACCACACCCTGAAGCTGTCGCTGCGCACGCGCGTCGAGACGTTTAAGGGCGGCGGCGTTTGGGACGAGGTCGTCCTGCCGCGCGAGCTGCCCGGCGACGAGACGGCCGTCATTTTATGCGATATGTGGGATAATCATTGGTGCCACAACGCGGCGGCCCGGTGCGGCGAACTGGCCAAGAAAATGCCGCCGGTGCTCGACGCCCTGCGGGCGCGCGGCGTCCTCGTCGTCCACGCGCCGTCGGAGTGCATGGACTTCTACAAGGACGCCCCGCAGCGCAAACGCATCCACGACGCCCCGAGGGTCGAGCCGCCGGCCGCGCTCGACCTCAAGGACCCGCCGCTGCCGTGCGACTCTTCCGACGGCGGCTGCGACGACGAGCCGCCGTCGAAGTTCTCCAAGGCCTGGACGCGCGAGAATGCCGCCATCCCCGTCGCCGACGGCGACGTGATCTCCGACGACGGCGCCGAGATCTACAGTTACCTCAAGCGGCGCGGCATCAAGAATCTGCTCGTCATGGGCGTCCACGCCAACATGTGCATCCTCAACCGCTCTTTCGCGATTAAGCAGATGACCAAATGGGGGATTCACTGCGTCCTGGTGCGCGACCTGACCGACGCCATGTACAACCCGAAGATGAAGCCGAACGTCAGCCACGAAGAGGGGACCGAGCGCATCATCGAGCACATCGAGAAATACTGGTGCCCCAGCGTGCTCAGCGCGGACCTGATAAAGGACGCTTCGGGTCCGCGGCGTTAGGGGCCGCGCAAGAATAACTTGGTCAATCCACGCAGGCCACACAAGCCTGAAGCGCGAGCGAAGGGCCGCGATTTCCTTCGCTCGCGCCTCAGGCTTGCGTGGTGACAGCGCTATGTCATTGTCCAACGTATTCTTGCGCGGCCCCTTAGAACCCGCGCACCGCGTGCGGCCGATAGGGCGCCTCCAGCCGTCGCACCTCGTCGGCGCTCAGCTCCAGGTCCACGGCGGCCACGGCGTCGTCCAGGTGCTGGAGCTTGGTCGCGCCGATGATCGGCGCCGTCACGGCCGGCTTCGACAGCAGCCACGCCAGCGCCACCCGCGCCGGCGGCACGCCGCGGGCCTGACCCACTTGCCGCACCGCGTCGATCACCGCCTCCTCGCCCGGCTGGTCGTACAGTTTCCGGGCGAAGTCGTCGGAGCCGGCCCGCGTCGTCGATTCGGCGTCGGCCGGCGACCGCCGCGTGCCGGCCAGGAGGCCGCGCGCCAGCGGCGACCACGGGATCACCGCCACGCCCTCCGCCTCGCACAGCGGGACCATCTCGCGTTCCTCCTCCCGGTAAAGGAGGTTGTAATGGTTCTGCATGGTCGCGAACCGCGCCCAGCCGTGCCGCTCCGACGCGGCCAGCGACTGCGCGAACTTCCAGGCGGCCGTGGAACTGGCGCCGACGTAACGCACCTTCCCCTGGCGCACGAGCAGGTCCAACGCGGACATCATCTCCTCGACCGGCGTGTCCGGGTCGAAGCGGTGGACCTGATACAGGTCGATCGCGCCCACGCCGAGGCGGCGCAAACTCGCTTCACACCCTTGTACGATATGTTTACGAGACAGACCGCCCATGTTCGGGCCATCGGAGGTGGGGTGGAAGACCTTGGTGGCGACCACGCACTCTTCGAGGCGGGCGTATTCCTTGAGCGCGCGGCCGGTGACTTCTTCGCTGGCGCCGACCGAATACATGTCGGCGGTGTCGAAGAAGTTAATGCCGCATTCGACGGCGCGGCGGAAGAAGGGACGCGAGGCGGCGTCGTCGAGCACCCACGGCCGCCAGGACGGGCTGCCGTAACTCATGCAGCCCAGGCAGAGCCGCGAAACCTTCACGCCCGTCCGCCCCAGGAAGGTGTACTTCATGATTCGTTCCCCCTTTTGCCGCGATTGCGCCGCCGGAGAGGGTATAGCGAACGTCGTGCCGGGCGGCGAGGCTCCATTTTAGCGAGCGGGGGGCGTCAGCCCCCCTGATTTAGCACGCGGTCACCGATAATGTGTGGAATCAGGGGGCTGACGCCTACCCCTTTCAAGGTGACTCGCCCGGCCTCTAAGGTCTTGATATCCTTGAGGATTGGTTCCTCAAGGAGGGCGGGTCATGGATGATGTTCCGCGGCGCTTTGTGGCCAAGACCCCGGTGGCCGTGCCGGTGCGTGCGACGCTGGCGCATGTCCTGGCCGACACCACGCCGGATGCGTTGTTCCGGCGGACGGCCCAGACCCAGTACACCCGGGAGCCGACGTTCGGCACGCTGGTCCGGCCCCTGACCCAAGTGACCTTCGGCCAACAGCCGTCGGTGCATGCGGCCTACCGCCACGGCGACGACGTGGCCGTGTCCATCACGGCCGTCTACGACAAGCTCAATCGCCTGGGGCCGGGCATCGCCACGGCCCTGGTCCGCGAGACCGCGGAGGCGATGACGGGCGTCGCGGCGGCGTTGCCGCTGGGCCCCTCGGAGGAGGTGGCGGGCCTGCGGCTGCGGACCCTGGACGGCAACTTCCTGGCCGGGATGGCGAACGAATACCATATAGCCCCACCATCCCTTGGTTCCCGAGTTGGACGCCAAGCGAACTGAGTTCGCGGTCGGACTCATGCCCATACGGGCGGACTGCTCGTTGGCAACCGCCGCCGGCCGGGGTATAGTGGGCGCAGAGGTCGCCCGTCCGAACCGCCCCACTTCCGGAGGCGCCGTCCCGCCATGAACTGCCGCCCGACCGCCGTGCTCGTCGCGGCCGTCCTGACCGCCTCCCTCCTCGCGGCCGCGCCGCCGGCCGACCCGGCCCCCGGCGGCGACGACTGGAAATATGATGTCGTCCATCTCAAAACGGGCGATACGCTGAGCGGCCTCATCATGGAACAGGACGCCCGGCACGTCGTCCTCCGCAAGATCGTCCGCAAGCCCGGCGCGGCCACGCTCATCTTCTCCGACGACATTCAGCGCTCCGAAATCGACCACATCGACCCGCTCAACGACGACGACCGCGACCAACTCACCAAGCGGGTGCAGGCCCTCATCCGCGAGCGCGAGGCGCTGGCCGACCAGCTCAAGCGGCTCGACCCCGACGCCTCGGCCGGGCAACTCGCGTCCGACGACGGCCTGGAACTCAAGCCGACGCCTTGGGTCGCGGACCCCAAGGTCCCGGCCTTGGCCTACCAATCGACCTACTTCCGGCTCGTCTCCGACGCCCGGCCGGAGGTGGTGCGGCTGGCCGCCGTCCACCTCGAACAAGTCTATGCCGCCTACGTTCATCTGCTGCCGCCGCGCGTCGCCGCCCCGCGGCCGACTACCATCCTCCTCACGCAGTCGCTCAACGACTACCGGGCGCTCGTCGCCCAGCAGGGCCGCAACCTGTTCAATCCCGCCTATTTCGACCCCGCGAAGAATCAAATCATCTGCGCCAGCGACCTCCAGCGCCTGGCCGACGCCCTGGAACACGTGCGCCGCGAGGCCGACAAGGCGTTCGCCGACCTCAAGGACAAGGAAAAGGAACTCGCCCAGGCCTTCGGCGGCCGCGTGCCGCCGGACCAGCTGGCCCCGGTCCTCGACGCCCGCAAGAAGGTCAAGGCGATCATGGCGCGGAACGAGGAGGCGTTCGCCACGGCGCGGCGGCGCCTGCTGCAACGACTCTACCACGAGGCCTTCCACGCCTACCTGTCCAACTGCGTCTACACGCCGGCCGACGGCGAGGCGCCGCGCTGGCTCAACGAGGGGCTGGCACAGATTTTTGAGACCGCCATTATCGAAGTCGGCGAGCTGCGGGTCGGCCGGGCCGATCCCGACCGCCTCGCCGCCGTTCGCGCCGCCCTCGCCAAGGGGACGCTGCTGCCGACGGCCGACCTGCTCCGCGCCGACTACAAGCAGTTTCAGGTGGCCCACGCCAGTGAGCGGGAGGCTTCGGATCAATATTATCTCGCGTCGTGGGCCTTGGCCTTCGACCTGGCCTTCAACCGCAAGCTGCTCGGCACGAAGGCCCTCGACGAGTACGTCCACGCCCTCAAACGCGGCACGGATCGGCTGGAGGCCTTCCGCGACCTCGTCGGCGAGCCGCTCGCGGAGTTCGAGAAGCAACATTTGGAGTATCTGAAGAATCTGCGGTCGGAATAGACGTCCGGGGGCGAAGCGACATGAAGCTGGGACTTATCAACTCCGCATGGGCGCAGGCCGGCCGCGACACGGCGTTCGGCATTCAAATGACGAAAGAGATCGGTTTCGACTCCATCGACATTTTCGCCGACCCGCTCGACATCGACGCCCGCGAACGCCGGCTGATCCGCCGCGAATGTGAGCGGGCCGGACTGCCCATCGTCAGCGTCACCTGCGTGGCCGTCGGACTGATCGACTTCAACCCCAGCGTGCAGCGCTTCCACATGGAGCGCTGCCGTCGCTACCTCGACATGTGCCATGAGTTCGAGGCGCGCAACCTACTGCTGGTGCTCGGCGAATACATTTGGGAGCGACAGGTCATTCCGCCGGCGGAGCAGTGGCAAACCGGCGTCCGCAACGTCCGCGAGCTGGGCAAAGTCGCCGCCGACTTCGGGCTGGAAATTGCCCTGGAACTGGAGCCTTTCAAGCACTCGCTCATCAACAACGTCGATACGATGGTGCGCTTTCTCGATGACGTGAATCACGCGGCGGTGCGGGCCAACATCGACGTGTCGCATCTGCAATTGTCGGGCACGCCGGCCGAGGAATTGCGCCGCCTCAAGGGGAAGGCCGTTCACGTCCACATCAGCGACTGCGACGGCAAGGTCCACGGCGATTTGCCGCCCGGCCGCGGCGTCGTCGATTTTCCGCCGTACCTGCGCGAGATCAAGGCGCTCGACATCGACGGCGCCGTGAGCATCGAACTGGAGTATTCGCCGCAGCCGGAACGCATTGTGGAATGGGTGCGCGAAGCCTACGAGGCGACGGATCGGCTGATGCGGCAGGCGGGTTTGCGGAGCTAAACGCCCCGCGTCGGCCGGATGACCTGTTCCGCGAACCGTTCCATCTCTTCCAGCTGCGGGCTGCACTGCAACAGCAGCAGATCGACGCCGACCGCCTCGACCGCCGCCACCCGCTCCGCGACCCGGCCCGGCGTCCCCACCAATCCGGAGCGCAATCCGCGGTTGGACACCGAGTATTCCTCCAGCGACACGCGCTTTTCCAGCTGCGTCCCGGACAACCATTGTTGGTAGTTTTTGTAGCCGGCCGCCGAACCCTTCACGTCGGTGATGCGCGCCACCTCGGCCCGCGCCTGATCTTCGGTGTCGCGCACCACGGAGTACGCGGCCACGCCGTAAATCATGGGGCCGAGACCGAGTTGGTCGCGCCGCCGCCGCATGTCGTCGATGCGCCGGCCGATCACGTCCGGCTCGTCGCCGTGCATGACGTAGGCGTCGCACTTGCGGGCGATGAGGTCCTTGGCCGCCTCCGACTCGCCGCCGGCGTAGATCGGCGGCCGCGGTGTCGTCAGCGGCTTCGGCTGCAATACGCCGTCCTCGACGCGGTAGAACTTGCCTTCATAGGTGAAATGATCGCGCTCCCACAAATTCTCGACCACGTCCAGCCATTCGGCCGTGCGGGCGTAGCGGTCGTCGTGCTGCTCGAAGCCGACGCCGTACTTCCGCGCCTCGTCCTTCCACCACGACGACACGACGTTGAGCGACAGCCGGCCGCCGCCGCCGATGTGGTCGATGTTGGCGGCCTGCTTGGCGAGCAGGGCCGGCATGTGGAACGTCGGCCGTACCGCCACCATCAGCTCCAGCCGCTCGGTGACGGCGGCCAGGGCGGCGGCCGTGGACCAGGCGTCCAGCGCCGGCGCCTCCTCGCCCTTGATGTCGTTGAGGTTCAGTTCCGCCACCAGCGTGAGGTCGTAGCCGATCTGCTCGCTGCGTTGGGCGAGGCGCTTGGCGTAGTCCCACGTCGCCGCCATGTTTTCGTCTTCGACGTTGCGCAGCCAACCGCCGAAGACGGGGAGCCAGTAGCCGTATCGCATAAAGGGGTCAGGGGTCAGGGGCCAGGGGTCAGGGAAGACAAGGACTGGGAAGCAGTCGCAATCGCGCGGCGGACGTACACGCTATTGCTACTCTGACCCCTGACCCCTGACCCCTGACCCCTTGATTTCGAGGTAATCGACCAACCGCGCGAACGGGTCGAAGCCGACCACGTTCACCGCGTCGGCCACGAAGTTTGAGAGAGCGTTAATGTCATAATATAGCAGCCGGCCGTCGCGGTCGTCGATGAGGTACTCGACGCCGCCCACGTCGACGCCGGCCTTCTGCACGATCAGCTCGACCGCCTCGACGACCGATTCCGGCGGCTGGAACGCCTCCACCTTCAGTCCGCTATTGGGGGCGTCGGCCGCACAGGCGGAGCGCTGTAACTCCACGCCGTCGCTGCGTTGGCAGATGTCGGCGGGGCAGAGGTTGAAGGTGTCGCCGGTCATGAAGACTTTGATGGCGTAGAGGAACTTGCCGCCGAGCGTCTCGACGCGCGTGATGCAGCCGTCGCGGGCCGGGACGTATTCCTGCACCAGCGCGGTGTGATCGACGCCGAGGTGGAGACGGCCCTCCGCGGCGGCGCGGGCCAGGTCGTCGGGCCGGTCGAAGCGGACGATGCCGGCGCCGCTGCCGCCGACGTTGGCCTTCACGACCACCGGAAAACGCAGCCCCGCCGCCGCGTCCGCCGCCTTCGAGGCGTGGTTGAAGACGCGCGCCCGCGGATAGGGCAGGCCGAGCGATTCCAGCAGCGTCAGTTGCAGCGCCTTGGAGGTTTCCACCGTAAACGCCGTGCGGCCGTTGACGAGCGGTACGCCGAGGCGTTCGAGGTGGGCCAGGAAGGCGCGGGTGAAGAAAATGCCCTGTACGCCGTCGCGCAGGTGGGCCGACGGACTCATACGATTGAACAGCAGCGAATATTCCGGGTCGCGGGCGGCGGGGTCGAAGACGTGGGCGCGCGGGTCGATGCGGACGTAGGGCAGGCCGCGACGATCCAGCTCCGCGAACAGCGGCCGGAACCAGTCGGGGTGTTCGTGGTAGACGGCGATGGGTCGGCGCGGGTTGAGGGTCATGGGGGCCACGGGGTTGCGATTGGGGCAATGCCTGTCGTTTTACCGATTCTTTCTGGTATATTCAAACCGGCGGCGGGAATGGAGGCCGGAACATGGGATGGGCGTCGGGCTTCATCGAACGGTTGCGGGCCGGCGAAACGGTGACATTCCGGCCGCGCGGGCATTCCATGTCTGGAAAGGTTGAGTCGGGACAATTATGCACTGTCGAGCCGGTTGATCCCGCTGTGCTGCGGGTTGGCGACATTGTGCTTTGCAAGGTGAAGGGCCGCGAATACCTACATCTGGTCAAGGCGGTTCAAGGGCCGCGATTCCAGATCGGCAATAACCGAGGCGGGGTCAACGGGTGGATTTCCGCGGGGGCCGTCTTCGGGCGGTGCGTCAAGATCGAGAATTGACAGCGCAAAAAGGTAAAATCCATGCAAATCCGCATTCAGCAGTCGGGCGACGACGTAGCACTCGTGATTCCGCGGGCCGTTGCGGAGGCCGCCCGTCTGGAACCAGGCACGAGCGTGGAAGCTTCCATTCACGAGGGAAAGCTCATCGTCGGCCAGGCCTCTCGACCGAAATATACGCTTAAGGAGCTTCTTGCAGGAATCACTGAAGAGAATCGGCACGAGGAAATCCGGCTATGAGCAGACTACGCTGGCAACTGCTGTGCATGGCGGGCATCGCCGCAACTTATGTGACATCTCTTTTCCTCCCCGCTATAGGCGATCCTTTGGGGGGACATCCTAGGACTGGCTGGGAGGTGCTAGGCGCTTCGCGCATGCTGATCCCTGGCCCTGCTGCGTTGCCGGCCCTCTTTGCTCTCGGGCAGAACCTCTTGCTTTTCCTAGGTGTGATCATGCTTGGCCTCTGTCGCAATCGGACGGCCATGATTCTAGGCATGTTGGCAACTCTTGGTGCCTCTGTCGACTTTTTCTACTTACTCTGGACGCATGCGTACCTGTATGCTGGATTTTTCTTCTGGCTGGCGAGCCTGGTACTTCTTTTCATTTCTGGCGTCTGCCTGGCCCCACAGGCAGGGGAGGAGAGTACCGCCGTTCCTTTCGCGCCTCCGCTTCCCGATCCCTCCGCTCTCGCCCTCCTCAACAAGAATCGCCAGCCGCAATCGCCGTCTGCAAAAAAATCCACCCCGGCCCCTCCCCAGGGAAGCGGCCCTCTCCCCACCTGCGACCGCCCCCATAATGCTCCCCCTCTTCCTTAATCTGACCGGCCGGCTCGTCCTCGTGGTCGGCGGCGGGCCCATCGGCCGACGCAAGGCCGACGCCGCCCTCGCCGCCGGCGGCCGCGTACGCCTCGTCTGCCTCGAACCGCGGCCCGCCGACCAGACCCATCCCGCCCTCGACTGGTGCACGACGCCCTACGCCGCCGACCACCTCGACGGGGCCGCCCTCGCCTTCGCCGCCGGGCCTCCGGACGTGAACGCCCGCGTCGTGGCCGACGCCCGGACCCGTGGCGTCTGGGTCAACTCCGCCTCCGACCCCGGCGCCGGCGATTTCTATTTGCCCGCCGTGGTCCGCCGCGGCGAGGTCGTGCTGGCCGTCGGAACCGGCGGCGCGGCCCCGGCCCTGGCGCGCGAAATCCGTCGGCGGCTCGAAGCGCAGTTCGACGACGATTTCGGACGCTGGGCAGCGCTATTGGCCGAGATGCGCCCCTTGGCGATGGAAAGTGTGCGCGCCACCGACCGCCGCCGGTTGCTGTTCGAGCGCTGGGCGCGCTGGGAATGGCTGGAGCGGCTGCGGCGGGAAGGGGACGATGCGGTGCGGGCCGCCCTGCTCCGGGAGTTGCGTGAAGTGTGCGGCGAACCGCCTTCTCCGCTATAATACCCTTCTGCCTGATTTCCTGGCCCGTCCGCCCTGCACCCTCTGGGCCGTGTAGGGGCGGGGTCTGCCCGCCCATCAGGTTCGCGGGCGTGTAATTTCGATTTTGTACCTCATGGGCGGGGAAACCCCGCCCCTACAAAAGCCGGTCTGGCGCCATCCAACGAGGAAGTCCGTGTACGGAGTCACGCTGGTCTGTTTCACGACGAGCTACGCCGCCGCCCTGGGGCTGGAACTGTGGCGCCAGTTCCGGCCGCGCATGGTCTACTACTTCCTCGGCGTCGGCTTCGGCGTGGCCGGCCTGCTCACGCAATCCCTCTATCTCGCCGTCAAACGCCCCGTCGGCTGGATGGTCATTCTCGCCTGGGTGCTGGCCGTCTTCTACCTCTACGGCTCCATCCACCACCGCCGCCTCGCCTGGGGCGTCTTCGTGTTGCCGGTGGTGCTCGGCCTGCTGGGACTGAGCGCCCTGTTCGGGCCGGGCTTCGACCAACTCACGCTCGCCGACTACAACCGCTTCTGGGGTCTCCTCCACGCCGGTCTGCTGCTGCTGGCCGCCGTCGGCGTCTGCGTCGGCTTCTGCGCCAGCCTCATGTATCTTTTCCGCGCCGGGCAGCTGCGGGCCAAGACGCTGCCCGGCAAGGGGCTGTCGCTGCCCAGCCTCGAACGCCTCGAACAGATGAACCGCCGGGCCATCGACTGGGCCTTCCCGCTGCTCACGGCCGGCGTCGTCATCGGCCTCTTCCTCATGCTCCAACAGCCGATGGCCGACTGGACCGACCCGCGCGTCCTCGGCGCCGGCGTCCTCTGGCTGGCCTTCCTCGTCCTGCTCGTCCTCCGCTACGGCTGGAACCTCCGCGGCCGGGCCGTGGCCCTCCTGACCATCGCCGCGTTCCTGCTCCTGGTCCTCTCCCTTATTCTCCCCCATCCGACGGGAGGGCCGCAATGAACCTCCTCGCCGTCGGTTGTAGCCACCGCACCGCGCCCGTCGCCGTCCGCGAACGCCTCGCCTTCCGCGACGACCAGCTGCCCCGCGCCCTCGAAGCCCTCACCACGCGCCTCGACTGCGAGGCCGTCATCCTCAGCACCTGCAACCGCGTCGAACTGTACGTCGGCCGCGTCCTCGACCACCCGACCCGCGCCGCCGCGCCGCTCGACGGCGAAACGGTCGTCGCCTTCCTGGCCGAGTTCCACGGCGTTGCCGTCGAAGAAATCCGCCCGCACCTCTATGTCCGCCAACAGGCCGACGCCGTGCGCCACCTGTTCCGCGTCGCCGCCAGCCTCGACAGCCTCATCGTCGGCGAAGGGCAGATCGCCGGGCAGGTCAAGCGGGCCTACGAGCTGGGTCAGAAGTGCGACGCGCCGGGACCGATGCTCCACGCCCTCTTTCCCCACGCCCGCCGCGTCGCCAAGCGCGTCCGCACCGAAACCGGCATCGCCCGCGGCCACGTCTCCGTCTCCAGCGCGGCCGTCGATTATGTCCGCCAGGTCTTCGACCACTTCGGCGACAAGACCGTGCTCGTCATCGGCGCCGGCAAGATGGGCGAGCTGACCCTGCGTCACCTGCGGCGCATGGAGCCGCGGCGCATCTTCGTGGCCAACCGCAGCCCCGAAAAGGCGCTGGCCGTGGCCAAGGGCTGCGGCGGCGAGGCGGTGCCGTGGGACCGGCTCGACGAGATGCTGGCGCGGGCCGACATCGTGCTCAGCACCACCGGGGCGCCGGAGCCGGTCGTCACCCTGGAGCGTTACCGCCGCATCGCCGCCCAGCGCGTCGGCGGCCCGCTGGTCATCCTCGACATCGCCGTGCCGCGCGACTTCGACCCGCGCATCCACGACGGCGACCGCACCTGCTTATTCAACATTGACGATCTGAAACGCATTCAAGAGGCGACGTTGTCCGACCGCCGCCGGCACGTCGGGCCGGCCGAGGCGGTCGTGGAACAGGAGACGCAGCGCTTCCTCAAGGAATGGCGGCGGCGGCGCAACGGCCCGGTGATCGAGCGGCTGACGCAGGACCTGGAATCGAAGCGCGAGGAGGTGGTGCGCAACCTGTTCGCGCGGCTCAACGGCCGGCTGACCGACGAGGACCGCCGATTCATCGAATACGCCTTCGTGAAGTTGCAGAATCAGTTCCTGCACGGCCCCATCAGCGCGCTGACCGAGGACCAGCCGGCCGACGCGGCCGGGCATACGCTGTTGGACGCCTTGCGGAAATTGTTCCGGCTGCGAGAATAGGCGGGGCGTAAATCGGAGGGGGAGGAAATGGACGGTAGTGGTACAGCTTGGCGTGCAGGAGCCTGGAATTGCAGGGCCAAAAACGCAAAGTGTACCACTACCCGCCATTCCCTCTCCGCAGCCCCCCAGCCGGTCATGCGCGGAGGCGTCCATCCGCACCAATTCGCGGACGCATGAGGCGTATGCCGTGGCGCCGCATTCGGTGGTAGTGCTGATTTCGGAGGGGTGAACCGCCTATTTAGCCAACCGCGAACGCTCGATCTTCCATCCAAGAAACTGTTCCACGTCGTCGGCCGCGTCCGTGGCATGACCTCGGACAAGGGGATGCTCGTCTTCAAGTTCAAGGGCCGCCTGGATCAACGGCTTCACCACCGCTTCGTTCAATGGACAATGAATCCTTGCAAGGTGGCCGAATCCGAGAATCGCGTTGGCCCGGACGTTAAAGTGCGGATGGGACGAAAGTCGGACGCAGACATTTTCCGCCCAAAGACAATCGGGCGGCGAGAGAGACACGACGATAGGAACGAAAAGCAACTCTTGTGGATCGCCTTTTGCGATTATGGCATCCACGTCCGCTTCTGTCCAGCCGTCGCGGAGCGGGTTCATTACTCGCCGCCTTTGGCGATCGGTCAACGCCGGGCGCCATGCTTTCGCGGATCCAGTTCGGAATGGAGAAGGCGCGCGGCCACACCGCGAAAGCATGAGCGCCCTGAAGGGACTCATGCTTTCGCGGTGGTCTTGACCGATGGACGGTTCAGAAGGGGGCCGCGAAAGCATGGCACCCAAAGTACATTACAGGAGCTTCAATGTCCTGCGTCGCCGTGCGCCGACGACCCGCCGCGCGCCACCCGCAGCTGCGCCCGCGCCCGTTCCCGCGCCTTGTGCAGCGCCTCCGTCGCCTCCGGCGTGGCGGCCGACCGCGTCTCGTGCAGCGTCCGCTCCGCCTCCGCCGCGTCGATCTCCTCCGCCTTCAGCGCGCGGCCCGTCAGCACCGTGACCGTGTTGGCCCGCACCTGGGCGAAGCCGCCGTCCACGAAGAACCGCCGCGTCTCCTGGCCGCGGCGGATGCGCAGCTCGCCGTAGCCGAGCCGGCCGATCAGCGGCGACCGGCCCGGCAACACGCCCAGTTCGCCGTCGTACATCGGCAGCGCCACGAAGTCGGCCTGCTCGTCCAAGAGCGCCCGCTCCGGCGTCACCACCACGCATTGTAACGGCCGGTTCAGCAGCGTTTCCGCCATCGCCTCACTTCCCTTCCGCCATGCGCTTGGCCTGTTCCGCCACCTCGTCGATGCCGCCGACGTACAAGAACGCCTGCTCCGGCGTGGCGTCCCATTTGCCGTCGCAAATCTCCTTGAAACTGCGGATCGTCTCCTTGAGCGGCGTCACCTTGCCCTTCTTGCCCGTGAACGCCTCCGCCACGATGAACGGCTGCGACAGGAACTTTTCGATGCGCCGCGCCCGGTTCACCACCTGCTTGTCTTCCTCGTTCAGCTCCTCGACGCCGAGGATGGCGATGATGTCCTGCAACTCGCGGTAGCGCTGCAGGATCTGCAACACGCGCCGGGCCACCGCGAAATGCTCCTCGCCGACGGTCTGCACCGACAGGATGTTCGAGTACGACGTCAGCGGGTCCACGGCCGGGTAGATGCCCTTTTCGGAAATCTTTCGTTCCAGATAGATGAAGGCGTCGAGGTGCTGGAAGGCGTTGGCCGGCGCCGGGTCGGTCGGGTCGTCGGCCGGCACGTACACCGCCTGCACCGACGTGATGGCGCCCTTGGTCGTGCTGGTGATGCGCTCCTGAAGCTCGCCCATCTCCGTGGCCAGGGTCGGCTGGTAGCCCACGGCGCTCGGCATCCGGCCCAGAAGGGCCGACACTTCGGAGCCGGCCTGCGAGAAGCGGAAGATGTTGTCCACGAACAGCAGCGTGTCGGCCCCGGTGGCGTCGCGGAACCACTCGCACATCGTCAGGGCCGACAGGGCCACGCGGAGGCGGGCGCCCGGCGGCTCGTTCATCTGGCCGAACACCATGGCCGTCTGCGTGATGACCGCCCGGCCGGTGTTGCCGATCTCGGTCTCCTGCATTTCCAGCCAGAGGTCGTTGCCCTCGCGGGTGCGTTCGCCGACGCCGGCGAACACGGAGTAGCCGCCGTGCTGGCTGGCGATGCGGGCGATCAGCTCCTGGAGGATGACCGTCTTGCCGAGGCCGGCGCCGCCGAACAGGCCGGCCTTGCCGCCGCGCACCAGCGGAGTTAAAAGATCGATGACCTTGATGCCGGTCTCGAAGATTTCCGTCTTGGGCGACAGCTCGGCGAACGACGGCGGCTCGGCGTGGATCGGCCGATACTCGTCGGCCTGCACGGGGCCGCGGCCGTCGATCGGCTCGCCGAGTAGGTTGAAGACGCGGCCGAGCGTCCCCTTGCCGACCGGCACCGACACCGGCTTGCCGGTGTCCACGGCGGCCATCCCGCGCATCAGGCCGTCGGTCGAGCCGAGGGCGACGCAACGGACGCGGTTGCCCCCGAGGTGCTGCTGCACCTCGCCGACGAGCTTGATGGCCACGCCCTTTTGGTCCTGGTCGATCCGCACGGCGTTGTAGATTTCGGGCAGGTGGCCTTCCTCGAACTCGGCGTCGAACGTCGAGCCGATGACCTGCACGATTTTGCCGGTGTGGTGGCCGTTGGCGTGGCCGTTGCCGGTGATGCTTGCCATGATGCGCTCCCGTCGAAAAGTATGTCGATCCGGGCGAGCGGGGGGCGTAAGCCCCCTGATTTAGCACGCTGTCGCTGACAGAATGCGGAATCAGGGGGCTTACGCCGCGCCGCTCGCCTTCGATTGTTATTCCAGCGCCGCCGCCCCGCCGATGACCTCCGCGATCTCCTTGGTGATCTGCGCCTGGCGGGCCCGGTTGTACTGCCGCGTCAGGTTTTTGATCATGTCGTCGGCGTTCTCCGTCGCCGCCTTCATGGTCACGCGCCGGGCGATCTGTTCGCTCACCGCGGCGTCCAGGAAACACTTGAACAGCCGCACCTTGAACGACTCCGGCAGCAGCTGTTCCAGGATCTCCCTCGGCTCCGGCAGGAACTCGTATTCCACCGGCTTCGGCTTCTCCGCGGCCTCCGGCCCGCGCTTCCGCGTCTCCGGGGCCGCGCCCGACAGCGGCAACAGCGCCTCCACGACCGGCGTCTGCCGGGCCGCGCTGTGGAACTTCATGTACACCACCTCGACGCGATCCACCTTGCCGGAGATGAAATCGGCGAGATAGCGGTTCGCCAGTTCCTCCACCTCGTCGTAACGCGGCTTGTCCTCGAAGTGAGTGAACGTCTTGTCGGCCGCGACGCGCTGGTAGCGGAAATAGGCGATCGGCCGCTTGCCGGATAATTCCAGGACCAGGGTCACCCCCTCGGCTTTGAGTTGGCGGATGCGCTGGCTCGCCTCGCGGAGGATGCCGGCGTTGTAGCCGCCGCACAGGCCGCGGTTGGAGCCGATCACCAGCAGCAGGCTCGTCTTGACCTGTTCGCGCTTCTGCAACAGCGGATGGCTAATGTTCGTGGCGGCGGCGCTCAGGTCGGCGGCCAGCTCGGCGATCTTGCGCGTGTAAGCCTCGGCCTCGTTGGCGCGGTCGAACGCCCGCTTGAAACGCGACGTGGCGATGAGTTCCATCGTGCGCGTGATCTTGCGGATGTTGCGGATGGCCCGGCGGCGGCCGACGAGTTGGCGGGTGTTGGCCATTTCAATCCTGGTACTTCGCGTAGTCTTCGGGGAAGCAGATGAAGCCGAATCCCTGATAGTAGGTGAGCGTGTGGAAACGGTCCCGCTCGACCCGCCTCTTGACCTCGGCGACGAACTCCGCGTCCAGGGGCGTGGCTTCCACCAGCGCTTCGCCGCCGACGTATTCACACCGGAGGATGCGAAAAACCTTGTCCTTCCAGCGGAACGGCTGACCGCGGACGCCCCCCAAGACCATGCCTTGGTCCATGCCCTTCTCCTTGTTCAGAAGGCGGCAATGCTCCAGGATCTCCAAGGCCCCTTCTTCGGAAAGGAGTTCCTCGGTTTCAAAGTCGTGCCAGTCGCCCGCCGCCGCCGCCTCGTCCGCCCGCGCCTGGTTGGCCGAACGCGCGTCGAGTTCCTTGATGTCGCTTGTAGGGTTCATTTAGTACGCCGTGATGACGAAAACCTGTCGGCCCTCTTCGCCCTCATTGTAACGCCAGATGATCCGGATGACGCGCCCCGACGGGCACTCGCCTTGACTTTCCATGTAATCGCCCTGTTTCGGGTGCTTTCGCCGTTTCAGGTCCCGCCGGTTCCGCCAGGCGAACTCCACCTCCTCGGACGAAAGAGCGTGGTTATCGATCTTCTGTAGGTTGAACTCGATCCACAGGAAGTCTTCCACGGCGCGGAACTCCCTGAAAAGACCGAGACTTCAACACCCTCTTTCAGTGATGCCCCGCCTTGACGCCCTGCGGTGGCGCGGCCTTGACCGCCTCGTTCGGCTTCGCGGGCTTCGTCGTCACCGCCTCCGGCCTCCGGCCGCCCGGCGGCGCGTATCGCGCCTGGAAGGCGTTGATCGCCTCGCCCAGCTGCTTCTCGATGTCGGGGTTGAACTTCTTCGTCTTGGCCAGGGCGTTGCGCACGTCCGACCGTTCCGTCCTCATGTAGCGGAGGAACTGGTCCTCCCACGCCTGGACTTCCTTGACCGGCACCTTGTCGATGTAGCCCTTCGTGCCGGCGAAGATGACCATGACCTGATCGATCACGTTCATCGGCTTGAACTGCGGCTGCTTCAGCAACTCCACCATGCGATAGCCGCGGTCGAGTTGTTGCTGCGTCGCCTTGTCCAGTTCCGTGCCCAGCTGCGCGAACGCCTCCAGTTCGCGGAACTGCGCCAGGTCCAGTTTCAGGCCGCCGGCGATCGATTTCATCGCCGGGATCTGCGCTTTGCCGCCCACGCGCGACACCGAAATGCCCACGTCCATCGCCGGCCAGATGCCGGCCCGGCCCAAGGCCGGTTGCAGGTAAATCTGCCCGTCCGTGATGGAAATCACGTTCGTCGGGATGTAGGCCGACACCTCGCCTTCCAGCGTCTCGATGATCGGCAGCGCCGTCAGCGAGCCGCCCGACCCCGGCACCTTCGCCACCTTGCAGCCGGGGAACTTCGCCAGGTCGTGCTTGACGGCGTGCTCCTTGTCCAGCGGGCCGACGTAGACTTTGCCCTTTTCGCCCGGCTGGCGCTTCTCGCCCTGTTCGTTGTTGACGCCCCAATCCTCGGCCACCGATTTCTCGTCCGCCTCCTGCGGCACGATCACCCAGCGTTCGGCGACCTTGGCCGACCGCTCCAACAAGCGCGAATGGGCGTAGAAAATGTCGCCGGGGTAGGCTTCGCGGCCCGGCGGCCGCCGCACCAGCAGCGACAGCTGGCGGTAGGCCACCGCCTGCTTGCTCAGGTCGTCGTAGACCACCAGCGTGTCGCGGCCCTGCTCGTACATGAAGAACTCGGCCATCGCACAGCCGGCGTAAGGCGCGATGTACTGAAGCGGGGCGGCGTCGGCCGCCCCCGCGCAAACGACGATGGTGTAGTCCATCGCCCCGGCGGCGCGCAGGTTCTCCACCACCTTGGCCACCGTCGATTCCTTCTGGCCGATGGCGACGTAGACGCAGACGACGTTCTCGCCTTTCTGGTTGATGATCGTGTCGACGGCGATGGCGGTCTTGCCCGTTTTGCGGTCGCCGATGATGAGTTCGCGCTGGCCGCGGCCGATCGGCGTCATGGCGTCGATGCACTTGATGCCGGTCTGCATCGGCACTTCCACCGGCTGCCGGCCGGCCACGCCCGGCGCCACCGACTCCACCGCCCGGAAGTGCGTCGCCGCGATGGGGCCTTTGTTGTCCAGCGCCACGCCCAGCGGGTTGACCACGCGGCCGATCATCGTCTCGCCGACCGGCACCTGGAGCAGCGTCCCCGTCGTCTTGACCTCGTCGCCCTCGGCGATTTCAAAGTACTCGCCGAGGATGATGACGCTGACGGAGTTCTCTTCCAGGTTGAAGGCCTGGCCGCGCACGCCCGTCCGCGTGAACTCGACCACCTCGCCAGCCATGACGCTGGACAGCCCGTAGATGCGGGCGATGCCGTCGCCGACTTCAAGCACGCGGCCGACTTCCTGGGCCTCCAGGTCGTTGCGCAGGCCGCCGATCTCTTGCTCAAGGACTGAAACGATCTCGTTGGGATTGAATCGCATAACTACTTCTCTCGATGAGTTGGTTCCGGATCTGTTCCAGCCGCGTGCGGATGCTGGCGTCGTACAGCGTGTCGCCGACCTGCACCGTCAGGCCGCCTAGCAACTCCGGATCGACGCGCGTGTCCAGCACCGGCTCGCGGCCCAGCGATGCCCGCAGTTCCTGGCGCAGCTTCTCCCGCTGGTCTTCCGCGAGCGGCAACGCCGACCGCACCTCGACGCGGACCTTGCCCGTCCGCTCCTCGTAGAGGTCGCGGACGGCGGCGGCGATGGAACGCAGGGCGTCGAGACGGTCGTGGTCGTCGAGCACCAGCAGGAAGTTCACGAACAGGTCGCTGGCCCGGCCCTGGAAGGCGGCGCGGAGGGCGTGGGCCTTGCGTTCCCGACTGACCGCCCGGCTGGAGAGGAACAGCTCCAGGTAACGGTCGGCGGCGAAGACCTGATTCACGAGGGAGTCGAGGTCCTGGACCATCTCGGCCGTCTGGCCGCTCTTCTGGGCCGCGTTCAGGAACGCCCCGGCGTAGACGCGGGCCACGTGCTGCGTGGCGTCGTCGAAGACGGTTGGGTGGCGCGGCGGTTCGTCGGCGTTCATTCGTTTACACGCTCACTGGGGTCTTTTGCCCATTGCCCGCCTGGCGGATCTCCGCCAGCGCCTCGTCCATGAAACGCCGGTGGTCGTCGGGCGTCAGCTGCCGGCGGATCGCCTTGGCGGACACCAGCGCCGCCAGGTCGATCGTCTTCTCGTAGAGGTCTTGCAGCGCTTGATCGTGGGCCACTTCCATGTCGTGGCGGGCGCGGTCGCGTTCGGCCTGGATCTCCGCCTTGGCCTTGGCGGCGATCTCGTCGCCCAGCCGCTGGGCGTCGGCCTGCGCCTTCTGGAGGATGTCGCGGCGCATGTCCTCGATCTTGTTGCGCTCGGCCTGGATCTCATCGCGCAGCCGCTGCGCCTCTTCCCGCGCCGTCCTGGCGTCATCGACCGCGGCGTGGATGTCGTGCTCGCGCTTTTGCAGGCCCTGCATCATCGGCGTCCAGGCGAACTTGTAGAGGACGGCCAATAGCAGCAGGAAGATGATGATCGTCCAGATCGTCAGGTCGATGGCGGGGGCGAAGATGTTCGGCGCCTCGGCCTTGGTGCGGATCTGTTCCAGGTAGTATTGCGCGACGCCGTACTGCTTGGCGTCGAGCGCCGCGCCAAACTCTCTTTGCAGGTCGTCCATGGGCGCTTTATCATCCAGAAGGGTTTTGCCGGTCGTCTTCTGGATGTTCTCGCGCCGCCACTTTTCGAGTTCGGTTTCGGCCTTCTCAAACGAGTTGTCCTTGACATCCTTTTTCAGCTGCTCGCTCTCGGCCGGCGCGATCACGGCCGGGGGCGCCTCCGCGCGCAGCCGGGCACTGGTAAACGCGGCAAGCAACGCCAGCACCATCCAAACGACCCGCCATCCGCTTCGCATGACGACCTCTCTCGCAGGATGCTCACCGCCTCGGCGACATTCCGGGCGAGCGGGGGGCGTAAGCCCCCTGATTCTTCCTACAGTCAGTGACAGGATGCCGAATCAGGGGGCTTACGCCCCCCGCTCGCCTTGCCAACCCCGTTCCTCAGCTCCCCGTTTTCAGCGACACCAACAGACAGATGAGCAGCCCGAAGAAGGTGGCGCCTTCGAGAAGGGCCGCGATGACGATCATGGCCGTCTGAATGCGGCCGGCCACCTCCGGCTGACGGGCCATGCTCTCCAGGGCGGCCGAGCCGATGCGGCTGAAGCCGTAGCCGGCCCCCAACAGGCCGATGCCGGCCCCGATGCCGGCGCCGACGCCGACGCCGGCCAGCGTTAGGGTGGTGTGGTCGCCCACGGCGTCGGCGGCCATCGCCGGCGTCGCCGCCATCAGCATCACCACCACGACCACCACCAGGGTCAACAAGTTCAAGGCATTTTTCATGGGTGCTCCAGGTACCAACTTCAGGATTCCGGAAAAGGTCCACGTCAATGTTCGGGGTGCAACGCCATCCCGATGAACAGGGCGGTGAGGAAGACGAACACATACGCTTGCAGGAAAGCGACGAACAGCTCCAGCAGACTCAGGGCCGTGATGCCCAGCACGCTGGCCACCGTCACGCCGCCCCATAGCCAGTAGCTGCCGGCCAACCCGGCCTCGTAAATGAAGATCAGGATCATCGCCAGCACCAGGTGGCCGGCGAACATGTTGGCGAAAAGACGCACGGCCAACACGCCGCTCTTGATGAACGTGCCCAGGAACTCGATCGTGAACACGAAGCCGCTGAACAGAAAGCCGACGTAGGGCACGTCGATGTGCGGCCACAGCGACTTGAAATAGTTGGCCACGCCCATCTTGGCGATGGCGGCGCCGTGCAGCACGCAGAAGGCGATGATCGCCAGGCCGCCCGTGGCATAGATGCTGGCGGTCGGCGAACCGAGCAGCGGGATCAGGCCGAGCAGGTTGCAGAACAGGATGAACAGGAACAGCGTCCACAGGAACGGCGTGAATTTGTCGGCGTCGTGTTCGCCGATGGTCGGCCGGGCGATCTCGTTGCGGACGAAGGTCAGCAGCGACTCGAAACAATTCCACCAACTGCCCTTGGGCAAGTCGCCGTTTTTGGCCCGGCGCGCCAGCGGGATGAAGATCAGCGCGATCAGGACGGCGGCCGCCAGCTCCAGGATCATGAACTTCGTGAGATGGAAGGTGTAGCCGAATAGCTCCAACCGCGGCAGTTCCCAGCCGAGCGGGTCGCCGAAAAGGCTGTTGAACAACTCCCAGATGTTGCGCTGGTCGAGAACGTGGCCGAAGGGGCTGGGCTTGTGGATCGCCATGTGGACTCCCACTCCGCGAGAGACGACGGCTCAGGCCTTGACCGGCGGCCGGCCGCACAGGATCAGGGCCACGTCGAGGGCCAGCGTGATCGGGTAGACGACCATCACCCAGAGCCAGAAGCGTATCTCGTCTTGAAAATAGGGAATGAACAGGTAGAGGACCATCCCCCCCGCGATCACAAAAAACATCCGCAGTCCCGTGCCGCCCAGCACCATCACCAATTGCTGTTGCGGGTCTTTGTTCAGGGCGAACTCGGCCCAGACCAGCGTGGCGATCATGGGCGGCAGACAAAGCAATACGGCGGCGCCGCAGAAGACGAACGCCTGGTCGCCGCCGCCGAACGCGCGGGCCGGCAGGCCGACCAGCAGCCAGAAGGCCAGCGCC
>Ga0182024_10007059_pt1 | contig 24379 bp, 27 predicted proteins | sample P32metaG_FD_120480 | JGI IMG/M metagenome (GOLD analysis project Ga0182024, IMG submission 120480) | Permafrost microbial communities from Stordalen Mire, Sweden - P3-2 metaG (Illumina Assembly) | ecosystem: Environmental > Terrestrial > Soil > Wetlands > Permafrost | place: Sweden: Stordalen...
GCTGCGGATGGGGCACCGTGCTCAGAAGCGGGCTGGTACACCCGAGGAGGCCGAGGGCTCCCATCCGCGACCGCGGCACCAACTTTACCCCGGCGCCGCGATGAATGAGAGATACAAGGAGGCGCGAGGCGCCGTCTCGAAGGACGCATGTTGCGTTATGCAGCACCTGCTTCCAATACTCCGGCGATTGCCGCCGGGCGGTAGGATTCGCTTGCCGCCGCCCCGTCGATCCACGTCCGGAACCACAATTCGAGGATCAAGAGGCGCAGGCGGCCGAACAGCCGCGGCCCCCAGGCGTGCCAGCCATTGGCGATGACCTCGCTGTCCGTGCGGCTGCGAAAGATATAACCTATTGCGGCAAGTTCATCACGCAATTCATTGGAATTATATACTTCTCCCCATTGTAGGTCAGCCACACCTCGCCGCCCGCACCCGCGATCGGCTGGTGGCCGGCGGGCGACAAATCGATGATCGACAGCCGAGCGTGGGCCAGCGCCCCCAGCCCATCGGTCCACACCCCCTCGTCATCCGGTCCGCGATGCCGCAGCGTGCCGATCATCGCCCACAGCCGCGCCTCGATGTCGGCGCGCGCCAGCGCCGGCTGCGCCAGCATGAAACCGGCAATGCCGCACATGGCTATCGGCCGGTGCTAAAAACCCCTCTCCGCCCTTCAGGGGGGAGAGGGAGGGGCCCGCGTCCGGCGCATCGCAGATGCGCCGACCCGACAGGCGCGAGCTCCGCTCGCGCCGAGAGGAGGCGTGGGAGGGTGAGGTGGGTATCGGCAGCCGCTCTGGAATCCGCCCCCTCACCCCCACCCTCTCCCGCGATGCGGGAGAGGGTGTGCTCTTTACCCGCTCCAGCCCTCACGCCTTGACCACGCGCTCGCCGGCAAGCCCGCGGCGGGCGCAGGCATTGCGGGTATCGATGACGAGCGGGCAGTGCTCGACCAAGAGCCGGTAATCGACGGCATCGTGGTCGGTGCAGATGATCGCGGCATCGCAGGATGCGGCGGCCGCCTCGGTCAGCGCGGTCGAGCGGGGGCCGGCAAATTGCGCGTGCTCGCGGGTCGGCGGGATCATGGGGGTCGTGAAACGACACCAGCGCCCCCTCGCGATCGAGCACCTCGACGAGCGTTGACATCGAGAGGTTCGCTTGCCGCGGCGCCGGCCGACCGCGGCGCGATGGCCACGCTGTCGCTCATCACCTATTGCCGAGGCTCATGCGATTGCGCCGCCGCCTTGACCATTTCGAGGAATTGGTGGCGAGTTCGCTGATCGGCGATCGCATAATAGGCGCGAATCAATTCGATCGTTTCCGGGCGCTGCAGGCGCTCGCGCGCCGCGCGGTCGCGCGCGCTCGGCTCGGCGCCGTCGGGATCGAGATCGCTGAAGAAATGGGAAATCGACACGCCGAGGATCTCGGCGATCTGCGACAGCCGCGAGGCGCTGACCCGATTGGCGCCACCCTCATATTTCTGGACTTGCTGAAAGGTGAGCCCAAGCGCCCGGGCGAGAGTCTCCTGGTTCATGCCGATCAACAGCCGTCGCGTGCGGATCCGGGCGCCGACATGGATATCGACCGGGTCGGGCACGCCCGTCCCGCGGCCGTATGGTGTTGCCTCGGGATGGTTTGCTGATTTTTTCAAAGCGGCCGTCCGTTTGAGTTGATGCACCTATCATCGGCCGCGCACCAGCCGGTTGCAACAGTGCGGGCTCGATCGCGCTCCACTTGCTCCGCCCTTGGGAGGCGAAGCGGGGGAAGGGAAGGGACAGGTCCACCTAGCCGGCGACCACCGGCTCTTTTGCCAGCAATTGGGCGAGGTCGGCTTCGTCGAGGGTTTCGTGCTCGAGGAGGAGGCGGGCGCCGCGCTCGAGGATGTCGCGCTGTTCGCGCAGCAGGGTGACCGTCCGGCGGAATGCCGCCTCGACGATCGCCTTGACCGCGGCGTCGATCTCGCGGGCGGTTGCCTCGCTGTAGCTGCGCTCCTGATAGGTCATCTGTTGCGGTTCGCCGCCGAGAAAGCTGCGCGGGCTCTTCTCGTAAACCACGAGGCCGAGCTCTTCGGTCATGCCATAGCGGGTGACGAGGCTCCGTGCGATGTCGGTCACCTTGGCGAGATCGTCGGACGCGCCGGTCGATAATTCGCCGAAGACGATGGTTTCGGACGCCCGGCCGCCGAGCAGCACCGCCATCTTGTTCTCGAGCTCCTGGCGCGTCATCAGGTAGCGGTCTTCGGTCGGGCGCTGGATCGTGTAGCCGAGCGAGCCGATGCCGCGCGGGATGATCGATACCTTGTGGACCGTGTCGGTCCCCGGGAGCGAGAGGGCGACCAGCGTGTGCCCCATCTCGTGATGGGCGACGACCGCGCGCTCATGCGGGTTGAGGAGCCGGTTCTTCTTTTCGAGCCCGGCGACGATGCGCTCCATGGCGGCGGTGAAATCTACGAGGGTCACCGCCTCGGCGCCGCGCCGGGTCGCCAAGAGCGCTGCCTCGTTGACCAGATTGGCGAGGTCGGCGCCGGTAAAGCCCGGGGTCAGCGCCGCCACGGTTTCCAGATCGACATCGGCCGCCATGTGGATCTTCTTTACATGGACCCGAAGGATCTGCACCCGGCCGATCTTGTCCGGGCGGTCGACCAGCACCTGGCGGTCGAAGCGGCCGGCGCGTAAGAGCGCGGGATCGAGGATCTCGGGGCGGTTGGTGGCGGCCAGGAGGACCATGCCGGCGCGGGTGTCGAAGCCGTCGAGTTCGGAGAGCAGCTGATTGAGCGTCTGCTCCTTCTCGTCGTGTCCGCCGCCATAGGGAGAGGCGCCGCGGGCGCGGCCGAGCGCGTCGAGCTCGTCGATGAAGATGATGCAGGGCGCCTTCTGGTGCGCCTGCTCGAACAGGTCGCGCACCCGTGCCGCCCCGACCCCGACGAACATCTCGACAAATTCCGAGCCGTTGATCGAGAAGAACGGCACATTGGCTTCGCCGGCAACCGCGCGCGCCAACAGCGTCTTGCCGGTGCCCGGCGGCCCGACCAGCAGCACCCCTTTCGGCACCCGCCCGCCGAGCCGGCCGTAGCTCGCCGGGTCCTTCAAAAAGGCGACGATTTCCTGCAATTCGGCCTTGGCCTCGTCGACCCCGGCGACATCGGCGAAACTCGTCTTGGTGTCGGTCTCGACAAAGACCTTAGCCTTGCTGCGGCCGACCGACATCAGCCCACCAACCCCTGCTGGCTGGCGAAGCGGCGGTATATGAACATCCACACGGCGGCGAACAGCGCGACCGGGATTACCCAGGACAAGAGATCGCGCAGAAAGGTGCTCTCGATCGACCCGGCAAACTTGACGTTATACTTCTCAAGCTCCTGCGCCATCTCGGGATCGACGCGGGTCGTGATGAAATCCTTGTGGCCGTTCTGGTCGGGCGCGGTGAATTTTCCCTGGACGTAGTTGCCGCTGACCCGGACCTCGGCGATCTTGCCGGCCTTCAGATCGTCCTGGAACTCGCTGTAGGGGATCTGCGCAGTCTGGGTATAGGAGGCAAAGACCGCCTGGATCACCATGACCCCCACCATCGCGGCGATCCAATACCAGGCGTGATATTGCGTCTCTTTTTTCGTTGGCATTGGGTGCCCCCACAGCGGCCGCCCGAATAGGGCGGCACCGATCAAGGGTTAAGTGGTACATCGCCGCCGGCGATCAACGCCGGTCGTCCGGGTCGTCATAGCCGCGCCGGCTACTGATAAAAACCAGCGCCATCAGCCCGAACCCCAGGCCCAAGGCGACAAGCACGCCGAGCACCAGGGCGACCCAGCCGCCCGCGCTGATCTCGGCATCGCCGATTGCCGACCACATGCTCGCGACAAGCGCCAACACCGCGCCGAGCGCGATTACCGCGACCACGACCGCGATCCAGCTCGATCTCGCCCCCACCCTGCCCTCCCCGCTTCCTCCGGGCCGCCGGCGCCCCGCCGACGATGCCGCTTACCTCGCGCATTCGGTCATGGCAAAATGCACCGCAATCGCGCCACCCCCGAGGGAGAATGAGATGCCGACAGAGAGCAAGCATCCTGAAACCATCGTGCTGCATGCCGGGTATCGCAGCGATCCCGCGACCAATGCCGTCGCCGTGCCGATCTACCAGACGACGAGCTATCAGTTCCGCGACAGCGAGCATGCGGCCAATCTGTTCGCGCTCAAGGAATTCGGCAACATCTACTCCCGCATCATGAACCCGACGAGCGACGTGCTCGAACAGCGGGTCGCCGCGCTCGAAGGCGGGGTTGCGGCATTGGCGCTCGGCTCCGGCCAGGCAGCCTCGATGTTCTGCGTCAACAACATCGCGCAGGCCGGCGACAATTTCGTCAGCTCGACCGACCTCTATGGCGGTACCTGGAACCTGTTCCTGCACACGATGATGCGGACCATGGGGATCGAGGTGCGCTTTGTCGATCCGGCCGATCCCGAGAATTTCCGCCGCGCCACCGACGCCAAAACGCGCTGCTACTACGCCGAGACATTGCCCAACCCGAAGCTTGAAGTGTTTCCGATCGGCGAAGTCGCCCGGATCGGCCGCGAGCTCGGCGTGCCGCTGATCGTCGACAACACCGCCGCGCCGGTCTTATGCCGGCCGCTCGACCACGGCGCCGCGGTGGTCATGCACTCGACGACGAAATATATCGGCGGCCACGGCACCTCGATCGGCGGCATCGTCGTCGATGGCGGCAATTTCGATTGGGAAAAGCACGCCGACCGCTTTCCGCTCCTCAACCAGCCGGACCCGGCCTATCACGGGGCCGTCTGGACCCAGGCGGTCAAACCGATGGGGCCGGTCGCCTATATCATCAAGATGCGGGTGACCTTGCTGCGCGACCTCGGCGCGGCGGCGGCCCCGTTCAATTCCTTCCTGCACATCCAAGGGCTCGAGACATTGCCGCTGCGCATGCGGGCGCATTGCGCCAATGCCGCGGCGGTCGCCGGCGCTCTGCGCAATCATCCCAAGGTCAGCAAGGTAATCTATCCCGGGGTGATGGAAGGCGAGCCGCGGCGCCGGGCCGACGCCTATCTGAAGGGCGGCTATGGCGGGCTCTTGGGCTTCGAATTGAAGGGCGGCAAGGATGCCGGACGGCGCTTCATCGACGCCCTCCAGATGTTCTACCACGTCGCCAATATCGGCGATGCACGTTCGCTCGCGATCCACCCGGCGAGCACCACCCATTCGCAGCTGACCCCCGAAGAACAGCTGCAGACCGGCGTCACCGACGGCTATGTGCGCCTCTCGCTCGGCATCGAGCACGAGGACGACATCATCGCCGACCTCAAGCAGGCCCTCGATAAGGTGTGAGCGCGCCCGGGATTCGGCGAAGGAATTGGCCGTGCCCCCGCCGTCATTCCCGCATGACGATCATGGCGAGGAGTTGATCCAACTCGCCTGGCCGATCGATCTCGGCCTGACGGTCGCGAGCCATGGCTGGGTTCACCTGGAGCCGTGGCGCTGGGAGGGCGAGACCGGTAGGCTGCTGCACGCCGAGCGGATCGGCGGCCGGCTCGGCACGATCGGCGCACGCCAATCTTCCCCGACGGTGCTCGCGATCCATTGGGAGGGATTTACCGACGAGGACGCGCCCGAGATCCGGCGCCGGGCATCACGCTGGGTTTCGGCCGAATGGGACCCCGCCCCGGCGATCGCCGCGCTCGGCGCCGGCTTCGCCGACGAGGCTAGGCTGATCGATTGCGGCGGCGGGCGCCTCTTGCGGGGCTCGACCTTCTACGAGGATTTTGTGAAGACGGTGCTGACCGTCAACACCAGCTGGTCGGGGACCTGCCGGATGAGCGCGGCCTTGGTCGCCGAGCCCGGCGGCGGCGCCTTTCCGACCCCCGACGCCGTGCTTGACTACGGCGAAGTACGACTCCGCCTGCGCGCCAAATTGGGGTTCCGCGCGCCGACCGTCGTTGCCGCCACCCGGCGCATGCTCGACGAGGGTGCGATCAGCGACGACGGGCACGGCCGCCCTGACCAGCTCGATCACGACTACCTCGTGAGCTTCAAGGGGATCGGCCCCTATGCGGCGGCGCATTGCCGGATGCTGCTGCATGATTTCAGCCGGATCCCGATCGACTCGGTCGTCATCGCGCATCTGCGCGAGCGGCACGGCACCAATCCGGCGGACTTCATCGCGGCGCGCGCCGAATGCGGCGCCTATTTAGGCCTTGGGTATCGGCTGCTGCGCCTGCGCGAGAAATTCGCCGTTCCTGAAAACGGCCTCAGCCCACCATCGCCGGCCGCCACGGCCTATTGACGCTCCTGCCGCGGCGGCGGGGAAATCAATAAATACGGCGGCGCACCAATGGCATTATCACCCTTTACGGCGATCCTCGACGCCGCACGCACGCGGCACGGCGCGGCGGCGCTCGACACGAGGCTGCCGACGCCGAAGACCGCCGAGCAGCTGAAGGCGACGCCCGACGACCGGTACTTGTCCCAGATGTCGCTGCGGGTGTTTCGCGCCGGGCTCCGGCACAGCGTGGTAGACGCGAAATGGCCGGCCTTCGAGGCGGTGTTCTGTGGGTTCGATCCGCGCCGCGTGCGGGCGATGCCGGACGAGGCGATCGAGGGGCTCCTCGGCGATGCGCGGCTGATCCGCCACTGGGGCAAATTGAAAGCGGTGCGCGACAACGCCGCGGCGATGCTGGACCTCGCGGCCGAGCATGGCAGCTTTGGTGCCTGGCTCGCCGCCTGGCCGGGCGAGGATGTCGTCGGGCTGTGGGAGGCGCTGGCCAAGGAGTTCCGCCAGATGGGCGGCAATTCGGGCCCGAGCTTTCTGCGCATGGTCGGCAAGGACACCTTCGTCCTCACGCATTCGGTGGTCGCCGCGCTGAAGCACTGGGGCGCCAACACTGCACCGCCGAAAAACCGCCACGACCGCGCCCAGGCGCAGGCCGCCTTCAACACCTGGGCCGGCGAAACCGGCCGGCCCTTATGTCAGCTCAGCCTGATCCTCGCCGCTTCGGTCGAGGAGTGAGGCTGCCTCAATAGGTCGAGATTTCGATCGAATTCTGGTCCGGGTCGTCGATATAGACCGACTGGATCGTGCCGGTCGCGCCGGCGCGCGGGCCCTGCATCCGGATCGGAACGCCGCAGCGTTCTACGTGCGCTGCGATCTCGCCGATCGGGGCATCGGTGATGAAGCAGATATGCGCCGGCATCCGCTTGTCGCCGGCCATCGCCATCTTGCCACCGGCGAGATCGAGATGGATCTTCTGCTGGCCGAACAGGAGCGCCGCGCGCCCCTCGCCCATTTGCTCGGTCCGCATGCCGAGCACCCGCTCGTAGAACTCGATGCTGCGCCCGATATCGGCGACGGTGATGTTGAGATGGTCGATGCGCTCGATCTTCATGGCTGGCCTCGTCATGTGTAGGAACGGCGGAGCTTGCCACGGCCCGGCGCGCCGGGCCAGCACAACCGCCGCGGCCCGGCCTCAATAATTCGAAATCTCGACGAGGTTCTGGTCGGGGTCGCGAATATAGACCGACTGGATCGTGCCGATCGCGCCGACGCGCGGTCCGGGCCCCGCGACGATCGCCACCCCGCAGCGATCGAGATGCGCGATCACTTCGGCGAGCGGCAACTCGGTGACGAAGCACAAATCGCCGGAGCCCGGGGTCGGCTTGTCGGCGACCAGCCCCGGGATGTTGTCGGCGGGATGCAGATTGATCTTCTGCTGGCCGAAGCGCAGCGCCGTGCGCGCGGCGCCGAAGGTGACGACCTCCATCCCGAGCACCCTGACATAAAAGGCGCAGGTGCGCTCGATATCGGCGACGGTGAGGACGAGATGATCGAGACGCGCGATGTTCATGGCCGGCCTCGCAGGTTAGGCGGAGCCGAGCTTGCCATGACCCTGCGCTCGGCGCCACGCCGCATGGCACCCGGCCGCTCCGGGCGCCGGTGCCGCTAGTAGAAGATGCTGGCGATCCACTGCATGCTGCCGCCGAGAAACGTCAGCACTGACAGAGCGATCAACGCCAGAACCAGAGCCACGCGCCACCCGGACGGCAACGGGAGCAGCAGCCCTCCGATCAGAAGGGCAAATGCTGCGATCACGAATTGGGTGGCGTCCATGCGCTACAAACACATCCAAGGGTGATCGGGCATTGATTGATGGATCGTCGACGATCCTGCTCTTATTCTAGGCGGGTGAACGGCGATTTCAACCGCCCGCGGCAAGCGGCTCGGGCGCCGCGGCCTCGGCTTTGGCTGCGGCCTTGGTCCGGGCGTCGGCGCGCATTTGCAGCAGCACCGCAATCAGCCCGCTCCAGCCGGTCTGGTGCGCCGCGCCCAGACCGCGGCCGCTGTCGCCATGGAAATATTCATAGAACAAGAGATTGTCGCGGAACCCGGGCCAGCGAAAACGCTTGTCGGCGCCGAACACCGGCCTTCCCCCATCGGCGCCGCGCAGAAAGATGCGGCACAGCCGATCGATGATCTCATCGGCGACTTCGGCAAGACTGCGCATGCGCCCCGAACCCACCGGGCATTCCACCTGAAACTCATCGCCATAATAGCTGTGAAACCGGTATAGCGACTCGATGATCAGATAATTGAGCGGCATCCAGATCGGCCCGCGCCAATTCGAATTGCCGCCGAACACCCGCGAATCCGAATCGCCCGGCACATAATCGAGGCTGAACTGTCGGCCGGCGCAGTCGAATTCGTAGGGGTAGCGCTCATGGTGCTTCGACATCGTGCGGATGCCGAATTGCGACAGGAACTCGTTTTCGTCGAGCATGCGGTTCAACAGACACTTCATTCGGTGGCCGCGCAGCAGCGATAAGAGATGCCGCTCGTCGTCGCTCTCGTCGAGCCAGTGCGACACCAGCCGCGCCAGTTCCGGCCGGTGCTCGAAGACCCAGCGCAGCCGCGTCGAGAACTCGGGCAGCTGCGCCAGGACACTACCGTCGAGCACCTCGACGGCGCAGAGCGGGATGAGCCCGACGATCGAGCGCACCCGCAACGGTAAGGATCCCGCGTCGGGGAGCTGCAGCACGTCGTAATAGAACTCGTCGACCTCGTCCCATAGGCCGAACCGCGACTCGCCGATATGGGTCATCGCTTCGGCGATCAGCAGAAAATGCTCGAAGAACTTTGTCGCGACGTCCTCGTAAACGTGGTCGGCCGGCGCCAGCTCGAGCGCGATCCGCATTAGATTGAGCGTGTACATCGCCATCCAGGCGGTGGCGTCGGCCTGGTTGATATGGCCGCCGGTCGGCAGCGGCTGGCTGCTATCGAAGATGCGGATGTTGTCGAGGCCGAGAAAACCGCCCTGAAAGATGTTCCGACCGTCGGCGTCCTTGCGGTTGACCCACCAGGTGAAATTCAGCATCAGCTTATGGAAGACGCGCGCCAGAAAGGCCCGATCGCCCTCGCCGCCGCGTGCCTCCCGGTCGATCGCATAGACCCGCCAGGCAGCCCACGCATGCACCGGCGGGTTGACGTCGCCGAATTCCCATTCGAAGGCCGGCAATTGCGCATTCGGGTGCATGTACCATTCGCGCGTCAGGAGGATGAGCTGTTCCTTGGCGAAGTCGGGATCGATTTGCGCCAGCACCACGCAATGAAAAGCCAGGTCCCAGGCGGCATACCAGGGATATTCCCACTTGTCCGGCATCGAGATGATGTCGGCGTTGGACAGGTGCCGCCAATCGGCGTTGCGCCGGGTGAGGCGCGATTCGGGCGGCGGCGGCATGTTGGGGTCGCCGCGCAGCCACTCGCGGACATCGAAATAATAATATTGCTTCGACCACAGCATGCCGGCAAAGGCCTGGCGCTGGACGAGACGCGCCTCGGCATCGTCGATGACGTGTTGCAGCGCGCCGTAGAATTCGTCCGCTTCGGCGCGCCGCCGTTTCATCACCGCCGCGAAATTGCCGAACCCGCCGCCATCGCCGCTCAGCCGCACCCGCACCCGGACATGCCCGCCGGCTGGGACATTGAGCCGGTAATGCGCGCCCGCCTTGGTGCCGACGCGGCCGGGGTTGACCGCCCCCGCGTCGCCGGCCACGACAAAGTCGTTGATCGAATCCTTGGGGAACCCCGATCGGGCGAAGCCCCACAGCCGATGTGCGTTGCTTTCGTTGTCGCAGAACAACAGTTCCGGCGCGCCGTCGCAGACCAGCCGCAGCGGCGGGAGATTGGGGTGCGCGATGTCGATCGCGTTGTTCCCGTCCGCCGCGAGAAGCGGCTTCGCGGCGCCGGGGTTCCAGGTCCAGATGTTGCGGGCCCAGAGCTGCGGAATGAGGCGCAACGGCGCGGCATCGGGACCCCGGTTATAGACCGTCAGCTGCATCAGGATGTCGTCGATGCCGCCCTTGGCATATTCGATCTCGACGTCGAAATATCGCTCGTCATCGAAGATCCCGGTATCGACCAGCTCGAACTCCGGATCCTTCGCCGTCCGGCGGCCGTTCTCCTCGACGAGCGCACGGTAAGGGAACGCACCCTGCGGGTATTTATAAAGCATCCGCATGTAGGAATGGGTCGGCGTGCCGTCGATATAGTAATATAATTCCTTGACGTCTTCGCCGTGATTGCCCTCGGCGTTGGTGAGCCCGAACAGCCGCTCCTTGAGGATCGGATCGCGCTCGTTCCACAACGCGACGCCGAGGCACAGGTAAAGCTGATCGTCGCCAAAGCCGCCAATGCCGTCTTCGCCCCAGCGATAGGCCCGGCTGCGCGCATGATCGTGCGGGAAATATGCCCATGCGTCGCCATCGGCGCTGTAATCCTCGCGCACCGTCCCCCATTGGCGATCGCTGACATAGGGGCCCCAGCGCCGCCACGCCGCACCGAGCCGGGCGGCCTCCAGCCGGCGTCCTTCTTCCGTCTGCGCGATCTTCTGAGGACCTCTCCCGCGGCGTCGAATCATTGCTCCCGCCAGAGTTGCCGTCGCGGCGGCAATTCCCGTTGTTTCACAAATTCTTGGCCGCAATCGTGCGCTACCGGTCAGGGGTGGTCAAGGTTGCGAGCTACGCCCCGGGCAAATCCGCAGGGTTGACATCGCCGCCTGCCAGACACAGTAGTACGTGTTCTACATGGCGAGGATGACATGAGGCGGATAACGGCACGCGAGGCCAACCAGCATTTCGCCAAAGTCCTGTCCGCCGTCGAAGGCGGCGAGCAGGTGATGATTTCGAAGCGCGGTAAGCCGGTCGCCGTGATGTCGCCCTACAAACCGGCGCTGGACGCGGAACATCAGGCCGCCGTTGAGCGAATGATCGCGTCGATGGACGAACCCGTGGAGTTGACCGCGCCCTTTCGCACCTTCACGCGCGACGAGATGCATGAACGCTGGTGACCTGCACATTCGACACGAACATTCTGGTTTACACGCTGCCGGCCCCGACCAACACGAAACGCAATCAAGCCCGCGAGCTCCTCATCCGCGGCGCCAGACCGCAGGCGGGCATTCTATTGCTGCAGTCGCTAACGGAATTCAGCCACGTCGCCGCGCGAAAGTTCGGCTTGAGCATCAACTCGATCCGGCGGCGGGTTCGTGACTGGCGTGATGCGATCCCGGTGCACGCCGCCGGAGGAGAAGACCTGATGGCAGCGCTCGATTTGGTGCGCGATCACCGAATCGGCTTTTGGGATGCATTGCTTTGCGCCACTGCGGAGCGTGCGGGCCTCCAATATCTGCTGAGCGAGGACATGCAGGACGGCAGGCGATTGGGAAGCCTGACGATTGTCAACCCCTTCCGCCCGGAAAACGCCGCGCTGATCGACCGCATCTTGTCGCCGTGAGTTAAGCGTGGAGGCGTACCGCTTCCCGGAATATTACGACATCGCCTTCGCGGTCGACGATGTCGCGCGCGAGGTCGATTTCTTCGAGGCGGCGATCGGCGAATTCTCCCGGGTTCCGGTGCGTCGGGTCTTGGAGATCGCCTGCGGCACCGCGCCCTACCTCGCCGAGTGGCAGCGCCGCGGCTACCGTTATTGCGGGCTCGATCTCTCCCCTTCGATGCTCGATGCGGCGCGCGCTCATGCCGATTCCCTGGGCATTGCGGCCGATTTCGCCCTCGCCGATATGCGCGATTTCGATGCAAGTAGCGTCGGCCCGGTCGATCTGGCCTATGTGCTCCTCGGCTCGATCTATGTCGGATCCAACCGCGAATTCCTCGGGCATCTCGACCGGGTCGCGCAAACCCTCGCGCCGGGCGGGCTCTATCTGCTCGACAGCGTCGTGTGGTTCGAGATCTGGAGCGATTACCGCCGGCGCTGGACGCGGCGTCGCGGCGGCGTCCGCGTGCGGATGACCTACCGTGCCGAGCCGATCGATCGGATCGCGCAGACCTATAACGAGTTCGTCACCCTGGACGTCGACGACCACGGCACCCGCCACAAGATCGAAAGCCGGGTCCCGACCAAGATCTTCTACCCGCAGGAATTCCTCTGCCTCGTCGAATTGAGCCGCCATTTCGAGTTCGTCGGCTGGTTCAACGATTTCAACCTCGCCGCCGCGCTGACGCCAACCGGCCGCCACACCGCAATCCTGCGCCGATTGCCATAGCAACGCGGCCGTGCTTCCGGCTGATCACAGCTGCTCGATCGTCTGCGCCTCGTCCTCGATCTTGAGCGCGTCGTTGAACTTGTTGAAGAAGCCGCAGAGCGTGATGCGCAGGGTCAATTCGACGATCTGGGCCTCGCTGAAATGCTCGCGCAGCCGGGCGAAGAGGGCGTCCGGAATGCGGCCCGGCTCTTGCCAGGCGGCGATCGCGTATTGGACGACGAGCTTGTCATTGTCGTCGAGCTCCGGGTGGTCCGGGTAATCGAGGAGCCGGTCGGCCCCCGCCGGCGACACCCCCTCGACCGCGAGAAACGGCTTGTGATGGGCGACGCAGTAATCGCAGGCATTGAGTTTGGAGACCGTGACGATCGCCAGTTCGAGGACGCGTTTGGGCAAGCTCTTCGCCGCGCGCAGCTCGATGAGCAGCCCCATCAGGTGGCGCAGCGCCGCCGGAACATGGGCGAAAACCGCGACCTGGTTGCGGAACGGGCCGTAGTTGCCGGCGAATTCGCGATAGATCTCGGCGAGATCCGCGGGAAGCTCCGCCGGCTCGATATCGCGCACGCGCGCCATGGGTCTACCCCCTTCCGCCTATCGCGGGGCGAAGAGCTGCTGCGCCTCGGGGTGGCTCATCGCCGGGTTGAGCGCGTCGAACCGGTGGGTCGCGTGGAGCCGCTCGGCGAGCTGGCGCACGAGGCCCATCGCCATCAAGGGGATCGCCGTCGCGGTGCTGGCGCGCTTGACGCCGAGCGCCTCCAGCTCGGCGACATTGGGCGAACCGGCGCGCACGTTGATGTTGATGGGCGCGTCGAGCGCCGCGGCCAGGCGCCGGATCGTCTCGGGATCGCGCAAGCTGATCGGATAGACGCAATCGGCGCCGGCGGCGAGATAGGCCCGGCCGCGCGCCACCGCCTCGTCGAACCGGCTTGCTTCGTCGCCGATATTCTTGATGTAGAGGTCGGTGCGGGCGTTGATCACGATCGGCACCCCGGCGGCGCGGGCAGCTTCGCGCGCCGCGCGGATGCGCGCCGTCGCGTCATCGAGGCTGCGGATCGGCGGGGTGCCCGTCTTCAGGCCGTCTTCGAGGTTCACCCCGACCGCGCCGGCCGCGATGATGTCGCCGATCGAGCGGCCGACCGCCTCGGGCGTCGCGCCATAGCCGCTTTCAATATCGGCGGTGACCGGCATCGCGACCGCCCGGGCGATGCGCCGGGTGGCGGCCACCACCTCGTCCCACGGCGCGGCTTCGCCGTCCCCATAGCCGAGCGCCCAGGCAACCCCGCCGCTGGTCGTCGCGATCGCCTGGAAACCGGCCGCGACGATGATCCGGGCGCTGATCGCATCCCACGCATTGGGCAACAATAAGAGGGGCTGCCCGCTATGCATCGCGCGAAACAACTCGGCCTTGTTGGCCTGTTCGGACTGGTTCATGGCGTCCCCCTCGGATTGCCGTGCTGCGGCAACCCTCGGGGGCAAACCGCCGACCGTCAAGCCTGGACCGATTGCGGCAATGCCGATATCGGTAACCACCCCCTCGTCAGGGAGCCAAGTGTTGGATGTCGTCCAGTTGCGTTGCCGGGTCGCCTGGTTGATTGCCGTCCTTTTGATCGTCGCCGCGCCATCCCAGGTAGCGGCCGATGAGGACGCCGTCCCGCGCCTGACGCGCGCGCTCGCGGAGGGCGAGGCCCATGACGGCAGGACCAGCCCCTATCTGCTGCCGGTCATCGAAGAGCTTGCGCAAGCCCAGTTGCGCGATGGCGCGCTCGGCGAGGCGGCGGCACTGCGCCGACGCGCGCTCGACATCGCGGTCGCCGCGTTCGGCTGCGACTCGGCGAGCGCCGCCGAGGCGATGGCGGCGCTCGCCCTCATCGACATCGATCGGCGCCGCTATCTCGACGCCGAGCCGCTGCTGATCGTCGCCGAACGAGTTCTGAGCACCCGGGTTGCCGCCGATCATCCGACGATGGCGACGATCTTCGCCGGGCTCGCGCGCATCGCCCTGGCGCGCGGCGACAAGAAGCCGGCCGAGGCCTGGGCCAGCCGCGCGCTCGCCATCGCGCGGCGCAACCCGCACGGCCGCTCCGCCGAGCCGCTGCGCACGCTCGGCGCCGTTCTTGCCGCCGAAGAGCGCTTCGAGGAGGCCGAGCCGGTGCTCGCCCAGGCGCTGGCGCAAGACCGCGAGCAGCATGGCGAGGGCGGGGTCGACACCGCGCGCAGCCTGGCGCAGCTCGGCAATTTGTATCTGCGCCGGGGCCAGGCCGGCGCCGCGCTGCCCCTCTTCGAAGAGGCCGCCGCGATCGACCAGAGCCGCCTCGGGGCCACCCATCCCTTCATCGCCGACGATCTCTATGATCTCGGCCTCGCCTACGACGCGCTGAAGCGCGGCGACGAGGCACGCCGGGCCTTCGTCGCCGCGATCGATGTCCTCGAACGCGGCGCCGGCAGGGAGACGCCGCGGGTCGGCTATGCCGAACTCGAACTCAGCCGCCTCTATCGCCAGGCCGGCAAAGCGGCGGCGGCCGATGCCGCGTTCAAGGACGCCCGCCGCATCCTCAACAAGGAAGAGGCCGAGGAGCGCAGCCGCGAGCGTGAAGTGTGAGCGAAAGGCGGGTCACGAACCCTCGCCCATTGCCAGCCGCAGGCCGTCCAACAGGTGCTCCATGTCCTCCGGCCGGGTGAACACCCGGTTCTCGCCCCGGAACAGGCTGGCGATGAAATCGGGCGCGAAGCCGTCGAGCACCGCCCGCTCCTGCGCCGCCTTCTGCAGGTCGCCCGCCCTGGCGCAGCAGGCGATCATGATCGACCGACGGATCGGCGCGGTCGGATGCGATTGAATCGCCAATTCGGCCCAACGCACAGCGTCCGCATACTCGTGGGCAGAATAGGTCGCCATTGCCAGCGCGAGTTGGGCACCGCCGACCCAGGCGTCCCTCGGGCTCAAACGGCAAGCCATCAGGGCATGCTCCCGAGCCGCATCACCCAAACCGACCGTCGCCTCGGCCCAGGAAAGCATGCTCAGCGTACTGGCAGAATTCGGGTTTATGTCGATCGCCCGGCGGAGATCGGCGATGCCGCGCTCCCGTTCGCCACGCATGACCCGGATGATGCCGCATTGCGCCAGCGCCCGGTAATCCAGCGCATCGACCCTCAGCATGCGCTCGACGGCGGACCATGCTGCATCGAGCGCCTTTTCCGGCTGCGGACCCCATCGGTAGAGGTGGCGGAAACCATGTGCGATGACCACGACCAGATGGGCGCCGAGCGACGCCGGATCAGTCGCGATCGCCTGCTCCGCTGTCCGGATGGCTTCCAGCACCTGTGCCGGCTGGCCCTTCAACATCGCGTCCCAAAACATGCCTTGGGCGCGCCAGGTGAGCTGGACGGCGTCGCCGTTCGGGCTGGCGCGGCGCGCATGGGCCACCTCCGCCAACTCCACGGAAGGCGCCACCGCGGCCACGATATTGCGCGTGACCTCTTCCTGGACGGCGAACACATCCTCCAGAGTCCGGTCGTAGCGCTCGGCCCATAAATGATTGCCATTCGTCGCGTCGATCAGCTGCGCGGTCACCCGCACCCGGTTGCCGGCCTTGCGGATGCTGCCCTCGACGACATAGCGCACGCCGAGTTCGCGCGCTACCTGGCGCACATCCACCGCCTTGCCCTTGTAGGTGAACGTGCTGTTGCGCGCGATCACGAACAGCGCGCGGAACCGCGACAATTCGGTGATGATGTCCTCGACCATGCCGTCGGTGAAGTATTCCTGCTCTGGGTCGCCGCTCATGTTCTGGAACGGCAGCACGGCGATCGACGGCTTGTCGGGAAGGGCGAGCACGGCGACGGGTTGAGCAGCCGGCGTTTCCGTTTGCACCCGATAGACCCGGATCGGTTGGGCGATATTCTTGACCTGTTGATCGCCCAAATCGTCGAAGCCGAGGGGCAATTTGTTGCCGACCTGATCGCGGACGACGCCCGAGACGCAAATCCCGCCGGGCTCGGCAAGCCCTTCCAATCGTGCGGCGATGTTAACCCCATCGCCGAGCAGGTTGCCGCCGTCGATGATCACATCGCCGACATGGATGCCGATGCGGAACTGCATCGGCTCGGTCGTGCCTCTTTGCGCGTTGTCCCGCGCCACCGCCGCCTGGACCGCGACGGCACACGCCGCCGCATCGACCGCACTGGCGAAATCGGCGACGATGCTGTCGCCGGCAGTGTTGAAGATGCGCCCGCGATGCTCGGCGATCAGCCGGTCGATGAGTTCCCGACAGGATTTCAGCCGGGCGAAGGTTCCGGCTTCATCCGCCCCCATCAGCCGGCTGTAGCCGGCGATATCGGCCGCGAAAATCGCCGCGAGTTTGCGTTCGACCGGCCGATCGGCGGTTTCTGCCGGCATCGCCGGGCCTGATCAGTAAGCCGGGCCCGGTCAGTAGAGCCGGGTGCGATAGCTCTCCGCGGTGTAGCGCTCGGCGGCCTCGACCGAACCTTCGCCGATCTGCTCGGTGATGATGCGCCCGAGCGAGGGGAAATCCGACTGGGCGATGTGCTTTTCGGGGTTCCACAGATCGGACCGGATCAACGCCTTGCCGCAGTGGAAATAAACCTCTTCGGCATTGATCAGGATGCCGCTGCGCGGCGCCTTGCCGTTGACCGCGCAGGGTTCGAGCAATGCCGGGTCAGAGGTGATGCGGGCGCGGCCGTTGACCCGCAGCGTCTCGCGCAGGCCGGGCACGAAGAAAATGAGGCCGACCCCCGGAGAGGCCAGGAGATTGCTGATCGTATCGACCCGGTTGTTGCCGAGCCGGTCGGGGATCAAGAGCGTCTCGTCGTCAATGACCTGGACAAAGCCCGGCGCATCGCCCTTGGGCGATGCATCGACCCGGCCCGACGGGTCGGCCGAGGCGATCACCAGAAACGGCGACAATGCGATGAACGCGCGCGAGTGCTTTTCCAGCCGCGCCAGCTGCTTTTTGACCGAGCGCTCGGCCGGCTCGCCGTAGAGTGACCGGATCTCGGCAATGTCCTCGATGATCTCCACCCTCGCCTCCTGTCGCAGACCGCGCTTAGTATGCACGAGGCGAAGGTGAAGCTCCAGGCGGAGAGTTGCGCGATGGGTGTTGTCGTCGCCCGCGAGGAACGGCCGGAAGGCGGGCATGTCGCGCGCCTGACCATCGACAATGCGGCAAAGCTCAACACCCTCAATCGCGCGTTGATGGTCGAGATCGTCGAGGCGATCGAGCTTCTCGAGGCCGATGCGGCGCTGCGCCTCGTAATCCTGCGCGGCGCCGGCGAGCGTGCCTTCGTCGGCGGCGCCGATATCGCCGAACTGGCGGGCCTCAATGAGGAGAGCGCGCGCGATTTCATCACGCTGGTCCACCGCTGCTGCGACGGCTTTCGCCGCCTTGGCGTCCCGGTCATCGCCCGCATCGACGGCTATGCGCTCGGCGCCGGGCTCGAACTGGCGGCCGCCTGCGATCTGCGCGTCGCCAGCGAGCGCGCCTTCTTCGGCATGCCCGAAGTGAGGATCGGCATCCCCTCGGTGGTGGAGGCGGCGCTGTTGCCGCATCTGATCGGTTACGGCCGCGCGCGGCGGCTTTTGTTGACCGGCGAGTCGATCGGCGCGGCGGAGGCGTTTGACTGGGGCCTCGTCGATGCGGTCGCGCCACCGCAAGAGCTCGACGCCGCGGTCGAGCGCTTCGCCGCGGCGATCCTCGCCGGCGGCCCGCACGCGATCCGCCTCCAAAAGGCGCTGATCGGCGAGTGGGAGGAGTTGTCGACGAGCGCCGCGGTGGCGCGCGGCATCGACGCCTTCGCCGAAGCCTATGCGACCGACGAGCCGCGGCGGATGGCCGAGGCGCGCCTCATCGCGATGCGCGCACGTCGCCCAAACCGCGACCCGGGGCCGCGCTGATGCCCGGCAAAACCCCGCGCTCGCGGCGGGGCCTTTCGGACACGGAAGGCGCGATCCCGCATTTTTACGGGCACCGGCAACGCTTGCGGCAGCGCCTGATCGCGGGCGGACCCGACAATCTCCCCGATTACGAATTATTGGAGGTGCTGCTGTTCGCCGGCAACCCACGGGGCGATGTGAAGCCCCTGGCCAAGGATCTGATCGATCGGTTCGGCAGCTTTGCCGAGGTGCTGAGCGCCGATTCCGACGACCTGCTCGCATTCCCCGGGCTGGGCGACGCCGGTGTCGCCGCATTGAAATCGGTGCGCGAGGCGGCGTTGCGGCTGATGCGGGCGGAGTTTCGCGAGCGCCCGCCGGTCGGCTCCTGGGACCAGCTGATCGACTATTGCACCGCCCATATCGCCTATGGCCAGGTCGAGGAGTTCCACCTCCTGTTTCTCGACCGCAAGAACGCTCTGATCGCCCATGAGCGGCAGCAGCGCGGGACGATCGACCATACCCCGGTCTATCCCCGCGAAGTGGTGAAGCGCGCCCTCGAGCTCGGCGCCTCGGCCCTCATTCTGGTGCACAACCATCCCACTTAGGCGCCATAAATCACGCTCAATCACGCTCCTTCCCGTTGAAACATTGAGATTTTATTGCTTGCGCGCCACGGGCAGTTGAGGCACATTGGGGTCGGTATCGAGGGGGATCGACGGCGTCACCGACCCCAATCCGCGACACCTGCGATCCCTCTACCGACCCCACTCGCGACCCGAGGAGAGACCCCAGTGCCAAGCCTTACGGACGGTGCCATTCGACAGGCGCTCAAGCGCGTCGAGCAGTCTGGCAAGCAAGAGAGTTTGGTCGACGGCGAAGGACGCGGCACCGGGCGCCTGCTGATCACCTTGAAGCCTATGCCCACGCGGGTGACCGCCGAATGGATGGCACAGCAATGGCGCAACGGAAAGCGGATCAAGAAGAAGCTCGGCGACTACCCATCGATGCCGCTGACGCAGGCGCGCGAGGTCTTCAAGCGCGACTTTGCGGACATGATCCAGAAGGGCCGCAGTATAAAGATCGCGGGTGATACGCGGCCCAGCACGGTCGCCGATCTCTTCGAGGGCTATGTTCAATACCTGAAAGCGGCGGGTAAGCCTTCATGGAAGGAAACCGAGAAGGGCCTCGACAAGATCGCCGACACGCTCGGACGGAATCGTCTCGCGCGCGAAATCGAGCCTGACGAAATCACCGGAGTCATCCGTCCCATCTATGAGCGCGGCAAGCGCGCCATGGCCGATCACGTGCGGGGGTACATCCATGCGGCCTATAGCTGGGGCCTCAAGTCCGAGCACGACTATCGGAGCCTGTCGCCGCGACGCTTCCGGCTCGCATACAATCCGGCGGCGGGTATCCCGACCGAACCGAAAGTTGTCGGTACGCGCTGGTTGGACGAAGACGAATTCGTACAGCTCTACCGCTGGCTCGAGTGTCCGGACTCACCCGTCCATCCTCCCTATACCCGCGCTGTTCGCATTCTCATGCTGACAGGGCAGAGGGTCGAAGAGATCGCCGCGCTCCATGTGGATCAATGGGACGCGAGGGAACGGATCATCGACTGGTCGAAGACGAAGAACGGCAAACCGCACGCCATCCCCGTTCCGCCAATCGCAGCCGAACTGATCGAGTCGATCGTGCCCAACGAATTCGGATGGTTCTTCCCATCCGCGAAAGACCCGTCGAAGCCGGTCGGCGCAGGCACCCTCTACAGTTTCATGTGGCGGCAGCGAGACCGTGGAGTGATCCCGGTGGTAACGAACCGCGATCTGCGGCGGACCTGGAAGACATTGGCAGGAAAAGCAGGTGTGCCGAAGGAAATCCGCGACCGGCTTCAGAACCACACGCTGCAGGACGTGAGCTCGAAGAGCTACGACCGCTGGAACTACATGCCCGAAAAGCGCGCAGGCATGAAGAAGTGGGACAGGTTCGTCACGGCCTTGCTGCGCACAAAGCGCTCGCAGGCTCGTGGCCCGGACGCCGGCAATGACCCTGCGTTCCCTACGCCATTCGCAAACTCGGCCCATGATCAGCCGCTCGCCGCGGAATGACACTCCCCTCCCGCTGGGCTTCACCCGGCCATTGACACAACATAGCTCGGAAGCTATATAAGTGGCCTGGGACGTTGAATTCGAGGATGCCTTCGAGGCGGAATTTCTTGCCTTTGAGCAGGAGGTCCAGGACGCGTTGCTCGCCGCAGCCAGGCTGCTGGTCGATTATGGCCCGCAGCTCGGCCGACCCTATGCTGATACGCTCAAAGGCTCGAAACACGCCAACATGAAGGAGCTGCGCTTCGACGCCGCGGATGGAGAGTGGCGCGCCGCCTTCGCCTTCGATCCTCAACGTAAGGCAATCCTGCTCGTCACCGGCGACAAATCCGGCGGGAGCCAGAAGCGGTTTTACAAACAACTCATCGCCAAGGCGGATCGGCGCTTCTCCGCTCACTTGGAAAAACTTAAGGCCGCGACGAAGAAGGGATAGCGAGATGGGCCGGAATTTGAACCAGATCATTGCCGATCTCCCGGCCGACCGTCAGGCACGGATCGACGCGCGCTACCGCGAGATGAAGGATGAGGTCGAGGGCCTGCGCGAACTGCGGCAGATCGCGGGCAAGGCCCAGGCCGACATCGCGACCGCCTTGAACATCAAGCAGCCCTCGGTGTCTAAGATCGAGAAGCAAGCCGACATGTACCTGTCGACTCTACGGGGTTACGTCGAAGCGATTGGGGGCGAACTGGATCTCGTAGTCCGCTTGCCCAAGCGCCCGGCATTGCGGCTCCAGCATCTTGGTGACGTGTTCAAATCGGCACCGGAACCACGTCCCGTATCACAACGAGCGTCCGCTGCTTCAACCAAGCGAGCAGCTAGAGCGCGCTAAGAACAAACAGCGGGGAAACGCATTTCTCGGGACAACGTGCAACTACCTGTTGGAATATGGGGGAATGCCTTCCCCCTGGCCGGCGCCAAAGTCACCGGCACACCCCCTTCTGCGGGGAGGTCCCCGCAACGCCCCCGTTCCAAATGATAGCCTAACGCAGCCGTGGTCGCTGATCATCGCGAATATGCGCGCTGATCCACCGCGCCCGCCGTGCCGGTGATCTTATCTATCGACGCCCGTCGGCCTGCTTATTCTGAGAAGCCTGCGGCAATCACCCAAACTCCGTCTCACTTCCTTACCGGCCTCGGCCAATTTGGCGCGGCCGCCCTCATGTCAACGGCTGCGCCGTTCCCGTGACGGTGGTCCAGCCAACCGTTCACGTGACATTCGGGCATACTGCCGCGCCCCTCCGGCCTCAGCCGCTCACGAAGCGGGAAACGGAGGTTCTGATGTGCAGGGTTCTCAACGAGCACGCGGCCGGCAAGCACGACGGCGCGATCTACATCGGGCGCGGCAGCAAATGGGGCAACCCGTTTCGCATCGGCGTCTATGGCGATCGTGCGGTCGTCATCGCCAAGCATGCCCGCTGGCTGCGGGATCAGCATCGTCTGCTGCGCGCGCTCGACGAACTTCGCCGCAAGGATCTGCTGTGCTTCTGCGCGCCGGCGGCATGCCACGGCGATCTGCTGCTGCGGCTCGCCAACGCGTCACGGGAGGGGCGCATCGCGTGGTGGCGCTCGGCCGGATGACCGCCGTCCACACATCGCGCAGTCACGGGCCGGCAAGGCGGCCGGGCAGAGCTCCGATCGCCCGCCGCCGCGGCCGTGAGCCACGGCCTAGAGTGAGAGCCGGGCCGGGTCGGCCGTGACGGGTTGGAGGTCGCGAGAGAGGCTCGCGGCGCCCGTCGCGGAGACCCGCGATGTCACGTTCAGCCGCTCGCGCTCGTACCGGTCAGGACCGGACGAGCCTCTATTCCGAAATCACCGACAAGATTATCGCCGAGCTGGAGGCCGGCCGCGTGCCCTGGGTTCAGCCCTGGGGGACCACCGCGGCGAAAGCATCGCTCGCCATGCCGAAGAATGCGGCGACCCAGCGCCGCTACTCCGGTGTGAATGTGTTGATCCTCTGGGGCGCCGTCGTCGAGCGCGGCTTTGCCGGCCAAAGCTGGCTCACCTTTCGCCAGGCCTTGAGCCTTGGTGCCAACGTCCGGAAAGGCGAGCATGGCACCACCGTCGTCTATGCAGATCGCTTCACCCCTGATGATGAACGCAAGCGGGCGGAGCGCGACGGTGACGAGCCCGGAGCGATCCCGTTCCTCAAACGCTTCACGGTGTTCAACACCGATCAGTGTGAGAACCTACCCGACGGGCTGATCACCGCCCAGCCGCCCGTGTCCGAGGGGCTGATCCTGCCCCAAGCCGAGGCGCTGATCGCCGCTACCGGCGCCGACTTCCGCATGGGTGGCGATCGCGCCTTCTACAGCCCGGCCCACGACTACGTTCAAGTGCCGCGGCCCGACACCTATTTCGAGCCGATCAACTGGCACCGGACGGCCCTGCATGAGCTCGGTCACTGGGTCGGTCATCCCTCGCGGCTCGCTCGCGATCTGACCGGCGCTTTCGGCTCGGCGTCGTACGCCAAGGAGGAGCTGGTCGCGGAGATGACCAGCGCCTTCGTCTGCGCCTCGCTCGGCATCGTGCCGACGGTGCGCCATGCCGACTATATCGGCTCCTGGCTCGAGGTGCTGCGCGAAGACGATCGCGCCATCGTCCGCGCCGCCAGCGCCGCCTCGAAGGCAGCCGACTACCTGCTCGCCTTCCGGCCCGATCCTTCCGAGCCCGTCGACGCGATACAGCCGGCCGATGAGTTGGAGATGGCGTGATGCGCTTTCGTCGCTGACCTCTGGTGTCGGCCGACAAGGGCGCGCCCGGCAAGCCGACCGACTTGGTGCGGATGCAACGGCGCGGGAGAACCTGTCACGCCGCCGGCGCAGTTACGGCAATTCGCAAAACCGGAAACCTGCGGAGGCGGAACTGCGGCCCGCCCGGCGATGGCCTTGCGGGCACCGCGGCAGGCCGCCACCGTCTCGGCTGTAGAGGGAGAGGAAAGCGGGCGATTCCATGACGGGTTGGAGGTCGAGAGAGAGGCTTTCGGCCGCCCGTCGCGGAGAATATCGACATGGCAACCGCCGTTCAGAAGATCACCCTCAGCGCCTCGCGCGACATCCCCTTCAACAAGCTGGTGCTCAGCCAGGCCAATGTACGCCGGGTGAAGGCAGGCATCTCCATCGAGGAGCTGGCCGAGGACATCGCCCGGCGCACGCTCCTGCAGAGCTTGAGCGTCCGGGCCGTGGTGGACGCGGAGGGCCAGGAGACCGGTGTGTTTGAGGTGCCGGCCGGGGGCCGCCGCTTCCGGGCGCTCGAACTGCTGGTGAAGCAGAAGCGGATGGCCAAAACCCAGCCCGTGCCGTGCGTGGTGCGGGAGGGCGGCCTCGGCGAAGAGGATTCGCTGGCCGAGAACGTGCAGCGCATCGCCCTGCATCCGCTCGACCAGTTTCGTGCCTTCCAGACCCTGCGCGAGAGGGGGCTGAGTGAAGAGGAGATCGCCGCCCGGTTCTTCGTGAACCCGACCGTCGTCAAGCAGCGGCTGAAGCTCGCAGCCGTGTCCGACAAGCTCCTCGACGTCTATGCCGAGGACGGCATGACGCTGGAGCAGCTGATGGCGTTCACGGTCACCAACGACCATGCGCGCCAGGAGCAGGTTTGGGAGTCGCTCGCTCGCGCCCACAACAAGGAGCCGTATTACATCCGCCGCCAGCTTACCGAAGGCGCGGTTCGCGCCGCCGACAAGCGCGCGCGGTTCGTCGGGGTCGATACCTATGAAGCAGCCGGTGGCGTCGTGCTGCGCGACCTGTTCCAGCATGACGATGGCGGCTGGCTCCAGGACCCGGCCCTGCTCGACCGCCTGGTCATCGAGAAGCTCCAGGCCGAAGCGGAAACCCTTCGCGCC
>Ga0182024_10007060_pt1 | contig 24379 bp, 22 predicted proteins | sample P32metaG_FD_120480 | JGI IMG/M metagenome (GOLD analysis project Ga0182024, IMG submission 120480) | Permafrost microbial communities from Stordalen Mire, Sweden - P3-2 metaG (Illumina Assembly) | ecosystem: Environmental > Terrestrial > Soil > Wetlands > Permafrost | place: Sweden: Stordalen...
GAAACATGCTGCCGGACGTCACCCACGAAAACCACCCGCATCTCATACTGCTGGACCAGCCGCAGCAACGCTTCGCCCTGCCGGTTCGATTGCAGGCCCGACTCATCGCAAATGACGACCGCTTTATGCAGGTCGAATTTGGAGGGATTCTGGAGAAAATCGGCTGCGGTGGTCGCAGCGGAAAATCCTTCCTTGCGCAAGGTCTCCGCCGCCGATGCCGTGGGCGCAATGGCGATCACACCGTGGCCGGCCTCGCTCAAGCCGCGATGGACTTCCGTTTGCAGGGTGGTTTTGCCCGCGCCAGCCACGCCCCGTACGCCGCAGCACTGGTCCGGTGTGCTCAAGACCATTTTCACTGCATCACGCTGTTCCGACGTCAACTTTCGATTCGGCTCAAATATAGGATTCAGCGCCGGGAACCAGTTCTTTGTCTTATTCACGAAATTGACCGACCAGAGTTCACGCTTGAGGCCATCTTTCGTTGCATAGTCCGAGAGCAAAGGTTGTTTGGGTATGTCCACCAATCGGACGAGGCCAGCCTTTTCCGCATTGGCGTGCGCAGTCAGTTTGGCCAGGTCGAGGGAACCGAGATTCTGATTCAGAGCTTCGGCGAGGAGATGATGCTGCTTAAGGATACTCTGTCTTTCAAAGAGATGATCGACCGCAGCTTTGAGAGCTATTCTTTCGCGACCAGTAGCAGGAGCTATTGGCCCCAATTTCACCCTTTCCAGCGCCTCGGCATGGACTTTTCGCAATTGGTTCCACTCCTCCGCGCTCAATTGCCCAAACTGGAGCTTTCGCACCTCAACGGTGGAGATTTCTTTTAGCTCCGAAGGCCGCGTTTGCCGGGTAATAGCGCTCACCTCGGCACGGGTCGGCTCGCGGCCATGTTTCCTTTCAAACTCGTCGATCTCCTTCTCGATTTCCTCACGGCGCTTGGCAAACCGTTCGCAAAGTTCATGCGAGACGCCTGCTATTTCAAACCCGGTGATTTCCCCCTCTTTCCGTACCTCACGGATTGCATAGCCCAGCGCCTTTACTTCCCGGGCCAACTCGTTCTGATAAACCTTCCCCGCATACCGAACGGCATCGAACATTCCATTTTCATGGAGGGCAAACCATTTGCCCGATTCGGTCTGGGTCGCATTGGCCAGGACAAAATGGGTATGAAGCTGGGGATCGAGCGCGCGGCTGGCATCGTGGGTGAACGCCGCCCCGCAAATGTTCCCGGTTAGTTCACTCCGGCGAGTCGTGGCCGTATTCGTTTGCCGGGAAGCGAATTTCTCCAATTCCTTAAGCGCCTTCCGTGACGCTCTTTCATGCGCATTTCGTAATCTGTCATCTCCAGCCAGAACGCCCATGATCGAGACAGACTTTTGGGCCGAGCACTGGAAATCGTAAAAGGCCACCCGATTCGGTTGAGGCCCCATCTTCAACCGATGAGCCTCCACTTCCGCATCAGTTACTGGTCGATGATGTTTTTTGCGAAAATCTTCTCCAGCCTCACGAGTCGATGCCACCCGAGTATCCTTGGTTCGAGGCGTCAATTGTTCACCGCTTAAGGGATGATGGTTGGAGCGAAGAGCTTCAAACTGGTCAGAGGTCACTTCACCACTCAAACCAAGCTTTTCCGCTCCAAGTCCGATCCATTCACCAGAAACCCTTTCACCCTTGGAATAGTAGTCATTAGCCCGGAGGTGATTCTCCAAGTAAGTCTGCCCACTGTAAATCTTGGCTCTGGTGAACATGAAATTATTTGACAAGATACAACGACATGATATGCATGTAAAGCTGCTAAAGATGTTTTATATCCAAATCAGCCTTCAAATCCAAAAAGACAATCCTTGAGCAATTACATCACGACAAAACGAAGATCATTGAGTAGGGAAGGGAGACGCAATAGGTCTAAGCCGGGCTTAGAAATTTCGGCCGTTGGGACAGTGTTGGGACGGAGTCCCAACACTGTCCCAACCCATCCCAAGAGGAGCGGCTATCCGCCTTTAAAAAGTCGGAATGACTTGGGATCACTTGGAATGCGACTTGGGACGACTTCGCATCTCTTGGAAGGGAGGACGTAATGCCCGGACGCCCCTTTCAATCCAAGCTTGAGCCGCACTTCGAATTCATCCGTGACTGCCGCAAGAAACGCTGGAGCTATCGGCGCATAGCCCAGGCCATCGGAGAGCAATTCGGAATGAAGGTCTCTCCCAATGCCATTTTTTCATTTGTGAAGGTCCGCTCGAAACCTCTCCGCATGTACGAGCTGGTCTCCACGCACCCACAACCCATCGAAAGTAAACCATCCACCAGCGGGTTCTTTGAACCCGCGCCAACTCAGCAGACCCATGAAACCAGAAAACCCAAATGGAACCTCAACATCAAAGATTAAGCATCGCCTAGTGCTTCCCATCCAGACGCGCGGCAGCCTCGGCAAATCGACCGAAGCCATCATCCGTGCCGAATGGATGCGACAGCACAATGTCCCGTGGAAGGGATACGACCTTGATGTTTACAACCGTACCCTCAGCGAAACGTATCCCGAAGAGGTAGTCCTCGTGGAACCGAGTCGCGAACCGGTGGGCGACATCATTAAAATCCTCCGGAAAGTGAACCAGATCGCCGTGACCGTGATCGACCCGCAGGCCCACATGAACAGAACTATCCTGTCGGCCATTGCCCAGATCGATTTTCCCAAATTCGCGGCGCAGGCGCAGGCCCGCGCCACCGTTCTTGTTTTCCCCATCGACGAAGTTTCCGACATGGAAGACATCAGCGATACCGTCGATACGCTGGGAGATTCGGTCGATTGGATCATCGTAAGAAACCGGGAGCGCATCCCCACGACCAAGTTCTTCGACGGCAGTGCCCTTGAAAAGCAACTCCTAGGCTACAAGGCGGGTTACCTCGACCTGCCACCTCTCTTAACCGATACCCGCAATCATCTCCGGGGCAGTCAATTGAAGCTGGGCCGCACCTTGTCCCCAGCGGAGGCGATCAGCAATCCCAGCCTCGAAATCGATGTCGTGCATCGGATTCTCTTCCAGAATTGGGTGGCGGAGGTCTTCCGGCGCTTGGATGCGATCAAATCGTATTTGGTGCCGGATGAATACGCCGAGACGATCAAACTCGGTGTCGAGGTCAGGCCCAATAAGGCTCGCCGGACAGCGGCAGGCATCAACCTGGAGAACATTCTATGAGTACCGCCATGACCCTGGATCCACTCGGCTTTAACATGGAAGAGGTGATTGCGGCGTTGCCGACGCAGCATGAGCGGGATGAATTCACCCTCTTTCTGGAGGAGCATCTTAAGCGCGGTACGGGCGCGGGCATCCTGCGGGGGATGTTCCTGCTCCTCAAAGCCAATCGCTGTTACCTGGAGAAATTGCCTGGGCAATTTAATCGCGAGTTGGTTCGACCGATGCGAGACCTTCTCTTGGGGCTGGAAAAGAGTCTGACCGCGCAGATCAGCGCGCAAAGTCAAATTGCGATCCAAAACGAACGCACGACCACGCGATCGGTCGAGGTCATGGACCGGATGGATAGTATCGTTCCCAAGGTCGAAAACGTGGTCCAACGGGCCGTCGACAAGGTAGATACCAAGGCACTGACTCAGCAAATAACGGCGACTGTATTGGAATCGGCCGTTGAGCCGGTGAGAAAGACGAATTCGGAATTGCTCAAGATGGCCGATCTCTTAGCAGGCTTGATCAAGAAGGCCGAAAAAATCTTCGATCTGCTGGGCAAGATCGCTTGGCGGCAGATTCTTTTGGGCAGCCTCGGTGTCACGTTCGCGTTCTGGCTTATCGTTTTCATCTTTGCCTACCAGGGCATGAGGCATTCGTTTAGCGCCAGTTTGCAGGAACAAAACGAGAAGCTTCTTGAGCTCACGGCTTTGATTCCCAAGATGCAAACGGCTTCAGCAAACAACCAGCAGATTTGTGATGAACTTTCTCGCCTGCTAGTCACCATCGACGTAAAGCCGGTTTTCGATGGCCAGAATCACTATCAGTTGACTGTGCCCCAGGCTTTCGACGCCAAAGTTTTGCCGGATGGAACCGGGGTCATTTCCTTCCAAGGCGCTGACTTGATGAACGAAATTCTCCGGCAAATCGACGAGAATCGACAGCTTTCCCATCATTGACGCTTCGCCGGGGGGCTGGGCTACTGCCCACCCGCCCCGCTCCGCGTCACAATTTTTCATGGCTGCGACCGTGGCGGGCGCCGCGCCCCGTTTCCCCTGCGGCGCCCGCCACCGTCGCAGCCCGAGTACGCGCGGGAATCTCCCGGCTGCAAGTGGACACGGTAACCTTCATCATTTACCGTGGATGATGGCTTTTGATGCGGCTAGCAGGAATCACCTCGAAGAGTCAGCCGGGTACGAGAGTTTTGTCTGTCGAGAGGCCGTGAAAATGGAGCTGCTTCAGCAGGGAGAAGTTTCCCCGCTTACTCTTATAATCAAGGACGCTCCGCCTCATGAGATGCGAATGTCGATCATGGAGGAGTTTTCGGCCGGAGCGCGAGTGGGCGTGCTTCAGCTATTTAGTCCCCTGCTTTTTGTTTCGGCGTTCAAGCTCTTGGACCTGTTTGAAGAGTGGGTGCTTGAGGAGAATGGGCGCACACCGAAGGGCAAATTCTGGAGTTTTCAGGAGAAGGCCACCGAACTTGGTGCTGGAGTCGTGAGCAAGCCCGACTTCCTGGCTCACGACTCCGCCCTCGCTAGTGTAGTCGATGCAATATTCAAGAATCTAGTCAGCAAGCGCAACGCGATTACTCACAACAGTTGGGGAAAGGCCGTGGCGGGAAATCTGAATTTTGACTTCGACGACAAGGGCACTCCCGTAAAAGAGACGATGCCGTTTGCGACCGTCCTAGCCCTCGCGGATTTCGCGAGTTTACTGTTCAACTTAATGGTCCGTCCCGCAGCGCAGGCGGCGGAGACGATCGAGACCCTCCGTTTTCTTTCCAACGAGCTTGTTTCAATTCACGGCGCACCGGTATTCAAGGTGAACCAGCCGAGGTTTTTCAATGTCGTACGTACAACCGCGTTCGATGATATTGACCTCGTCTTCATTCGCTCGCAGATCGAAAAGCAAACTCAAGGCAAATCGTACAAATACAGCTTGAAGATTCAATTCCTTCCAGCGGGTGAAGAGTGGCTATTCAACGGAGACCGGTTCGCCGGCCGCGATGCGGTTACGATCTCAGATATTCGTTCCGGCTCACTTTAATGAGCTCAAAGTACCGTGTGTTGCCCGAACTGCGACCGATGCTAAGTCGGTATCTAATTCGGGTCGGAACGTAACGTCGACGTTACTGACCGCTGGCGAAGACGCACTTGAGTACGCGTCGCGGAGTAGTTTTTCTGTGTGGTTTCTTTTTCCGTTATGCTTTGGCGGGAATATTCCGCAAGCAACGAAAGTCGTTGGCTTCGATGGACAGCGCTCTCCCGACTTTTGTGGGGGTGCGGGGGAGCAACCGTCGTGCCACGCTTCTGCCGAGCCAGAAGCGTGGCACGTCGGCTGCGTCGGGCTGGGGTAAGTGTGCCGCGTCTTGTTCCCGGCCCAGGGAAGGCGGGGGCCGGGAACAAAACGCGGGGATGAGGGCTCCCGGTGGTCGCCGCCAAAACGAGGGCGGTGTGTCTTCGGGGGTGTCGTTTCCTGATCGTGTACGCAAACCAGGATCGACAGTCAGCACGAGGTTTCCTCTTTTCCGGAGGCAGCCGCGCTTTGCGCTCGGCCTTGGCTTAAGCCCGTTTGCTGTTGGAGCGCGCGGCTCTTTGTGATCGGTCGTTTTCGCCGTTGTTGGGCTCGCAGGCGATGCCCTTTTCCCGCGCTTTGACCGCCAAGCCGAACGCGACGGCATTGCCATACTTGAGTACGGAAAACTTTCTTGTGCAGTTGTACCCATCCTGACGCCAGTGCGCGACCCACGACCAATACTTTTCGCCCGATGGGTTGGTCTTGCACTGTAACGCCACGCCGACCTTACCTGAGCGATTACGCGAATGTTTCAACGCAACTCGACGCCGGGGGAGGTTATTGTGGACCTGGTCTCGCCACTGGAGAGCAGCATGACGCGCCTTCTCACGGGAACCATACCTTTTTACCGAGAAATGGTTTTCATAGCGCCGGCACCGGCTGATGATGAGAACGCGCCAGCGGGATTGTTTCGCTCTCCATTGCAGACAGGATTTGGCACGCATGGCTGTGGTTTTAAGCGGAGGCTCATGGTATTCAAACGCCTCGTTTAGCTCAAGACAGGCAATCCAGGACAAGACTTGGCTTTGAAATCAATGACATGTAAAACTGATTATGCTTGTTTTACATGACTGTGTCGTGTAGACTTTTGCCATGCCCACAGAATCCAAACCCAAGCGGGTCTCCATGGCCCTGCGCAACGATTTGAACGAGCGTGTCTTTGAGAAAGCCGCCGAACTCAAACAGAACCCGAACTTCTTCGTTAATCAGATCATCGAAGGCGTCCTTGATGCAATGGATGCCGACGATACGAGCGAGGATATCCCCATCTTGACGCTTAACCGACTCATGAAGGACCGGCCCCTGCTCGATTCCAAGGTCGTCAATGAAGTCGTTTCCTTGTTTGCCCCCAACCATGAGGAGATCACCGTCTGGCATCGCCGTTTCTTTGCCCGGCAGGTGAACAAACACCAGGGAAAACTGACCAAGGAAATCGTCGAATTTTACTGGAAGCAAGCCGCTGAATTGAACCGCCAGCGGATAGACTCCGACAAAGAACTCGCCCGGCTGCAGAAAGGCAAGGGCGGAAAGTAAACCCCATTATGCCCACCACCATTTCCCCACCTGAAAAACAAGAAGACCGGCTGATGGACTTGGAGGAAGTCGCCGAAAAGCTCGGCAACATTTCCACCCGTTCCGTCCGCCGCTTGATCGCCAAGGGCGATCTCCCCAAGCCGGTGAAAGTCCTGAGTTCACCCAGGCTCTATCATTCCGACGTGACCGCCTACCTCGATAAGCTCAAACAGAAGCGGGAGCAGGAAACCCGCAAATAGAAAGGCCCCATGATTTGTACCATTTTCCGCCCCAAACGAACCAAGAACGGCAAAAGCCAAGTCTCCCGGCTTTACCGGGGCCGCTATCGACTCGAAGGAGATGCGAAAATTTTCGATATTCCGCTGCACACGTCCGACAAGCGGGTAGCCCAGCAAAAACTGGAGGAGATCGTTAAAAACCGACAACTTGAATCCGCCGGGATGCTTCCGCCGGAAGCTCTCCGTAATGCCGCGCAATCGCCTCTGGAGCAGCATCTGAAAGAATACCTAGCCGACTTGCAGGCCCTCAAACGCGATGACCAGTACATTTACGAACTCAAGAACCGGGTGCGCCGCTTGATCCGCGATTGTGGTTGGACGGTATTGCGTGATATTACGGCCGATTCGTTCCAGTCTTGGCGGGCAAAGCAGGTGCTTTCTCCCAAGACTCTCAACGAATATCTCGGCTCGATTTCATCGCTTCTCAACTGGATGGAAAAGCACGAGCGAATCGCCCGCAATCCGCTCCAGCACGTCCAGAAAGTGCAGAGCAACGGTAAGCAGGTGCGGCCTCGCCGCGCCTTTACTGACGATGAAATGCAGCACCTTCTGGCCATCGCTGGAGCGCGGAAGGTGGTTTACCTGACCGCCGTTTACACTGGCCTGCGCCGCAGTGAAATGGCCGCACTGGAACGAGACGACCTTCATTTGGAAGGCGAGAAGCCTTTCATCAACGTTCGCGCCTCCACGACCAAGAACCACCAGCAGGCCGTGATCGCCCTGCATCCTGATCTTGTAACCGAGATGCGTGCGCACATCGCTAAATTGCCCGCAGGCGAATCGCGAATCTTTGCCGGAGTGATGCCGACCATGAAGCGATTCAAGACCGACCTGACAGCGGCAGGCATCGAATTTATTAATGCGAAGGGATACCGAGCCGACTTCCATTCGCTGCGTCACACGTTGGCTACGAATCTTGCCCGCGCGGGCACCGCACCGCGCGTGGCGATGGAGATCATGCGCCACAGCGACATGCGGCTTACCTCCAAAACCTACACCGATGCGGGACTGTTGCCGGTGGCTGATGCCGTGCTCAAGCTTCCCTCGCTGACCGGAAAGAAGTCCGCAGACTCACAAATAGACTCACAAGATTTGTTCCGGGCAGGTCAAGACCTGTCCACCGCTGACACCAAAACGACCAGTTCGGCATACTTTGAAGTAGCTGATAATCAGCACGATGGACAACAAAATGTTGGCCTAGTCAAGACCAGTCAAAAACTGGCAGATGGTGCGCGGTACAGGGTTCGAACCTGTGACCTCTACAGTGTCAGTGTAGCGCTCTACCACTAAGCTAACCGCGCAGATCATCACTTGTGACGCCGAATGGCGAGATGCAAGGGAGGGATACCTTACGCAATCCGCGCGCGCGCCGTCAAAAGAAAAAGCCCCGACCGAAGCCGGGGCTTTTTTCATGGTAGGGACGCGAGTCCCTTCGCGTCCCATGCATCGTCGGACGGCAAGGGACTGCCGTCCCTACCATCACATGTGGTCGATGATGTTGTCGCCGAACTCGGAGCATTTGAGCTGAGTTGCGCCGGGCATTGCGCGGGCGAAGTCGTAGGTGACTTTTTTGCTGGTGATGGCGCCGTTGAGGCCCTTGATTAGGAGGTCCGCTGCTTCGTTCCAGCCGAGGTAGCGGAACATCATTTCGCCGGAGAGGATGACCGAGCCAGGGTTGACCATGTCCTTATCGGCGTACTTCGGCGCGGTGCCGTGGGTCGCCTCGAAGATGGCGTGGCCCGTGATGTAATTGCAATTGCCGCCGGGCGCGATACCGATGCCGCCGACCTGCGCTGCGAGCGCGTCGGAAAGGTAATCGCCGTTGAGGTTCAGCGTGGCGATGACATCGAAATCCTCGGCGCGCGTCAGCACCTGCTGGAGCGTGATGTCGGCGATGGCGTCCTTGATGATGATGCCGTTGGGCAGCTTGCACCAGGGCCCGCCGTCGATCTCGACTCCGCCGAATTCCTTCTTGGCCAGGTCATAGGCCCAGTCACGGAAGGCGCCTTCGGTGTACTTCATGATGTTGCCCTTGTGGACAATCGTGACTGACTTTCTTTTCTGGTCGATGGCGTACTTGATCGCCGCGCGCACGAGCCGTTCCGTGCCGGGCCGCGAAACGGGCTTGATGCCGATGCCGACCGTGCCGGGTTCCTCCGAGCCGTAACGGATTTTTTTGAAATCCTTCGGATACTTGTCCTTGAGAAACGCGATGACGGCGAGGGCCGCTTCGCTGCCCGCCTCGAAATCGATGCCCGCGTAGATGTCCTCGGTATTTTCGCGGAAGATGACCATGTCGACCTTCTCGGGATTCTTGACCGGTGAGGGGACGCCTACGAAATACTGGACGGGGCGTAGACAGACGTAGAGATCGAGCATCTGGCGCAGCGCGACGTTGAGCGAGCGGATGCCGCCGCCGACCGGCGTGGTGAGCGGGCCTTTGATGCCGACAAGAAATTCCTTGAATGCCTCGACCGTGTCGTCGGGCAGCCAGTTATCGAACTTGGTTTTGGAGGCCTCACCCGCGAAGACCTCGAACCATGCGATCTTTTTCTTGCCGCTGTAGGCTTTTTTCACCGCCGCGTCGAAGACCTTCTCGCTGGCCTTCCAGATGTCGCGCCCGGTGCCGTCGCCGCGAATGAAGGGAATGACCGGATTATCCGGGACCGTGAGAACGCCGTTTGAGATCGAAATTTTGCCGCCAGCGGGAGGAGTGATGTCTTTGTATGCCATAAGGGTGACGGGATTGAAGCATGAGTCACGCCGCTCTGGCAAAAAAAATGTCGGCCTCATTCACAGGGAACGAAGGGAAAGCAAAAAGGCGCGGAAGCTTACGCCTCCGCGCCTTTCGATGCTAACCCGTCCGATTAGTCCACATTGATAAACACGCGAACCGATCCCTTGTTATCCCAATATCCGTTGTGACCGTGATACTGGATGAAATGGCGGTAATGACCGGAGTCATCCCAATAGCCGTAGTTGTCCCGGCGGTAGTGATGATGCGCATCCCACATGTTGTCCGCCAAAAGGTTGACTGCGCCCGACAAGACGAAGAGGGCCACGATTCCTGCTGATACGATTTTGTGAACTGGTTTAGAAGTAGTCTTCATAGTTAAAAAATTAGCACTGGGTATTCCGTTTCGCTAACTAAAATTGCTTGTTGTTGTCGTTCAGTAGTTTGTAAATTTGACGTCACTTATCTTTCGCTAAAGTGCGGTAACAAATGATTGTCGTGTGATCCCGCTTGATTTGTCGCGGAGCGATTTTAGGATGAACAATGCTCGAAGCCCGGACCGCGCCCCTAACCGCGACTTTCCCCACGCCCTCTTTGCCTGAAACACCTTCCGCTCTGCCTCTGAAAACGTCCGCTGATCCTTTTGCGCCGCTCGATACGTTTGCGCGCCGCCACATCGGCCCGCAGCCGGAGGACGTTGCGGCGATGCTGGAACTGCTCGGCTATGCGTCGCTTGACGACCTCGCCGATGCGGTCGTGCCCCCGGCAATCCGCCTGCGCCGCCCGCTCGAACTGCCCGCCGCGAAGGGCGAGCGCGAAGCCCTTGAAGCGTTGCGTGCGATCATGGACCACAACAAGGTCTTCCGCTCGTTCATCGGGCAGGGCTATTACGACACGATCACGCCGCCGGTTATTGCGCGCAACATCCTCGAAAATCCCGGCTGGTACACGGCCTACACGCCCTACCAGGCGGAGATCGCGCAGGGCCGGCTCGAAGCGCTGCTTAATTTCCAGACCATGGTCGCGGACCTGACCGGCCTCGCGATTGCGAACGCCTCGCTGCTCGACGAGGCGACCGCCGCTGCCGAGGCGATGACCATGCTTCACGCCGTGCGGATCAACGCGGGAGCCCATCGCTTTTTCGTCTCCAACGCCTGCCATCCGCAGACGCTCGACGTCCTGCGCACGCGCGCGGTGCCACAGGGCATCGAGGTGGTCATCGACGACGCGGCCGATTTCAATCCCGACTCGTCCTACTTCGGCGCGCTGTTGCAATACCCCGGCACCGACGGCGCGATCATCGACTACACAAAATTCATCCAGCTTGTCCACCAGGTCGGAGGCAAGGTCGCCATGGCCACCGATTTGCTGGCGCTGACTTTGCTCAAGCCGCCCGGCGAATTCGGCGCGGACGTGGCCGTCGGTTCCGCGCAACGGTTCGGCGTGGCGCTCGGTTATGGCGGACCTCACGCCGCGTTCTTCGCGACAAAGGACGAACTCAAGCGTCACCTGCCGGGGCGGCTCATCGGCGTTTCGCACGACGCGCAGGGCAAGCCCGCGATGCGCCTTGCGCTCCAGACCCGCGAGCAGCACATCCGCCGCGACAAAGCGACGAGCAACATCTGCACCGCGCAGGTTTTGCTGGCTGTCATGGCCTCGATGTACGCGGTTTATCACGGGCCGAAGGGCCTGCGCGAGATTGCGGAGCGCGTGCATCGACTCACCGCGCACCTGGCAGGAATTTTATTCGCGCTTGGTTATAAGATCGGGACGGAGCCATTCTTTGATACGCTCCGCATCACGACCTCCGCGAAATGGAGCGCGCATGAACTCGCCCAGGAAGCGGCCTCGCGCGGCATGAATTTGCGCGTGATCGATGCCGACACCGTGGGCATCTCACTCGACGAAACCATAACACTGGCCGATGTGTACGCGCTGGTCGATGTGTTCGGAAAGGGCGAGGAGATCCGCGAACTCGATCGCGTCAAAGGGACTGTGGCGCACATCCGCCTGCCCGGCGATCTGCGCCGCACCAGCGAGTATCTCACTCATCCCGTCTTCAATGCGCACCGGACCGAAACGGAAATGCTCCGCTACATCCGCAAGCTCGAATCGCGCGATCTCTCGCTCACCACCTCGATGATTCCGCTCGGCTCGTGCACGATGAAACTCAACGCCACGGCGGAGATGTTCCCCGTCTCATGGCCCACCGTCGGCAAGCTCCATCCCTTTGCGCCGATGGACCAGACGCGCGGTTACCAGACGCTCTTCCGGCAACTCGAGGAATGGCTCGCGGAAATCACCGGCATGGCTGCGGTCTCGCTTCAACCCAATGCCGGATCGCAGGGCGAGTACGCCGGGCTGCTGGCGATTCGCGCCTACCACCAATCGCGCGGCGAGGAAGGCCGCCGCATTTGCCTCATTCCGGTCTCGGCCCACGGCACCAATCCGGCGAGCGCGGTCATGGCCGGCATGAAGGTTGTGCCCGTGGCTTGCGATGCCAACGGCAACATCGACATCGACGACCTGCGCAAGAAGGCCGACGAACACGCGGACGATCTCGCCTGCGCGATGATCACTTATCCCTCCACGCATGGCGCTTTTGAAGACACCATCGTCGAGGCGGCGGAAATCATTCATTCCCACGGCGGACAGGTTTACATGGACGGCGCGAATCTCACCGCCCAGGTCGGGCTTTCCCGTCCGGGTGATTTCGGCATGGATGTCTGCCACCTGAATCTGCACAAGACGTTTTGCATTCCGCACGGCGGCGGCGGACCCGGCGTCGGGCCCATCGCGGTCGCGGCGCATCTCGCCGATTATCTTCCTGGTCACGTCGTAATCGCGCCGGGCGAAGCGCGTCGCACGGAAGGCGCGGTCAGCGCGGCGCCGTGGGGCAGCGCCAGCATTCTCGTCATTTCCTGGATGTATATCGCCATGCTCGGCGGCGAGGGGCTGACCCGCGCGACGCAGATCGCCATCCTCAACGCCAACTACATGACCACGCAACTTGAGCCTCACTTCAAGGTGCTTTATCGCGGCCATTCCGACCTGATTGCGCATGAGTTCATCCTCGACGTTCGTTCCTGGAAACAGACGGCGGGAGTTGAAGTTGAGGACATCGCCAAGCGGCTCATGGATTACGGTTTTCACGCACCGACCATTTCCTTTCCCGTACCCGGAACGATGATGATCGAGCCGACGGAGAGCGAATCGAAGGAGGAACTCGACCGCTTTTGCGACGCGCTGATCGCGATCCACGGCGAGATGCAGCGCATTGCCTCGGGCGAATGGCCGCGCGACAACAACCCGCTCAAGCACGCGCCCCACACCGCCGCCGCCGTCTCCGCCGACAAGTGGGACCATCCTTACAGCCGCGAACTCGCCGCCTATCCCGCGCCTTGGTTGCGCGAGCATAAATTCTGGCCCTATGTGGGCCGGATCGACAACGTCTACGGCGACCGCAACCTGGTCTGCTCCTGCCTGCCGATGGATGCTTACGAGGCCTAAGCTGGGAGATGATTTGTACCATATCGACCTAGATCAATTGATGCCGAGCTCGGCTGTAGCGGCGGTCTATGACCGCCGACGCAATCGCGTAAGACAAACAACGGCGGTCATAGACCGCCGCTACAACCGAAACTGATCCTTCGACAAGCTCAGGATGACAAACCCAAACCATTATGACCACCCACGCGGACGAATTCCAGGTGCTGAGCGACACCCTCTATCACTGGTCGGTCTACGAGCCGAGCGTGAAGTGCGAAATCGGCTGCACCGCGCTCAAGCTCGCCAGCGGGTGGGTCGTCGTCGATCCCGTGCCGCTGGCCGAGGCGGCGTGGAAAGAGCTGCTGGCCCTCGCTCCGCTTCGCGCGATTCTGCTCACCAATGGGAATCATGTCCGCGATACCGTGGCGCTTCGCGCGCAGCACAAAGTGCCGGTCGTGACTGCGGCCGACACCCGTCGCGACATCGCCGAACTCCGGCCCGATGTCACCCTGCTTCCCGGCGAGTTGCTTTACGGCATCATGGCCATCGCCATCCCCGGCGCGACGCCCGGCGAAACCGCGTTTTATTCCAAGACCGGCGTGATGATTCTTGGGGACGCTGTCATCAACACCAGCACGGAGACCGGCCTCGAATTCCTACCTGATAAATATTGCGCCGATGCCGAACAAAATCGCGCATCTCTCCGCAAGCTGCTTGACTTTGATTTCCACACCCTGACTTTCGCGCACGGAGCGCCCGTCACGACTCACGCCAAAGAAAAACTCAGCGCGCTGCTCAATCACAAACCATGAAAATCCCAACGCCGGCCCTCATCCTCATCTCGTTTTGTCTTCTCTTTCCGCTCCGCGCACAGACCACCCCGGACGCCACGACTCCCGATACGACTGCCGCCGCCCCGACCGCTCCCGAGCCGCCGCGCGACATCATGCCCTGGTCGGTCAATCACAAACCCAATCCGACGAATCCTCCGGCGGAGATTGCCGTACCCATCGATACTTTCTTCAAGGGACTCAAGGCCGGCGACTACGCCAATGCCTACGAAACTTTCCTGGCCGGCACCCGTCTTGGCGAACAAAAGGAGAAGATGTCCGCCATGATTTCCCGCACGGAGGAAGGCTTCGGCATCTACGGCGCCATGAATGACTACGAGATCTATGACAATTACGCCATCGGCTCAAACGTCCTCATCCTGACTTACCTTGCCAGGCATGACGTTCAACCGTTGCGCTGGCGGTTCATCTATTATCGTGCGGACAAGAACTGGCACGTGATCAACATGGGCTTCGACGACTTCCTGCTCGATTTGCTGGATTAATGGAGCGGCGGTAGAGCGCAGAATCCGCGCAGTTCATGTCCCGGAGGGACATCCGAAAGTAGCCCGGCGATTCATCGCCGGGTTATGCGTAACAATAGGCGCGTCCCGGCGGGACGCTTGAACAATTCCTACAACCACCACTCCCCCATCGCCGCACATCCGAGCACCACCGCCCAATTCGGCGCTTTCCAAAATTGGAGCAGCGCGAAGGCCGCCAGTCCGAGCGCGAAAGCTTGGAGCGATGTAATTCCGCTTTTCCACACCGGATCATAGAACGCGGCCAGAAGCAGGCCCACCACGGCGGCGTTGGCTCCCTTCATCGCGGCTTGGGCCTGGACGTTGTCGGTCAAGCGCGCCCAAAACGGCAACGTGCCAACGATCAGCAAAAGAGAAGGCAGCAGAATGGCCATCAGACACCAGAGGCCCAGGAACCACGACGGGTAAGGCGAAGTCATGCTCGCGCCCAGAAAGCCGGCGAATGTAAACAGAGGTCCGGGCAACGCCTGCGCCGCACCATACCCGGCGAGGAAAACATCGTGGGAAACCAGGCCGCTGCGCACGGTCTCGGCTTGCAGCAGGGGCAGCACGACATGGCCGCCTCCGAAAACGAGAGAGCCGGTCCGATAAAACCGCGCGAAGGTGTTTTCCAGTTCGCCGCCGCCATGCCAAAAGAGAGAAATGCCAAGCAACACGGCGAAAAGGGACAGGCTCATCGTGGCCATCCGCCGGGACAGAAGCAGGTTTCTGGAAAAGATTTCCCGGCCTTTCCGGGCGTGGGCTTTGTTCTGCAACCACGCCAGGCCGAAGAGAGCGCCGGACGCAATCACCACGGGCTGAAGCCACGCGGCGCGAGAAATGATCAGAACGGCGGCGCATATCAGCATGAGCAAGACCCGGATCAGATCGGGGCATAAGCGGGTCGCCATCACCCAGATGGCCTGCGCCACCACCGCCACCGCGGCGACCTTCAATCCCAGCAGCCACCCGGCGGTCTGGACGTTGAAGAGATGGACGCCGTACGCAAAACCGATCATCAAAAGGGCGGAGGGAGCCGTAAAAGCCATCCAGCCCAAAATTCCGCCCGCCAGGCCGCTGTGAAGATAACCGAGGACGAGGCACACCTGGCTGCTCGCGGGGCCCGGCAGGAATTGGCAAAGCGCGACCACATCGGCATAAGCCGCATCGCTGATCCAGCGGCGGCGCTGCACCAGTTCGTTTTGGAAATAACCGAGATGGGCCACCGGTCCGCCAAACGAAGTGCAGCCCAGTCGCAGAAAGACGCGAAATGTTTCGAGAATGAGGGAAAGGCGGGAGCGTTCCACGATTTCAGCTTGCCGAAGAAAAGGCAAAAGGCCTGCTAAAATTCATCGCGAACTTGCAAAGTCGATTGAAATGATAGAGTATGCGGCATGCGTCTCTCAAAAAAAGGTGAATACGCGGTCCGCGCGCTGATCGAAATCGGTTTCGAATCGAAGCTCCGGCCCAACAGCCTCATCCAAATTTCTACCGTCGCCCAGCGCACGAACATCCCCGAAAAATTCCTCGAACAAATCCTCCTCGCTCTGCGCAACGGCGGCGTGCTTAAAAGCAAGCGCGGCGTCGAAGGCGGCTACTCGCTGGCCAAAAGCTCCGACGCCATCACGCTGGGCGAAGTCATCCGCCTGCTCGACGGGCCGCTCGCGCCGATCCCGTGCGTCAGCCAAACCGCGTACGAGCCGTGTTCGTGTCCCGATGAGCAATCGTGCGGACTGCGCATCGCCATGCAGCAGGTGCGCGACGCCATCGCCACGATCCTCGATAATTACAAGCTCAGCCGCGTCATCCAGGAAGTGCAAAAGCATCGTGCCTCCAAAAAGACCGAGTGGCAGTTTGAGATTTGATTAGCCGCAAAAGAGCGCAAAGAGGTATCGAACCCATTTGTTCCCAAATGAAAAAAGACTACCCTTTTCGGACTGGAAGCTACAACCGATTATATCAATCGTTACTATTTCTATACTATGAGAGCGCTAGAAGAGTACCTAAACAGGTGCTTGAAAATGGTATCAATGGCTTTGCTCAAAATGCGCTAGCTTCTTTTGTTGTTGCAGCAACAGCGTGGGAAAGTTATCTAAATTTCATATTTTTTACTCCATGGGCCAGAACATACTTTGGAGATAACGCATTTAAGCAATTATCTGAACTGGGCAGTGAGTTGACGAAACTCAGTACTTTGGAGAAAACGCGTGCTTTGCCTCTCATAGCGTTTGGGAAGACGTACTCAAAAGGAGACGTGCCCTTCCAGGATTTAGCTATATTAATTAAGATTCGGAATCGCATAGTTCATGATTGGATGGACCAAATTCCTGCAAATGAGATTGAAGCCTTACGAAGTAAGCACCTCCTCTTGGAAATGCCTCAATTCCCTTCGAAAGCTTGGAACGAGGAGATATTGACTTTGGAATGTATTCGATGGTGTATAAATGTGTTGAACGAACTTAACGAGGCCTTGTTTGAAATGAGTCCATTTAAGACGAAGAATACAACCAAGATTTTTTTCCATAAGTTCACCGAGTCCCAAGCTCGTGTTTTCTTAAAAACCGGGAAATACCCCTTTGCTGTCTAATCTTTTTGCCTCTTTCTTGACGTTTGTTCAGAGCGGAGAAGAGTAAAGGCTCGCGGATCGTTCGGGCCAGGCCTTTCCTCGTTCCCAAACTCCATTTGGGAACGCAATTGTTAGTACAATTCCCTTGCCTTCAGGCCATCTCTTTTTTGCGTTCTTTGTGTTCTTTTGTGGCTAAATTGCCTCCTTGAATCCGTCTTCCCTTCCCATTGTTTCTTTGCGCGGCGATCTCGCCCGCGTCTTGCGCGGACAGGACCGCGTCATCGTCCAGGCCCCGACCGGCTCCGGTAAATCGACGCAGATTCCGCAATATCTGCTGGATGATGGATTGGCGGGCACGGGCCGCATCGTTGTCCTGCAACCGCGCCGGATCGCCGCGCGTTTGCTGGCCAAGCGCGTCGCGGAAGAACGCGGCGCGAAGCTCGGCGGCGAAGTCGGCTTTCAGTACCGGCTCGAAAACGTCTCGTCACGCGACACGCGAATTCTCTATGTCACCGAAGGCATTCTCCTGCGCCAGATGCAGGAGAGCGCCACGCTGCCCGGCATCGCCGTCCTCGTCTTCGATGAATTCCACGAGCGCCATCTCGAAGGCGATCTCGCCCTGGCCCGCGCGCGGCAAATCCAGCAAACCACGCGGCCCGATCTCAAGATCATCGTCATGTCGGCCACGCTGGAGACGGCGCTGCTCACGGAGTATCTCAAGCCGGTCGAGGTGCTTGAATCGCCGGGCAAAATGTTTCCCGTCACGCTCGAATATCTCCCCAAGCCGAGCGACGCCCCCGCGTGGGAACTGGCTGCCGACGCCTGCGAGCTTCTGCTCAATGCCGGGAAATGTCCCGAGGGCGACATCCTCATCTTCATGCCCGGCGCGTATGAAATCCAGCGTACGCTCAACGCGTTGCGCGACAGCCTTTCCTCGCGCGACTTTGCGTTCCATGCGCTTCACGGCGAACTCCCGCCCGCCGAGCAGGACGCTGCCGTCTTGCCGAGCGCGAAGAGAAAAGTCATCGTCTCGACCAACGTCGCCGAAACTTCGCTGACCATCGACGGCGTGCGCGTCGTCATCGACAGCGGCCTCGCCCGCATTGCGCGGTTCGATCCCCATCGCGGGATCAACACGCTGCTCATCGAAAAGATCAGCCGCGCCTCGGCCCAGCAACGGCTCGGCCGCGCAGGCCGCACCGCGCCGGGCCATGGCGTTCGGCTCTGGACTCAGCAGGAACACGATCAACGTCCCGCTCAGACGCTCCCCGAAATCCGACGCCTCGAACTCAGTGGCGCGCTGCTGACGCTCAAAGCGAGCGGCATCGACGATCTCGAATCCTTTCCCTGGGTCGAAGCGCCCGAACCGAAATCATTCGCGCGCGGCATGCAGCTTCTTCACGATCTCGGCGCGCTCGACCACCAGCACAAGTTGACCGCCATCGGCCGCCGCATGGCCTCGTTTCCGACGCATCCGCGTTATGCCCGCATGTTGCTCGCTGCGCAGGAACTCGGCTGCGTGCGCGCGGCGGCGTTGATCGCGGCCCTCTCGCAAAGCAGAGGAATCCTGCTCAAAAGCGAAGGCAAGCGGATGGACGAAACCCGCGAGGACATTCTGGGCGGGGAGGGCGAGTCGGATTTTTTCACTCTCATGCGCGCGTGGCGATTCGCGCAGGGTCGGCAATTCGACATGCAACGCTGCCGGCCTCTCGGCATCCATGCTGGGAGTGCGCGCGAAGTGGCCGGGACGCTCGACCAGTTGCTCCGTCTCTCGGAACGGGCCGGACTCGACGTCGCCGAAAAGGCCTCCTCCTCGGAGGCAATCCAACGCTGTATCCTCGTCGGCTTCTCCGATCAACTTGCTCGCCGGGTTGATCAAGGGACGCTTCGCTGCCGACTCATCCATAACCGCACGGGTGAACTCGTTCGCGATAGCATCGTCCGCAAAAGTGCGCTCTTCGTTGCTGGCGAAATCCGCGAAGTCGAATCGCGCGACGAATTGCGTGTGCTGCTCAGTCAGGCGACCGCTGTGGAGGAATCGTGGTTGCGCGATGCTTTCCCCGACGACTTTTCCGAAGGCACGCAAACGCTCTTCGATCCGAATCTGCGCCGGGTTGTCACGCGCCGCACGCGTCTTTTCCGCGATCTCGTTCTCGACTTCACGGAACAAGACAGCACCGATGTCGAGGCGGCGGCGCGGCTTCTCGCGGAGGAAGTGCTTTCCGGCCGATGCCCGCTGAAAAATTGGGATGACGCGGTCGAGCAATGGTTTGTGCGGCTGGCCTGCCTGCGCCAATGGATGTCCGAGCTCGACTTGCCTGCCGCGGATGAGGAAGCAAAGCGGTTCATCGTCAGTCAGATTTGCCACGGGGCCTTCACCTACAAGGCCATCAAGGATGCGGAGGTGATGCCTGTGCTGCGCGAGTGGATTACCTCGCAGGGCCAGCGGTGGCTCGACCAATTCGCGCCGGAGCGGCTGGAACTCCCCGGCGGGCGCAAGGCGAAGGTCATCTACACCGTGGGCAGCGCGCCGATGACCGCCGCGCGCATTCAGGATTTATACGGCGTGACCAGCCTCACGGTGGCCAAGGGGCGTCAGCCCGTGACGATCCAGATCCTCGCGCCGAACCAGCGGCCCGTGCAAATCACGACCGATCTCGCGAATTTCTGGAAGGAGAGTTATCCGAAAATCAAGCAGGAGCTTTCCCGGAAATACCCGAAGCACGAGTGGAGATAGTTTGTATTTGTAACCTCTTTGCCTTCCGAGGTGTCGTATCCTACAATACAACTATGAGAAACGCCATTTTGGGAACGGTTGCGGGGTTGGCCATCGGTACGGTGGGCGCTTTGGCTTACAGCCACTACCTCGGTGATGGAGCACTCCTGGCCGACCTCCAATCGCAACTGGATGCGGCCAATGCCGATCTCGCGAAGGCCAAAGGCGACAGACAGCAACTGGCGAAGGAGACTTCGGGGGTTTCCGACCAGGTTGACCAGCTTGAGACCTCGAACGAGGATCTGAAGCAACAATTGGATAATTTGAAAAAGGCGTCGCCGACCACCAACGCGCCACCTCTCAATCCCATGGCTTTATTCGGTATGATGCGGGGCATGGGTCGGGGAGGCATGCAGGGGCAACAGCGGATGCTCCTTCTCCAGTCCCGGCTTAAACTGACGCCGGACCAGGCCGCGAAGATCAAGGCGGCGATGGATGCGGACGCCCAGGCGCGGCGCACCTTGATGCAGCAGGCGTTTCGCAATGGAGGCAAGATCGATCCTCAAGCCGCAGCCGCTGCCAATACGCTCGATCAAACGCTGACGACTGTTTTGACCCCGGAGCAACAAACGACTTATCAACAGGTGCAAGCCGACGAACAGGCCAGCCGGGCGGATATGGCGGCAACGATGCAAGTGGACCAGATGTCGCCGTTGCTTCAACTCAGTGACTCGCAGAGGGACCAGGTTTCGCAAGCACTCTACCAGGTACAGGCTTCGGCGCCGGATCCGGAGAGCCTGATGGCGAATCCCAACGCGGCCGCGATCGTCGCTGCCCAGGCCCAGGCCACACAGGACGCCCTGGCGAAAGTCCTGACCCCGGACCAAATGGCCCTTTATCAGCAGATGGGACAATCCTTTTCGCAGGGAGGCGGACGTTTCGGACGCGGTGGTGGTGGCGGAGGTGGTGGCGGGAATGGTAATGGCGCCGCGCCCTCGCCTGCGCCAACGACGTCAGCAGTGCCACCGGCGCAGTAATCTTTACGCACCCGCCTGCTTCAGTTCCGACATGGTGAAGAGGGACGTCAGGATGAGGTCGGATTTGGCGAGATTCGCCGGGCCGCCCGATTCGCGGTCGATGACGCAGACGACGGCGCCCAGTTCCGCGCCTTCCGCGCGCAGGGCTTTCGCCGCATCGAGAATCGCGCCGCCGGAGGTAACCACGTCCTCGACGATGAGCAGCTTGCGTCCGCGCACCTGGCCGCCCTCAGCGATTTTGCAGGTACCGTAATCCTTCGCCTTCTTGCGTACAAAAAGTACGGGCAGGCCGGTCAATTGCGAGAGCATCGTGGCGATCGGGATACCGCCCATTTCGAGGCCGGCCAGCGCGTCGATGCCCGGGGGGACCAGCTTAACCATCGCTTCGGCAATATCGGCCAGGAGCTTCGGATCGGCTTCAAAGAGATACTTGTCGAAGTACTCCGTGCTCTTCGCGCCGGAGCGCAGGGTGAAGTCGCCCGTGATATGGGCGGTATCGTAAATCCGTTTGGCGAGCGGGGTATTGTCTGGCATATCAGGCCCTCACCTGTGCGACGACTTCGATTTCGACGCGCGCGTCACGTGGCAGCCGCGCCACCTGCACGGTCGAACGGGCGGGAGGCGTCCCGGTGAAGTGTTGCGCGTAGACTTCGTTCATCGCGGCGAATTCGTTCATGTCGGCCAGGAACACAGTCGCCTTGACCACATCACCGAGGTCGAGTCCCTGTGTGGCCAGCAGCGCCTTGATGTTGGCGATGACCTGTTCAGTCTGCTCCTTGATCATGCCCTCCACGATTTTGCCCGTGTCGCGCACGAGGGGAATCTGGCCGGAGAGAAAAACGAAGGAGCCGGTCTTGATGCCCTGGGAATACGGCCCGATGGCGGGTGGCGCGTCGGGAGAACTGATGGCGGTGCGGGTGCTCACTTCACTTCCTCGTACCAGGCCATTTGGATCGATTCGAGGATCGACTCGCTCGATTTTTCCGGGTCGTCGCCGAAATCCTCCAACCCGATGATCAGCTTGTGGAGCTTCGGAAAGCTGAGCTTGAGCGGGTCTTGGTCGGGAAACGCGTCGATCAACGCATAGGCAATTTCGTCGGTGTCCTTCCAGGTCAGTTTTTGAAGCATGCCCCAACGGATAGCGAAGGGCGCGGGCGTGTCAATCCGCGGGCTGCCGTTGTCGCCGATTTTTTCCTCCCTCGGTTCCTGAATGGCGGGCGCGTCCGGATGGATGACAACCTCCGCGGGCTTTTCGTCCTGGGCTTCCGGCGGAGGAGGAGCGTCAGGTTCTTTGACGATTTCCGAGGGCTTTTCTTCCCTGGTTTCCGGTGTCGCGGGAGCGCTGGGCTCGTCGCTGATCCACACGATTTTATCTTCCGTGCGATTTGCAGTCGCGGTGTGACCGGTTTCGTTGATGCCGGGCAGCAGTGCCAGGCCGTTGCGGTCGTTGGGACGCGCGCCATCCTGAAGCAGCAGCGAGTCGGGCGTTTGGGCGCGACCGGCCAGGAGGTAAGCGCTCTGCCGGTCGAGCGGCAGCAGGAACGCGGTCAGGGCATCCTTCCACGTGCCTTCGACCCAATAGGGATCTCGCGAAAAATTGCCTTCCGTGTTGAACTCGGCCCAGAGCCAGGTGTAGCTGCCGACCGACTCGGCGAAGCCGCCGTTTTGCGCGACGACGAGCGATGTTTTTTCGCCGGGGATGTGCTCGATCTGGCAGACCAGTTCGCCGCCGTCCTGCAAATTCCAGCGCAAGTCCCAATAGACATTCGGGTCGATGATCCAGCTTCGTCCATGATCGCGGACCATGAGGGCGAGCGCCTGCGAGAACTGCCGCCACTCCTTCTCGTTCCAAGCTGGTGGTTGCAGGATTTCCTTCGCGCGCTGCAACCGCACGCGCCACTCCGCCAGAATGCGATGCAGTTCAACCGGCGAAATCATCGAAGAATAAAACCTGTCTCAAAACTTTTGTGTAGAGGTGCGGTATTCCAAGTCCCGGACGCGCTCGCGCAGACTTGCCGTTTCCTCCGCGCGGGCCTGCTTCTCCGCCCTAAGAGCGTTGGAGTTATCGTTCGTGGCGGCGATCAGTCGGTTAAGCTCCTCCTGCTGTTTCAAGATCAAGTCCTGCTGACGGGCGATCTGCGCCTGGGCCTGGCTGAGGGTGTCCTGCGTGGTTGCGAGCTTTGCGTTGAGGTCCTTGTTCTCCGCGGTATAACGCGCGTCGAGATCACTGACCGTCATGCTCTGGTCATGGAGTTGCTTGAAGATGACATCGGCGCCGTAAGCAGCCAATCCTGCGCTGATGACAAAGAACGCGATCAGCCCGTAGACGACGTAGGCCAAGATGTTGCCCACCGATTTTTGTTCGCGCGATTGCCGTTCCACATTGGCGCGGTAATCGACGGTCGTGGCGGGACGCGAAGAAGAAGAAGTCGCGGCGCGCGCAACCGATGAGGGCAGTGTGGTGGCCGAAGAGGTGGAAGATGCAGAGGCCGGGCTGGCGGTGGGAATCGTTTTCATAGGCAGAGTGGCTTCCTTATCTTTGCGGGTTTGGGAGCTGTAATAAAGGGTCGCGGGGCGGGTGCCATGCGGGGAGGTGGTGGGTGAGGTGGTTGAGAAGATCTTGGGAGTGGCGCTGCCGGAAGCCGGCTGGGAAGAGGTCGTCGCCACGGAAGGAGTGATCCGGGGTGGAGCGATCGGAGTCTCGGTGATCTTTGCGGCGGGCGCGACTTTAATCTCCTCCGCTTTCTGGGACGGCGGCTTGATCGCCTGTTCTGCGGAGAGGGAAGGCGCTTCACGTTCCAGTTCACGGACGGCTGACGGCGTGCCACTGGTGGGCTTGAGCAAGCCTGGTGGTTTGGCCTTGAGTGACCGTCGCTTGATTCTGGGATTTTCCGCGGCAGGTTTGGCGAAGTCGAACTCGCCGGGAGCGCCGCTGGGTTCGGGTTGGGTGGCAGGGATTTGATTTTCCGGCATGACCCATTGAGAAATAAACCCCTGTGTAGGCAATTCAAGACATAAACCCGTTTTGAGCGAAGATTTCGTGACTTTCTTGTTACAGATTTTTCAGTAAATAGTAGGAGTAAGTGAAGATTGATTGATCTTCCAGCTTGGCAAAACCGCCCCCCGCCGTAATTTTGTCCTGTGCCCGTTCTCCCGTTGTGTAACCTGGATAGGGGCCATGCCGTCCGCAGGACGGAAATTGTATTTAAATGAAACTGATCGCTTACAAAACATTCGAGTATAACTGCCAGAAGTTGGTTCCCGCCGCACGCACCCGGGAGTGGATGGATAAGACGCCCGGCTCTTTTGCCTATCACTGCCTTCCGCTGGTCATGGCGAACAGCCTCGGCTGGTTTGTCATCAACGATGTTCCCTGCGAAATGGAATGGGATGGAACGGAGCCCTCCGAAGGCCTCA
>Ga0182024_10007061_pt1 | contig 24378 bp, 21 predicted proteins | sample P32metaG_FD_120480 | JGI IMG/M metagenome (GOLD analysis project Ga0182024, IMG submission 120480) | Permafrost microbial communities from Stordalen Mire, Sweden - P3-2 metaG (Illumina Assembly) | ecosystem: Environmental > Terrestrial > Soil > Wetlands > Permafrost | place: Sweden: Stordalen...
ATGTAGGTGCCGTCTTTGCGCTGCATACGGTATTCGACGCTTTGACCAACTCCGGTTTCGATCGCACGCTGGGCGGTCTGGGTGACCGCGGCACGATCGTCGGGATGAATTTGTTGAAACGAAACCGTGCTCTTCAGTTCCTCGGCGGTATAGCCTAGCAGGCGTTCGTAGGCGGGATTGTTGTAGATGCGATGGCCGCTTTGATCGACAACAGCGATGAGGTCGGCGCTACTTTCGGCGATGGAGCGGAATAATTGATCGGAGCGGCTTTTGGCCTCTTCGGCTTCGCGGTGGCGGGCCACTTCCGCGGTCAAATCGCGGTTCGATTGATCCAGCGATGCGGTGCGGTGCAGCACTTTGACTTCCAGTTCTTCGTTCAGCCCGCGCAAGTTCCGCTCCGCCTCCTCGCGCCCCACCACTTCGGACATCAGCCGGGGCACGACAACTGCAGCAATCGATAGCGCCAGAAGCAAAGCCAGGCCATCCAGAAAAAACGTTCGTTTCCGGGCGGCGGCATATCTGGTGTCGCCCCGCTTCAATTGCTTATCCATCTCGCCGGTTTGGTAACTGACAAAGTCGGCCCAGGCCGCGTGGTATTTGAGCAGCCGAGGGAACACCTGCTGGAGCGGCCGCCTTCTGGCTTCCTCCGTGTTGTGATTTAAGAGAAAGTCGGTGGCGTAATCGTAGGTTGCGGTGTATTCGGTTCGGGCTTCGACGATGGCATTGAGCAGCGCGCGCTCCTTGTCGGAGGCGGAGCGGCTTTGCAGCTGCTGAAGGATCGCAGAGATCTTGGCGCTGTTGTCCGCCCGGCGCGCCAGCAGCACATGGACCTCGCGCAAATCGTCGGTCAGGAAAATTTGCGTGGTGATGCGGCTGTTTTGGTTGGAATAGGTGAGGGCCTCGCTAGCCATTTGTACGTCCGTCCACTGTGTTCCGGCGACGATGCAGGCGTCCTCGTGAAGGCTGTCCATCGCGTCCAAGCCGAGGTATCCGACGCCTGCGACCAGCGAGATTAGTACAAGGAATGCGACCCCGACCGCAACGCTCATGAATCGATCACTCAATGAGTTTTCTCAATCCGGAACAGCCGCGGCCAGCTTCCTCGCGGTGGATTCCCTTGGTTTTGTCCACAATTTCTATCGGCACGCTAGCCGATTTACTTCATTGAGCTTGGATTTCTACGGATGAGGGCAACGGGTCGACACTGACGAAAAGCTGATTTAGCGGGCGCCTAGAATTGCGTCGGCAACGCGCGCGGCCTGCACCGCGGCATGCACGTCGTGAGTGCGAAGAATATGCGCGCCCTTGAGGATCAAGGCGGTATGGGCGGCAAGGTTTCCGTAAAGACGATCGGCCGGGGCGGCGTCTTTTCCGTTTGCGGCGAGCGTGCGGCCAAGGAACGATTTTCGAGAGGTTCCCGCGAGCAGAGGAAAGCCGAGGGATTGCAAATCCTGAAAGTGCGACAGCAGCGGATAATTCTGCTCAAAAGTTTTCCCGAAGCCGATGCCGGGATCGAGCGCGATTCTTTCGCGGCGCACTCCGGCCACGACGGCCGACTCCACCCACTCGCGCAGTTCGCGCTTCACCAGCAGGGTAATGTCGCCCGCGGGCGGTAGCGTGCGCCACTCCTCAGGGCGGCCGCGCATGTGCATGAGAACCGCGCCGCATTTGATCTCGGCGACCGTCCGCGCCATCCGCCGGTCCCACCGCATGGCGCTGACGTCATTCACGATCTCGGCTCCGACCGCCGTAGCGGCGCGGGCAACCTCGGCCTTATAAGTATCGATAGAAATTACCGCTTCCGGACGCCGCTTTTTCACCTCGGTAATCACCGGCACAACCCGTCGCAATTCTTCCTCCGCGCTGACGGCAATTTTTTTTGAAGGCGTACCGGCTGCCACAGCCGGCCCTTTGCCCGGCGATGGAGATGAAGATGACGAAGCTGCAACCGCTGCGCCGGGACGAGTCGATTCTCCGCCAATATCAATAATGTCGGCGCCTTCGTCCATCAGATGCAGCGCGCGCTCAACCGCCTTCGTGGTCTCGAGAAATTCGCCGCCATCGGAAAAAGAATCGGGCGTCACGTTGACGATGCCCATAATCAGCGTCCGCTTCCCCAGTTCCAGCGTGCGCGCGCCAATGTTCCATTGAAAGACAGCCCGCATGGTGCAAATTCTAAATGACCCATAGTTGCGGACTAGAAAAAAACGAGCTTCCGGGTAGTAACGCACTTGCTTTTCTTTGCGCCCCTTCGCGAAATCTTTGCGCACTTGGCGGTTAAAAGCTTTTGATCCCGGACTTTTGCCCGCATCCGGCACTGTTTGCTCTATCATTAACCGAATGAGTCAGCGTAAAACGTATGGACAAGTGCCGCGCCAGCAATCGACGTTGTCAGGCGCTATGATCCGAAAACGGAGTTTCCCGCAACTCGGCTCAATCAGATGACGAAAGCAACGATAAAAGAAACGAAAACACCAGCCGCGCCGCATCGCGCGCCAAAGGTTCCAATCATGCTTGCGCGCAGCCTTGCATCCTTGCTGGCCGCAAGTGTGCTCCTCGCGATGCTTGCGTGCGATGTGGAGCGCCGAAAATCGGACGCCGAGCTCGGCCTCAATCCGCAGCAATCCGCCGGGCGCAAGATTTATGACAACTACTGCGACCGTTGCCACCGCCCATATTCAACAAAAGGAAAGAAAGGTCCGGGACTGAAGGGTTTGTTTCAAAACAAATTTCTTCCGCAGACCGGGCTGCCCGCCAACGACGATCGTGTCACCGACATCATTCGCAACGGGCGTCCCGACATGCCCGGTTATAGCCAGGTGTTGAGTGCACAGGACATGCAGGATTTGTTGGCCTACCTGCACACACTTTAAGAAGGTAGATGCGAAGTGAGTTTGGGTTCGGAGGATAATCTGAAGGTGAAGAGCACGGCGGCAGAACTGTTTCGCAAGTTGCCTGCGATCAACGAAGTGATGCTAGGCGACGCGGTCGCGGCGCTGGAAGCCAGCTATGGCCGAGAACCGGTTGTCGACGCGGCACGCGCCGTGCTGGCGCGAATGCGAGAGGAAATTGCTTCGGGGCTGCTGGATGACCCAGTGCTCGATCTTGCGCTTTCGGGATTGGGCGAGGCGATCGAGAAACAGTTGCGGCAGGAGTTGAGATATTCGCTGCGGCCTGTGATCAATGCAACGGGCGTGATCCTGCATACGAATCTTGGGCGCGCGCCACTGGGCGAAAAGGCGATCGAACACATGTGTGAGACGGCTGGGAGTTACAGCAATCTGGAATTCGATCTGGCGAAGGGAACGCGGGGCAAGCGGGATGTGCATGTAGAGCGGCTGTTTCAGAAGCTGCTGCAACAACAAATACAGAGCGGGCAATCGGCCCCGGTTTCCACGATTGTTGTCAACAACAATGCGGCGGCGGTGCTGCTGGCATTGAACACGCTGGCTGATGGCCGAGAAGTCATTGTTTCGCGCGGAGAGTTGGTGGAGATCGGCGGGTCGTTCCGTATCCCGGATGTCATGGCGAAATCGGGGGCGATACTGCGCGAAGTTGGAACTACGAATCGCACGCGTGTTGCGGACTATGAACAGGCAATCAATGAGCGGACGCGGCTTTTGCTGCGCGTGCACCGCTCGAACTTTGAGATCAGCGGATTTACCGAACAGGCCTCGACTGCTGAGTTGGTGGCGTTGGCGCGCAAGCGCGGCATTCCGTTGATGGAGGATTTGGGCAGCGGCGCGCTCTTCGATTTGCGAGCAGTTGGAATCGGCGGCGAACTGGGCGTACTCGATAGCCTGCGCGCCGGCGTGGACGTTGTCACTTACAGCGGCGACAAGCTGCTGGGCGGGCCGCAGGCGGGGCTGATCAGCGGCAACCGGGAACTGATTGCGCGTATGCGATCGAATTCGCTTTTCCGCGCGCTGCGTGTGGATAAGTTGACCTATGCGGCGCTGGAGGCAACGCTGCTGGCGTATGTGCAGCACGATCATGAGGCGATTCCCGCGGTGCGCATGATGCGACTGACGAAAGAAGAAATCGGACAGCGCGCGGAAAGGCTGGCGGCACGCATTGCGGGGCGGAAGCTGAAAATTGAAATTGTGGATGGCGAATCTTTGCTTGGCGGTGGCGCGGCGCCCTCTTCGGTGTTGCCCACGCGAATCCTCGCGGTAACGTGTGAGGGATTGAGCGCCGACGAACTGGCCGCGCGGCTTCGCGGCTCGGAGCCGGCAATCGTGGCCCGCGTGGAAGAAGGCCGCGTGCTGCTCGATTTACGCACGGTTTTTCCGGAGCAAGATGCGGCGGTAGCCGACGCTCTCGCGCGCATCGCGGGCTAAGATTGCGGCATCCAATCGCTATTGGCGCGCCTCTACACCATCGGACACTCGACCCGCCCGCTCGAAGAGCTGCTTGAGACGCTGCAGGCGCACCAGATTCAAACGCTGGTGGATATCCGCGCGTTTCCAATGTCGCGGCGACTGCCGCAATTCAATCGCGAGGCTTTGGGGAAGAGTTCTGCTACGGCGGGCATTCGCTATGTGTGGATGAAAGAGCTGGGCGGATATCGCAAAACCATTCGCGACGATTCGCCGAACATCGGGCTGCGCAACGAAGCCTTCCGGAATTATGCCGACTACATGCTCACGGCAGAGTTCGGAGGTGCGATGGACGAACTGATTACGTTGTCCGAAAAATCGCGCACGTCGTACATGTGCGCCGAGCGGCTATACTTTCGCTGCCACCGCATGTTGGTCTCTGATTGGCTGGTGGCGCACGGGCATGAGGTGGTGCACATTGACGGCACCGCACCCGTAAAGCCGCATCGATTAACCGCCGAGGCGCGTCTGATCGATGGCCAATTGATTTATCGCGGCGACCGGCTGCTGTAGAGAATGAGAAACGAGTTGAAATTGTGATTGTGGGAACGGGGATCGACATTGCGGAGGTACCGCGCATCCGGCAGTCAATCGAGCGCTTTGGCGAACGCTTTCTGCACCGGATTTATACGGCGGGCGAGATTCGCTATTGCGACTCGAAGGCGAACCGCGTGGAGCGCTACGCAGCGCGTTTTGCCGCGAAGGAAGCAGCGATGAAGGCTCTGGGGACGGGCTGGAATCACGGAGTACGCTGGTGCGATTGTGAGGTGTCGCGCATGCCGGGAGGCAGGCCGACAATGACGTTTCATGGAAAGGCCGGCGAGATCGCCGCAAGGCTGGGAGTGAAGAATGCGGCGCTTTCGATCTCGCACACCGAAGAGCAGGCGATTGCGCAGGTGATTTTGGAAAACTAGCGCCACAGCTTGCGGGCCAAGTTGTCGTCACACAGGCCACATTGTGATTCCCGGCGTGCGGCTTCTGCTAGACTGACGCATTCTATTCCATCATGTCTGCTACCTTACAGGCTCCTGCGCCGGCTTCATCGGCCCACACAATTCCAGAGAAGACGCTATTGTCCGCTTTGGGCATGACCAGTTTTGCGGCATTGCTGCTGGAGTTGGCGCTCACGCGATTATTTTCGGTGGTGCTGTTTTATCATTTCGCCTTTCTTGCGATTTCGATTGCGCTGCTGGGGTTGGGTGCGGGAGGGGTTTTTGCGTATCTGCTGAAGCCGCGACTGGCGCGGATTGCAACCCGGCAACTTGCCGCTCGTTTGTGCATGATGAGCGCGGTCGCAGTGTTCGTCGTGCTCGAAGTGGTTCTGCATGTGCCGGTGGCGCTCAACGTAACGGGCAAGAATTTTCTGCGCTTGAGCGTTTTGTATGTAGTGTCGGCGGTTCCGTTTTTCCTGACCGGATTGCTGTTCGCGGTGGTGTTTGCGCGTGAAACCTGGCGCGTGGCGGGGCTTTACGGCGCGGACTTATGCGGCGGGGCACTGGCCTGCGTGGCGGTGGTGCCTCTGCTCAACTGGCTGGGCGGGCCGAACACGATTCTGGCAGCGGGAGTGATGATGGCCGCGGCCGCGATGGTGTGGGCGGAATCGGCACGCGCGCGGAATGCGGCGGGCGCGCTGGCGGCGGCGCTGGTGGTCGGGATCGCGGCGAACCATTCGGGCAAACTGATTGACGTAATTTATGCGAAGGGAATGTTTCGCGATCCTGCGTGGGTGGAATTTGCGCGGTGGAATGCATTGTCACGCGTGGAAGTGGACCGGCAAGGGCAGGGGAAGGCCATCGTCATCGACGCCGACGCTTCGACTTACATCATGAATTGCGATCTGGCGCATTGGCGCGGGTCGGAGTGGGAGCGCAATCTGATGTCGGCGCCGCCGGCGCTGGCGAATGTTTTGCGGCCGCATGGGGAGTTCGCGATCATCGGGCCGGGCGGCGGCGTGGACGTGCTGCGCGCGGTGGCGAATGGAAGTCCGAGCGTGACCGGGATTGAGATTAATCCCATCATCGGCAATACGATCATGCGCGGGCGCTATGCGGATTACTCCATGCATTTGTACGAGCGCCCTGAGGTGCATATTCATGTGACGGACGGCCGTTCGTATTTGCGTTCGAGCGCGCAGAAGTTCGACGTGGTGCAGATGACGCTGGTGGATACGTGGGCTTCAACCGCGGCGGGCGCGTTTGCGCTAAGCGAAAACAATCTTTATACGGTGGAGGCATTCCGGGAATATTTTGAGCATCTGAAGCCGGATGGCATGATCGCGATCACGCGCTGGGAGTTCCGGCAGCCGCGCGAGGCGCTGCGGGTGGTCGCGGTGGCGATGCAGGCGCTGCAGAGTTTGGGAGTGGCGAACCCCGCACGTAATTTTATTGTGACCTCGCAGGGGCCGCTGAATGAAGATGGAATTCCGGTGGTAGTGCTGGCGAAGAAAACGGCTTTCAGCGCTGAGGAAGAGTCGGCTGTGCGGGCGCACTTCGCAAAATATTCCGCGCTTGATCCGCTGTATTTGCCTTCGGATGTGCGTGCGAATCCGTTCGGAGATTTGATCGCGAGCAATGACGCCTACGGCTTTGCAAAGAATTACGCGTACAACGTCGCACCGGTGAACGATAATGCACCGTTTTTCTTTTTCACGCTGAAGGCGGATCAGATTCTCGGCCGCAGCGCGCTGCATCAGGGCATCGATTGGAAAGTAAATCTGGGAGTTCTGGTTCTTTTGCTGGTGCTGGTGATCTCTTTGGCGGCCGTGGCAATATTTTTGATTCTGCCGCTGGCGTTGCAGGGAGCGCGGCAATCGCCGCTGCCGGTGCTTTATTTCGTTGCGGTGGGCCTAGGGTACATTCTGGTGGAAATTGCGTTTATCCAGCGCTTCGTGCTTTTTTTAGGGCATCCGACGTATGCGCTGACCGTGGTGATTTTTCTTCTGATGCTCAGCAGCGGGGCGGGCAGCCTGTTTTCTCGCCGATGGCTGCGGCGCACGGAAATGTGCTGGATGCCGATCGTCTTGATCGTTGCTGCTTTGATTTTGGATGTGTTTTTTCTTCCGCACGCGCTGGCGGCGTGGGTGGGGATGGAATTTGGCTATCGACTGCTGGTAAGCGCGGCGTTGCTGGCGCCACTGGGCTTTGTGATGGGAATGCCGTTTCCGACGGGGCTGCGCGCGCTGGGCGGCGGCATCGCCGATGGAACGACGGCGGCTAGCGCAGACAATGCCGTGGAGTGGGCGTGGGCGATGAATGCGGCAGCCAGCGTTCTGGGGTCGGTGCTGGCGATGGTGATCGCGATCCAGTTCGGCTTGAACGTGACGCTGGGCTGTGGCGTTGCGGCGTACCTGCTGGCGCTGCTGTTGCTTCCTGCGCTTCCACGGCGTGCTTAAGCCGGCGTAGATTTTGTTATGATGCTGCGATGGGGCGGCGGCTGTCACAAGCTGTTCCTTGCGCCACCGGAACGACGGCAAAGGCGGTCTGAGGAAATCATTTGCCCAGCCAGAAGCAGTTGAAATGGTCGGAACTTCGCGTGGGTCTTACGGTGGTGTTTGCCAGTTTGACGCTGGCACTGCTTTTGCTGCTGATGTCAGGAACGGGCGGATTGTTTTCCCACCGCATCACACTCATCTCCTATTTCGATAACGCGAGCGGGCTGCGCGTGGGCGCGCCGGTGCGGCTGAGCGGGGTAGACATTGGCAATGTGGCCGCGATTCAAGTGGTTCCCGATACGGATAAGCAGATCACTCCCGTCAAGGTAGTGATGAAGGTGAGCACCAAGTTCGGCTTCAACCTGCGCCGTGATTCGATCACTTCTCTCGATACCGCCGGGGTGCTCGGCGAGACTTATTTGGATATTGACAGCTCGCAGGCCATCGGAGCGCCGGCGCAGAATGGCGACACGCTGCCTACACAAGTGCATCCCGATTTCAACGAGGTGGTGCGCTCGAGCCAGAGCACGCTGCAAAATATGGACGCGCTGCTCAAACGCGCCGACAGAATTCTCGCCTTCGCGGAAAGCGGCAAAGGATCGCTCGGCAAGTTGATCTACGATCCGACGTTGTATGACCGGCTTTCGCAGACGGTGAAGGAATTTCAGGGGATCGTGGACGAAGTGGCAAAGGGCCAGGGCAGCCTGGGGCAGCTGATCAACAGCAACGACGCTTACAACAAATTCGTTGCGACACTCGACAAGATCAATGTGGTCGCCGACGATCTGCAGGCGGGAAAAGGGACGGCGGGAAAATTCCTGAAAGATCCGTCGCTGTATGACAACGCGAACGATACGATCGCAAACTTGAAGAAGGTGAGCGAAGACCTGAATGCAGGCAAGGGCCCGGCAGGAAAATTGCTGAAGGACGAGGAACTGGCAAAGAAGATCGATGTCACAGTGACCAAGCTGGCGGCTTTAACCAGCGGCCTGGAAGCGGGCCAGGGTTCGGCGGGAAAACTCTTAAAGGACGAAGCGCTTTACGACAACGCCAATCAGACCGTGCTCAGCGTTCAGGATTTCATGAAAGCTTTCCGCGAGAATCCGAAGAAGTATTTAAGCATCAAGCTGCATATTTTTTAGCTGCGTCGGTGGATGAGGCGGCAGGGATCCTTCGACTCGCTCCGGATGACAGGGCTGGGGCCAGCGACGTTAAAGCGTTTAGTGTTCGCCGATGCCGAACACCGCGCCCAGCAGCAGAATCATGAGCACTCCCAGCGAGATCGTTCCGTACTTCCAATCTTTTTCGCGGAAAAATAGAAAACAGGCGACCAGCACTCTGACCACCGGCGTGGCGAGCATTAGCAAAACTCCGGCGCGTTCGATATCGGCCGGGATGCGGCCATGAGTGAGGACGCCAAGCAGCAGGCCGGCCAGCATCACAAAAAAACAACCGAACGCGCCCACGCGGAGGACGAGGGCGACCACGCGATCGAAGTCCGGCTCGCGAACCTGGCTCATGCCGCGCCACCTTTGAGAAGATGAACAGTCATATGGCCGGCAAGATAGAGCATGATGACCACCAGCAAATAGACCACATATTTGGTGCGAATGCGCGGGGCGAGGCGCGCGCCGAGAAGCGAGCCGAGGAATACGCCGACAGCCAGCGGCGCGGCAATTTCTACAAGAATGTCTCCGCGGCGGTAGTAAACGATGGCGCTGGCCGCGGCAGTGACGCCGATCATGAAGTTCGATGTGGCCGTAGCCACCATGAGCGGAACGTTCATAAAAATGAACATCACGGGAACTTTGATGGGGCCGCCGCCGATGCCGAGCAGGCCGGAGAGTCCGCCCGCGACTAGCGATGCGGCAAGCCCCAGCGGATAACGTTTAGGTTCATACGGTGGAATCACCGCGTTCCCATCTTCAATGACCGGCGCTTCCTCATCTTTTATTTTCCCGCGCCGCGCCAGAATCATGATGGAACTGTAAAGCAGAAATCCGGCGAAGAGTCCTTCCAGTAGGTTGCGGTTGAAATAACCCACCAGATACGCAGTAACGGCAGCGCCGAAAGCCGTGGCCAGTTCAAGCGTCATCCCCAGGCGAATGTCGGTGGTGTGGCGTTGCAGATGCACGGACGAACTCGCCGCCGACGTAGTGATGACGGCAACCAAACTCGTTCCGATGGCTTCGCGGATGGGAATTCCGAAATGCAGCGCGAGAATGGGAGTGAGCAGAACGCCGCCGCCGATGCCGGTGAGAGCGCCGAGCAATCCGGCGAAAAAGCCCAGCACGAGCAAGAGCAGGCTGAGCATCGTTGCGTTTAGGTGACCCTCGGCGCCGAGGTGGACTCGGCCTGCTCGTGCGCATGATAACTGGAGCGGACCATGGGGCCAGACTCGACGTGGCGGAAGCCGAAGCGGAGGGCTTCTTCGCGCAAGTGGCGGAATTCGTCTGGGGTGTAAAAGCGTGCGATGGGCAGGTGATCGCGCGATGGGCGGAGATATTGGCCGACGGTGAGAATATCGACGCCGCGGCTACCGAGATCGCGGAAGACCTCGATGAGTTCGTCCGTCGACTCACCCAGGCCGACCATGACGCCGCTTTTGGTCACCATGGCGGGAGAAATCTTCTTGGCGTTATCGAGGAGGTTGAGAGTTCGCTCGTAGCGAGCACCCGAGCGCACGACGCGGTAAAGGCGCGGCACGCTTTCGGTGTTGTGGTTGAGAACGTCGGGCTGGGCGTCGAGGACGATTTTCAATGGCTCTTCCAAGCCTTGGAAATCGGGGATGAGAACTTCGATGCGGCAGTCGGGAACGAGTTTGCGAATTTCGCGAATGGTCTCGGCGAAAATCTTCGCGCCGCCGACATTGTCGTCGTCGCGATTCACGCTGGTGACGACGGCGTGCTTCAGGCCCAGGGTGGCGACGGCTTCGGCGACGCGGCGAGGCTCATCCCAATCGATGGGCTCGGGTCGGCCTTTGGGTACGGCGCAGAAGCCGCAGCGGCGCGTGCAGATATCGCCAAGCAGCATGAAGGTCGCGGTCTTGTGATTCCAGCACTCGCCGATGTTGGGGCACTGGGCGGATTCGCAAACGGTGTGCAGTCCCAAGCCGCGCGCCAACTTTTTCAGGTTGTGAAAGTTATCGCCGCCGGGGGCTTTGGCGCGCAGCCAGTCGGGCTTGGGCTGGCGGAGCGGCGGGCCAAGCTCAATCTGGATCAGTTGGGAGGTACCGGCCATCGTTTGATTTTATCAGTTCAGGCCTTCGCAACGGGCAGAGGAGCCTTTGTCGACTTCTGGCTTGCCGGCCAGCCCGCGTGGCTGGCCGGTTCTGGGTATTGGGAGTGGAATCGGGATTTTCGCCAATCATGCTCCATGAGTGCATGGCTCGTCGAACCGGGTCAACTACGGACTGCGCAGGAACCCGTGGGCGGTAGTGTAGACACTGGCTTGGTAGTAGCCCGTGACCTGTCCCGCCGAGTTGATGCTGAAAGGGAGGGGAAAGGTGACGCCCGGCAGATCGAAGGTTACAAAAGTGCCATCGGGCCGCCGTATGAAACCGTGAGACTTGCCGCTCTGGTCCTGTGAGGAGCCAGTAATGTCTCCCAAATCGTTGATGCCGCTCCCGGATTCAGAGGTTTCATTGTTGGGCCCGAACATAATTATGGTGCCGTCCGCCATGCGCAAGAATCCCGCAGGAGCGTTGAACGGTCCGTACGCTCCCGTAATCTCTCCTGCCGAGTTAATGCTCGCGGGTTGAGTATTCTCCCCCGACTCAACATCGAAGCTAGTAAGCGCTCCGTCTGGAGTTCGCACGAAACCGTGATACAACTCGGCGGAATCCATGTACTCGCCCGTAATCACTCCGGCCGCGTTGATGCTTGCAGGCTGAGTGTTAATCGAACCCGAGGGATCGAAACTAATGATGGTGCCATCCGGCTCTCGCAGGAAGCCGTGATACTTGCTCTTCGCGTCGCTGTAATAGCCTGTAACCATCCCTCCAGAATTTATGCTTTGGGGTATGGTCGAAGTCGAACCCGGGGGATCGAAGGCAATGAGTTTGCCCTCGGGAGCTCGCAAAAAGCCATGAAACCTCTGGTGCGCGACAAAGAGTCCCGTAACCCATCCGGTAGAGTTGATGCTCCAGGCATAAGTCGCGGTCGAACCCGGCGCGTTAATCTCGGTAAAGCTGCCGTCCGGTGAACGCAAAAAGCCGTGAGTGGCGCTTCCATCACTGTAGTATCCGGTAACGGATCCGCCGGCATTGATGCTAAGAGGAACCGTTTGACTGGAGCCGGGAGGATCGAAGCTGATGATTCTAGCCTGGGCAAGAGCGGGCACACTCAGCAATATGAACGGCGCTAAGCAAAGCAGGGTTATATGTTTCCGGTTAGTTAGCAGAGATAGACGGGAGACAGCAAATCGATTCGCGATCATAGTGGCGCTCCTTGATCGGACCAAAAGCGGGTATAGGATGCGCTTTTCTCGGCAAAAGGTAGGCCGTCGACAATTGTTGTTAGGCCGATACGCTGCCCGCGGGCTCGGTTCAGGGGGGTGAGTATAACGCGATGTCACTCCGATCGACGCGAATGCCACCAAATGGAGAACTGAATGACTTCCTGTTCCGCCGAGATACAAGAAGCGATTCACGAGCCCATGAAACCTCACGAACCCAGAAAACGTTTGGCTATGATTTCTGTTCTTGACTACCGGACTGCCGCAATGCCGAGGAGAATCACCTGGCCCGAACTAGAAAAACAACGCCAAATGCTATCAGGAGGGCCACCAGCCCAATCAGCACTGCCGCTAATTGCCATTGCCTTGAACTCCTCCCTGAGACTAAGACGCCATCCTGGCTTTGCGGGATTGCGTACGATTCCAGGTACCCACACTTCGGACACCGGAGCGTTGTGACTGGGACGGCTTGATCTTTCTCCCCCTTGAGACCCGTCCAGAAGCTCGGCTGGGGTTCCCCCGAGGACCAGTTTTGTTGCGTGAGCCCCGCCTGTGTGTTATCCGCCACCCAGCCGGACTCCATTTGCGCGTGACACCTCATGCACTCGACCGGTCCTTTCATGTTCATCACTCCCCAAAGAAAACAGTCAACAGCGTAACCCGACCCGCCCGAATTATAGCCAGAGTTCGCAGACCGGATATTGGCGTATGCGCTCAGCCCACTTCGACCAGACCGTAGCTATGCTGCCAGCGTGTCCGCATGGCGACCAGCGTGCGGCTGATCTCGACTTGCGAGATTTCTGCATTCGGTCCGGCGATGACGGCGACGGCTTCGCGCTTGGCGAGCTCGAGCAACTGGCGGTCGCGAATCAGATTGGCGACGCGGAAGCTCGGCATCCCTGCCTGGCGGGTGCCGAAAAATTCGCCGGGGCCGCGCAGTTCGAGATCGAGTTCGGCGATCTGAAAACCGTCGTTGGTGCGGACCATGGCATCGAGGCGGCGTTCGCCTTCTTCGGTGACTTTGCCGCCGGTCATCAGAATGCAATAGGACTTGGCCGCGCCGCGGCCGATGCGTCCGCGAAGCTGGTGAAGCTGCGCGAGGCCAAAGCGCTCCGCGTGCTCGATCACCATTACCGTTGCATTGGGAACGTCGACGCCAACTTCAATCACGGTGGTCGCGACCAGAATCTGCAACTCGCCTTTTTGGAAGAGTCGCATGACTTGATCTTTCAAGTCGGAATCGAGGCGACCGTGAAGTAGGCCGACTTTGAAATCGGCGAAAACTTTCGAGCTGAGTTCACGATACATCTTGATGGCGGCTTTCAGTTCGGTTTCTTCACTTTCGGCGATGACGGGATAGACGACGTAAATCTGATGTCCCTTGGCGACTTGCTTGCGGACGAAATCCCAAACTTCGGCAGAGCGGTCGTCGGTGATTCTGCGAGTGACGATGGGAGTGCGGCCGGGAGGAAGTTCGTCGAGGACGCTCAGATCGAGGTCGCCGTAAAGAGTGAGAGCGAGGGTGCGTGGGATGGGCGTGGCGGTCATGACCAGGACGTCAGGCTCGGCGGGATTTTTCTCTGTCGTCTCCGCCGCCGATTCCGTGAGAACAGTTTTCCCTCGTCCCTCGCTGCCATCCCCGGATTTCTTCATTAGCTTCAACCGCTGCAAAACGCCGAAGCGATGCTGCTCGTCGACAATCACTAGCCCCGGCTTGGCGAACTCGACTTTTTCTTCGAGCAGCGCGTGCGTGCCAATAACAAGCTGCGCGTTCCCCTGCGCAATGTGTCGCCGCACTTCACGCTTGCGGTCGGCTTCGAGCGATCCGGTGAGCAAGACGATGCGGTAGCCTGCATTTTCCAGAATTCGCCGCGCGGAAAAATAATGCTGCTGCGCCAGAATTTCCGTCGGCGCCATGAGCGCGACCTGGTAGCCGTTCTCGATGGCGATGATCGCCGCCTGGAAGCCTACGATGGTTTTGCCCGAGCCGACATCGCCTTGCAGCAAACGCCGCATGGGATGCGGCTTTTGCATGTCCTCGGCAATCTCTTTCAAAACCCGCTTCTGCGCGGGCGTGGGGTGAAACGGCAGAATCTTCTTGATCGCCTGACGCACGCGATCATCGAGACTGAATGCGATTCCAGTTTGCGCCTTGTGCTGGCGGCGTTTGAGTTCGAGTCCGAGTTCGATGAAGAACAGTTCTTCAAAAATCAGCCGGATGTGCGCCGGCGTGCGCGACGATTGCAACGCCTCAAAGCTTTCTCCGGCCTCGGGCCAGTGAACTTGCCGCAGCGCCTCGCGCTCGGAAACCAGCGCCAGTCGCTCGCGCACGGCGGCAGGAATCGTCTCAGCAAGCTCCGGCGTAAGATCGTCCAGCGCGGTCCGAATCACGCGCCGAAACCACCGCGCCGTCACGCGTCCCTGCCCGGCCGATTCGTAAATGGGCACGATGCGCCCCACTTCCAGCGATGCCGCGGCTTTATCGTCGGCTCCGCTCTCGCCCGCCTCGCCCAGCATTTCAAACTGCGGCTGGATGATCTGGAGTTCTCCGCTGCGCTGGTCCTGCTCCACCTTGCCGTAAAGCGCGATCAACTCGCCGGGCTTGAATTTGTTTTGCAGATACGTGGCGTTGAACCACAGGCATTTGAGTTTCGAGCGTGCCTGGCCCACGGTGAGCTGGAAGATGGGCATGCGGCGGGTTCGGAACAGGCCCGAATTGCGGACTTCGCCGATGACGGTGGCCATTTCTCCTGCGCGGAGTTCAGCAATGCCGCGCGGGTTCAACCGGTCCTCGTAGCGAAACGGCAGATAGTTGAGCAGATCGCCCACCGTGGCAATGCCCTTGGTGGCGAGGACTTCCGCCAGCTTGGGGCCGATGCCTTTGACGTACTGAACGGGCGTGGTGAGTTCGAGCATGTGGAGGCGTAAGAGGGAATGTTAGCAGGGAGACAGCAACCCGCGACATGAACCTGGTGTCCAAACTAATGTGTTGGTCAATCTGCTGCAGGCTTTCGGGGCGGTCGTGCTGGGCAACATCGCGTACTTCTTTCTCGGTCCCTTGTTCCATTTGCCACGGCACCGGCCGTTTCAGCTGGATTGGGGGCTGGTGGTGGATTTCTGGTTTTGTGCGGTGGCGTATGGGTTGATAAGGACAGCGAGACGGTTGAAGTGAGAGCCTGTCGAGCTTCGCTCGCTGGACAGCCGAGGGCGGCTGTCCCTACATGAACCTTCGCGACTGCCGGCGGGACGCCGGCGCTACGTTACTTTCGGAACGTTCTCAGCCCGCCGGCGCACGTTACCATTGCTGCTGAGCCATGAATAAAATCGCGGTCCTGTACGACGCGGGCCAAGCTGTGCTCTCGACCTTTGATCTGGACGAGGTGCTGCAGCGGATCCTCGCCATCGCGCATGACTACTTTCATCTGCGGAACGTCGCGATTGTGCTGCTGGACAAGCAGTCGCAGGAGTTGTACGTGCGCTCGCAGATTGGATGGGACGAGGGGGAGGACAAGATCCGGTTGCCAGTGGGCACCGGGATCACGGGAGCGGCCGCTAAAAAGAAGCAGCCGGTGTACGCGCCCGACGTCACGAAAGACCCGCGGTACATTTGTTCTTCGCAGTCGACGCGCTGCGAGCTGGCGATTCCTTTGATGGTGCGGGATGAAGTCGTGGGCGTGCTCGATTGCCAGAGCGAGCACGAGGACTGTTTCGATCCTGAAACCATCGACCTGTTGACGCTGTTCTCTACGCAAGCCTCGATCGCCCTGCAAAACGCGCGGCTGTACTCGCTGGAGCAGCAACGGGCGCGGCAACTGCAGGCGATTAACGCGATTGCACAACAAACCACGGCAGTTTTGGACTTAGAAGAATTGCTGGGGACGGTGTGCGGGCTGATTCAGAATGCGTTTCGAGTCTCGCATGTGTCGCTGTTTCTCCGGGAAGATCACGACTTGGTGCTGCGGGCACACCACGGAACGCTGACTCCGCGGATTCCGCAGGGCGGACGCTTTCCCGCCAGCAACGAGCCGTGGGCGAGCATTCTGGCCACCAGTCGTACCACGACTGAGAGCGATTTGCGCAAGGCCACGAGCATGCGATTCTTTGCGGAATCAGCCTCGCGCATGCGCATCCCTCTAATCTCGTATGGACAAACCCTGGGCGTGCTGGCGCTGGACAGCGATCAGACAGATGCGTTCCGCGACGGCGATTTGCAGTCGCTGGAATCGGTAGCCGACATTTGCGCTACGGCGATCCAGAATGCGCACTACGTGGAGCGGGTGAAACAGTTGGCTTATCTCGACGGGCTGACGGGAATTTTCAACCGTCGCTTTTTCGAGATGCGAATCCTGGAAGAGATCGAGCGAGCGCGCCGCTATGGTACCGGCATGGCGGTAATCATGGCCGACATTGACCAGTTCAAGCGGCTGAATGACGAGTTTGGACACGTGCTGGGTGATGAAGTTCTGCGGCAGGCATCTTCGTTGTTCAACCAGCAACTAAGAAAGATCGACGTAGTGTGCCGTTACGGCGGCGAGGAATTCGGAATTCTGCTGACGCAGGCCAGCGCGCAGCACGCGATGAACATCGCGGAAAAACTGAGGAAAATGGTGGAGGAGTGGCAGTTTCCCGGAGTGCCGCGGACGGTCACGATCAGTGCAGGGGCCGCAGCGTTTCCAGACCACGGTACCACTCGCGATGAGTTAGTGAAAGCCGCCGATCAGGCTCTGTACGCCGCCAAACAATCGGGACGCAACCGGGTGTGCCTTGCGGCCGTTGTGCGCGGGCAGAGCGCGGGCGCTTAAGTTCGGGGGGCTTAGAGTCTCTGATGCAGCGAATTCTTCCGGCACTCAGATATCAAGTCCTCCCGAGATTTCGAGGCGCAGTTCGCGCATCTGTTGCCGCATCCTCTCGCTGTTTTTGAGTAGCTCTTCGCGAGCTGTCGTTCCAAATTCGCGGCTTAGCTTTTCGGTCTGCTTTCTGATCTCTGCCTGATGCACGCAGGGAGACTGCTGCACTTCCCTCGCAACCTCGCGGCTCTCTTCTGCGGCCAGTTCCATCTCCGGCTGGAGTTCGGCGACTTCATCCTGCACCTGACGTAACGCAACTCGAGTCTGCGAATCCAGCTCGGGAGCATCGTCGCTTTCCTCGATCATCTCCCCGGAATCTTTGCGCTCAGGCAGCGAGATGGTGATCGTCTGTTCTTTTTTGTCGCGGATCACTCCCACATTCACCGATCCCGCGCTGCGCAAATGCAAAGCGTGGGTAAAGTCGCTGGTGTCGTGCACCGGCTGATCGCCGATGCGGACGATGACGTCACCGGCGCGAAGACCGGCCTTTTCCGCGCGGCTCCCTTTTTCGACCGAGCGCACAAGGACGCCGTGACCATTCCTAGCTCCGAGGAACTCGCCAAGTTGCGGCGTCAAATTCTCAACCATCAGACCGCTGCGCACTGACGAATGCACAACCACCACACCGATATTGGGGACGTCGAAGTCGGGCATGTTGGGCATTGGAGGGATCGGAGGTATTTCGAAACGAAAATCACCGTCTTTACTCTTGCCCATCTGATGAAATTCGGAGCGGCGGTCGGCAAGCTGGACTTTGATGGTAAGCGGCTGGCCGTCGCGGCTCAGGCCGAGCGAAACCACGCGGCCGGCGGGCGTTTCGTGGATCATGCGCTGCAGTTGCGACTTGCTTTCGATGGTAGTGCCGTTCATGGAGAGGATGACGTCGTGCTCCTTGATTCCGGCTTTGCCGGCGGGAGCGTCCTGGTCGACCATGGTTACTTCGACGCCCTGTTCGTCTTTCAGCTTGAGCGCGCCGAGGCGGTCGGGAGTGACATCGGCAATGTCGACGCCGAGATAAGAACTGGTGCCGGAATCTTCGCTGGGAATGCCGAAGGGCTGGGCCAGGCCAGACGTCCACGTCTGTCCGGCGTGCGCCAGAAGCGATAAAAATGTCGTGGTGATTATGATCAGGATTTGTTTGCGCATGGCAGCTCCCTATCAAATGCGATCGAGTTCACTTTAGTTCAACTGCGAAATCTACAAACCTTGGTTTTTCTCTGTGTCTCTGTGACTCTGTGGTGAATCGCTTCTTCCATTCGTATATTCGTAACGCTGAACTCACTCTACTTCGCCCGCCTGAAGCAGATGTCTCCCGTGGTGGTGCGAACCTTCAATACGGGCCCGCCACCGTTCAGTTTGCCTTCCGCGCTAAGGGTTCGGGGACCCCACTTGTCGCCTTCGCTGGCAATGTGAATATCGGGAAACTCGGAAGTGATGTGGTGACCACTACCCAAGTCCACGCTGGCGCGCACCGAGATGTTAACGTCCGCCGCGATGTAGACGGTGATGTCTCCCGCGGAAGTTTCGAGCATGGAGTTAGCGGGTTCGGCTCCGGTTTTGACCAGGTTCACGACGATGCCGCCGGCGCCGGTCTCGGCTCGAGCGGAGGGAACTCCGTAGAGTTCAATACCGCCGCCTCCGGTGCGGGCCTCAACATGGCCTTTCGCGGATGTGAGGTGAATGCTGCCGCCGCCAGTATCGATTTCGGCGCCGCCGCCAATGTCACCCAGATCGATGCTGCCGCCGCCAGTGGAGGCCTTAATCTTGCCGCTGCATTGGTGGACTTCGATGCTGCCGCCACCAGTCTCAATGCTGGCGGACTGCGACGCGGAGATAATTTCGACACTGCCTCCGCCGGTGCTAGCGACGAGTTTTCCGTTAGCGTGGTGCACTTCAATCGAGCCACCGCCGGTATGCAAGGCGATATCGCCGCTGATGGAGCCTACGTCGACTGATCCGCCGCCAGTTTCAGCGGTAACACCGCCGCCGATATCGTCGAGGTGAATGCTGCCGCCGCCGCTCTCTGCTTCCACGCGGCCTGCAACTCCTGTGGTATCGACGTTTCCACCCGCAGTTTCGATTTTCACCAGGCCTGTATCCCGTGGTACGTTGATGGAAAATTCTCCGGAGAACTTGTGCGGACGCCTACCCTGCCAATCGCCCACGATCCAGGCGGTATCTCCGCGAACGTAGGTGCTGACTTTGAAGGACTCAAACTGGCGACGGGCGTCTTGTTCGGACGAGGTGTAGGACCGGGTATGGACAACGTAGCTCATTCCTTGTTGCTGGCCGCCATGCACTACGACCGAGCCCATGTCTACCTTGACCCGCAGGTTCTTGACCCCTGTGAGCATGCCTGTGATTTCCTGAGCCCAGGCATCTCCCTCGCGATGGATGCGCGTTTCCTGCGCCATGGCCAGCGGCGCAAGCAAAGCCAACACAAATGAAAGTCTGACGAATTGTGGCGAACGCTTCAAATAACCCCCTCAGTTTCGTAAAGCATCAATCGATCTCGGGCAACTGCGCCAGCATGGTACGAGCCTGCGACTTGATGTACTGGCTTTGATCTTTGGCGGCAAGCGTCATGAGAACGCCGCGCACGCTGCCATCGGCCTTTACCGGCTCGATCAAGCGCAAGGCTTCGGTGCGCACGCCCGGATTTGAATCGTTGACCAGAGCTTCGAGCACCACATCGCGGACGCGGACATCATCCTTCACAAAACTGCCAAGGCCATCGAGGGCCTTGAGGCGCACGCCGGGATTGGTGTCGTAGCGCAAGGCGTAGATGAGCGCGTCGCGCACCTGCGAAACATCGGGCTTCTGCGTAAGCAGGTCAACGGAATCCATGCGCACGCCGGAATTGTAGTTGTTGCGCGCGGCAAACAGCAGCAGTTGCTGGATGCGCTGGTCGTTCAACGATCCCTGGGTCTCCTGCGTGGAAACCGTATCGTACTTGATGTCGATCTGGTTGGTGCCTGGCTCCTGCGTGACGGAACGGATGCCGGTGATGGCTGCTTCGGCGGGTGTGGGAGCGGCGCTGGTAGTGGCGACGGTTGGAGTCTGGTGAGCCAGAACTTTATAAGCCGTACCAACTCCACCGGCGAAGCCGACGATCAAAATCGCTGAAGCGAGCGCGGGCGAGAACCGAACCTGCCGCAGCCAGTTTGCGGGGTCGAAGGCGAGACGATGCCAGAAGCGGCCCTGCTCGGCGGTTTCGAGGGCTTCCTGCAGGCGCATGCGCGAGGCGGCCAGCAGGTTCGGCGCAGGTTCAGGCGAGGGTTGCTGCGAGAGCAGTGCGTGGAAGTCCTGCTCGGCTTTCAATTCAGCAGCGCAATCGGCGCATCGCGCGATGTGCTGCTCGAGCTCGTGGCGAGCGTCATCGGCAAGTTCGCCGTAGACGTGCAACGTGATGTTTTGTCGGACCCAATCGCAGTTCATTCGTTTACCTCTTAACTTCGGTCTTCGGTCTTAGGCGTCAGGTCTTAGGAAAACCAAAAATCTCGCGACCCAAGACCTAACACCCAACTCCTCACCGCATATCCGCCAACTGGCCGCGCAGTTTTTGCGTGGCGCGGAAGAGCGTGTTCTTGGCGGTCTCTTCCGTCGTATGTAAAATCTCGCCCACGGTGCGCAGCTTCAATCCGTGGTAGTGCTTTAACTCGAAGACCATGCGCTCGCGCGGCGTCAGTTTTTCCAGCGCGCCGGAGATGCGGGCGCCCAACTGGCGGCGCATCAAATCGCGCTCCGGATTCGCTCCCGCGCGGCCATCGGGCACTTGATCGAGCAAGTCATACTCGCCACCGTTCCCGTCCTTGGCTACCGGCGCATCTTCCTTGCGCACATTTTTTTTGCGCAGGTGATCCAGGCAAAGATTGGTAACGATGCGGTAAATCCAGGTATAGAAAGAGCACTCGAAACGAAAGCTGCCGATGTTTTTGTAAGCCTTGAGGAAGGCGTCCTGATAAACATCCTGCGCGTCGTGCTCGGTGCCGGTGAGGTGCAGGGCCAGCCGCAAAACGGCGTGATCGTAGTGACGCACGAGTTCCTCGAAGGCGGCGCGGTTACCCTGCTGCGCCTCGCGGATGAGAATCGTGTCGTCGATACGGCGTTCTTGCCCAGCCATGCGGCCCCGCGCGAGGTTCTGGTCCCTAATGACGCTGCCACCGTTGACTTGCCCCACTCGCCCCGATTCTGTTTTCGAGTGGTTCCGAGTACCAACCGCAAGTGATACTGCCCAAACATCGGCCGGCATGTTCGTTGTCGTTTCCTATACTGCCCGGTGTCGATGCCGTACCCGGGCTGGCATAGGAATAGACGGTCTGTCGGAGGAAGCGTGAGCAGAAATTATAGGCTGGAAATAGGGATTTCCGCTTGGGGCTCAACAGCTTGGATGTACAGGACGGCTGACAATCCGGATACATATGTGTAGGAACAACCGACTGCGGTCTTGTGGAGAGTTACGCGGTCGAATTAGAACCCCCTCTCACCCTCATCACGCGGTGTGCAGAGGCTGTCGAGCTCCGCTCGACTGGACAGCCGAGGGCGGCTTTCCCTACATGTCCCGTGCATCTGGCGCGACATTCCGCGAATCCCGGTGTTCGTATGCGATGTAGACTGGCACGAAATTCGAGGTAACGTCATGCTTTTCCGCTCGTCCCTCGCCTCTGTTGCCTTGCTCTTCAGCTCCATCCAATTCTCATTTGGCACTGGCGCCGCGCAAACTCCCGCGCGGCTCTGCAGTCCTTCGATCACTTCGGCGGTCGTCGTCGCGACTCCGGCGCAGCGGCTTGCCGCAGGAGCGAAGGCGGACCCGCCGCTTACTGACAGCTTTGATTGGCCTGACACGCCGCTTGGCGTCATCAAGATCCCGAACGGCTACGAATTCTTCGACAGCGATGGCGGCGCGCACTATCGGCAGATGTGGCACGGGCACTGGGTCGGCAACAACAAGTCCGGGTCGATTACGACTACGGTGGGCACGCTGGATGATCCGCTCGGCTCGGGCAATCCGGAGGACGCGAGCGTTTCTCCGAATCCCAATCCTTCCGTGAACCCCATCTATCCCAGCTATGGATACATGGGCGGAGGGCCGGTGTATCAGGTTCCTGCGGGGATAACCGGCGCGGGCAATCTGCTGGCTACCTATCATGTGGAACTGCCGAACGACGCGCTCTACGCGGCGCTCGGACTGGCTGCTTCGTCGGACAACGGGCTGCACTGGACCGACCTCGGCGAAATCATTCGCCTGAACCAGGCTTACGCGGTCGGACTCGACGGCTTTGAAATTGGCGATGGGCCGCTGGTGCTCTCGCCCGACGGCAAGTATTTCTATTTATATTTTCCCGACTGGATCGCCAACGGCACGCTGCACACTACGAATGGTCAAGGGGCTTCGACCACTACAAATGTCTCCGTGGCGCGGGCGCCGGGCGCCGACGTTTTAGATGCAGCGTTTGGGTCGTCGCCCAAGCACTCCATTGCGTTTCAGAAATTTTACGAGGGGAGCTGGATTCTGCAGCCCGCGATCGGCGGAGCCTCCACCGACTTGATTCCGCACGCTCCGTTTTCGGGATATCTGGATATTCATTACAGCAGCTGGTTGAAGCGCTACAGCATGATCGTTTCCGACGATACGAATTTCGCATATGCCGAATCGGTGGACGGGCTGAACTGGACGCTGCCAGTTTCGCTGGGAACGTTTGGGCCGATTGCGGCATACCCGACGGCGGTGGGGCTAGGCCAGGATCCGCACACGCTGGGCAAAAGTTATTACGTTTATTACACGCACCTTCCGGCCGACGGCGATGGATGGACCGAGGGGGCGCTGCGAAGGCTGACGTTTACATGTCAATGAGGGTGCGTGAAACGGCCACAGGCAGGAGGGTAAATGGCAGGCCTCGACTAGCGAGGGTCCAGTCCGGGGGGGCTGATAATAGCCCGCCACTTCAGTGGCGGGATCGCATCCCCAAAAAACAAGCCGCGCCATAGGTACGGCTGAAACGCCGGATCAAGCATCCCTAACGGGATGCGGTTGGCGACCTTACTCGGCGACCGCTTCCTTCTCGATCACTACCTTCAAGTGCGCGGTGACTTCCTTGTGCAGCTTGACGGGGATGGTGAACTCGCCGAGAGTCTTCAGCGGGTCGTGCAGCTGAATCTGGCGGCGGTCCAGGTTGATTCCCTTCTTGGCGACGGCCTCGGCGATATCGCTTGAGGTGACGGAGCCGAAGAGCTGATCGTGCTCGCCCGCCCGCTTCTGGAATGAGACGGATAGCCCGTCAAACTGTTTGGCGAGTTCTTCGGCCTGCGTCTTTTCTTTGGCCGAGCGGCGCACGGAGGCGGCCTTCATCTGCGTGATGACGGCCTTGTTGCCGGCGGTCGCCTGGATGGCCAGCTTGCGCGGCAAAAGATAGTTGCGGCCATAGCCTTCAGCGACCTTCACCACGTCACCGCGCGAGCCGAGTTTGTTTACGTCTTCTTTGAGAATGACTTCCATGGTATGACTCCGGTCCTAAGCTATTAGCTGTTGGCTCTTAGCCTTTAGCCACGCCCTCGTCCCCCGACTCGACAGAGCTAAGAGCTAAAGGCTAAGAGCTAAAGGCTGTTTCTCTACGATGCGCGCCCGGCGAAGGGCAGCAGGGCGATGTTGCGAGCCTGCTTGATGGCCGAGGCCAAGCGGTGCTGATGCGGCGAGCACACGCCGGTCAGGCGGCGGGGGACGATCTTGCCGCTTTCGGCGACGAACTGGCCGAGCAGGCGATAGTCCTTGTAATTGATGTCGGCAATTTTTTCGGTGCAGAACTTGCAGACTTTCTTGCGCCGGAAGAATTTGCGTCCGCCCTCGCGCGGAGGACCGCCGGGGCCGGAACGTCCGCCACCGCCGCCGCCGAAGCGGGGACGATCGCCGCCGGGGCGGTCGCCGGAAGGCCTCGATGGCCGATCGGCCACGGGCGATGCTGCTCTTGTTTCGTCAGTCATAATGCTCCTTGTAAACCAGTTGTCAGTTGCCAGTTAAATCCAGTTTCAGTTAAGCCACGCGGCTATCGCCGCGCTCGAGCCAGAACACAAACACTGGCAACTGGGTACTGGCAACTGCTTTTATGCCGTTGCCGGAGTTTCCGCCGCCGCTGCTTCAGGCGCGGAGGCCTCTTCCGGCGCTGCCGCGGGCTGGGCGCTTACCTTCTTTTTGGCGTCGCGCAGCTTCTTGATCTTCTCCAGGCGCTTCTGCTCTTCGTCGATGCGCACGGTGAGGAACTTGATGACCGGC
>Ga0182024_10007062_pt1 | contig 24373 bp, 19 predicted proteins | sample P32metaG_FD_120480 | JGI IMG/M metagenome (GOLD analysis project Ga0182024, IMG submission 120480) | Permafrost microbial communities from Stordalen Mire, Sweden - P3-2 metaG (Illumina Assembly) | ecosystem: Environmental > Terrestrial > Soil > Wetlands > Permafrost | place: Sweden: Stordalen...
CGACGATTATCGCCGGGCGTCGAGTCATATCAGCACGGAAGTCATCGATCCGAACACCGACAAGTCCAAGGTTGACGGACTGATCTCCGATCTGGAGCAGCGCTACGGAAAAGAGCTCACCGCCTACAAGCAGTTTCTGGACAGCTACGCGGCGGCACAGAAGCAGCTCATGCAGCTCACCAGCGCCGAGTCGCTGGCGGTGGGCGCGCTGCCCGTGGATTCGCTCGGCAATGACAAGGCCGGCCAAATGCTTCAGGCCGCGATCAACACGATTCAAAAGGTCATCCCTCAGCGGATTGACACGGCCCGAGAGGCCGTCACGCTGGGCACGAAGGACGCGCATCCTGATTACAAGGCCATTACCTCGACGGTGAAGGACGCGCTGGATGAGCTCTCCCAGTATGAAGTGAAGATTGTCGAGATTTTCAATCAATCGAAGGACGCAAAGGTCCCCGCGCCGATCCACCAGTACATCGTCGACAGCATTCCGCGGCACCAAAAAATTCAGAAGCTCGCCAGCGACGAAGTTGCAAAGATCGGCAAACTCGGTGAATTGAAAGTCAACGACCTGGAGCGCGCGCTCAACGTTCGCAATCCGGTGGTCGTGCTGGGCAAGGATGATTGGCGCGTGCTGCCCGAAAGCCAGCTCTGGCCGGAAGACGCCAGCGTCAAGATGTATACCGAGGGGAAGTCGCGGCCGACATTCGCCGGCGAGCAGCAGATTACCAGCGCGATCGTCGCGCTGACCCATCCCACGAAGCAGCAGATCGTTTTCCTGCGGCCCGGCGGCCCGCCCCTGACCCCGGCCGGGTTCCCTCCGTTCGTGCGGGCCGGGCCGCTATCGGTTTGGGCGGCACGATTGCGCGATGCAAACTTCGATGTGCTCGAAAAGGATCTCTCGGGCCAGTGGGCGATGCAGCAGCAGATGCAGCAGCAGCAGATGCCATCGGCGCCGGAGCCGGATTGGAGCGCGATTAACGACGCGGTGTGGATCGTGCTCGACGCCGGCGGCCAGCAGCAGCAGGCTCCCGATCCGATCGGGCCAAAACTCGCGGAGCATCTGGCGCACGGCGGCTCCGCGATCATCCTGGTCGAAGCGCAAGCCGATACGCTCGCGGCGGCGCTGAAGCCGTGGGGTGTCGAGCTTCGCACCGACGCGCTGGCCGTCCACGAGCCGCTTCCGCAGCCGGCTGGTGGTGGAGAGCAGGTTGACCAGATTCAGGAACTGCTCCGCCGGCCCTTTGTGTGGAGCATCAAGGATTATGGCGATGCCGAGCTTGCGCAGCCGATTCGAAACCTCGAGTCGCTGTTGCTGCCGCTGGTGGTTGTGAAGACAACGACGGTACCGGGTTACACGGCCAAATCGCTGCTCCCGCTGCCGACCGCTCCAGAAGCGCCGGCGAGCTGGGGAGAAACGGACATCGAGGGAATGCAATCAAAGCCACCGACGTTCGATCCGAAAACCGATATCGCGGCGCCGATTGCCGGAGGCGCTGCCGTCGAAAAGCAGGGAGGCGGACGACTCGTCGTCATCGGCTCGATCCAATTCGCGTTTGATCAATTCCTCACCTATCCCGATCCGCAGATCGAGCGTGAGGAGTATCGCGAAGTTCCCCGATTCCCGGGCAATGGTGAACTGGCGATGAACGCCGCCTACTGGACCGCGAAGATGGACTCGATGATCGCGCTGAGTCCGTCGGCGTTGCAGGTGCCGCGGATCGCCAACCTGGCGCCGTGGAAGCTGCGGTTCTGGCGCATCGGCATCGTGCTGATCGCGCTGCCGCTGGTGGTGCTCATCTGCGGCGTCAATGTTTATCTTTCGCGGCGTGATTGATCCGTCTGAAATCTCAAATTTCAGATTTCAAAATCTCGAATCCGTTTTCTTGTCATGAATTTCAAAACCACGATCGTCCTGCTGGTGTTGCTTGTCGCGATTGGCATTTACTTCGTGTTCAATCATGGGAGCAGAAGCACGTCAGAAACGCCCACCAATACACAGGCGGTGGCCAAACTCATTGACATCGATTCGGGAAGCGTCAAACAGATCTCCGTCACCTACGCCGACGGTAAGAAACTCGTGATTGATCGCGCCGGCGCCGGCTGGAAGATGACGCAGCCCGTGGCGGCTCCCGCCGATACATTCGCCGTCGAGCAACTGGTCAGCAGTGTCACCGGCTTGCAGTCGCATGGGCAACTGCCGGCCGACCAGATCGCCAGCGTTGGGCTCGATCATCCGAAACTTACGATTCAGATCACTAGCGGCGACGGCAAGACCGCGACCGTGCATGTTGGCGACAAGTCGAAGATCTCTGACGATCTGTACGTGCAGATCGAAGGCAAATCCCAACCCGAGATTGTCTCGTCCGGCTCATACGATCAACTTTCCAAAGCCGCCGACACCTATCGCAGCAAAAAGCTCGTTGACGCGAGCACCGATCAAATTCAATCGGTGTCGCTGACACAAGGCAATCAAACGATCAAGATCGAAAAGAAGGGAACGAGTTGGACCATCACCCAGCCGACGGAGATGCCCGCCGATGATTCGGAGATGTCGTCGCTGCTGATGGCGATCACCGATCTGAACGCGGCTGAGTTCGTGAACGACCCATCGACGCCCGCCAGCTATGGGCTGACGACGCCGGTGGAAACGGTCACGTTCACGACCGGGTCTCCCGCGACAACCGCTCCCGCCAGCCAGCCAGCGCCGACGACGATTGTCTTCGGCCGCTACGATAGCGTGCTTCAGAAGAATGTTTATGCGTCAGTGAACAACGGCACGATCGTCACGATTCCAGCATCGAGCCAGACATCGTTAGCCAAGACAGCGCTCGACCTTCGTGATCGAAAAGTCATCGACGTCGATCCGGCAGTGGTCGAGCACATCACGCTCAAACGAAACCACGTCGCGACGACGCAGCCGACTACGCGACCCGCGGAAGAAACCGAATTCGTGCTCGCGCGCCGGCAGGAATCAAAAATGATCGGACCCGTGCTTCCTTCGACGCAGCCCACGACCACCCAGGCGACAACCGAGCCTTCAACGCAACCGGCTTCGAAATGGACCGTCGAGGGCGGCGGCGACTCGAATGACGCGGCCGTTGACGCGCTACTCACCGCGCTGCATCCGCTGAAGGCCGACAAATACCTTGACCATGGGCCGAGCACACAGCCGGCGGACGATTACGTGCTGACGATTCATGCCGGGCCGACCGGCGGCCATGGCGCGGCCGATTACACGCTGCATCTTCGTGGCTCACTCGCGCCCGCGCCGGCGACGGGCGATTTCAACGGCTTGACGTTCGAAACTGATCGCGCGATCCTCGAAAAACTCGACGCCAACTTCAAAAAGTAATTTTTGAATCTTGAATTTTGAATCCGAAATTCAGTCTTCCCGGAAACCATCATGAGCTATCAGCCAGCCGCCAATCGATACGACACGATGCAATATCGCCGATGCGGCCGCAGCGGGTTGCTGTTGCCGGCGGTGTCGCTGGGCGCGTGGGAGACCTTCGGCGGCTACAAGGACGAGCAGGTCGCGCAAGAGTGCATCTTCCGCGCGTTCGATCTCGGCGTAACGCACTTCGATTTTGCCAACAACTACGGCAAGCCACCGGGCAACGCGGAATTGGTCTGCGGAAAGATCCTGAAACAGATGCCGCGCGATGAGTTGATCATCAGCTCCAAAGCCGGCTACCGCATGTGGCCCGGGCCGTACGGCGAATGGGGCTCGCGCAAGTACATCATCGCCAGTTGCGATCAGTCGCTGAAGCGGATGGGCGTCGACTACTTCGACATCTTTTATTCGCATCGCCCTGATCCGAATACGCCGCTGGAGGAGACGCTCGGCGCGCTCGACACGCTGGTGAAGCACGGCAAGGCGCTGTACGCCGGTGTCAGCAGCTACGCCGGCGCGCAGTTCAGCGACTCGATCCTGACGGTGAAGCAGCATGACTGGTCGCCGATCACGATCCATCAACCCTATTTCAATCTTCTGGCTCGTACCGTCGAATGGGATCTACTCCCGCAAACCGAGCGGCACGGCACCGGCGTGATCGCGTTCGCCCCGCTCGCTTCCGGATTGCTGACTGACAAGTTCCTGAATGGCGAGGTTTCCCCCACCAGCCGAGCGGCGACCATCTGGCCCCGGCATTGGGTTGCCGCTCATAGCGTCGAACAGCGCAAGCGGATCCTGTCCGGCTTGAACGACATCGCCGCCGTCCGCGGCCAAACGCTGGCGCAAATGGCGATTGCCTGGGTGTTGAAGTTCCCCGCGGTGACGAGCGCGCTGATCGGCGCTTCAAGCGTGAAGCAGCTTGAAGACAATGTCGCGTCGCTGAAGAACCTTCAGTTCAGCGAGGAAGAGATCAGGAAGATTGATGCGCTGACGAAGTGACGAACGCTACATTTTCATCGCAACGCGCCCACCAATACTGACAAGCGCGTCACACGCCGCTGTGAAGAGCGCAGTGTGATTGCTGTTGACGTAAATGGCCTTCCCGTCCAGAGTGGGATGGAGATCTACGCTGCGCTTTTTATCTCGCGACCTTGGCACGGCAACGCGGAGATGCACCCGGACACGTGAGAGCGGAAGATTCTTATCTGTTGCGCGCCGAACATTGGACATCTCAAGATCGTCAACAGGCACGTCGAGCGTGCCGTCAGCGACGATGTCCCGGCCAAAACATGTCCTGATCGAATCAACAACATGCGCCAATTCGGGAAGGCCGTGTTCGAACTCGATAAGTTCACCAATTAAACCCATCAATACTCCCTCGGGAGTGCGATCTCGAGCGCGCGACGCGGCGCTCGGAGCCGCATAATCGACGCTTACACCAACAGATCATGCATGACCTGCCCGTACACATCCGTCAGTCGGAAGTCTCGACCCGCATAACGATACGTCAGCTTCTCATGATCGATGCCCATCACATGCAGCAGCGTCGCGTGGAGATCGTGGATTGAAACGCGGTTTTCGACGGCTCGGAATCCAAACTCGTCGGTTTCTCCGTATGCGAATCCGCCCTTGAAGCCGCCGCCGGCCATGAACATGGTGAAGCCGTAGGGGTTGTGGTCACGGCCGTCGCCGCTTTCGGACACGGGGGTGCGGCCGAATTCGCCGCCCCAGACGACGGCGGTTTCATCGAGCAGGCCGCGGCGTTTGAGGTCGGTGATCAGCGCCGCGGACGCCTGGTCCATGTCGGGGCAGCGCTGGCGGAGATTGCGGTTGATCTTGCTGTGGTCGTCCCAAGGCTGGCCGGGACCGTAGTAGACGTGAACGGTTCGCACGCCGCGCTCAACAAGCCGGCGGGCAAGCAAGCAGCCATTGGCGAAGGGCGAGTCGCCATATTCCTCGCGAACCGACTTGGGCTCGGCGCGAATATCGAACGCATCAGTCGCCTCGAACTGCATCCGGTAGGCGGTCTCCATCGCCAAAATGCGGCCGTCGAGATACTCATCCTCGCCAAACGATTTTTCGTGCCCGCGATTGAGCGCCTGGACGAGATCGAGCTGCTTCCGCTGCGCTTTGGCATCAAGCTGCTTATTGCGCAGATCGCGGATCATGCTCTCGGGGCGCGTCTGCGAATCGTCGAAGCCGGTGCCCTGATATCGCGCTGGGAGGAATCCGCTGCGTGCGCCAGGTCCACCGCCACCACCAGGGCCGAGAACGACAAAGCCCGGCAGATTTTGATTCTCGGTGCCGAGTCCGTACGAAATCCATGAGCCCATCGACGGCCGGGTCGCGGCAATGTTGCCCGAGTGGAACAGGCTTCGGGCCGGTGTATGAGTCGGATTGAACGTGTACATCGATTTGACGACGCAGATGTCGTCAATGATCGACGCGATCTTCGGCAACAGCTCGCTGACATCGATGCCATTCTTCCCGTGCTTTTGGAACTTAAATGGGGACGGATACAAGCCACCTGTGGTGCGCTCGGTTCGCAAGTTCACCGAATTGGGGCGCTGACCGGCGTGCTGAGCCAGCGCCGGCTTCGGGTCGAACATATCCATGTGCGACGGGCCGCCCGGCATGAACAGGAAGATGTTGGCCTTGGCGCGCGGCGCGAAGTGCGGCCCTTCGCGATGCGGCGCGGGCGCGATTGACGCCGCCGCACTTTGCTCGGCGAGCATGCTCATGAGCCCGACGGTTCCGAAACCGGCGCCGATCGACTGAATGAAATTTCTTCGTGATATGGGATTCAGGGCCAAAACAGCACCTCGTTGGTCATCAAAAGAGCCTGGGCGTATTGCGCGGGCGTGCCGCCGCCGGCAAAGTAATCGTTGGCCAGCTTCAGTTCCGTCTCATCGGGATCGCGTCCCAGCACCTTGCGATACATCGATTGAAGACGCTCGTTTGTGTCCTTCGACTCCGTCGCCTTGGCCAGGGCCGACGCCTGGTTCTGCATGAACAGGCTGTTCATCTCAAACAACTGCTGAAGCGGCGTCGTGGTTACGTCGCGGCCCGGGCTATGCATCGTCGCTTCGGGAAAATCAAAAAGCTGGAACAAGTTGCTCATTCGTCCGCGACTGACCCGAGCGTAAATGGTTCGACGGTTGTTGCCTTGCTGGTCGACGTCCGTCGGAAGCCCATACATCGTCAGATCCAACGTTCCGCTGGCCTGCAGGATGCAGTCGCGAAATGCCTCCACATCGAGCCGGCGCGGATTCATGCGCCAGATTAGATGATTGGTCGGATCGGCTTGCATCGCGTCCTCACGCGGATGGCTCGCCTGCATATATGCCGCCGACAGCATGATCTCTTTGTGAAGCCATTTGAGCGACCAGCCGTGCGCGATGAATCGCGCCGCCAGATCATCCAAAAGCTCCGGATGCGTCGGCGGCTCGCCCTGCACGCCAAAATCACTTTGCGTCGCCACCAACGGCTTGCCAAAGTGCCAGGCCCAGACGCGGTTGACGATGACCCGTGCCGCCAGCGGAGCGCCATCACTGAAGATCTTTTCACCCAACTCGCGGCGGCCCGATCCCTCATGGAACGTCGAATCTCCCTTCGACAACACCGAAAGGAAATGCCGGGGCGAGATATCACCCGGCCGGGCCACGTTGCCGCCCGGCAGCACGGGCATGTCCCGCGCTTCGCCGGGCTTGATATCGATCATGGTGAAGTCGCCGTCAGTCCCGTTGATGTACGTGCCGGCGTCGAACACGGCCTGGAAGAACGGAGCCGTCGATCCCCCGCGTCCGCCGCGCCGGCCACCACCCCCAGCAAACGCCAGCGCCCCCGCTCCAGCACCCTGCCCGCGGCGTCGGGCCGGCTGGGTCGTTGATGCAACCTCCATCGCCGGGTGGGTTGACGGCCGCTGGGGATAGGGCTGCGGCTTTCGAGCCAACTGAACGAGCTGTGCGTACATCTCCGGATGCTCGTCCTTGAGGAACGACATCTCACTCGTGATCTGGTCCATCTCGACGATGAACTGCTCAACCTTGACCCGCGCTTCCTTCGGTTTGCTGCCTGGCTCACCCCGCAGCAGATTTGCGGCGTAGCTCAGATAGAACAGCCGCTGCTCGGCGGCCATGAACCGCGTCTCAGTCGCAACATCCACGTCAGCCAGCGGACGCGGCACTTGAGACACCGATGCGAACACGCCTTGAAGAGCGTAGTAGTCTTTGGTTGGAATCGGGTCGAACTTGTGATCGTGACATCGCGCGCACGCGACCGTCATTCCGAGGAAGCCGCGCGACACCGTGTCAATGCGCTCATCCCAATCGTCCGTGCAGAGGTTGGTGATGACGTCCTTCGAAAGCCGGCCGTCTTTGTGATAGACCGGCCCGGCGCCCAGGAATCCGAGCGCCACCAGATCCTCGCGCTTGGTGTTGGGCATCCCGTCCGCCCCGAGCTGAACCTCGACGAAACGGTCGTATGGCACGTCTTTGTTGAGGGCCTTGATCACCCAATCTCGATAGCGCCAGGCAAATGGGTAGGGAGGATTCGTCGCCTCGCTGGTGGGGTTGTCTTCGCCGTAGCGCACCACGTCGAGCCAGTATCGACCCCAGCGCTCTCCGTAATGATCGGAAGCCAGGAGTCGGTCGACCAACTTCTCGTACGCATCCGGCGAATCATCTTCGGCGTATGCTTCAACTTCCTCATAAGTCGGCCGCACGCCAGTCAGATCGAGATACGCCCGGCGGATCAGCGTCCGCCGATCGGCTTCCGGCGACGGCTTCAACCCCGCCTCTTCCAGTTTCGCAAGAATAAATTGATCGGCCTTGTGCTTTGCCCACGATTGGTCTTTAACCGCAGGCGGCGGAAGCTCTTTAACCGGCTGAAATGCCCACCACTTCCGCCCCGTTTCAAGATCCATCCCGTGTTTTACGGCAAGCTCGGGCGCCGCGGTGGCAGACAGCTCGCGCGGGTCTGGCGCTCCCATTCTTATCCACGCCTCAAACCATTGAATCTGTTCGGGAGTCAGCTGCTTCTTCGGCGGCATCTTCAAATCGGGGTCAGTCCATCGCAAGGCCTCGATCAGGCGGCTTTTCTCGGGCTCTCCGGCAACCACAATAGGCCCGCCCGCGCCGCCCTTGGCTACGCCCTGCTTCGAATCGAGCCAGAGGTGCCCCTTCACCTTTTCAGACTGAGCCGAGTGGCACTTGTAGCATTGCTCGACCAGCAAAGGCCGAATGTGCTGCTCGAACAGCGATACGCCTTCAGGTGAGTCCGCCCCGCGAGCGAACGATGCACCCGACAGCACCATGATGAGAGCCAAGATCCACCGCATCATCACCTACTATTGAGTAATCTCGTCGTCGTTGCAGTTGGAATAGACCGCCCAAAGGCCGAATGGCGGTCGCGCGGGCTCTTCCCGTTGGTTAGTCCCGTGAAAGGCCGCCAATCTTTCGTTCCAGCGGAATTTAGATCATGTGAGCCGGCTTAGGCAGATCGTCGTGAATTGTCTGCTGCTTGGCTTGGTCCCCGCCGTAAGTGAACAGGATCATGTCGTCGTCAATCCGCGCTTGCAGGTGCACGGGCCGCTGCCAGACCTGATAGAGATTCTTCAGCGTTTCGACAGCAAACTTGATTTCGATATCCAGCCCGTTGTGCTTGTGAGCCAGATACAACTCGCCGCGATTGCAGTAGTTGCCGTCCAGTACATAAATGAACGGCTGGCCCATGTTCGTGAGCTGATAGAGCAGCGTTTGCTTAATCCGCTGCGGATCGCGGCTAAGAATGCGAAGCTGGCCGGTGTGCGGGTCGCGACCGTACTGATAGAATTTGTGCTTCTCGATGAACTCAGGCGTCATGAACTCATCAATGAAGTTCACGTCGTTGTAGATTCGCCGAACTTCGAAAATCTTCTCGCGGCCCTGCCCGACGCCTTTGTCCCAATTCTTCTTCTCACCGAGGTTTTTTGACTCTTCCCACTCGCGGCCAAACTTGCCTTTGTTCCAGCGATCTTCGATGTCGCGGAACAGCTCGATGCCGATCTTATACGGATTGAAATTGCCCGGCGGCATATGAACCGTGCCGCTGTGGTGATCGGCGTAATCAATTATTTCCTTGGCTTCCACGAAATGCTTGGTCATCAACGTACTGTGCCAGTACGACGCCCAGCCTTCATTCATGACCTTGGTCATGCCTTGCGGGGCGTAGTAGTAGCTTTCCTCGCGGACGATCGCGAGGCAGTCGGCTTGCCAGTCTTCGAGCCGGGCATGCTCCAGAAGATATTTGAGCACGTCGCGCGTCGCGTGAGCCGGCGTGGCATGGCGCATCTTCGCGCGCTGGTCGCGCATTTTCTTGGCTTCGGCTTCCAGCACCTCCGGCGGGTTGATCCAGCGATCCAGATAGTCCTTCGACTTGAACTTGATCACGTCCTCGGTAATTCGCCGCGGCTGCTCGACAGCGGCTTCCAGCGGGCCGCGATTCAGGAACATGCTGTGCGGATCGATCAGGTGTTCGAGGCTCAGGCAGATGTCGAGCCAGCGTTCAACCGCGTCATACCCGTGCCGCTCCATGTGCTTGCGGACGCGCGTGGCGTGGTTCGCCATGTCGTCCATCATTTTGCGATTGGTCTGGCTGAACCACAGATTGCACTTAAAAAAGTCCGAATGCCCGTAGACGTGCGCGATGACCAGTTTCTGATCGACCAGCGCGTTACTTTCCTGCAGGTAGGCGTAGCACGGGTCGTTGTTGATCACCATCTCATAGATGCGACCCAAGCCGTAATGATGCTGCTTGCGCAGGCGCTCATATTCCATCCCGAAACGCCAATGCGGATAGCGCTGCGGAAAGCCGCCGTACGCGGCGATCTGGTTCATCTGTTCGTAGTCGCACATCTCGTAGATGACCGGGAAAAAATCCAAGCCATACGAGCGGGCGCGCTCGCGAATCTGCTTCTTGGCGGCAAGCAACTCCGGCGGGAACTCGGCTAGCGTGTGCGAAGCCATGCTGAATCTTAGGCTCCATCAAGCGGTGGTTCGAAGCTGTATCATCGCATCGGTTTTCAAAATCGCCAAGCACAAACAAGACGATCTACCGTAGCGGACATCGGCATAAAGCTGTACGTTTCACCATGTTGAAGGGGTCGGCGGAAAATCAGGAACTTAGAGGGTGCGCCAGTTCTCCACAGTCAATCCGGGAACCCGCTGAAACTCTCGGAAGTTTGCTGTCACGATCGTCGCACCCAACGCGAGTGCATGTGCGGCCAGCAACGTGTCGAGCGGGCCGATGGGAGTTCCAATCGCTTCAAGAACTGCCCGAACATTGCCATAGAGTTCGGCCGCTTTGGCATCGAACGCCGCGATCGTCAGCGGCGCGCAAAACACAATAATCATCGACTCGTGATAGGCTTGGCGCGATGATTTCGATGCGCCGTATCGCAACTCGGCGAGGGTGATCGTCGAAATGCCGGCTTCATCGACCGCCAAGGACCGCAGCCGCTTGAACGCGCCCGTCGACTTTCCGCGCATCAGGTCGATGCACAGGTTGGTGTCCAACATGAAGCGCATCAGAGCCGCTTTCTTTTATCCGGCTTGACGGGCTGGTTTCGCGCGGGCATGAAGTCATCGTCTGCCTGGCCGATCGTTGCGGCCATCAAATCCCAGGCGCCGTTCTTCGGAAAGAGAAGCACCGCTGAGCCAATCCGCTTGATGCAGACCTCATCTCCGTCGAAACGAAACTCCTTAGGCAGCCGTACGGCCTGGCTGGCGCCATTACGAAACAACTTTGCAGTCATGGGCATTTTAGACCTCGAAGTATATATATAAGTATAGACGCGCACGGGCCAGTTTGGCAAGTCCGCACGCGGCGTTTGTCCGTCATGCGGGTATAATCTCACCGGTAACACATCCGGAATTTGCTCCGAACGCGGATCGCGTCTTCGATTTACCGGACGACATGCCATTGGCACGATAGACGAACCCAACACGCGAGGCGGCTGATGAAGGGTATCTCGATTCTCAACGTCGGTTCCATTTTGTGCCTAATGATTTGCGGCACGGCAAACGCAGGCGATGCCGTGCGGGTCTCGGCAACCAGGTCCGCAGACTCCATCACCATCGAATCCACCGGCGGCTCCATCACCTACAAAGCCGTCGTCGATACGAAGCGCGGCGGCGATATCAGCGACTTCCGGCTTCCTGCTTCGGGCGACATCGTCGGTCGCGAGTTGAACGACATCTTCTTCCTCGGCAATCACGGTGAAGAATACACCCTTCGCGGCTGGACGGGCCCGAAAAAGTTCACGATCTCCTGCTCGGCGGACGTGATTTCGCGGAAGGCCGACGAAGTCGTCATGCAGGTGGATCTGCTGACGACCGGCACGTTCAAAATCCTGGTTGACGATCCCGCCGCCAAGGCGACGCTGCGAAAGCAGCACGTCAGTTACAAGGACAAGACGACACATATCAAGCGAATCTACACGTTCAGGTCGGATCGGATTTTGGTGAACGACGAACTGACCTGGCTTCATCCGGACATGCAGTTCAGAACGTTCTATTTCACATCCGCGTTCATGCCCGGCTGCCTCCAAGGGCCGGCCCGACTCGTGAAAGGTGGAAATTCAGCCGGCTTCGAAGTCAGCGGATCGGGCGGAAAGAAACTTCCGGCGGGGATCAGCTATCCATTCACCACCGAGAACTATCTCAAAAGCGGGTACAAAATCAGCCAGCGGACAGTCGCGACGTCGTTCGATGTCGCAATTTCGGATTACTACTACTACGAGAAGCCATGGCAGCAGGATTGGGATCAGCTCTCGGGATTCATGTACAAGCTGCCGGGATATGCGCAGGGCCAGTCGATCACGTTTGGTCATGAGCTGGCGTTTTCGAAAGCGACGGCCGCGGAGATGCCGCCGGTGGTGAAGATCGCATCACCATCCTGGGACACGCGTTGGCTTGACGAAAAGGGCGAGATTCCCAAGTACAAGGTCGGCGACACCATTAAGCTGATCGCCACCGCGACGAATTCCGATGACACGCCAGTGCCGAGCGATGACATCGAGTGGGAAGTCCACATCGACCCATGGTGGAATACGCCGTCGGTAAAGCTGCGCGGTTCAAATCTCTCGTACAAGCTTCCAGAAGTTGTCAATGAAGCAGACAAAGAAAAATCTAAAGACCGGCGATTGCTGGCAATCGTCACGGTGCGTGTGAAAGGAAAGAACGGCACCCAAGCAGTCGAGCCCTTTGCGATGCTGGTTGGAAAGGCCGCCCCGTAGTCCGAACTCACGACCCTCCCCTACCCATACCGCAAGCGGCATCCTATCCTTGTCTCACAATGTTCGTAGATGAAGCAGTCATTCAAGTAAAAGCCGGCAACGGCGGGCACGGGTGCGTCTCCTTCCGGCGTGAGAAGTTTGTCCCGAAGGGCGGCCCCGACGGCGGCGACGGGGGCAACGGCGGGAGCATCATCTTTGTCGCCGACACGTCGAAGGACACCCTGCTCGACTTCAGCGGAAGGCACCACTGGAAGGCCCGCAACGGCCAGTCAGGCATGGGCAAGAAGATGGCCGGGCAACAGGGCGAGGATCTTTTGATTCGCGTTCCACCCGGAACACTCGTTTATGACGCCGAGCATGGGTTGCTTCTGGCAGACCTGGATGCTCCCGGCAGGGAGCTTGTGATCGCCCGCGGCGGCCGAGGTGGCAAGGGCAACTGGCGTTTCAAATCGTCAACCAATCAAACCCCGCGCTACGCCGAGCCGGGCACGGAAGGTCAAGAGCGCAAGCTGAAGATGGAACTGAAGCTCATTGCTGACGTCGGCCTGGTGGGGATGCCCAACGCCGGCAAAAGCACGCTGCTTCGCGCGATCAGCGCCGCCCGGCCAAAGGTGGCCGACTATCCGTTCACCACGCTCGACCCACAACTCGGTATCGTCGAACTGCCCGGCTATCGACGCCTGGTCTTTGCCGACATCCCCGGCCTGATCGAAGGCGCTCGTGAGGGCCTCGGCCTCGGAATCGCGTTCCTCAAGCACATCGAGCGCACGAAGATTATCGTGCACATGCTCGATATGTTCCCGGCCGATGAATCCGATCCGGTGCAGAATTACAAAACGATCCGCGCGGAGCTGGAAGCATTCAGCCCGCTGCTGGCGGAGAAGCGCGAAGTGATCGCCGCCAACAAGATGGACCTGGCGATCGATGATGAAGCCCTCGACAAACTGATGACGGGCCTTCCTGACAAAGAAATCTTCCCCATCTCCGGCGCATCGCATCAGGGGCTCGAATCTTTGCTGGAAACGATTTGGCAGATCGTTCGTGAAGAGAAGCCCGAAGCAGACCACCAGCAATAGCAGGAACGGCTCCATGGAACAACCTGATCTTGATCCCATACTTTCGGGTGTTGCCGGGCAGTATCTGGTCGCCGCACAGCTGACTCGTCTCGGAATGATCGCAACGGTGACGTTGCGAAACACGCGAGGGGTCGATGTTCTCGCGTCAAATGCTTCAGGAACGCGCGCAGTCACAATTCAAGTCAAGACGAATCGCAGTAGCAAACGTGACTGGATGTTGTCGAATAAAGCGGAGACACGGATATCGCGCGACCTCTTTTATGTTTTCGTCAATCTAAATGGTCATGGCGGGACGCCAACGTTCCACGTCGTGCCCTCCAAGCGTGTCGCTAGCCACATCAAGAAACGCCACGAGGCTTACATCGCGGCCGACTCAAATCGCCGGCAAGACTCTTCGATGCGCAAGTTTCGAGATTTGAGCGGCAAATATCAGAATCGGTGGGAGCTGCTTCGATTGCTCTAAATAGACCGCCGAAGAAGCGAAAGTGCCCGTTGTGTCAGACGGACCGGAAAACCAAGGGTTTCTCAAACCAAGGCCACTTTCGCTTCAATGTGGACTTATTTAGGTAATGCCCGTCACAAGCTACTTGCGCATTGGCTGGTCGAGCACTCGTTCGGTACGATTGCGTCGAACATAATGACGATGACCACCGCACTGCCCAACCAACTCAAAATCGCGCTGAAGGAATGGGCCACGGTTTGCGATGCGCTCGCAACTGGCAGGCAGATCATTCTGTTGCGCAAAGGGGGAATCTACGAAGCTGCTGGCGAGTTTGAACTGGAAAATCGGGAGTTTTTGCTCTTTCCGACATATTTGCACCAAAATGCGCCGATGCTGAAAACTGCATATCGTGCAGGCCTGACGTCCGTGTCGGCCGAGCCGGGCGAGGTCCATCTTGCCTCGGCCGGCATAGTCAGCGACATCATTCAGCTTTCCAATCGTCAACAGATTGATGCGATCGACGATGAGCATGTGTGGGCGCCGCCGCTGATTGACATGCGAGTCAATTACAAGCCCGAGAATCCGCTCTATTTGCTGATAATCCGAGCTTACAGACTTCCCGCCGCCGTCATAGTCCCAAACACACCGGCCTATGCGGGATGCAAAAGCTGGGTGCCATTAGATGAGCCGATCGCGTTGGCGGGCGCGGCGCCGGCTTTGGGCGACTCGGCATTCGAATCACGCCGATCTTCCATTCTAAAGCGACTTTCACCCGGAGCATGAAACGATGAACAAGCGATTGTGTCTGACCGCGATTTTGCTTTCGCTGACGGCGGGTTGCGCGCACGAGCCGACGGTGCAGGAAGTTCATCAAAAGCAGGAAGCCGCCGCCGATCGCGGCCGCGCCAAATTCTCCGATGAACTCGTCGCCGGCAACGTGGCGTGGTACGTCACGAACAGCGGCGCGCTGACGGGCTTCAACCGCCAGACCGGCTTGCCCGAGCAACTGATCGGCGCGACGACCGACGAGCCGATGATCGATGACTTCGTCAAAGCCCATAACGACGCGATCCTCACCTACATCACCCAGAGCGGCCCGATCCCCGGATCATTCAAGGGGTACGTGAATCAGCTCGATCACCAGGCGATTTACTTCGACATGCATCAGAGCGACGGCGTGCAGACACTGAAGCTCGGCGGCGATTCGCTGCACTCGCCGGATGGCACGTACGCGTTGGCGCTCCGCGCATCGGGCGCGACGCTGGCGCAGATCACGACCGCCGGATCGCAACTGGTTATCACCGGGCCGGGCGGTGAGCATCAGTCGCCGGCTCCTTCCGGCACTGCCGGTGCAACGGCCGACGTGCTGTTCGCGCCCGCGGGTTCGAACCTGGCATTCACGCGCTGGCCGGGAAATGGCCAGCCGATATATGCGGCCCTGGATCTCCGCAATGGCCGCTGGCTGGTCGTGCAGAATGGTGGCCGATAGTACAGAGGGAGTCGTGCAAACCCGACGCCAGTTCATTCGCAGTGCAGCGGCCATTGCCGGCGCGATAGCGGCGTTTCCAGAATCGATCCAGCGCGCGATGGCCATCGAGCCCGCCCCGGGAAGCACGTTTCTTGATGCCGAGCACGTGGTCATCCTGATGCAGGAAAACCGCTCGTTCGATCACTGCTTCGGATCACTGCAGGGCGTTCGCGGGTTCGCCGATCCGCGCGCGATCGCGCTGCCGGATGGCAATCCTGTCTGGGTGCAGTCGGATCGCGCGGGAAAATCGTTCGCGCCCTTTCGGCTCGACATTCACGACACGCAAGCGACATGGATGGGATCTCTGCCCCACAATTGGGCCGACCAGCAGGACGCTCGCAACGGTGGCACGCATGACGGGTGGATTCACGCCATGCGATCCGAGCATAATGCCTACGCGGACATGCCGCTGACGATGGGGTATTACACGCGCGAGGACGTTCCTTTTTATTACGCGTTCGCCGATGCGTTCACGATTTGCGATCAGAATTTCTGCTCGTCGATTACGGGCGCAACGCCCAATCGGCTGCATCTGTGGACGGGGACGATTCGCGCAAAGCAAGCCGCCGATTCCCCGGCGAATGTCCGCAATCAAGATGTCGATTACGGCACGTGGGCGGATTGGCCGACCTTTCCTGAGCGGCTCGAGCAACATGGGATTTCCTGGAAGGTTTATCAGAACGAATTGGGCGTGCCATCCGGTCTCACCAGCGATGAAGCCGCGTGGCTGACGAACTTCGGCGACAATCCGCTGGAATACTTCTCGAAATATTCTGTGCGATTGTCGGCAACGCATCGAAACGGGTTGGAGTCTCGCATTAGTCAGCAGAAGACGCAGATCGCCACGTTGAAGAAACAACTGTTTGAAGCCAAAAATGAGTCTGATCGGAGAAAGCTAGGCAAGCGGAGCGAGGAGGCTGACGCCGATCTCAAGGAGCTTGAGCACGAAAAGGCACTCTGGACACCAGAGATCGCCCGGAAGCTATCGAGTGAAAGCAAATCGCTCCATGATTCAGCTTTTTCTACCAACGCAGGTGATCCTGGGCACCGCACGCTGAGTCAGCTAACGTACCGCGACGGTGAAGCGGAGCGGCATATGACTGCGCCAAAAGGCGATGTGCTGTTTCAGTTTCGCAAGGATGTTCATCACGACAAACTGCCAACGGTGTCATGGCTCGTCGCGCCAGAGCGCTTTTCCGATCACCCGAGTTCGCCGTGGTATGGGGCTTGGTACGTGTCGCAGGTTCTCGACATCCTCACGCACAATCCCGAGGTTTGGCGGAAGACGGTTTTCATTCTGACTTACGACGAAAACGACGGGTATTTCGATCATGTGCCGCCGTTTGTCGCGCCGAATCCGTCTATGCCGGACAGCGGCAAAGTGTCGAAGGGCATTGACGCTGCCCTTGAGTATGTGCAGTTGAGTGATGATCAGAAGCGCGCGCACGCCGGGTCGGCGCGAGGCGGACCGATCGGACTCGGGTTCCGCGTGCCGATGGTTATCGCATCGCCGTGGAGTCGCGGCGGGTGCGTCTGCTCGCAGGTTTTCGATCACACATCCGTCATCCAGTTCGTCGAAACACTGCTCACGCATCGAACCGGAAAGAAGATTCGCGAGCCGAATATTAGTGCCTGGCGGCGAACTGTCTGCGGCGATCTGACCGCGGCCTTCAATGGGGCGGAAGATAGCCATACGACTCCACCCTTCCCGCCGCGCGATGCGTTTCTGGAGATGATTCATAAAGCGCAGTTCAAAGGGTTGCCATCTGATTTTCAGGCACTGACAAGCGATGAGCTTTCGCAGATCCGAAGCGGCGTGACCACGCGTCTTCCGCTGCAGGAGCCGGGCGTACGCAAGGCGTGCGCGCTTCCGTACGAACTTGTTGCCGAAGGCGCCCTTGACAAGGATCAAAAGAGCGTTGCAATTCGACTGGAAGCGCGGAAAGCGTTTTTTAAAGATGGCGCCGCAGGCGCTCCATTCATCGCGTTCAGTCTTGGCAAGCAAACGTTTTACGTGCGGAACTACGCCGTATTGGCGGGTGATCATGTCGAGGATTCCTGGCCTCTGTCGGACAGCGGCGAATATCACCTTCGCATCCACGGGCCGAACGGCTTCTATCGCGAGATGATCGGCGACGCGCACGATCCCGACGTTGAACTGACCGTTGAGCCAATGGCTGACATGTCTGGCAAACTGCGGGTCACCGCCAAACGGCGCGAGAGCGAGCCGGCCCTGACGATGAACGTGGTGGACAACTCATACAACACCGGCTCTAAGAAAATCTCGCTTTCGGTCGATAAGCCGGCGTCACTCACGCTGGATACGGAAATGAGCTTCGGCTGGTACGACACCACCATCAATTTCGGCGGTCGATACGCTCGTCGCTACGCCGGACGTGTTGAGAATGGAAAATCAACGTTCACCGATCCGCTGATGGGCCGAGCCGTGAAACAAGTTTGACGATGCGGCACGATGAGATCGAATCAGTATTTCGTGACCTGCTGGGTTAACCCGCCGTCGACGTAGTAGGTGCTGCCGGTGACGTATTCGGATTCGCTCCCCGCGAGAAATACCGCGACCGATGCCACTTCCTCGGGCCGGCCGAAACGTCCCCACGGGATCTCGCTGATCGCGTTTTTCTTCGCCACCGGATCGTCAAGCACTTTCTGATTGATCGGCGTGGCAATCGCACCCGGAGCGATGTTGTTGCAGTTGATCTTGTGCTCGGCCAGCTCCATCGCGATGTTGCGCATAAACATGCGAATTCCTCCCTTGCTGGCGCAATAAGCACTGTAGCCGACGAAGGGAATGTCTTCGTGAACGCTGGAGATGAAGACAATCTTCCCGCCGTCGCCCTGCTTCACCATCTGCCGGCCGGCGGCCTGCGTGACGATGAATGAGCCGTTCAGGTTGACGTTCAGAACCTTGTTCCACTCATCGTCGCTGACGTCGAGAAACGGCTTGTTGATCTCGATCCCCGCGTTGCTCACGACAATATCGAGCCGGCCGAATTCGCTGGCAACTTTCGCAACCGCGCTTTCCATATCCGCGCGTTTACTCACGTCGCCGGCGACACCGATGCCTTTCGTCGGCAGCGAAGCGACGAGATCGGCCACCTGCTGCTCGTGACCGATTCCACCGAGATAGTTGATCGCGACGTGCGCGCCTTCCTTAGCAAAACGCATCGCGATGGCCCGGCCAATGCCGCTGTTCGCGCCGGTGATCAGCGCGACTTTGTCCTTCAGACGCATGATGCTCCTTCGCCTTCAGGCGATCGTGACCGACTTATCGAGATACACATCCTGCACCGCATTCAGGAGCTCGACGCCCTGCTCAATCGGACGCTGAAACGCTTTGCGGCCGCTGATCAATCCCATGCCGCCGGCGCGCTTGTTAATGACCGCAGTCTTCACCGCTTCGGCAAAGTCGTGCTCGCCGGAAGCGCCGCCGCTGTTGATCAACGGACTACGGCCGAGGTAGCAATTGGCCACCTGGTAGCGGCATAGTTCGATGGGATGATTGTCCGGCGTCAGGTTTGAATAGACGCGCGGGTCGGTTTTGCCGAAGTGCAGCGCGTTGAAGCCGCCGTTGGTTTCGGGAAGCTTCTGCTTGATGATGTCGGCTTCGATCGTCACACCGAGGTGATTGGCCTGGCCGGTCAAGTCAGCCGCGAGGTGATAATCTGTCTGCGGCGTCTTAAATGCGCTGTTTCGGAGATAGCACCAAAGAACCGTCACCAACCCAAGCTCGTGCGCCCGCGCAAACGCGCGCGAAACTTCAACGATCTGGCGGTCCGATTCAGCCGATCCAAAATAAATCGTCGCGCCGACGGCGACCGCGCCCATCTCATTGGCCTGCTCGACCTGACCGAACATGATCTGATCGTATTTGTTCGGGTAGGTCAGGAATTCGTTGTGATTCAGCTTCATGATGAAGGGAATCCGATGCGCATATTTGCGCGACACGGAACCCAGCACGCCGAGCGTGGAAGCCACGGCATTGCAGCCGCCCTCGATCGCGAGCTTCACGATGTTTTCGGAATCGAAATAGATCGGGTTCGGCGCGAAGCTCGCGCCGGCCGAGTGCTCGATTCCCTGATCCACGGGAAGAATCGAAACGTATCCCGTGTCGCGCAGCCGGCCCGTGCTCAACAGGCTTTGAAAGTTGCGCAACACCGCCGGCCGGCGATCGCTGACCATCATGATCCGATCGACAAAATCCGGGCCGGGCAGATGAATCTGATCTTTCGGAAAACCCCTGGCGGAGTAGTTCAGCAGCTTCTCGGCATCTTTACCAAGATACTCGGCGATCGATTTCTTCTTTGTGTCTGACATGGATGACGCTCCGGTTAAAACAGGCCACGACCAGACGGAAGTCTATTGCGCGCCGATTGGTTCTGGCAACGAGAATCCGTCACTGGAAGCGATGATCTGTTTTCGATACGTTTTCGCCCCATGGCTAAGTTGCATCTTTGTTCACCGGCCGGGTTTCGGGCATCAGGCGTTTACGCGGGCATCAAGTCGCGCGAAGTGCCCGATGTTGGAATGATCGTATCCGATTTCGTTGCGTCAGCCGCGGCGACATTCACCACCAATAAAGTTGTCGCCGCTCCGGTGATCGTCGGGCGAAAGCATATCGCCAACGGCCGACTGCACGGCATCGTGGTAAACGCGGGCAATGCCAACGCCTGCACGGGCAAGCAAGGGTTGGCCGATGCGCGGATGATGTGCCACCTGGCGGGCATCGCCATTGGATGCGATGAAACGCAGGTGCTGCCGTCGTCGACGGGAATCATCGGGCATCTGCTGCCGATGGACAAAATCGAACGCGCCATCGGACACGCCGGCCATGCGCTGGGGCGCGATCGCGAGCATGCGCTGAATTTTTCCGATGCGATTCTGACGACCGATCTCGTGCGGAAAGAAGCCGCGACGACGGTGACGATCGGCGGCAAAGCCGTCACGATCGCCGGCGTCTGCAAGGGGAGCGGAATGATCGGCCCGCGCATGGCGGTTCCCCATGCGACCATGCTGGCATATCTCACCACCGACGTGGGCGCCGCACCGATTCAGCTTCGCAAGGCGCTGGCGCGAGCAAGCGATTTAAGCTTCAACGCCGTCACGGTGGACGATCACACCAGCACCAACGACACCTGCGTGCTGCTGGCCAGCGGCATGGCCGGCGCAAAGCTCGCGAACGCCAGGGCAGCCGCCGCGTTTCAGGATGCGCTCAACGATGTCTGCCAGTCGCTCGCGTACCAGATCGCCGCCGACGGCGAAGGCGCGACGAAGGTCGTGAAAATTCGCGTCAAGGCCGCGAAGGATGAAATGTCGGCGACGGCGATTGCGCGAACCATCGCGAACTCGCCGCTGGTGAAATGCGCAATGCACGGGAATGATCCGAACTGGGGGCGGATTGTTTCAGCCGCCGGATATGCGGGCGTGGCGTTCGATCCGGATCGCTGCACGCTCCAGCTTCAGGGGGTTACGGTGTTTCGCAATGGAAAGCCCGCGGAATTCAACGCGGCGACGCTGAGCAAGAAGCTCGACGCGAAAGAAGTGGATGTGCTGCTCGACTGCCGACTCGGAAAGGGGCAGGCGATTTGCTTCACATGCGATTTGTCAAAGCAATACGTCACGATCAATGCCGATTATCACACGTGAACCGTCCCAGGATAGGTAGCAGCAATCCAGCGTGACGTGACACGGGCTTCCAGCCCGTGCCGAGCAGCTTCACCTTCGTTTGGTGCACCAATTCAAGCAATCAAGCTTGAAGCGAAGCGTGCTTCTCTTCGTTCAAACGCATTGAGGAATTCGTGAGTCTTCCGACGCCGCGAGCGGCGAGCTTTAGCTCTGAAGTAACAACGCGATCCGAGGGCGAAGACCGCTTCGCACGGGCTGGAAGCCCGTGTCACAGACACGTCACTTGCCGGTGAAGAAATCCTTGTAGGGGTTGTCGCTGGCGGTGACGGGCTTCACGGTCAACTTCTTAATGAGCTGCAGGGTTTGTGGCGCGTCTTGCGCGCCGGTGGGCACGGCGCCGAGCGCGTTGACGATGTCCATGCCTTCGACGGCCCTTCCAAAGGCGGTGTATTTGTGGTCGAGGCTCTTGGTGCCGGTGTAGTTCAGACAGATGAAGAACTGGCTGCCGGCGCTGTTGGGATCGTTGGCGCGGGCCATCGAGAGCACGCCGGGCAGGTGCGGCCGATCGTTGAATTCCTGGGCAATGCTGTATCCCGGTCCGCCGGTGCCGTCGCCGCGGGGATCGCCGCCTTGGATGACGAAATCCTTGATGATTCTGTGGAACTTCAGGCCATCGTAAAAGCCCTCGGCGGACAGGCGCAGGAAGCTATCGACGGTCAGCGGCGCAACGTCGTAGTAGAAGATCAGTTTGATGTCGCCCTTGTCGGTTTGCAGCGTCGCATACTGCAACGGCTCGGCCGCGATCACGGTGGGCTTGCCGTCGTCCCTGCTTAAGCGGTTCTCGAGCACGACCGGGGTTCCCAGGAAATCCGGCAGCGACTTGCCCTTTGCAACGGCATAGAGCACGTATGTGCCGGCGTCGCTGATTTGGGGAAAGATCGCTCGGATATCGGCTTTCGCGCCGGCCGCGACATCGGCCGAGCCCTTCGCGGGCAGTTTCTTGCCGGTGAAGTCAGTCAGAACCAGCGTGGTGTCCTGCTTTCCGTCAACAGTGAATTCAACGGGTTGATTGGCGCCGAACCACATCTTAGTGGGGATCAGCACCGAGAATAAGGCGGCGAACAGAGAAGCGATTGGCATCATGGAGGGCTCCCGGGAAATTTCAAAATTCAAGATTCAAAATCCAGATCAGATTTCAGATAACTTTGACTTCGGCGGTCGATTTGAACTTCCAAAGTCTCGCATTTCAAATCTCAGGTTGCGGTTATTCGGTCTTCTTAGCGTAAATGGTTTCGCCGGGGGGATAGCAGATTAATTCCACCGCGTTGCCGGCGGGGTCGTTCACATAGATGCCCTTGGTGCCGTCGCGGTGCTTATCGATCGAGATTCCGGATGTTTTTGACGCGGCGGCGAGCTGTTCTTCGGTGACGCTGAACGCCATGTGCGGCGGATGCTGGCCGGGCGTCACCAGCGCGAGCTTGTTGCCGCCGACCTGCAAAAACGCCCAGGTTTTGTCTTCGTAGATCACACTCGCGGCAAAGTGTTCTTTGTACCACTTCACGCTTGCCTCAATATCCGGCGTAGTCACGGCGACATGATCGAGTCTCATTGAAAACCTCACATTCTTCGACACTCATCTCACGCCAAGGTCAGTTACTTTTTGGGCTTCGGCGCGCTGGTGTCGGCATGTGGATGATAGTGAATCTGCGCACCTTGGAAATATGGATTCCACGTGAGCGTGTCCCATTGGGCGCGCTGAGCCGTCGTGTCCAGCGTTGCGCCGTTGTAGAAGAAGACCGGATTCTGCGGCGTGCCATAAGCGATGAGCTGATGTTTTTGCGGATCGAAATCCACGCGTCGCGCTTTCATCTCATCAGTTCCGTGAGCAACGACGACATCAGCAGTATCGCTGCCAAGAATCGACACCAGCCGCAGGTGCATGCTGGAGGAATCGTCGCTGGCCGGCTTCTTCGCCGCCGTAGCGGCTGGTGTCGTTGCCGGCGGCTCATCGAAGTACGCAATGACATGATCACCGGTGATCAGTGCCGGCGTCGGGTCTCCCGCCGATGGGTCGTAGTGGATATGCACATCACCGACCATATCAGCCCGTTTCGTTGCTTTGCTGTAAACCAGGCTTCGTTGCCAGAGAAACAGCATCGCGCCGCGCATATCGCCGCCTTCGCTCTTTTGAGTCGTTCCGGTCGGACGGTGATCGCGAACGAGCATTTGGCCCTTTGATGGCACAGTGACGGTACGATCGGGCAATCCCTCAGGGCTGATCTCGCGATCGATGATGCGCGGGCCATCCAGAACAATCTGTTGAGCGATCCCCGCATCCGCGCTGGGAAGCGTTGAAGTCAATCGAGCGTGCCCGTCCAGTGTGATCGCGACGACTTCCTTGTCCTTGAACAGGTTCATCTGCCCCGCATCGGGAGCAGCGGCCGGCGCAGTCGTCGCGCCCGCGGTTGCGGCCGCCGTGGGTGGATCAACCGCCGACGCCAGTTGCGCCGCGGGCTGTGTCGTGGCGGCGTCATCCGCCCGGTGCTGCTGCAAATCGACGCGGACTCGATCGCCCTTGCCGATATCGTGAAATCCGCGGCCGTCGATCATCTCGGCAAGAACGTCGCCGGTGGCGTCGATGCGATTGGCGTGGCCATCGAACAACGCGCCAGTTGCCCAGGTGACGGTGATCTTCTCAGCCGGCTGCGTAGCGCTCCTGCTTGCCTGCAGCGCTTCCATCCGGCCCGCGCCGATGACATACGCCCGGCCGTCGGCGGAATCGAACTGAATCTCCGGCCCAGTGACGAAATTGCCCTTGGGATTGATGACCTTCGCCCCGGCGGCACCGACGAGTACGGCGTGCTGCTTGCCCGCGTCATCGGCCGTCACAGTGAGCTTGTCCCCGGTCGCGATGCTGCCGTCTTTGGACTTGGCGGTGACGTTACCCCATGCAACCATTTCCTGAAGCTGAACCTGGGCCGTATCCGGATCGGATTTGCGCGTCGTTGGTTTCGGA
>Ga0182024_10007064_pt1 | contig 24366 bp, 18 predicted proteins | sample P32metaG_FD_120480 | JGI IMG/M metagenome (GOLD analysis project Ga0182024, IMG submission 120480) | Permafrost microbial communities from Stordalen Mire, Sweden - P3-2 metaG (Illumina Assembly) | ecosystem: Environmental > Terrestrial > Soil > Wetlands > Permafrost | place: Sweden: Stordalen...
CCGCGTCCGCACACCGGCCTCGCGACGCTGGTCCACCCTCACCGATTCCACGCGACCTATTCAAGCAGACGCTTGAAAACCGGTCAACAGGGACTCCCAGACGCCTCCGGTTGGGCGGACGCAGGCGTGGGTGAGCTTGGAGCGCTCTCCCGGCTTGTGCGCTGCGGGAGTCTTGGAGTTGCCCTCGGAGCGGCTGTATCTGTGCGAGCGGCGAAGCGCGATCGTGATTGTGGTTTGGGGACTGTGCCGGGGGCTCGTGGCGGTGTCTGTCAGTATCCGCGGCGAGCGAACGAAAGGGGCCGGACGGTGCCGACACGATCGGGTAGCGCGGAATGGCTTGGCGACCTAAAGGAAGGGTCCGGGCGGGTGACGGTTGGTGACGGCGTCTTCCAGGGCGCCTACTCGTTCGCCTCGCGTTTCGAGGAGGGCGAGGGCACCAACCCAGAGGAACTCATCGCCGCGGCGCACGCCGCGTGCTTCTCGATGGCGCTCAGCAACACCCTGGCCGGGCACGGTCATCCGCCCGAGTCGGTGCGTACCTCTGCTCGCGTGTTCCTGCGCAACGTGGACGGCGCGCCGACGATCGAGCGCATCGAGCTCGAGACCGAGGGTCGCGTTCCGGGAATCGATCAGGACCACTTCCAGGTCCACGCCGAGGAGGCCAAGGCCGGTTGCCCGGTTTCCCGCGCGCTGGCGGGCGTGAGCGAGATCAATCTCACAGCTCGGCTGCTGGACTGAGGAGCGCGGGGGCCGCACGCGCCGAGAGCAGGCTCGGCGACGCGCCGCTCATCGCGGCCCCGGCTGGTGGGAAGATCGGGGGAGCCGGGAGCGCTGCGACCTCTCTTTTCAGATCACGAGCACACTGTGGGTGCGTAGCTTTGCTCAGGCCTCAGTCCGCTGTCAGGTAGGGGTGATGACGGACAAATCCAGGCCATTGTTGGACCGGCCCGAGGACTCATGGAAGCGGCCCCATCGTGGTCAGCGCTTCCAAACGCGCTTCCCGGTCGCTCCGGCGCCCGGTGTGGAACCCTTCAAACCTGCTCATTTACAGGCTCTTTCCAATGGAGCTAGTCGGGCTCGAACCGACGAACTCTTGCATGCCATGCGCGAGCAGGCTGCTTCCGTCTCCTTCCGTCTGTCGCCGATTCGCCGATTCGGCCCGCATGCAGGGATTCGTGGATCCGGCACGCCGGGTCTGCTGCGTCTCCTTCCTTCTGATGCTTCCAAGCCGCTTCCATAACCGCCGGTCCCGGCGACCGTCGCCGCCGTACCAGCTGCGCGCCGGCGAGGCATGGCGGGGCAGCTCACGCTCGAGCGTTCTGCGGGCGGCGGCGAGACGCGCTAGGGGGCGGACGGGCGGGTTTCGATCCAGTCGACGTAAAGGTTGCGCTCCGCGAGTAGCCAGGCGCCGTTGACTTTGCGGAAGGTGTCGTTGTAGCGGAGGTATGCGAGCATCAGCGTGCGCTGGTCGCCGGTGGTGGACAGGTGGTGGGCGATGCAGTAGCTCTCGCCCCTCGCGCGCTCGCCGTCAAGCGTGATCGTGCTCTGGCCGTTGAAGTGCATCGTCGCTTGGTACCGGTTGAGGTCATCGACGACCGGCGTCAGGGTTTCGCGACCGTCCAGTACCTGGCTGGGCGCCGAGCCTTGCCCCTCCATGTAGACGACGAAGTGGGTGTCTTCCGTGAAGAGCGCTTTTTGCCCGTCGGCGTCGCGACGGTCGGTGCATCGGGTAGGCGTCGATCAGTTCGCGGATCGCGAGTCGGTCCGCCTGCTCGCTTGGTCCACGCTTGAACCCTCGGTCCCCGGATTGCGGATCCCAGGTCATGAACGCGCTTCTGTTTTACGCTCGAACTCTCTGTCGCCGGATTGGCGCAGCTCGGCGACCACATCGTCGCGACCATGATCCTGAGCGTTCCTGGGCGGGGGAGTGTGCGCCCTGCAGGCCCGAATGGCGCGTGCGGCTCGTCCAAAGCGGACGCCGGGGACCGCTAGGAGATGCGGTGTGCGAGCTGCGTGCGTGACTTCACGTCGAGCTTGCGGAATGCCTTGCGTAGGTGGTACTCGACGGTGCTCTCGGTGATGAATAGCTGGCCGGCGATCTCTCGGTTGGTGGCTCCTTTCGCGGCAAGGCGCGCGACCTGCTCCTCCTGCGGAGTGAGTTGGTCGAACGTGTCCACGGTTCGTTTGCGGGCGCGCTCGCCGGTCGCGAGCAGTTCGCGTTCGGCGCGGTGCGCGAATGCGTCGGTGCCCATCGTGGTGAACGCCTCGAGGGCGGTGCGCAGATGTGTTCGGGCGTCGAGGCGGCGGCGTTCGCGTCGCAGCCACTCCCCGTAGAGAAGGTGGGTCCGGGCGAGCTCGAGTCGCACACGGGTGCGGGCGAGGTGAGTGATCGACTGGTGGTACAGAGTCTCGGCGGCCTCGCCCTCGTTCAGCAGCGCGCGCACGCGCGCTTCGATTCCGATCGCCCAGTCGGAGCTGATCGCTCCGGTGCGCTCCGCGAGCCACTCCGCGGCGGACTCGAGCAGTGCTCGGTCGGCGGTCCTGGATGCCGCTTCAGCCAGCTCGGGCACCAGTAACGATCCGTAACCGATCGGGTCGGGCTGGAACGCCTCCCAGGCGGCATCGCGTGCGGCGTCGTGACGGCCGAGGCCGTTGTAGAGCACGGATCTAGCGTAGTTGTTGGATGTCCATCGCCGTGCGGCCGCCTCCTCCGAGGTGGCTTCGATCAGCGGGGAGGCTCGCGCCTCGTCGCCGCGCCACGCGGCGAGAATCATTGGGGCGTTCACGAGCGCCGGATTGCCTGTCGCCTCCGCGATCAAGCTGGCTTCGTCGATCATCAGAGTGGCCTCAGTCAAGTCGCCGGCGAGCATGTGGCTCCTGGCGAGGAAGCTGAGTGCGAACTGCAAGTGCACGAGTGCGCCCGCGTCGCGGGCGACCTGGACTTGGCGAGCGGCGAGGCGATGCAAGGCCTCGTCGTCCCACAGCTCGAGGGCAACGATGTTGCCGTTTCTCGTGTTGGAGAGCGACAGCCGCCGGCCGACATCCCCGTCGCCGACGTCCACCGTGAGCAGAAGCTCGAGAGCCCGAGCGAGTGTCGGCGCCGCGGCTGCGTATCCGTCGGTCAAACGGATCGCGAACGCGTCGAGCAGCACGTCAACCGCCCGAGGCGGGGCGGTGCCGGTTGGCGCCGCCCGCGCGGCCACTGCGACCGCGGGTGCGCCGCCGACGACTTCAACATCGTTGGACATGGCGCCTGCGAGCGCCTCGAGGTAGGTCTCGCGGGCTAGCTCGGGGTCGACTGCCTCGAGGCGGCTCGCCGCGCTCAGAAACAGGCGGCCGGCTTCCCCGCCGCGCCGCTGCTCCAGCGCGATCTGGCCGCCCAAGAGGTCGACCCGAGCGCGCCCGAGCTCGGCGAGCACACTGACCTCGACGCCCTGTAACAGCCCGAGCGCAGCCTCCAGATCGCCGGCATCGCGCTTCGCGGCGGCGGCTGCGAGCAGGCGCTGCGCACGCTGCGTGGGCTCGGGAGTGAGCTCGGCGGCGCGCTCGAGGAACGCAGCGACAGCCGCCAATCCGCCGCGCGCCTGCGCCCGTCCCGCGGAACGCTCGAGCTCCGCGGCGATGTCCTCGTCGGGCATTGATGCCGCCTGCGCCCGGTGCCAAGCGCGTCGATCCGGATCGATTTCCGGATCGGTTGCTTCCGCCAGGGCTCTGTGGACGACGCGGCGCTCCTTCAGCCCAGCTGCCCGATACACGGCCGAGCGAACCAGTGGATGGCGGAAAACCACTCGCGCACCGAGCTCCAAGAGATCTTCCGCTTCGACTGCTTCCACAACCGAGTCCGGGATTCCGAGCTGCCGGGCCGCGCGCCAAACGAGCGCGGTATCGCCGACCGGATCGGCCGCCGCAACGAGCAGGAAGCGTCGCGCATCGCCGGGAAGCTTGGCGAGTCGGCGCGTGAAGCTCTCCTCGATGCTCGCGGATAACGGCACCGTCACAGGTAGCCCGAACCCGCCCGCAAGCTGTGTCGGCGACAGCCCGCGCGGCAACTCCAACAGAGCGAGCGGATTCCCGCGTGTCTCGAGCACGATCCGATCCAGCACACGGTCATCGAGCGGAGCAGGCAAGACCGACTCCAACAGCGTCCGCGCATCGCGCCGCCCCAAGGGCTCGACGCGAAGCTCCGGCAATCCTGCAAGCGCGTCGCCCAGCTCGCGAGCCGCGAAGACGAGCGCGATCTTCTCCGCCAGCAGGCGACGGGCCACGAACGCGAGCGCGCGCGCTGACGCACGATCGAGCCACTGCGCGTCATCCACGACGCACAGGAGTGGCCGCTCCTGCGCTGTCTCAGACAGAAGGCCGAGGACCGCCAGTCCGACCAGGAACGGATTTGGAGTCTGTCCGGCACTCAGCCCGAAGGCGACGCTGAGCGCATCGCGTTGGGGATCCGGGAGACGCTCCGATCGGTCCAGGATCGGCGAGCACAGCTGCTGAAGCGCCGCGAACGGGAGCTCGATCTCCCCCTCGACCCCGCCGGTCCGTAGGACCCACAAGTGACGTCCCTCCTGGACCATCCACTCGAGCAGCGCAGTCTTCCCGACTCCCGGCTCTCCATGCACCACCAAGACCCCGCCGTGTCCGCCGCGCACAGCGTCGAGCAGGCGACCAAGCGCCTCGCGCTCGCGGTGGCGGCCGAGCAACTGGCCTGCGGGCGGCCTCGCGAGCATCCGACCGTCTGACGACGAACCCATCTCCGGCGAACAGCATGACTCACAACGATGCTCGGGGCATTGCTCGGGCGGTGACTGGCGGGGCGCTGATGCCGCGCGGGGTCCTGCTGCTCGGCCGGCACGTCTCTGGCGCGGTCGGACCGCATCCGCCACTCGTCCGCCGGCATCGTTCAGGGCGTTTCGCGTCGTCCTCGCCCGTGGTTAAGGACGATACTCGGGTCGCGGACTAAGGAATTCCAGGATTCGATCGCCCCGCACGTCGCTTCACGATCGTGTCGATGAACGCACCGGACACGACAACCGAGGCACATGCCAACGTCCGCGCGAGCAGCGTCGAAGACCTGCCGGACTACGCGCCGATCCCTCGGCTGGCGCTCGGGCCCGCACTCAACGAGCGGGGCTACTACGTCGGACGTGTCGAACAGAACCTCTACTGGGTTACTGACGGCACTTACCAATCGGCCTTCCTCACCACAAAGGACGGCGTTGTCCTACTCGACGCGCCGCCCACCATCGGTCACAACATCCAGCGCGCGGTAAACGAGATCGCCGCCGCCAACGGTGTCAGCAACAAGGTCACGCACCTCGTCTACTCCCACCACCACGCCGACCACGTCGGCGCGTCATCGCTGTTCGACGGAAATGTCGCGCGGATCGGGCACGAGGAGACCCGGAGGCTCCTGTTGCGGGATGACGACCCCGCAAGGCCCGCGCCAGAAGAGACTTTCACGAACCGGCGCAATCTCGAGATCGGAGGCGAACGCATCGAGCTGTCCTGGCATGGCTCGAACCACTCCCCCGACAACATCTTCATCCACCTGCCCGACCACGACGCGCTCATGCTCGTCGACATCGTCAACCCGGGCTGGGCACCGGTGTACCAGAGCAACCTCACCGAGGACGTGCAGGGCTACATCGAGGCGCCCGCGACAGCTCTTACCTACCCGTGGAAGCACCTTATCGGTGGTCACATGGGCCGGCTTGGCACGCGAAACGACGTCGCGCTTCACCAGCAGTACCTGGTCGACATCGCCGACCACGCGAGGAAGGCGCTTGACGCCGTCGATCCCACCCCGTACTTCGTCAAGTACGGCGAGAACACGTGGGCGGCGGTGAGGGGCTACCTCGACGCCATCACCGCCGCCGCGGCGGCGCCCGTGATCGAGAAGTACACCGGAGTCCTGGCGGCGGCCGACGTATTCACTGCGAGCACGACGTTCCATGTCATGCAGTCACTACGTCTCGACCTGGGCTATGGCTCGCAGGTCCACCCATGACCTCGGACTACGCGAACAGGTAGCGGAGCGGTGGCGGCCTCATCGGAGCCTCGCGGTCAGCTACCTGTTCGCGTCCGCGGTCGAGAAAGGAAGCTGATGCAACCAGCGAACGTCAAGAGTGTCGGGATCATCGGCGCAGGGCGGATCGGTCAGGTGATGGCGCGGATCGCGCTCCGCGCCAACCGGCAGGTCGTGATCGCCAACAAACGAGGGCCACAGTCGCTGGTGTCTGTCGTGCAGGAGCTCGGCGACGGCGTGTCGGCCGGGACGGTCGAGGAAGCCGCAGCCGCGGAGATCGTTGTGCTTGCGGTGATGTGGCCGGACGTTCCACAGGCCGTCGAGGGGCTCGAGTGGCAGGGGCGGATCGTGATCGACCCGACGAATGACTTTGACCCAAGCGATCTGGACGGACGCACATCCAGTGAGGTAGTTGCCGAACTCGTCGCCCCGGCGCGGGTGGTGAAGGCGGCCAACACGTTACGGGCCGCTGTGCTCGGTTCCGACCCGCACGAGACGGGCGGCCAGCGGGTGATCTTCCTCTCGGGGGACGACGGCGAGGCCAAGGCAGAGATCGTCGCGCTATTCGAAGACGCAGGCTTCTTTGCAGTCGACCTCGGCGGCCTTCGGGAGGGCGGCGCGATACAGCAGGCCGGCGCTCCGCTCGCCGGCCACAACCTGATACGTCTACCCTGAGGCAGGTTCCCGACTGCCAGGCTCTACCGGGAGCGCAACTCGCCATGCTCATCGAGATCGGCGAGGAGCGCGCGGCGAACGCCGATGACGTCCTCTACCGGGTTCGGGATCGCGACTACCCGATCATCGCCATCATCGAGGGTGAGGTCGCCGTCCTAGATGCAGCGGGAACGAGATGTCGACCGGTCCCTGTGGCCGCGGAGAGCCTGCCGGTCGGCGGCCTCGGAAGCGCTTGGGCGGCGAGCACGAGCGCGCCGGCCGCAGAAGGCAAGGCACGTTGTGCCTCCTCCGCAGCGGGTCGAACTGACGCCTGTTTTTCGCGAGTTGCAGGGTTCGGGTTCCTGCGGCCATGAGACCTGCAGTGTGGTCGGCGCGGTCGCGGAGTCGTCGCGACACCACGAAACCCGCCCGCGGGCAGGTAGGCCGCGGTCGGGGCGAGGGCGAGGTCGGGTTGGAGATGGACAGCCCGGTGATCGGCGCTGAGTTACGGCTGTGGCGCAAATCACCGGAATCGAGCGATGACGCGTCACCCGCTCAGCCAGGAAGCTTGCCGGCGAAGTCATCGATGAGCAGACGACATTTCTCGGCGACAAGCCAATCAACCCCATGGGCTATGGCGTGATGCACCATGGCCGGCCCTGGTGTCTTTGCGCCGCCCCCGACCCTGGCGCGGCTCGGGCGGTGCTGGGCCGAGCCATCGAACTCGGCGTCGAGCACGACCGCGCGCACTCACCACCCAGCCAACGAAGTCCATCGCCGTCAACCCCGGATCACGCGCTTGCCGCGAGGTCCCTGCACAAGTAAGGAGCAGAGCAATGCCGCGCATTGGCATCATCCTCGGAAGCACCCGCCCCAACCGCAACGGCGAGCAGGTCGCCCAGTGGGTCCTTGAGCTCGCCTCTCAACGCGCGGACGCGCAGTTCGAACTCGTCGATCTGCGCGACTACCCGCTGCCGCACCTTGACGAGGCCATGCCGGCATCGTTTGGCCAGTACGCAAACGAGCACACAAAGGCCTGGGGCCAGAAGATCGCGTCGTTCGACGGCTTCGTGATCGTCACGCCCGAGTACAACCACGGCACCTCGGGCGTGCTCAAGAACGCGATCGACTACCTCTACGCCGAATGGAACAACAAAGCCGTCGGATTCGTCTCCTACGGCGGCGTCGGCGGCGCACGCGCCGCCGAACACCTGCGGCTAGTCGCCGGCGAACTACAGATGGCGGACGTCCGCCAACAGGTCGCGCTCTCGCTGATCACCGAGTTCGAGAACTTCAGCGTCTTTCGGCCCGGGGACTACAACGTAGACGCACTCCACACAATGCTCGGCCAGGTCATCGCCTGGAGCGCCGCACTCGCTCCGCTTCGTGCGGCCGCGGCTGCCGCCTGAAGACGCGTTGCGAGTCGCTCGTCCAGGATCAAGGTCGCGATTGCGCTTGCGAGCGAGGGCCACCGTGATTTCGGCACCGCGTGCGAGACCGAGTATGCCGGTCGACTTGCTCCTCGTGGATCCCCACGAGTCGCGGGTTCGATCTCAACGTGTCTGCCCGCGGCGACTGTGTGCGGCCTGTGCGACCACACGCAGGCCTGTCGTCACGCAGATAGGGCGTCGTGCGCACGAACGCTCGGCCGGATTACCCACGCGGCCATTTCGTGCTTCAGCCTGCGGCGCAGCCATACGCCCGTCAGATTCGGCCGAGACGCGAATCATCGAATCACATGATGACCGCTCGCCCGACCGTCAGGGATTCTCGAGCCGTCCGCCCCAGACGCAAGGAAGCCGACACCTGGCACGCCGAGCAATCGGTCGCCCGCACTGGGCGGGGAGGTCTCTGATGCTAAGGCGGCGCGGAGCGCTCGGTGGTCGGCTGGTCGTCTGGTGCCGCCGAACGAAAGGCGCGCTGATCATCGGCGGAGCTGTCACGGGGCTCGGGCGAGGAGCGTCCCCGGGTCCGCTGCGACATTGAGGGATTGCCCGCCCGCCGACGACCCTGCCCCGATGGTCGCGCAGTTGCCCCGATCACCGCGCATCATTTTCGGAGAGTGAGTGATGCCTGATTCGGCTATCCATGTGGAGGGCGTGGTCAAGCGCTTTCGAACGACTACGGCGCTTGCTGGGGTCGACCTGGATGTCGAGGAGGCCACGGTCTTTGGGCTGCTGGGACCAAACGGCGCGGGGAAGACGACCCTCATCCGGGTGCTGGCCACACTGCTCGCTCCGGACGCCGGACGGGCCCAGGTGTTTGGCCGCGACGTCGTCCGCGACGCCGCGGGGGTGCGGGAGTTGTTGGGGCTGACCGGCCAGTTCGCGGCGGTCGACGAGATACTGACCGGCCGGGAGAACCTCCAGATGTTCGGGCGCCTGTTCGACCTCTCGGCCGCGGATGCTCGCCGGCGGGCGACCGAGCTGCTCGAGCGCTTCGACCTGGCGGACGCCGCCGACCGCCCGGCGCGCACGTACTCCGGTGGGATGCGGCGACGGCTCGACCTCGCATCGAGCCTGCTCACGCGGCCGCGCGTACTGTTCTTGGACGAGCCGACGACCGGGCTGGATCCGCGCAGCCGCAATGAGATCTGGTCGGTTGTGCGCGAGCTCGTCCGCGAGGGGACAACGCTTCTGCTGACGACCCAGTACCTTGAGGAGGCTGATCAGCTCGCCGAGCAGATCGCCGTGATCGACCACGGTCGCGTGATCGCGCAGGGTACGGGGAGCGAGCTCAAGGATCGGGTCGGTGGGCAGATCCTGGAGGTCGAGCTGGTGAGCGCGGCGGAACGGGACCGTGCACGGGCTGCGCTGGCCGGGATTGGTTGCGGTGAGCCGGAGCCTGGGGAGCGGCTCGCGCAGCTGACGCTTCCGGCGCCGCGGGATGGCCTCGAGATGATCGAGGATGCGGCGTCGGCGCTACGCAAGGCGGACATCGCGGTAAGCGATCTCGGGCTGCGCCGGCCAACACTCGACGACGTGTTTCTGCAGCTGACAGGCGCGCAGCCGAGCGAGAGCGGGGCGGGCGCTGAAGTCGCCGCCGGTGACGGGCAGCCTGATCGGACCGGCCTCCGCGTTCGTGCTGCTCGCGCCCCTGCTGCCCTCCGCTCGGCCGCGAGACGACCGTCGCGGTGGCGGCGCGTCTCGCTGCGGGAGCTTCGCGCGGACATCACCGACGCGTGGGTTGTCAGCGTGCGCAACCTGCGCCACTTCGTCCGCCAGCCCGATCTGTTGGTGTTCTCGACGATCCAGCCAATCATGTTCGTGCTGCTGTTCACCTACGTGTTCGGCGGCGCGATCAGTCACTCGCTGCCCTCCGGCGTGAGCTACATCGACTACCTGTTGCCGGGCATCCTCGTGCAGTCGGTGACGTTCCGAGCGAGCCAGACCGCAGTAGGCCTGGCCGACGACCTGAAGCTCGGCGTGATCGACCGCTTCCGATCGATGCCAATGGCACGGTCCGCCGTGCTCATCGGCCGCACTCTGGCCGACCTCGTTCGCAACGTCCTAATCATCGTGCTGATGATCATCGTCGGCTACATCATCGGGTTTGGCTTTCAGGCCGGAGTCGCACAGGCCCTCGTATGCATCGCGCTCGTCAGCGCCTTCGGTTTCGCGCTGAGCTGGATCTTCGCCTTCGTCGCACTGACCGTGCGCGGCGCCGAAGCCGCCCAATCGGCTGGCTTCGTGGTCCTGTTTCCGCTCGTGTTCGCGAGCTCCGTTTTCGTGCCGGTCTCCAGCATGCCGAGCTGGCTGCAGGCGTTCGCGAAGGTGAGCCCGGTCAGCCTGACCGCGAACGCAGCACGCTCCCTGGCCCTCGTCCACGGCACACCGTCCTCCCTCGGCGGCGCAATCGCCTCGATCGCCGGCCTCCTCGCCGTTTTCATCCCGCTGTCCGTGTGGCGTTACCGGCGCATGGCCTGACGCCGCCGACGATCAACATCACCATTTGGGTGGGAGCACGAGTTCGGCCAGGTGGTCGACGCGACCGACATGCTCCTGGACGCGAACATAGCCGCGGGAACGCTCCGCGGAGGCCTCGACGCCGACGACGTGATCCTGCCATTTGCCGGCTCGACCGGCTGGCTGGGAGCTGCTCGCGTGTCTGGCCGGTGGCGGTTTGTGTCGCAGGTCAGCCTGCTGCGATCCGTGCGTGGACGAGGTGCACGGTCAAGCGTCCGGTCGCGGCGCCAGCACGGACTTGGACGGCCCGAGATCACCGAGGTCGCAGGGATGTCCCGAAACGAACAGGCCGAAGCCGCGGGCCTAGCCTGAGCGGGCGGCGCCGGTTCCCATGTCAGGCCTCGAGCCTGGACCCCACAGCCGCAGGATCTAGGCGGGGAATCAGCCGTGTCGCTGTTTCGCCGAGGAGGCCACGCCGCTCGTTGGAGTCGAGCTCGGCTGTGCTCTCGAGTTGGCGGAGGCCTGCGATCGAAATATCGTCGTGGGGATAGGGATAGTCGGAGCCGAACACAACGTTGTCGAGTGTCGTCACCGAGCGCAACAGGTGGAGTACCGGATCGCTGAACGCTGAGGCCGTGTCCCAGTAGAGACGCCGAAGTGTTTCGGCGACGGGCCCGCGCTCCTCGGCGCCGGGGATGACGCTCATTGAATCGACGATGCCGAAGCGCGACGCAACGAACGGGATCGTTCCACCGGCGTGCGAGAACACGTAGCGGATGTCGGGCGTTCTCGCGAACGTGTTGTTGTAATGGAGGCTCGCGATTGCCCGCGAGGTGTCGACCGGATAGTCGAGGAGCGCGTCCGGAACACCCAGCGTGTGGGCGATGGGGTCCGGCGAGGCGGCTGGGTGGACGAATACGACCGCCTGGCGCTGCTGGAGTTCGGCGAACACGGCATCGAACCGCGCATTGCCGAGGTAGGCGCCGTCGGCATTGCTAAACATCGAGATACCGTCGAGGTGGAGGACATCCAGGGCGTACTCGAGTTCCTGCAGCGCCCCGTCGACATCAGGGAGCGGCAGGACGGCGAACGCGCCGAAGCGATCCGGCCGCGCTCGGATGAGACCAGCGAGGTACTCGTTGACGCGCCGAGCGAGCGTACGAGCCGCCGTGTCGTCGCCGAAGTGGACGCCCGGCGTGCTGATCGACACGACCGCCGCGTCAATCGTTGCCTCATCGAGATACGCGACTGCGCCTTCGAGGCTCCACCTCGGTGGCGTGATGCCGCCGGCGGCGTGGCCAGCTTCGTTCGAGGCCTCCCAGTAGAAGTCGGGGATGACGTGATGGTGCAGATCGATCGTTGGGCTCATGGCTGCATGATGTTCGCGGAATTGATGGCGCCGTGGCGGCGACGCTCAGGCATAGACCGGGGTCATGTCGATGTACACGCGGTATTCGGCGACCAGCCCGTCGCGAAGCAGAAAGACGTTGCAGCACGGGATGGCGACCTCGCCACCGTCGTGGCGCGTGTAGTGCACTTCGAGCTCTGCAATCAGGATGCTGCCGGCACTCCAGACGTCCTGGACGACGTGACGAAAGGCCGCGACGGACGCGAAGAACGCTTGCAACGCCGTCGCGAAAGCCGCTTTACCGTCAACTGCCTCTGCGTTCCCGAGACGGAGCCGAACGTCGTCTGTTACCAGCGCCTCGAGAGCGGCGATATTCCGCTCGTCAAACGCACCGAAGATCTGGTGGGCGTGGGTCGCTGGGCTCACGGTCTCAGACACGTTGCTCCTTTGGCTTGCCGTTGGATCGCGCTGCTGCTGTGTCACGGGCAACGGCCTCGCATTGCCGCTTGCGTGACGCTGTCCGGGCCGCGACGGTGTTATGCCGTCGCGGCCGAGGGTGTGCGGTGCGGATCGCCGAATCAGGCGGACAGCACGCGCTGCGACCACGTCTCTTCCGTGGCGTCGACGAGGCTTCTGTCTCTGGCGCCTCGCCCGTAGATTGTCCGCGCGAGGTGCTCGGCGATCATGATGACTGTCGGATTGGTTGCGACCGTCGGAACCTCCGGCATGATCGACGCGTCGATCACTCGCAGGCCCTCAACGCCCTTGACCGCGCCGTACGAATCGACGACGGCCCATTCGTCGCCTGCGCCACCCATCGGAGCCGTCGCCGCAGGGTGGCCATAGGAGTTGACGAAGCCGAAGACTGCGTCGGCGAGCGCTCCGTCGTCCTGCACGGTGTCCCCGGGGATCATCTCGCCCGCGGTAAGCGGGGCCATGATCGGATTGCGCGCGATCCGGCGGCCGAGCTTAACGCCCTCCAGGAACCGGACGCGGTCGCGTTCCTCCGCGAAATAGTTGTTGTCGATCTCAGGTTGCTCGCGAGGATCGCGGCTGCGCAACCGCAGCGTGCCGCGCGAATCAGGCGCGACGAGGCCCGTCGCGAGGACGATCGCGCCGCCAGTTGGGCTCATGGATGGATCCATCAGGTGGGTGGCGGTGACATGCAGATCCAGCTCGTCGCCGCGAGCCTGGCTGGACGCGAGCCAAAGCAGAGCGCCACTTGCCGGTCGCTGATCGAGGTGGCCAGGATCGAGGGCGTACGCGTTGTAGTAGAAGGGCTGATCAACGAGCCGTTGACCGACCGGGAGGTCAGCGACCACCGGGATTCCGAGCGCGGAAAGGTCAGCCCCTGGGCCGATGCCGGACCGCAACAGGATCGCCGGGCTGGCGTACACGCCCGCGGAAAGGACGATCTCCCGCGCGTGGTACACGACACCGTCGGCGCTCACGACACCCGTAGCGCGTGCCTGGTCGAACACGACGCGGTCAACGAGGACGTCGCCCTCGATCGTCAGGTTGGGACGGGCCCGCACCTCGTCTGTGAGATAGACGAGCGCCGTGCTTTGACGCTTGCCGTCGACGACGTTGACGGGGTAGGGACCGATGCACGCCCTGTCGGGGCTGTTGAAGTCCGCAACGCGTGCGTAACCCTCGGCCGCGCCAGCGTCGATGAAGGCCTTCAGCGAGGACGTCAGTCCGTCATAGCTCAGCTGGCGAACTGGGAACGGCCCCGTCCGACCGTGGTATCGGTCGTCGCCCGTCGGAGTGTTCTCCATGGCTTTGAATGTCTCGGCCACTTCCGCGACCGTCCAGCCCTCGAGGCCGTGCTCGTTCCATTTGCGGATGTCGTCCGGCGTGGCCCTCATGGCCACAGTGGCGTTGACCGAGGAGCTCCCTCCGAGGGCTTTGCCGCGCGGCGCGACGATCTCCGGATTTCGTTCGTTGCCGCGCATCTTCCAGCCCCAGTCATGGTCGGCCTCGCCCGGAACGTGCGCCGGGTCGAGGAGGTCCGACGGGATGGCGTTTCGCGCGTACGCGTGTCCGGCTTCCAACAGGTGCACCGTGCGTGTCGGCTCCGCTGACAACCGGGCCGCGAGAACCACCCCCGCGGAGCCGCCTCCGACGATCACGACGTCCGCAATCCGCCGGGAATCGTGCTGCTCGTTGCTGAACATGACGGGCTCCTTGGGACGAGACATTCGGCAAAGACCTCGCAAGGATGCTCGGTAGGAGGGTGAACGGGCATCGCCTGATCCGTGCGATCGCCGCAGAAGGACTGCGACAGTGGGCGGTCCTCGAGTTCGGCCGCCCGGGGTCAGATCGGAGATAAGGCGGATACGACCAGCACCCCAAGGACCCGGCGGAGCCGACCACGGCTCGACCCGCCGCGCGCGAACCACCGGATTCGAGCGATCGACACCTCACCAAAGACGCGAGAGACTGGCGGCGGCACTGATTCCGCTCACCCTGATCCTGCTGCTGGTTTCTGCGCCCGTAGGTCGTGCCGCAGAACGGGCCGGACCACGCCTTCTGCTCACGGTGGGTCCGGTCCTGGCTGGGATCGGTCTACTTCTACTCGTGCGAGGCGGTGTCCGCGCGCGGTACGGGGTCGACGTGCTCCCAGCCGTGGCGCTGTTCGGACTCGGCATATCGTTCACGGCTGCCCCGCTCACATCTGCCGTCCTTGCCGCCGGAGGTGATGAGCACACCGGTGTCTCCTCCGCGGTCAACAACGACGTCGCGCGTGTCGGGGCCCTTCTGGCGATCGCGGTGGGTTCCGCTGGCCGTCGGCCTTTCGACTGAGGCGTACCGACGTTCGGCCGCATTGACGAACGGATTCCACGCCGCGGCGATCATCTGCGGGATCCTTTGCGTCGTCGGGGGCGGCGTTGCCTGGGCGATGATCCGTCGAGCGGCTGGACCAGCCGACGAGGCGCCCGGATCGATGAGCTGTGCGCTTGGCGCACCACCGCTTCGCTATGGCCGTTCCGGCGCCGCGGAGGCGAGCCACGAGGTTGTGGCTTGATCTCACGCGGTGGCGGCGTGGAGTCCGGCCACGCTGGTTTCGGGCAGTCTGCCCGCCTCGGCGCGTGGAGCATCAGCACGAAGCCCTCCCGTCACGCGCGATGACGTCGCCGGGCCTGTCCGCGTGGTGACTCGCCGAGGAACGGAATCCGCCGGCGGGTGACGCCTCGCTTGCGTCAGATTGTCGGCTCGCGATGCCCGCTCAAGTAGTGCTGGTCGCTGATGTCCACGGACGTGTTGGGCTCACGGGTGAGCTGCGCGCACTCCTGGCCGAGTTGGCCGACGCCAGCCATGCCGAGTCGAATGCGTCGACTTCCGTGTCCTTGCCGGCGACGACCCGGGCGAACTCGTGCTGCTCGGCGTTTGGCGTGATGAGGCCGCCTTGCGCGCCTACTACGACAGCTCCCACTACCTTCGCTATCGAGCCCGGGTGGGTCCGTTCCTGGCTCGGCCGAGCGATGTCGTCGTACCAGGTGAGCAGCGTCGTGCATGCCCGCGACCCCAACCCTCCGGACCCTGGCTTGCTGGGGTGATGACTGCCCATGCCCAGGCCAATCGTTGGACCTGGGGCGGAGTCATGGAAGCGGCCGCGCTGTGGTGGACGACCTCGACACCCCGTTCTTCGAGCGCACTGCTGGTCAACGCGCCGGATCGACGAGATCGCGGTCGCGCCTGCGCACCGTGGCCGAGGCGGGTTCACGGAGAGCGGGTTTCAGGGCGATCCTCCGCTCTCGAGTATCTGACCTCTCGGCTTCGGGGTGACCTGAGTCACTGACGGGGCGTGGGGCGTGGGGTAGCCTCGCCGCGTGGCTTCGATCAACAGGCGCGGGACGATTCCCCATCCGACGACGGGCCTCGGCGAACACGTCGACGAGGTCTTCACGATCGGGGGCTTCTTCGGGCCATGGATCGACATGTTCCGTACGCGCAATCTCGCTCACCCGGTCGCCTGGTCGGATGACTCGTTGCTCTACCAGGGCGTCGACGCTGCGGAGCTCGCCGCGCCGAGCGCGCCCGACGCACTCCCGACGGAGGTTCTGGTCGGCGAGACCGTCAGGGTCTCGCTGCTACGGCGCTCCGGACCCCCGCCGTTCGCCGAGAAGCTGGTCGACCGCCACCAGATTCGCTTCTACGATCGTGGCCGGTTCTTGCTCGAGACCGAGCTCGGACCGCTCACCGTCGAGGCCGGCGACTTCGTCGTAATCCCGGCGAACCTCGTCTACCGCGAGCGGCCACTTGAGGAGGACAACCTCGTGGTGATCTTCGAGACCGCCGAGCCGATCTGTCTCGCGGAGTCGCTGTGGGACAGCGTCGGTTTCGCCGGCATGTTCATCGACTACTCCGAGATGGAGCTGCCCGAGCCGGCGGGCGACGGCACCGGCGAGCCGACGCGCGTGCGGCTGCGTTACCGCGGCGCGTGGCACTGGATGGATTACGACTTCGATCCGTGCCAGGACGTGGTCGGCTGGCTCGGCGATCCGGTTCTCTACAAGCTGAACTGTTGGGCGATCCCGGGGATCGGGACGACCAGCGGGTTTCTGACGCCCCCAGCCAACGCGGTGCTCTGGGCGAAGGACAAGGAGTTCTTCTTCAACGTGCTGGGGCCGCGCCCGTTTCCGACGACGCCCGCGCCCCGCGGAAGCTACGGAGCTCCGTCTCACCTCAACGACTACGACGAGGTCTGGTTCAACCATCGCTCCGCGTTCGCCCCGGCCACCAACGGCCATCTGTGGATGCTTCCGCGCACGATCCCCCATCCCGGCCTGAAGCGTCCACCCGAGTACCCAGAGAACCCCGTGCGCCAGATCGAGGAGCTGAAGCTGAACTTCGACACGAAGGAGCAGCTGCGCTGGAGTGACGCTGCGATCAAGGCGTTCTTCCCCGATCCGCAGGTGACCCTGTACACGAGCTTTTACGGGGCGCACATCGGCGTCGTCCCCGACGCCGCAAACGCGTACAGCAAGAGGTAGTGGTGATGTCGACCACGGATGGCGAGCCGCTGGGGCTCTGGGAGGCACAGCGGAAGGAGCTCGAGGAATACCAGTTCGCGTCCGGCTTGCGCCAGCAGCCGCCGTGGGATATTCCGGACAAGCTCGCGATCCAGGTCGCGCTCGCAGGCCGCTTCTCAAGCGAAGAGGGAACGCAGCATCCAACCACCCTCCAGGGGTTCATCGACGACGCCGCAGCCGTGATCGAGGCGGGGGCATCAGGTGTCCACATCGACTACGGCTGGATCGTCGACGACGCGGGCCGTCGACTGGACCGTGACCTCAGTCCGGTGGACGCGTTCAGCGCCGTCCTCGCACCCTTGCGCGAGCGCTTCGGCGACAGCTTCGTTGCGAACATCAACGTGCTCAGCGGGAACAGCTTTGACGAGTGCATGAGCCCCGCACGAGCGGGCCTCTGCGAGGTCGCGCCGTGCGCAGCTGGGCATCCGCCCGCGTTCGCGGTGCCCGCCGTGCAGGCGCTGCAGGAGGCGGGCGTGAAGCCCGAGATCGTGATCCACAGCCCCGGTGAGATCGAGCTCGCCAAGCGGCGCTTCATCGACACCGGGATACTGCAGAAGCCGTATTACTTCATCGTCCTTTACGGCCTGCCGTTCGATTCCGGTCGCACGCTGCTCTCGGGTACCTGGGCGCCGAACATGCAGGACATGGCCACGCAGATGTTCCTGATGGTCAACCAGCTGAAGGCGCTCGGCGACGATGTCCAGATCACGGTCTGTGCGGCTGGCCGAGCGACGCTCTATATGACGACGCTGGCGACGATGCTCGGCTTGCACATCCGCGTCGGTACGGAGGACACCTTTTGGCGGGCGCCGCACAGCGACGAGGTCATCTCTGGCAACCTCGAGATGTTCAACACCGCGCGCACAATCGCCGGGCACCTGGGGCGCAGGGTCGCGACGGCCGACGAGTACCGGTCGGCGATCGGGCTGAGAGAGCGGGGATCGTGAGCGTCCCGTCTTGGATCGTTGACATGTACCGCGAGGTGGATGCTGGCAACCTCGACGGCTATATCGATGATTTCGCCAACAACGCCCACTTGCGCTTCGGATCTGGCCCGCTGATCGAAGGGAAGTCCGCGGTGCGCGAGGCCCTCGCGCGCGGTCACCGGGCGCACGGGATGCGCCACCGTATCCGCGACGCCTGGGAAGTTGGAGACACGACGATCGTCGAGTTCGACGCCGAGTGGATCATGCCGGACGCGGAGATCCACGCCTTTCCCGCCGTCACGATCTATGAGCGCTCTGCAGACGGGTTGGTTACGAGCATGCGTGTCTACCTCGACCCGCCAGACTGACCACAATAGGCCGCACGGCGGGCGGCATCCTCGCCTACCTGCGGATCGCCGGTGACTGGCGCGTCGCGTGGATCCGTCTGACGTTCGTCTGGACCAGCGGAGTGCTGCCACTGGGTTCATGACCACTTGCAACCTCGTGAAGCGCCGCGCGGTTCAGAAGGACCATCAACCGCCCGTCGCGCGTGACGAGGCCAGCGGCCTCCAAGCGCTTGATCGAACGCGTGACGACCTCACGAACGGAGCCGATCGCGTCAGCGATGTTCTGATGGCTCGCCAGTACAACGAACCTACCGTTCTCGAGCATCGCCAGATCGAGCAGGTGACGAGCCACACGAGCGCGCACATCGGCGAAGAGGTCGGCTGCGAGAAGGTCCTGGGCTTCGGCCAGCTGCTCGGCGAGATAGCGGGCCACGAGGTAGGCGAGCCCGCCATCGCGCTGCGCAAGCTCGCAGAAGCGGGACGGTGAGAGTCGCACGATCAGGGCGTCGGCAATGACCTCGCCGTCGATCTTGCCGCCATCGCTCAACACCGCCGGCAGGCCGACCACCGCGCCCGTCTCTGCATAGCGGACAGTTGCCTGTCGCCCCTCGGCAGAGTGCACGAAGATCCGAAGCCGTCCGCTGGCAACGATTCCGAGCATCGCCATATTCGCGTGGTGCGCTCCGCGATAGAAGATCTCCCCCGACTCGACGCGCCATTCCCACGCGTGCTGGAGCAATTCGTGTGTGACGTCCCACGAGACATCGGCGAGAAAGCTGCATTCCCACGCCTGCCGAGCCAGCGGCGACAGGTGGCTCGGCGCGATCTCGTCGAGCTTCATCGGCTTGAACTTCCACTCCGACGTGGTGAGCCGGCAACGCCGGAATCCGGCGATTCTTGCGTCGTCACCGCGCGCGTTCGCGAGGAGCTTCCGCTTGGACGCGCCGCACAGCGGACGAGTGATCCTGCGCAACGCAGGCTGCCCTTCACGGGGCTTGGCTGGCGCGGGACCACTAGAACCGACGGGCGTCCGCTCATCTCGCCTCAGGCATGACTGTGGATGGGGCTCAGGTGCAGGCTAAGGAATCCCGGGATTCGATGGCCTGGGCGCAGCGCGACGATCTCTGCCGATCGAGACCAATGCGAAGGGATCGCCCATGAGCGCAGTGAACACGCCTACCGAGGCATCGGCAAGCGCGCGTCGCAGCGCGCCGAAGCCGCGCCCGTCAACGCGCCGATCTAGCGGCCAGCGCGTGGCCCTGCACACCAGTCGCAGTCGCGACGCCGATCGAACCGAGCTAAGCCGCCTCGCGGTGGCACGGACGGCGTCAGAGCACGGGAAACACCCGCAGCAACCTACGCCCGCGCAATGGGGCGCTTCACTTGCCGGCCCCTTGCTCGATCGCGGCGCGCTGGTCCAGCTGCTCGATAGCGCGGTGGCTAGAAGGGTGACGCTCATCTCGGCACCGGCCGGCAGTGGCAAGACGTCGTTGCTACGCACGTGGGCCGACCGATCGACGAACCCGCATCGCGTCGCGTACGTCTCCGTTGATTGCGACGGGGAGTCCGATCGGCGGTTCTGGTGCGCGGTGCTGGATTCGATCCGCAGCCAGGACGGCACGACGGAACCTGATGCGGAACGCGGGACCGCCGGACTTGACGGCGATAGGATCGCCAACCGGGTCCTCGCGGAACTTGCGGAACCACTCGAACCGCTTGTCCTGGTCATCGACGATCTTCACGAGCTCGGTTCTGCCGAAGCGCTCATCCAGCTCGATCGTTTCCTCGCGAGGCTCCCCGATTCTGCGCGTGTGGTGTTGTCGTCACGCCGGGCTCCGCGTCTCCGGTTGCACCAGCTTCGGCTCGCTGGCGAGGTCGCCGAGATCCGCGCCGACGATCTCCGCTTCACTCAGGACGAGACGCGCGAGCTCCTCGCCGCGTCAGGGATCACTCTGTCCGACTCCGCGGCGGCTGCGCTGCACGGCCGCACCGAAGGTTGGGCTGCTGGCCTGCGATTGGCCGTGATATCGCTCAGCAGTCACCCGGATCCTGAGCGATTCGTTGCCGAGTTCTCGGGCGCAGACAGAGCCGTCGGGGAGTATCTCATCGCCGAGGTGCTCGACCGTCAACCGAGCGAGGTTCGGAGCATGCTGCTGCGGACGTCCGTCGTCGATCGGGTTAACCGTGAGCTCGCAGACCTGCTCGCCGGCAGCTCGGGTTCCGAGCGGATCTTGCTGGACCTGGAGGAAGCGAACGCATTCGTTGTCTCGCTCGACGCGCAGCGTTCCTGGTTTCGCTATCACCGGCTTCTGGCGGATTTGCTGCGTCTGGAGCTCCGCCGAACGCGAGCCGAAGAGGTGCCCGCTCTACACCGCCGGGCGGCGAAATGGTTCGCAGACCACGGCGAGGTCGCCGATGCCGTGAGACAGATGTTGGCAGCCGGCGACTGGCCGGATGCCGCGCGGTTCATCGCAGACCACGTGTTCAGCTTTACGCTCGATGGGCAACACGAAACGATCGCCGCCCTGCTCGCATCGTTCCCGCAGGGAGCCGCGACCGATGATCCGGAGCTGGCTTTGCCTCACGCGGCAACGTATGTCGCCCAGGGACGCCTTCAAGAAGCAGCCGCAGAGCTAGCGCTGGCCGAGTCTCATGCGCGGACTACCCCGCCACAGCGTCGCAGGCGGCTGGAGATGGCAATCGCGGGCACTCGGCTGGCGCTCACGCGGCGCGCCGGTCAACTCACGCAGATGGTCGAGCAGGTCAGCCTTCTGGCTTCTCCGCTCTCTGATGAGCACCCGCGGCAGGCCGTGAGGGATGATGAGCTCTGGGCCTTCGCGCTCATGAATCTCGGGATCGTCGAGATGTGGTCGGGGCGACATCCGGACGCCGAGCGCCATCTCTCCGAAGCAGCCGCGTTGGCGGAGAAGATCGGGCGCCCCTATGTGGAGGCGGCCTGCCGAGCGCAGTTAGGCTTGCTCACCGCGCGCCGTTCATTCGCGGTTGCCCGCGAGCGTTCACGCGAAGCGATCAGCCTAGCCGAGCGGCATGGTTGGGAAGATGGCTGGGCAGTCGCGCCCGCGCTCGCAACCCTTGGCGCCACGACAATCTGGATGGGCGAATTCGACGAAGGCGAACGGCTGCTCACCCGAGCGTGGAAGGCCATGGAGGGAAACCCCGACACGGCCACCAAAGCGGTCCTCCACACGGCGACGGGCATGTTGCGCGCCTGCCGCGGCCAGGCCGGGCCTGCGCTCGACGGGTTCGAGGCGGCCGAAGAGACGCAGTCACTGCTGGCCGGCGAGCACCGCCTTGCCGGCCAGGTTTCGGGGTGGATGGCGGCTACGTTGGCCCGTGCCGGACGGCCCGAAGACGCGCGCGCATATCTTGAACAAGTCCCCGAGGACCGGGCCAACGCGGCCGCAGTTCGGAACGCACGGGCGATGATCCTGCTCGCCGAGGGCGACCCTAGCGCAGCCCTCGACGAGCTACAAGTTGTGCTCGCGGGCGCAGCCACGGATAACGACACGTGCACGATGGTCGAGGCTCATCTGCTCGAGGGGCTCGCGCACCTCGAGCTGGGCGCCCGGCGCGAGGCGAGCGCGGCCGTCGAGCGCGCCCTCGCCGCTGCCGAGGCAGATAGGATAATCCTGCCTTTCGTGCTCACCGCGTCCTTGCCGCTGCTCGAGACGCAACGGTCGCACGAGACAGCACACCGGGCCCTACTGATCGAGATCGTCGACGTGCTTCGCGGCGCGCCGGCCGCGAGCGCCGGACGCGTGCCCGCGAAGACGGAGGAGCTCAGTCGTAGCGAGCTTCGGGTGCTGCGCTTCCTCCCGACAAACCTAACGCGTTCGGAGATCGCGGGCGAGCTGTACCTCTCCGTCCACACGGTAAACACGCATATTCGCAGCATCTACTCAAAGCTTGGTGCGCGAGATCGCTCATCCGCCGTGCTATACGCGCGCGACCGACGGCTCCTCGCGACGGCACGCCTCTATTAGACAGCCAACGGCGAGGCCTACGTCGCCGGCTCGCTCTGCTGGGCGCACAGTCGTCTGGTTCTACCACGCGACTATCCGCCGGCACTCCCACGGCCGCTAAGCGAGCAAGCGGAGGGACCGACCCGCTTACGGCTTCGACTCGTCCAGTCGGCGCGTTGGCCTGCTCGCGGACATCCCAAGCCCTCCGGCCGTGCCGACCGCGGTCCGCCAGACGGGCAAAATAACCGGGATCAGGTGATGACCCGTCACTCGCGGTGCCGTCAGTGTGACCGAGCTCAGCAGAAAGCGCCCGCTGGGCCAAGCGGTTTCGCGAGCGCCAACCCGTCGGCGATCACCCCGGAGAGCGAACAGTACGAGGCGTGAGCATCTACTCGACCGACAAGGGGTCCGCGATGTCGCAGCAGCGTCCTGCTCCGGGACACGCAATGAGGCACGAGGAGCACACGGGCTGCCTTAGCGCGGCGAGGTTCGCGTTGAAGCAAGCGTAATGGTGCACGAGACGGCCGCACGACATCGCCGCGAACGCCAGATCGGCGAGATCCTGGCACGAAACGGGTTGGAGGTCGTGGTCGCGGCCACGCGACACAGAACCTCGTCAGACGCAGCGCTGCCGAGTCACGGATGGGTCTCCCTGGTCTCGCCGGGTCGCCTCCGGGTGACCTGGCTGAGGCCACTCCCGGCTTCGAGCGTTCAGCGGGCATGACCACCACGGCCGCTCCCGATCCGATGCCCGACGCGCTCGATCCGCGGCGCTTCCGCCGGCGGTTGCTCGAGCTGCTGACCGTCGTAGTCGCAGTAGCGGTCCTGCTGATCGTGGGTCCCTCGCTCGGAAGCCTACGCAGCCGCTTGAGCCACGCATCGGGCAGCTGGCTGGCGCTCGGGGTAGTGCTCGAGTTGGGGTCCTGCCTCAGCTACGTCGTGCTTTTCAAGGCCGTGTTCTGCCCGCGGATGGGTTGGCGCCTGAGCTACCAGATTGGAATGGCAGAGCAGGCGGGCAACTCGCTGCTCCCCGCGAGCGGCGCAGGCGGGCTCGCGTTGGGTGTATGGGCGCTGCGTCACGGCGGCATGAGCGCGGAGCACATTGGACGGCGGACCGCTGCGTTCTACTTCCTCACCAGCCTCGCGAACGTAGGCGCAACGATCCTGTTCGCCGTCCTGTTCGCCGCAGGCGCTCTCGGTCACGACTCGAATGTCCCATTGACGTACGCGTTTGGCGCGGCAGCAGCGACGGCGACTGCGATCGTTCTCGTACTTCCCGTGATCCTGGCACGCCGCGGGACGCAGTCCGCGGCACAGGCGCCGTCGGGCCGGCTTGCAAACGGTCTCCGCTTCCTAAGGACATCAGTGGGACTCGGGATCCGCGACGCGATCACGCTTCTGCGACACAATCCCGGGCGGGTCCTGGCCGGGTCGCTCGGGACGACGGCGTTCGATGTTGCGGTCCTGTGGGTCGCGTTTAAGGCCTTCGGGCCGCCGCCCCTGCTCGGTGTGGTGGTCCTCGGCTATCTGATCGGCATGCTCGGGGGCAACATCCCGATCCCCGGTGGGATCGGAGGCCTTGACGGGGGTCTGATTGCCGTGTTCGCGCTGTATCACGTACCACTCGCGAGTGCCGCTGCGGCCGTGTTGATCTATCACATGATCTCGCTCTGGCTTCCTGCGCTCCTTGGCAGCGTCGCCTTCGTTCAGCTGCGTAACACGTTGCGACGTGCAGAGGAGCCGGCCCGCATGTGCCTGCCTCTCGCCGAGTCGCTTCACACGGTACAGCTGCCGACCTCTCCTGGCTGACCACGCGTCGGTGGAGCCGACGCGCAGCCCGCCACACGTCGTCGCGCTCGGGGTGAGACGGCCTTTCTGAGGCGAGACGGGCCACTGGTCCGGTTACACGCCGCCTCCCGCACACTACGCCGCGCCATCGCCGTGCAGACAGGCCCACCCGCCGGTTGCTCCCGATGTCATCTTCACCCCTCTGCATCGCGAGGCCGGCGGCGCATCTGTCGGGAGTGTCCGGTTATCTGTGTACGCATGAGCTCTCGAAAGGAGTTTCATGCCGACTATCACCGACGAGAACAAGTTTTCTGATCAGGATGCTTCCCAGTCCCAGGCGGGCGCGGGCGGGTC
>Ga0182024_10007065_pt1 | contig 24365 bp, 25 predicted proteins | sample P32metaG_FD_120480 | JGI IMG/M metagenome (GOLD analysis project Ga0182024, IMG submission 120480) | Permafrost microbial communities from Stordalen Mire, Sweden - P3-2 metaG (Illumina Assembly) | ecosystem: Environmental > Terrestrial > Soil > Wetlands > Permafrost | place: Sweden: Stordalen...
AATCGGCTCTACGGCAAGGTGTTGATCGAGCCGCGTGCGATGCTCGGGGCGGTCGCGCGGCTGCCGGGCACCGACGGCGGCGCGAAGATGTCGAAGTCGGTCGGCAACTGCATCTACCTGGGCGATCCGCCGGAACAGGTGCGCAAGCGTGTCATGTCGATGTTCACCGATCCCAAGCGGATTCATCCGACGGATCTGGGGACGGTCGAAGGCAATCCGGTTTTCACCTACCACGAAGTCTTCAACCCGAACAAAGCTGAAGTCGAGGAACTGAAGGATCGCTATCGAAAAGGCACGGTCGGCGACGTCGAAGTGAAACAAAGGCTCTTCGAGGCGCTCGACGCGTTTCTCTCACCGATTCGTGAACGGCGCGAGCAATTGGCGGCGCATCCGAAGCGCGTGTACGAGATCATCATGGAGGGGACGCGGACGGGTCGCGCATTGGCGCAAGCGACGATGGCCGACGTGCGCCACGCGATGAAAATCGCCTACAAGTTCGAGTAAAGCAATGGCACAAAGGTGAGCAGCCAGTTAGAGTGATCGATGAATGGCGCTCAAGGGCACATACGAGACGATCAAACAGGCTTTCCAGGACATTATCGCCCCGCAGTTGGAGCGAATAAACGGGGAGATCGCCGGGCTCAAGACTCAGATACATTCGTTGGAGAAGCGTATGGAAGAAGGGTTCGTGTCCATCCGCAACGGGATGGACTCGCTGCGGGGCGAGATGGGTTCCTTTCGCGGCGAGATGGGCTCGCTGCGCAATGAGATGGATTCGTTGCGTGGAGAGATGCGCCAAGGATTCGCATATTCCAACAAACGCGTAGATGAAGTCCTCGAGATTCGCGAACGTCTTGCGGTGCTGGAAGCGAAGCTGGCCACCCGCAACTAAACCGACCAATTTCCCCTATATTCGACGGGCGACGTGCGCCACGCCATGAAGGTCGCGTACAAATTCGAGTGAGCATTGGCACCTTAAAACGAGGAGCGGCTTCTATGGAACTTGATAAAGCGATCGTCGAGTTCGGAACAGAAGGTGTGCTTCGATACCGCCAGATCTCGCAGTCCAAGCACGACAATGAGTTGCCCGAGGTTTTCCTTGGCAGCTTTATCGCACCTCGACTTTACGACCGATTCCAATATCCTGTGCAGGTCGAAAAGTACTATTCAGTGCTCGCTCAAGAAGCGGGTCTCGACTTGAATGGAAACCTACTAACCGAAGTAGGAGGCCTTCGTGCCGACATTGTAATGTTTCCTCCCAAGAGCTCAGCGGTGATTGTCGAACTGAAAATCTTTGATGAAGGTACGCAGCCATCGTCTATAGCGAACGATTTATCAAAGATGGCTAAGCTCACCAAAAGCGGGAAGCTTCTCGGGTATGTCGGAGTTATGATTTGCGAGAAAGCCACACAAGACCTTGATACTAGAGTAAGAATTCTCGAGCAGACGCTCCAAGTGACGATTCATCGGGAGATCACCCAGCCTTCTGCGGACGGCAGCTGGAAGTGGTGCTTCGGTTGCGCGGCACTCCAGTAGATTCCTTCGTAAACGTGGCCCTGGCGGTCGACTTTCCAAATTTTAGTACGCTTTTGCGAAGAGGGCACGCTCCGATGCGGATTCGCTGCACACCACGCATTTGCCCGGCGGATGCGACTGGTCGAGCGGAATCGCACGGCAGGTCGCGCGCGTCTCGTCGCGAATCTTCGTCTCGCATTCGGCGCGTCCGCACCAATAGATGTCGGCGAAACCGCCGCCGCCCTCGCCCGCCATCTGAGTGCGCAACTGGTCGTAGCTAGTCACCTGATGGGTGTTGGCTTCCATCGCGGCACGCGCCTGCACCAGCATGTTCTTCTGAATTTCGTCAAGTAATGCTGCCGCGCGCACTGCGACTTCGTTCATTGCCGCCTTCGACTTTCCCGGCGGTCCCGGAATGTCGCGGCGCGCGAGCACGACCTCGCCCGACGCGACATCGCGCGGGCCGATCTCGACGCGCAGCGGCACGCCGCGCATCTCCCAATCGTTGAACTTGAAGCCTGGGGTAACGCCGTCGCGTTCGTCGAGCTTTGCGCGAAGGCCCGCGTTCTCCAATGCAAGCAGAATCGATCTCGCGGCTGTGATCACGCGCTCGTCCTCGTCGGCCTTACGCCAGATCGGCACGATCACGACTTGCGTCGAGGCGACCGCCGGCGGCAAGCGCAAGCCCTGGTCGTCACCGTGGGTCATGATGATCGCGCCGAGCAAGCGCGTCGAGACGCCCCAGCTCGTCTGCCACGGATGCACCAGCTCGTTCTTCTCGTCGAGGAAGCGAATCTCGAAAGCGCGCGCGAAGTTCTGCCCGAGAAAATGCGAGGTGCCGCATTGCAAGGCGCGGCCGTCGCCCATCAGCCCCTCGATAGTGTAGGTCTCGTCGGCGCCGGGAAAACGCTCGGCGGCGCTTTTGCGTCCGGCGACAATCGGGATCGCGAGGATCTCCTCGGCGAAGTTGCGATAGACCTCGAGCATCGTCAGGGTTTCGGCCTCGGCCTCGGCGCGCGTGGCGTGAGCGGTATGGCCCTCCTGCCACAGGAATTCGGTGGTGCGCAGGAAGATTCGCGTGCGCATTTCCCAGCGCACCACGTTGCACCATTGGTTGATCATCATCGGCAGGTCGCGATGGGAATGAATCCACTGCGCGAACATGTGATTGATGATGGTCTCGGAAGTCGGCCGCACGATCAACGGCTCTTCGAGTTCCTTGCCGCCGCCATGAGTGACGACGGCGACCTCGGGCGCGAAGCCCTCGACGTGCTGCGCCTCCTTTTGCAGGAAGCTCTGCGGGATGAAGAGCGGGAAGTAGGCATTGCGCGCGCCGGTCTTCTTGATGCGGCGGTCGAGCTCGTCGCGCAGTGCCTCCCAGATGGCGAAGCCGTCGGGCCGAAAGACGATACATCCGCGCACCGGCGAGTAGTCGGCCAATTCGGCGCGAAGGATCAGATCGTTATACCAGGCAGCGAAGTCCTGGCTGCGCGGGGTGATTTTCTTATCGTCGGGCTTTTCGCTCATTCGAAGGGCTCTTCCAAGGGAGATTTGCGATCGAATTTCAAATCATATATCGGCGAGCGACGGGACGCATCGGCCGCGCTCCTTGACGCGCCGGGAGGCGCCGGGTTCAATTGTTCAGACGTGCCCGGTTCAAATCGATCAAACGACAACTCGCTCTCGCATAGCGGTGCGCAATCGCGTGGCGGCGGTGATGCGTCCGAGCTTAAGCGCCGGGGGCCGGCGCATTTCAATCAAACCGGGCCGCATGACGACGAGTGAGCGGATGCCAGGAGATTACCGATGAGATCAACGATCGCAGCTCTAGCGCTGCTCACGATCGCACTCGCGACACCGATCGCTGCCATAGCGGAGGGCCGTGCGAGCCCGAATCAACGCACGATTCAGGTGGCAGGTGTCGGCGAGGCGCAGGCGCCGCCGGACCTTGCGGTGCTGAGCCTCGCGATTGAGACGCATGCGGCGACGGCGGCCGATGCGGCAGCGGACAATGGCGGACTCGCGCAAAAGGTCAGCGACGCTCTCAGAGCCAAGCTGGGCAACAAGGGCAAGACGTGGACCGGCGGCTATTCGCTCTATCCCGAATATAGCGATGATTCGCACCCCAACGCGAAGCCGGTCATCACCGGGTATCGCGCGGAGAATACGATCACGGTGCAGACCGCAGCGCTCGACCTGGTCGGACCGCTAATCGATGCGGCGATCGCGGCCGGCGCCAATCGCGTCAATTCGCTCGACTTCAACTTGCGCGACGATAACCGCGCGCGCAACGAGGCGATTACCAAGGCGGCCAAGGACGCACAGGCTCAGGGGCAGGCGCTCGCCGCAGCGCTCGGACTCAAGCTCGGGCCGATTATCAACGCGACCACCGAGAGCAACGAGCGTCCGCCGCCGATGTTTCGGGCCGCGGCGATGGGAGCGAACAACTCGACCCCGGTGCAAGCGGGCGAAGTCACGGTGCCGGCTACGGTTTCGCTTACCTACGAGATCGAGTAGTCTCGCCGCGCGCAACCCGATATCGACTGAGCGCACAGCCTGATATCAAGTGGGAGTCATGCGCTGGACAATCAAATGCTGAAGCCAGGTGACGCCGCGCCGTCCTTCGATCTGCCCTGCGCGATCGACGACAAGCTGAGCCGTCTCAGTCTCAAGAGCATCCGTTCTGAGATGATCGTGCTGTTCTTCTATCCGCGCGACTTCTCGTTTATCTGCCCGACCGAGGTCATCGGCTTTCACAAGGCGCGGGCCGCTTTCGAGGCCGAGCGGACCAGCATCGCGGGAATCAGCGTTGACGATGCGGAGACTCATCGGCGCTGGGCGCACGAACTCGGCGGCCTCGGCTACCCGCTGCTGGCCGACGAGGGCGGTAAGGTCGCGCGAGCCTTTGGCATCCTCGACGACAAAGAAAACGTGGCGATGCGTGCGAGCTTCATCCTCGACGCCAAGCGCATCATCGTTTACGCGGTCGCAAGCCCGATCAACGTCGGCCGCAGCGTCGGTGAGACTCTGCGCGTGGTACGCGCTCTCCGATCGGGCAAGCTATGCCCTGCGGATTGGGAACCGGGCACTGATTTCGGCCCCACTGACGCGAAGTACTAAACCGCCTTGGCCGTGCTCAAACCGGAAGAAAATCGGCGCACCTTCGATCGGCTCGCCAACGTCCGCGAAATCGTTTTCGGAGTTCAGGACGGCGTACTGACGACCGCTGGGGTACTCGCGGGCTTGAGCGGAGCAGTATCGATACGATCGCAGGTGATACTGGCGGCGCTCGCATCGACCGTTGCCGGCGCGCTCTCGATGGGCGCCGGGGCGTATCTCGGAGCGCATGCGGAAGCCGCGGTGATGCGCAGCGAACTCGATCGCGTGCGCCGCGAATCCGAGCAACAACCCTACGTGGTCCAGGAAAGCCTGCTCGGCGCGCTCGCCAAAGAAGGACTGAGCCGCGAGGCCGGCTACCGCATCGTCAAGTTGTTGAGTTCGTCGCCCAACGCGCTTTACGCCACCGCCGAAGAAAAAATCTACGGCATGTCCGGTTCAGCCTTGAGCAATCCGGTTACTGACGGTTTACTGATGGGCGTCGCGTTCCTGGTCGGAGCGCTGGTGCCGCTATTGCCGTTTATGCTGATTGCCTCGGTAGGGACCGGTCTGATCGCCGCAATGGCAACGACGGCCCTGGTGCTCTTTGCGGTCGGCTATATCTTTGAGGGCCGTTTGAGCGGGGAGCGCCGCCCGGCGCTGGCGGGACTGCGGTTTCTCGGAATCGCGCTGACCGCGGCGACGATCGGATATCTGGTTGGCCTCTTAATCGCGCCAATCGGCGCGGCTCCTATCGGATGAACTTGCGCGCTTATTCATCGCTCGCCGCATTCATGGCTCATTATGCCGCGTTGCGCATTGCGCGTTCCGATGGCATCGGCGCACGACGCGAGGACGCTCCGAATCCAGATGACGCTGCGACGCTGATCGAGATGGAACATATCATCGGTGAGTTGAGTATCGCCGATCGCGATTCGCTTCATGACGATGCGCCGGCAAATGCGATTCCCTCCGGCACTGCGGGACGCCGTCGCGCTCGCGCCGAACTGAAGCTGCGGCGGCTCGTTGCTGCGCGCGGCCTCCTCACCGGATAGCGGACGCGCGCGCACGATGCTCGCTTACGTCATCCGGCGAATTGTCTTCGGCGTGGCCGTACTGATCGGCACCTCGCTAATCACCTTCATCATCGCGTTCGTAATTCCCGCGGATCCCGCAGTCGCGGTGGCCGGCGCCAAGGCCGATCCCGCGACGCTCGCCGCGATTCGAGTCGAACTCGGCCTCGACCGGCCACTCTATTTTCAGTACGCGCGCTATGTTGATCGGGCGGTGCATGGCGACCTCGGCCGCTCGTACATCCGGCGCGAGGAGGTCGCCGGCCTGATCGTGAGCCGCTTTCCTGCGACCGCGATTCTCGCGCTGGCTGCGATGGCCCTGTCGCTCGCGCTCGGTATCCCGATGGGCATGCTGGCGGCGGCCTATCGTGAACGCGCGCCCGACAATATCCTCCTGGTGTTTGCGCTCGGCCTGGTCTCGATTCCGGTTTTCTGGCTCGGCACGATTCTGCTAATCGTTGGTGGGCTGTACCTCCGTTGGTTTCCGCTCGGCGGCTTCGACGGTTGGAATAGCCTGATTCTACCCACGATAACGCTGGCGCTCGGCAGTGCCGGCTACTACTCGCGCATCCTGCAGACCAACCTGGCCGACGCGATGGATCAGGAGTATGTCCGTACCGCACGCGGCAAGGGTTTGTCGCGTCGCGCCGCGATGTTCAAGCATGCGATGGCCAATGCGATGCTGCCGCTGGTGACGCTCGCCGGCCTCGATTTCGCCGGCCTGCTTTCGGGCGTAGTGCTGACCGAGACCGTCTTCAATTGGCCCGGGCTCGGCCGTCTCGCCTTCGAAGCAGTCTTCAATCTCGACATCCCGCTGGTCATGGGCACGGTGCTGTTTTCCGCGGCGCTGGTGGTGATCGCCAATCTCATTGTCGACCTGCTCTGCGCATGGCTCGACCCGCGCATCCGGCTCGGCCAGCAAACGTGATGCGATCGGACATGATGCGATGAGGTTGCCGGTGCGATGAAGTTCCGACCCCACGCGATGGAGACCGCCGGCGCGCTGATGGTGCTCAGCCTGGCGGTCGTCGCAATCATGGCGCCGTGGCTCGCGCCCTACGATCCGACGCGCGCGGTTGCCAATACCTTTGGCGATCCGGCAGCGCCCTCGCGGATGTATCCGCTGGGCACCGATCAACTCGGCCGCGACGTGCTCTCGCGCATTATCTATGGCGCGCGCATTTCGCTGACGGTCGGGGTAGCCGCAATGGCCGTTACGATGACGATCGGCGTGACTATCGGCCTCTCCGCGGGCTTTTTTGGCGGCGCCATCGATTTCGTGCTGATGCGCTTTACCGACGTGATGTTGACGCTGCCGGCGCTGCTGCTCGCGATGGCCTTCGTCGCCGTGCTGCGCCCGAGCATTCTCAGCATTTTACTGGTGATCGGACTGGTCTCGTGGACCCAGATCGCACGCGTCGTGCGGGCCGAGGCGCTCTCGATGACGCAGCGTGATTTCGTCATGGCGGCGCGTGCGCTCGGGGCACCGTCCTCGCGATTAATCATGCGCCATGTGATGCCGAACGTGATGCCGATAATCGTCGTGATGGCAGTGCTTGGGACCTCTGGCACCTTGCTGCTCGACGCCGGCCTGTCGTTCCTCACCCTCGGCGTGCCGCCGCCGACGCCGAGTTGGGGCCGCATGATCGAGGAGGCGACGACCTACTTCCGCGTCGCACCGTGGCTCGCGATTTTCCCCGGCCTGGCGATCTTTTACGCCGTACTCGGCTTCAACCTGCTCGGCTATGGGTTCCTGCGCCGGCGCGGCCGCGCGGGGAGCGCAACATGATGACACGATGCGGATATCAAGGCGGCCGGAACTGGGACCATACCCTCGCATCCGCTCGCACCGCTCAATGCTGCAATAAGGAGTACACTGCTACACGCAGTATCGGCTGGAAAACCCGGTCCTTGGGACGCGCGGTGCAAAAACTTTTTTTACAAAACAAACTCATTTTTCGCAGCGCTAGCCTACGGCATGGTATCGCGGGTGTGGTAGTGACGCTTGCAGCTCTCGCGCTTCTAGGATGCCACTCCGGTGCACCGCCGCTCAATTTCCCACCCGGTGCGATGGTTCTAAATCTAGCCGCAAGCTCGGATGTGCCGACGCTCGATCCCGCGGCCGGCTACGACGTCGATTCGTGGATGTTCGAGCAGATGATCTTCGATACGCTGGTGCGCTACAGCGACGCCGGCGTCGATCTCGTCCCCGATCTCGCGACCGCGTGGGAAGCCTCGGCGAACGCCACGATCTTCACTTTTCATCTGCGCCGCGATGCGCGCTTTACCAACGGGCGCGCGGTCACCAGTGCCGACTTCAAGTATGCGATCGAGCGCGTACTCAATCCTGCGACGCGGTCCAAGGGCATGGAGTACTACCGGGCAATCGCGGGCGCCGGGGACTTGGCGGCGCATCGAGCAAAATCCGTGGCCGGGATCGAAACGCCTGATTCATGGACAATCAGGTTTCATCTCACAGCGTCCGATCCGATCTTCCTGCAAAAGCTCGCGATGCCGTTTGCGGCCGCCGTTCCGCGCGAAGCAGTGGAAAAATGGGGCGAGGATTTCTCCCGGCACGTCGTCGGTAGCGGCCCCTTCATACTCAAGGAGTGGATTGGCGGCCAACGTATCGTGCTGATCAAGAATCCCGATTACTTCATCAAGGGCAATCCGCACCTCGACGCCGTGGTCGAAGCGATCGGCGTCAGCGAGGATCTCCAATGGTTCAAGTTCGAGGCTGGCGAAATCGACGTTTCGAATATCCCGCCGGCGGTTTTTCCGTATGTGATGAAGACTCCGCGGCTGCGCGATCTGACGCTCAGGATCGTCACCGTGACCACCCGCTATATGGGCATGAACTGCCAGATGGCGCCGTTTACCGACGTGCGCGTGCGCCGCGCGCTGAACTACGCCATCAACAAACCAAAGCTTATCGCAGTGCTCAACGGGCGGGGCATCGTCGCCAATGGGGTGATGCCGCCGGGACTGCCCGGTTACGATCCCAAGTTAACCGGTTATCCCTATGATCCGCAGCGTGCGCGCCAATTGCTCGAGCAGGCCGGTCTTGCTCATGGTTTCGAGGCTACACTCTGGATGCCTGCGGATCAGACCATGATGATCCTCGCACAATCGATTCAGCAGGATCTCGACCTGGTGGGCGTTGAACTGAGGTTGAAGGCGGTCGCCTTCGCGCCGTTTCTCGAAGCGATTCGGCAGCCCCAAACCGTCCCGCTCTTCTTCTCGGGATGGGAGGCCGATTTTCCCGACCCGGCGAACTTCCTGGACGTGTTGCTGGCGCGCCAGCAATGGGGCGGCAACAACGATGCCTTCTTCAGCGATCCGCGGGTCGATGCGCTGCTCGCCGAGGCCGCTCCGCTGAGCGATCTTTCCCGGCGCTATGCGCTCTACCGCGAGGCTGAACAAATTGTAGTTCGCGATGCGCCCTGGGTTTTTCTGTATTATCCGATCACTTATGAAATCCAGCAGCCGTGGGTGCATGGCTACGTGCTCAATCCGATGCGTCCGGCGCGCCTCGAAAAGGTCTGGCTCTCCCCCCATCCCGCCAGTTAGTGGCCTGTAACAAGTGAAGCAGTATGCGCGAGCGCATCCTATCCTTCAGTTCCGTGCGTTCATCCGGCGTCAAGCGAAACTCCTCTTCAAGCATGCCTCGTGATACATCAAATCAATACCAAGTCACTGGTACAGGTCACTAGATGGAGCACGCGCGAGAAATTCGTTGCACGAAATGTAGTACCCACAATCGCGAAGGACGAAAGTTCTGCGCTGAGTGCGGCGTGCCTTTGAACACCAGGTGCGCATCATGCCGTACCGAGAATGAGCCGCTAGAAAAGTTCTGCGGCGAGTGCGGGGTTGCGCTAGGCGGTCAGGTTCAAGCGGTTTCAGCCAAAGGTGAGGCGATCAATCCTTCCTCCCCTGGTATACGCGTCGCGACGGAAGTACCGGTCGGCGCTCCACTCGACGGTGAGCGCAAAACGGTCACCGCATTGTTCGCCGATATCAAGGGTTCGACCGAGTTGATGGAGGAGCTCGACCCCGAAGAGGCGCGCGCGATCATCGACCCGGCGTTGAAGCTGATGATCGAAGCGGTCCATCGCTACGACGGTTACGTCGTGCAATCGACGGGTGATGGCATATTCGCGCTGTTCGGAGCACCGATGGCGCACGAAGACCATCCGCAGCGCGCGCTCTATGCGGCGCTGCGAATGCAAGACGACTTGCGCCGCTACTCGGCCAAGGTGGTGGCCGAAGGCGGTATTCCGATTCAGGGCCGCGTCGGCATCAACACCGGCGAAGTAGTAGTCCGTTCGATTACTACTGGCGCGGGTCAGACTGAGTACACGCCGATCGGACACACCACCAACCTGGCCTCGCGGATGCAGACTGTGGCGCCGGTCGGTTCAATCGCAGTTAGCGAGGCTACCCGCAAGCTTTGCGAAGGCTACTTCGAATTACGATCGTTGGGGCCGATGGTCGTGAAAGGCATCAACGAAGAAGTCAACGTTTATGAGGTAACGGGTCTCGGATCGTTGCGTACGCACTTCGAGCTTTCGGCGCGGCGGGGACTGACCAGATTCGTGGGACGCGAGCGCGAGCTTGAGCAGATGCAGCATGCGCTCGACCTAGCGATCGGAGGCCATGGGCAAGTTGTCGTGGTGATGGCGGAGGCGGGCACAGGCAAGTCGCGGCTGTTTCACGAGTTCAAAGCGACCATACCGACAGCTTGCAAGGTACTCGAAGCATATTCAGTTTCACACGGAAAGGCGTCAGCGTGGCTGCCGGTTTTGGAACTGCTGCGCGGTTATTTCGGCATTCTTGATACCGATGATGCGACATTGCGGCGCGAGAAGGTTAGTAACACACTCAAAGGGATCGACCCGGCGCTGCGAGACGCATTGTCGTACCTGTTCGGACTGTTTGGTGTCGTCGAGAGTCCCGATTCATTGGCCCAGCTGAGCGCGCAGATCAAGCGTCAACGGACGCTCAACGCGATCAAGCGCATCGTTCTAAGCGAAAGCCTGAAGCAACCAGTAGTCGTGGTGCTCGAAGACCTGCACTGGATCGACGAAGAGACCCAGGTGTTCTTGAACCTGCTACCTGAATCGATTGGCAACTCTAAGGTCCTGCTGCTGGTAAACCATCGGCCCGAGTACGTCCATCAGTGGAGCAACAAGACCTATTATACTCAGATAAATCTCGACCCGCTCGGGAAGGAGAGCGCAGAAGAGATGCTTTCGACGCTATTGGGCGACGGCAATGAGCTGATTCCTCTAAAGCGCCTCATAATCGAGCGGACCGAAGGCATTCCTTTCTTCATGGAAGAGATAGTGCTGGCGCTCTTCGAAGACGGCGTGCTGCAGCGCAACGGGATTGTAAAGCTCGCCAAGTCGATGAAGTCGGTGAAGGTTCCGGCGACAGTTCAGGGGATCCTGGCCTCGCGCATTGATCGGCTCGCTCCCCAAGAAAAGTATCTGTTGCAAACGCTCGCCGTGGTTGGACGGGAGGTCGCTTTGCCAATAGTTAGCCGGGTTGTCGGCAGGGCGGACGACTATCTGAACCAGATGCTCGCCGATCTGCAAACAGCAGACTTCATCTACGAGCAACCAACGACCGGCGATATCAAGTTCACCTTCAAGCACGCGTTGACGCAGGAGGTCGCCTACAACTCGTTGTTAATCGAGCGCCGCAAGCTCCTGCACGAGCATGTTGGCATCGCAATGGAATCGCTATATGCCGGCCATTTGGAGGACCATTTTGGCGAGTTGGCTCATCATTTCAGCCGAACTGATAACACTGCCAAGGGCCTTGAATACCAGTGCAAAGCTGGTGATCAGGCACATAGCATGTATGCTTATTCCACGGCTGTCGCGCATTTCACTAAAGCGTTGGAACTGACTAGTCGAATGCCCTGGAGCAATAGCCGTGATCAGCAGGAGTTAACTTTACGTCTTTCCCTTGGCACGACCCTGATCGCCATCACCAGCATCGGGTCTAAAATAGTACATGAAAGTTTCTCTCGCCTCGTGAGCTGTGCCGGAGTCAACGGGAAAGCCCCGAAGTCCTGCGCACGCTTTTTGGACTTTGCTGGTTTTATATCGGCAGGGGAGAGCTAGATACTGCCCGCGAGCTGGGAAAAGAAATGCTCGAGCTGGTCGAGAACTCCCCAGACCGTCTGCCTTGGCTTCTGACAGATAGCGCGTTTGGGCCCGCGCTGGTCTGGTCTGGGAATTTTGCTTCTGCTCGAATCCGACTGGAGCACGGTTATGCTTTTTATGATCCCAAACGGCCGGACCAAGCGATAATAACGGATTTTGGAGTGATCTGTCTTTCTTATCTGGCATTTACCTTATGGTCGCTGGGGTTTCCGGACCAAGCGTCGATTAGGGTTCAAGAAAGTCTCGTTCTCGCTCGTCGATTGGGCCACGTCCATAGTATCGGCCACGCGTTGGTGTCGGTGGCGCTATTCAACTGGTTTCGTAGGGACTTGGAGGGGTTGAAGGAGTATGCAGAGGCTGCCATCGCGTTCTCAATAGAACACGAACTTGCATTTTGGGAACCGATGGGCACGATCCTCAATGGATGCGCTCTGAGCGAGCGCGGAGAAAAAGAGCGATCTTCATTGGAAATAGAGCGAGGACTAGCTGCATATCGAGCAACGGGATCAGAGCTTTCTTTGCCTATGTTTCTGGGTGGGCTAATCGAATCGTACAAGAAGGCAGATCGGATTGAGGAAGCGCTCGGCGTAATGGGCACGGCATTCGCTGTGATAGACAAGGGGCGCTTTTACGAAGCGGAGTTATTTCGGCACAAAGGCGAACTTTTGACGATGCGAAACCCATCCAACATTGAAGAGGTCAAACAATCGTTTCGCTCGGCTATCGAAGTCGCACAACATCAGAGCGCTAAAGCGTGGGAATTGCGGGCGACGATGAGCCTCGCGCGGTTGCTCGACAAGCAAGGTAATCGCGACGAAGCGCGCACGATGCTATCCGATATCTATGGCTGGTTCACCGAAGGCTTCGACACCGCCGATTTGAAGGACGCCAAGGCCCTGCTTGAGGAGCTCGCAGACTAGATGGAGAACGCGCGGAAATAATTCGTTGGGCACAAACGTGCGGGCTTACAATCGTGAAAGGTGCAAGATTTTGAGATGGGTTTCGAGGACCAGAAGGCGCAGGTTGCGCGGCCGCGGAAAGCTTGTCGCATGGCGTGCCTGCGGGCAGCGTTGATAGGGCATTGAGCAAGCTTGTGAATAAAGGAACCGCTGATCACTTGAAACCCGCCACGCTCCCGTTCAGTCTGTATTAGATTAATTGGTTTGCTCAATATTCAGTTGAACGAGCCTACGAGGTTGAGGATGACGCAGACGCAGGTGATGGGCCATTTGGCCGAGAAGATCGGAATCAGCAAGAAAGAGGCGAAGCTGACGCTGGATGAACTCAACTCGCTAGTGGTGCGCGAGCTGAAGAAGGAAGGATCGATTCGCCTGGCTGGCCTCGGCATCTTCCGTAAACGCAAGCTCAAGGCGCGGGTCGGACGCAACCCCGCCACTGGCGAGCAGATCAAGATTCCGGCCCGCACACGCCTACGCTTCACCCCCGCCAAGGCACTGAAGGATTCGGTGCTGGGAGTACCGGCTACGGCAGCGAAGGCCAAACCGGTAGCTCCCAAAGCGGCCAAGAAAAAGGTGACTCCATAGCGCCGCGTATTGGCTGGGCATGAGTTGAGGACGATGCAAGTTATGAGAATGAAATCCTGTGTTTTCGATGAGGATCACGCGGGTCTTCTCAATTAGCGCTTCCGATCGTAGTGGCGCTCTGCCGCCATATAAGCGAATGGATGTGACTTCCAATCGCGTCGCGCGGTTGGATGATTCTGCAGATACTCATTCAGGCCCCGGTGATCATCGACGTAAGTGCGATCATCGACCAGCGCCGGATCCCGGTTAAGCTGCTGCGCGACCTCGTGATGCGAGTCAAGGTAGCGATCGGTGGTCGCTAGCGGACGCGTACCGCCCGGCTCACCGTGCCTTTCATGGTACCGCTCGCGCACCATGAAGCGGTCGGGATGATGCTGAAGCTCCTCGCGAATTTCTGGATGGTTTTTGAAGGACTCGTCGAGACCCGGATGAGTGGCTAGATACTGAGGGTTATCGACCAATCTCGGATCCTTGGCCAACTGCTGTGCGACTTCGGGATGCTGGTCGAGGTAGCCGTTGTCAAACCGGCCAACTTCGCCGCGGGTGATGCCGGAGCCGACCGCCCCGTAATGGTCATGACGCCATTCGTCACTCATGAAACGGTAGGGATGTTGCTGCAGGTCCTGCCGGACTTCAGGATGTTTGGACAGGTATTCATCGAGGCCTGGATGGGTGGCCAGGAATTGCGGGTTGTCCGCCAACGAAGGATTGGCGCCCAATCGATGGGCCACCCCTGGATGCTCGTCGAGGTAGCCGTTGTCAAAGCGAGTTATAGGACCGGCGAACGCCGCCGTGCCTGTCACCCCGACAAAGGCCATCGCTGCGAATGTTGTAATGAGCTTTTTCATGACTTGTTCTCCTCTTGCTATGACGGGGCTTTGCCCCTGCAGTCGTTTTGTCCAATTTGCTGTTCGCCGCTTTCGAGGTTGGACGGACCGCCGAGGGGTTTCGTTTACATCGGTGGGCAGGATCGGGCGTGGTGCGATTGCGTTGGAAATCGTGTAAACGAATCGCCCCGAGGTTTCGTCAAAGATCTGCGGAAAATGTAATATCGGCCAGGGGCTGATTAGGATTGCCAACCACGGAACTGTGATTAAGCCTGCTCCGTGGCTGCCCGACGGCTTAGGGCAGACTGATTCAGGTGGAGCTTTCGGATGACGAACTGTGCAGGAGAATCGCGAAGCGCGACGCGGATGCGTTCGAGCTTATGGTGGATCGCCATCAGGCGCGCGCGTACCGGCTCGCGTGTTCGATCCTTGGCAACGAAGCCGACGCACGCGACATCTCGCAGGACGCCTTCATCCGGCTTTACGAAGCCGCCGGCAGGTTCGACGGAAGGTCGCAATTCGCGACCTGGTTCTATCGAATTCTGGTTAACCTGTGCATCGACCATCAGCGGCGAAATCGATGGTGGCGGCGATTGGCGCCGCTCGCGAATCCGGGTGACGAACCCGGCGAGCGCGCTTTCGATCCGCCGTCGAGCGAGGCGGGCCCCGAGAGCGATGCGATGCTCTCCCAGTCTGTTAGCCGGCTTCGTCCCGCGCTCGACCGGCTCTCGCCGCAGCAGCGTGCCGCGGTGCTGCTGCAGACACAGGAGGGATTTACGAGCCGCGAGATCGCCGCAGTGCTCAAATGCTCCGAGAACACAGCACGCGTACATGTGCATCGCGCGATAGCGCAGCTGCGGAAGCTGCTGCAAAACGAGTAACCAACTGATCAAATGAAGCGTGATCGAAGAGCCGACTGACTGAAGCGACGGCTGAACACGAGACGACTGGATTAAGATGGCCGCAAATCATCCGGAAACGGAACTGGTACCCTACCTGAGAGGAGGATTGAGCGCAGACGAGCGTATCCAGGTCGGGCGGCATCTCCAGCAATGCGAACAATGCCGTAAGTCGGCGCAGTCGTCAGCGGCGATACTGTCTCAGCTCTCCAACGCACTAGATGACGTACGCCCGCCCGATTGGACGCGGTACCGGACCGAGCTACGACGCAAGTTAAACACGATTGAGGCCGAGCCCACTGGCGTGCCGGGACGATGGCGGCGATCAACTCTGCGCTTGCCTGCTTTCGGCTGGCCGTCGATGGTGATGGGTGCCGCGGTTGCGGTGCTCGCGATCGCGCTAGTGATGCATCGCGGCGCCAGTCCGCAAGCTCCGGGAGTCGATCAGCTCGAGACGCAAGAGGAAATGAGCGGTGCGGACGTCGGCCTGCTGGCTAACTATCGCGTCGTCGAGCATCTTGATCTACTCGAAAACTATGACGTGATCGAGCATCTCGACGAACTGGCGCCTGGGGGCCGCCAGAGTAATGAAACTTCGTCGTAAAGTGGTTGCCATCATGCTGTCAGCGACCATGTTTGTCTGTACTGGAGTGCGGCGGGCATCGGCGCAAGACGCGCCCCCGAATCTGAGAATGTTGCTAAACCTTGACCTGTTCGAGTCGCGTCCCAGCAACATCGAAAGTACTTCGGCGCCGGGCGTGGCTGCACACGACGACTCGATGCTCGATCAGATACGCACGCTCGACGCGATGGGTTACTTGGGAAATCGTCCCACTGCCGACAGCAATGACGCGGCTGGGAAGGCAATCGGCGCACCCGCACCGAGGAATCCCGCTTTTGACGTCGAGGGGCCGCAGCGATGACGCGTCGCATGCGCATAGTGAGCGCGTTCATGCTCGCGGTACTCCTGCTAGGTGGATTGCAATTGGCTATTCCGGCTCATGCGCAATCGACTAGTGATGTGGAGCCGTCGAATGACGCGGAGCGCGCGCTCGTCGCGCAGCATCCGAACGAATGGGCAAGGATGACGCCGGAGCAGCGTCAGCAGGTCCTCGAGAACTATCGCCGATGGCAGGAGATGGGGCCCGAGGAGCGGCAGAAGGTGCAGCAGAACTTCCAGGAATTCCGCAATTTGCCGCCAGCAGACCGTAAGCGAGTGATCGAAGGATTCCGCAAATGGCGCCAGCTTCCCGAGGCGCGGCGCGATCAATTGCAGCAGGCCTATGCGCGCTATCGGAAGCTGCCCCCAGATCAGCGCGATCGGGTGATGCAGCGATACCAACGATTCGAGCAGCTTCCACCAGAACAGCGCGAAAGGATGCTCACGAACTACCATCGTTGGCAGCGGATGACACCGCAACAACGTGGGGAGGCTCGGCGGCGGTGGGGTTTCGTGCGGCAGCATCCCCGGGCATTGCAACACGCGCCGTAGTCCCGGGCTCGCCCTCTCATCCGAGCGAAGTTCGTTCTAATCCCCTTTCCCGGTTTGTTCTAAGCGATCTCGTATATCGGAAAGAGGCAGAACGTGCGCGACAATCGAATTTTACTGAATCATCCGTAAACGATATTCCAGCCAGCCGCGTCTAACTCCCCGAACTGCACATTCTAACCGTTCACTCGTTGGTTCGATCAATCAACGAAAAACCTGGAGGAGTATCACTATGTTGTCTAATTCACGGCTGAAATGCCCCCCGCTAACGTTGTTCGCCACGATCTTTGTGCTTTGGCTGGCACCAGGAATGGCGAACGCGCAATCGTTCAGCGCTTCGCTGGATCAATGCAAATCGGTCACAGTTCCGAACACGCTTTCAAACTGCGCGACGATCCAGGATCCGCTGAGACGGGGCATTGCTACGATCAGCGATCAAGGAGACATAACGGTCGCGATCACGGGAGCGGCGACCAATACCACGTATGCCGTCAGTTTCGTCTCAGGCGACGGCACTCAGAGCGTCGCGCTGGGCAATCTGGCGACCGATAACCACGGAGATGGCGCGTTTCGAAAGGATGCATTTTTCAAATTCGGAACCGTCGGCGCCGGCAACGTAGTCCTGAGCGGCGGCGGCAGCGAGGAGTTCGTGAGCGGTCTATCAATCTCGAACAATGGTCTCGAATCGGATCCTGACTTCCAGCCTGGCCTGGTGCGCTGCACCGACGTAGTAGTGCCCGGGACTCTATCAAATTGCGGAAGCGACTCTCTGACCGCCGGCCATGTCGATATTGAAAACGATGACGGCGCTCTGTCTATCCACGTGCACGGTGCACGTCCCGATACGAGCTACAGTGCGATCTTCCGTTCGCCAAATGGTGGCGCCACGACCCCGATCGGAACAGTTGGGCCGACCAACAAAGCGGGAGATGCCACGCTGGTTGTGGAGGTAGGCCCATTCGCGGCGGGCACAGCCGGCTCGGGATCAATCGTGCTCCAAAGCGGCAGTATGGATGAGTTCGTATCCGGATTCAGGGTTAATGAGAGGTTCGTGCGTCCGGCAGTTTCAGAGTCGAATCTGGTGCCATGCGGCGCCGTGACCGACCCGGCCGATCTGGTTTGCGGGAGCGACCCGCTGGATCACGGTTCGTACGAAGTCAATGCAGCCGGCCAAGTCACTGTTGATTTGAACGGTGCGGATCCGAGCACGAACTACGAGTTGTTCTTTCGGCCGCTCGACGATTCGGGTGATGTGGATACGCTTATCAAAGTAGCGACCAATGCGCAGGGTGACGCCCATACGGGTCCAAAGGCCTTCTTCGCCGCGAACACCGTTGCTTCGGGTACGTTCGTGGTGAAGCGCCAGGACAGCGAGAATGAGGACCAGTTCGTGGCTGGGTACAAACTGCATTAGACACACGAGCATGGCACGCCCTGATCCGTGCGGCGACACACCAAGTGTCGCCGCACGGCCTTTGGTACTGGCTAAGTCACTACCGGCCGATTAGCGACCGCATCAAGGCACTGCTCCGGGTGCGGGCAGGGACCTAGTACCAAATCCCCAAAACTGGCATCGGCATCCCAAGGCTCAGGCCGATGCGCTACGGGGGCTACTGACCGAGATCGGCTATGCCGATGCTTTACTGGTGCGGGAACTAGCGGATGGGCGCTACCTGATTATCGACGGACACCTCCGAGCCGAGACCACGCCGGATTCCACGGTCCCGGTCCTGGTGCTCGATGTGACGGAGGAAGAGGCCGACAAGCTATTGCTGACCCTTTATCCGCTTGCGGCGATGGCCGAAATCGATACCGAACGCATCAAGGCGCTCTTTGCACAAGTCCGAACTGACAGTGACGCGGTGCAGGTGTGGGCACAATTCCGACCAGGGAGCGTCAAGGCACCGAGACGGAAGAAAGTTACCCTGGCAGTTCATTGCGGGAAGGTGGCGACTAGTTCGCTGACTAGCGCGTGGGCCCCGCGCATGATGGAGACACCATCGCCGACCAGCAGCGTGTCGAAATCGAGCTTGAGAAGGTCGCGGACGCTCGCTTGCAGGCGCGGCAGGTCGTCGATCACGCTCGCGCGCAGCATGCCGCACTTGCCGGGTGGGTTTCCGATAACTGCATCGCCAACAATCAGAATCTTGCGTTTGGGCCATAGGAGGACGACTTCGCCCGGTGATTTTCCGGCGGCTCCTACAACCGTAAGAGCACCGACTTGCTCTCCCACGTGCAGTTCGCCGTCGATCAGAGCGCCCTGATTCGTGGCGTGGACCGCGTCGGCCAGATGGATTAAGGTTCGCGCCCTGGTGCGCTCGCGGACGCGGTTTGCCGCCCGCACATGATTGCGATTGGTTACTATGATCTGGCCAACGCCCCTGCGCACCAACTCACTCAGGACCTCATCGCCTGGTTCAACCGGGTCGATGCAGATATTGCCTGCCGCGTGCGGAATAAGCAGACCGTTGAAATTGTACCCATGTGGCTCCGAGAACCATGACCAGGTGAAAATATCTCCAAGAATCGTCTCCATAGCACACGAACCCCGCGCAATAATTTGGCGCCGACGATACCAACAAGTCGCGACCCAGGCTCCATTTTCTGCCGCTATGGGCTTCCCAGTAAAGACCCTTATCGGTCAACGAATTTTGTCCATCCGAAGAATTGCGCGGCAAATGCCGATCGTGAAATTCGAGCACAAACCCGCTATACCGGGACCACGATGATCCGGGCGTCAAGACACGCACCGCAACGATGAATTTGGGAGGGAACGAACTATGGCGATTACAATCGAAAAAATTGGTGAGGTTAAAAACAAGCTCGGCGAAGGCCCGGTATGGGATGTCGCCGAGAAAGCGCTTTACTGGATCGATGGCGGCGCGCCGGCCATTTATCGGCTCGATCCTAAAACCAACGACGTCAAATCGTGGAAGACACCGAAGCCCATAGGCTCGTTCGCGTTGCGTGAAAGCGGCGGCGCCGTGCTCGCGCTCACCGATGGCTTCTACCTGTTCGATTTTGCATCGGCAGACGCGAAGCTGATTGGCAACCCCATAGCCAAGCCAGGGACAACCTTCAATGACGGTAAGACCGATGCGCGCGGCAGATTCATCGCAGGTACCTTGGACGCGAAGTTCGCGCAGCCGATTGGCTCAATCTATAGTCTCGACGCTTCGCTCAAGAGCACCACGCTCGAACCCGCCATCGGATGCACCAACGGTCCGTGCTTCAGCCCCGACAATCGCACGTTCTACTGCGCGGACAGTGTGAGCAGGACGATCTCGGCCTATGATTACGATCTAGCCGCCGGGACAGTTTCCAATAAGCGCCTTTTTGCGGAGATCAGGGGCCTCGGTGGAGTGCCCGATGGCGCCACTGTCGATGCCGAAGGAAATCTGTGGTCTGCAATCGTCGGAGGCGGGAAGATCGTCTGCTATAAGCCTGATGGCTCGATTGCCCGGACCGTCGAGGTGCCGGTACCCATCATCACCAGCGTGATGTTCGGCGGTGACGATCTTGAGGTGATGTATGCGACCTCTATCGGCGAGAAGATCCTCGGCATGGAACCTGGCCCCGACGGCGGCAGCCTTTTCTCGATCAAAGGCTTGGGCGTTAAGGGCAAACCCGAACCGCGCTTCGCCGGCTGAGCATCATCATAAAAGGGTGCTGTGCGAGGCGATGCAGTAGAAGTGTTACTATGGCCGGCCGCAAATGTGATTGGGAACAGACGAAGCGCCATCGGCTTCGGCCTTCTGCTCGAGCGATTTTGCGACGGCTGAAGACCGGCTAGGCCAGCGGAATGGTTGCCGTTATCACCGTCCCCGGACCGACGTACCGTGTCGTATGTCCTTGTCCGGTAGTGTCCTCGACCAACCGTGCGTCTCCCGGACCGAAACGATGCAACGTCCCATCACCCAATCCGATTTCCAATTGGCCTGACACCACAATGACGTATTGTCGCCGCAGGGCAGGATGCCAGTCCAGAAAGGTTCCGGCGGCTTGTTGAGCAAATATAATATATCGGGCCGCTTGCGGTTTGCCTAAGAATGGGTGTTCGGCCAGGGTCTGCTCTTCTAGAAGCGACTTGCCGTCGGGACCTGTGTACATTCTGAAGATGCCCATAATTTCGACCTGCTCCGTTCCGACACGATCACGGGTACGTGGCGCATTCTCTTCCTCTCATTCTTTGCGGGTCAAGCGATTAATTGGTAGTCAGTAATGTCGGCGCCATAAGCACCCAGAAGGCGAGGGCGAACTCAAAAACCGTCACCGCCCGGTCCGCCGACCTCAAGGGTTCGACGGATCTGTTCTAGGAGTGTTAAGCAGCAGATCATTATGGAGTCTGATCGTTAGAGAACTATTAGTGACCGACCAAAGGATGCGACAAATCGATCGTCGAAGCTTGCATGGCGCTGTTGTTGACCCTTCCTTTGTTCGTTGGCGCCGAGGCCAAATGACGCTAGAGCGGATTTAGAGCCTGGCGCAGAGCTTTGCGGTGCTGGCATTCGGCGAAGTCACCATCGGGGCTCATTTCTCTATTCATTTCACTTCGCTCGGGCTGAGATATATCGGCGCCGGAAGCCTGCCTCCCGGATCGCCGATACGCATCTGCCGGTCCTGAGTCCTTATACCGGTGGAAGCGATAGGCGATAGGTTTCCGCAGCGGTGAGATGAAATAGGTGGGCCTTTTCGCCGGCCGTGAACCCTGCCGCAATCTTCTTGAACGAATTCCACAGCACCACGTACGGGCACGATATCCGGTCGACCGGAAAGTTGCTCTCAAACATACATCGTCGTGGTCCGAACTTATCGATGGGGTGAAGATAGTAATCACGGGTCGCCGCCACCAGTTCATCGCTGCTCGGCGGAGCGGGGCGCCGATGCCAATTGAATCCGTTCACTGGCATATTGATCCCTCCGAGTTTCGCCACAACGTTTGGGCATTGGGCAAGTTCGGTAATGTCGTCCTTCCACTGGGAGAAAATCTCCGCACGCCGGCCTTCATAGGGACCGATTCCAAGTGGTCCGCCGAAATGATTGAGGATGATCGTCGTATCCGGAAAAGCCCTCGCGAGGTCGATTACCGACCGCATCTGCGGATGGTACTGCCATGCTTCGAAACTCAGATTCAAGCCTTTCAATCTAGCAAAGCCCTCGTGAAAACGCGCCGAGTAGTACAGATCAGCGGTCGGTCTAGTATGCGAATTTCTCACCGCAGGGTCTGGATCGAAACCGCCCGCGTGCCGAATGCCGCGAAAGCCGCCGGGGCTGCGGCGATATGCGCTTGTAACACTTCTTCGACTGCGGCTCCCAGATTTAAATCGGCGAAACTGGCTATTCCGGCCGTTACCTGGGTCTCGCCGTATTGTCCGCTTGCGCTCTGTGCGGCGATGCCGTTGACGAACTCGGTCTCGCCGACCGGTTTCAGTGCCTGGGGGCCGTCCGCTCGATACATCGAAAGGCATTCTACGAATACGGTCGCCATCACCCGGTGACCAGTTCCGGTATCGCGGATGATCTCGTCGAGCATATAGCGACTATTTGGATGGTCCCAGAGATGATGATGAGGGTCGACGATCGGCAGCGCCGGCGCCCAGTCTTCTGTCACTTTCTGGGCTTGCCTTCCTAACGCGATAAAATACATTATCGTGTTTCAATCAGGGCAGGCGATCTCTTCGCGATTCGCCATTAGCTTCGACGCTAATGCACGATGCGGCTGGCCATCAATCCTGCCCCTTCAAAGGTGACAGTCAGATAACGATGCGTGGCTCCGGGTCGTGGTCACAAGGCCGACTCTCCGAACACCAGACTCAAGTCATTGCTTGTGCGGCATCAGGGGAGAATGACCTGTTTCGAAATGAATCGATGTGCCTTTCCATCTGTGTCGTTGAAGATTCCCACCTCGGTCATCAAGAACTTTGTTACGGTGGCAGGAACGTTTAAGGTAAGTGGCACGGTCGTCGAAGCGCCGGATGTTAGATTTCCTTCCGCTATAGGCAACGTCGGAGAGGATAGCGTCACTTTTCCTAAAACTTTTAAGGTTCTGAAAGCGATCGAGTTGAGCGATACATTCTGCGCGTCGCTAGTGCCTCCGTTAGTAAGCTGCAAAGTCACCGACAGATCGGTACCTGACTGCAATTGACTTGCAACTTGCGCCGCAATTATCGGCGGCCTGCATAGTCCTTTCGCTGCTACTTTGGTTGTCGCCTTAGCCTTCGACTTGGCGGTCTCAGAATTGCCCGCCAGGTCGGTCGCGATGCTGTAGAAGCCATAAGTATGCCCGCGGGCGCCATTATAGATGCCTGACTTCGCGGTCGTGTTGCTCAGCCATGGTTGAAAAGGGCCTCCGTTGTCCGAAGCAAATAGGCTGAAGGTGCCGAGACCGGAGCCCTTGTCGGTTCCTGACCACTTCAAGTGGAAGTTGTTACACGACTCTCTCATTGGCAAAACGGATACATTGCTGACGGGAGGCGTGTTGTCGATAGTGTTCGACCACACATTCGTACTTATCGATGCGTTGCTATCAAACAATCGATGCAGCGGGCAAAGGTTGGTCATCACCTACACAGCAGCCGACAAAGGCGACAACACCAGCGACCGCAGATCAGAGCAAGAAATCATCATCCGTAGGAACATTTCGAGGACACTACCGACTGGCAGATGTTCCCGGCAAGACGGGATTTGAAAGATTCAAGACGGTCTTTCAAAATCTCGCGGATTGCCACACCTATGACATTTGGCCGGCAAAGGGGGCGAGTTTGGATTTCAGTACGAAAGGGTTCTATATCGTGGTGGGAAGGGTTGTGGGAAACCGGATAGAAGGTACGTCCAGCACAAAGGCGGATGAACCGACGCCGGCCAATTGAGTGCTTCGGCTCGAAAGTGTGACGCCCGGAAGTGAGGCTCGGTGGAAGGAGGACGCACTTTGAAAAGTCGGCAAAGTTCACTTAGAAGCTTGCGACGATGCGCTGGCCGGATTGTGATCTGGCGGGCCATGCCCGACGATGATGAGCACTATGTCTACGCTATAGCCCTCTGACGCAACCGGCCTATCCGGCTGCTTCAGTCAGGGATTTTCTCTCCGATGCTTTCATTTCCGAGGCCATCACCGTGGGCCAGCAGAGAACCTGAGGTGAAGACGATTCCCTCGTAGCCCTTTTCTGCGATTTCTTTGATCCTGTTGACGTATTTCGGGGAGCCACCGTTATAGACGAGGTACCGGATCTTGCCGTGCTCGTGGCCCTCGATGTTCGAGTTGTACCCGGTGAACCATGACTTGGCTTTCCGCATGAGCATCGTAGAGTACATCTTGGTAACATGGGCGGTCCAACGTTCCTCGGCTTCGAGCGTCGGTTCAGCGCGAACATAGCCGTGGTTCCACATATATTCGAGCAGCTTCGTGCACCAGCCGACGCCGGTTTCGATGCCACGCGGATAGTTCGTTGAAGCAGAGCCGCTCTGCGGCCCAGCCGGCATGAAAAGATTCGGGAACCCATGAATGAGCACGCCGAGGAACGTCGAGGGACCGTTGCTCCACTTATCGCGTAACTTCGCGCCACCGACGCCTTGAATGTCGATTCGGTCGAACGGGCCGGTGATCGCGTCGAAGCCCGTGGCGAACACGATAATGTCAAAGTCGTAGTCGCGCTCGGTCGTGCGCAACCCAGTCTCGGTCACCTCCTCGATCGGCGTCTCGGTGATGTCCACCAGGTGTACGTTGTCGCGGTTGTAGGCTTCGAAATAATT
>Ga0182024_10007066_pt1 | contig 24362 bp, 22 predicted proteins | sample P32metaG_FD_120480 | JGI IMG/M metagenome (GOLD analysis project Ga0182024, IMG submission 120480) | Permafrost microbial communities from Stordalen Mire, Sweden - P3-2 metaG (Illumina Assembly) | ecosystem: Environmental > Terrestrial > Soil > Wetlands > Permafrost | place: Sweden: Stordalen...
CCCCTTTAGCCACCTGTAACAAGGCCATCGCCCGCAGGACGACGCGCACTTGCTGCACACCACCGCTCAGCAGCTTCTTCAGTTCCTTCTGGTCTTTTTTGGGGACTTCGATACGCAGGGCGGGACGAGCCATACCCTGAGTATGCAGCAAAACATTTTCGATTGTAATTGTTTTATTAGAATTTTTTCAGACGGTCAAGACACTAGCGTAGACTCAGTGACCCGGAATCCCCAGACTCAAAGGCGCTGTCGCAGTCGCCGGGGCATAGCTTTCCTCACAGACTCGGCGGCCCGAAAACAATGGCATCGAGTGTCCGCTCGGATTTTGTTATGAGCGCTATTGACCAGACACCCGGCGAAATAGCTGTTAGGTTCAGTGTGATCGCTTGGTTCAAACATCCATGGCCTATCTGACCTGTGATAAATGCGTGAAGTTGTGGGCAGAATATGAGGTCGCGGCCAGAACAGACCGGGACTCCGTGTCGCCGGACGCCGCGAAAATGCTGGAACCCATTTTAAAAAAGATCGAGGCGCATGAAGCCAAAGAACACGCGGAAGTCAGTGCTGCTGCGTCAGGGTGAGGGACGAGCCCCCCGATGACCCAGGTACAACGGCTCAAAAAGACCATTCTCGTTGTAGACGATGACCCGAACGTGCTCACCTTGGTCTCTGGACTCCTCGTTGACAGCGAGTACAATATCCTCACCGCGAGTACAAGCGCGAAGGCGCTCCAGCAATCGCGCGAATTCAAAGGCGAGATAAATCTCTTGCTGTCGGATTTCCAGATGCCGAGAGGAATGTCCGGCGCGGACCTTGCAACCGCGATGACCCTGGACCGGCCTCAACTCAAAGTGCTGCTGATGTCGGGGTTTCCGGCAGGATGCTTGTGCCCAACGAAGGATGGCATTTTCTCCCGAAGCCGTTTATCGCTTCCCAGCTACGCGCGTTAGTCGTGGGCCTCGTCTCCCCAGACAAAAAATCGCAATTCTCGAAGTAGCCCACTACCATCCCCTGACAACCATCGAATGAATGATCCGAAGCGGGGGAGTCGTGTGTACCCCCGAATCCCGTGCAACACTGCAACACTTCGGGTCTTGAGCGACAGGGAACCGTTGCACCGTTGCAGGCGAAATGAGGGGTACACAGCGCACAGAGCCCCGGTGAAGTGCTGCGCTGGGTCCGAGGGGTAGCATAGAGGAACAAATGAACAGCGAAGAGAGGAATAGACTCGCCCAGGCGATATTGGCCAAGCGCACGAAGGAGGATGAGGCGAGGTATAGGCAGTACACAGACCGGATTTTCATCGCTGGCAATCAGGAAATGTTCTTTAAATTCGCGTGCAGCAAATTGGAGGAGGACATGGGGGACATTGATAAAAAGACAGGGCGGTCCACGATCATCGAAACAGACAAAGACCCAGTCCGAATTGTAACCATGGACGGATGCTGGGAACTTCGTCTGGATATATCCGAGTCGAGTGTCACTTTCTCAAAAGCGGACGGGGGATCGCCGAAGAAGTGTGTCTTCAGGTTTGAGGTTCGCGAAAACCCGCGTAGGTTGGTACTGGTCGCAGGTGATGATGGAAGTGGAACTGCGATAGAGCATGATGGCCCGGAGGCTTTCAGTGACTTTGTGCTCCTGAGTGTTCTGCAACATGGGTGAGGCTGAATAGATTTCCAGCAAGCGCCCATCTCCCGAATCGGCTGCAACACTGCAACACCTGCCACTGCGGCATTCCGGGCAATTCGGATTTTTAAAATTTTTCCGATCCAGAGACACTCACCATAGCGCCCCTCAGCAGAGGCGCAGGAGGTGTGGTGGATCGACCCGCCCCCGGTGTGTTTGCCTGCTGGAAATTCGCCGGGAACAGATGCCCCCAGGGAAGTTAGTCCGCCCAGTCATAGCGGCCAATCCCCGAGCATCAGAAGTGAGAGCATCTGGCAACACGCGTCGCCTTGGGGGAAACTAGACCAAACCGAGAGAATCCAGAACCGCTAGAATGCCGTTTTGAGCCTCTGACTCGGCATTTTTCTCTATTGCAATTTGGCAGTTAAGTGGTTTAACATCAGCAGTAAGAGGCACTGGCTTCCTGCTCTGATTACAAATCAGATGCTCTACCAGCTGAGCTACGCCAGCGGGGGAATGACCATCATAACAAACCGGGGATTTACGCAGCCAAAACGGGCTGGCTGAAAGCACTGTTGGTTTCGACCCGTTCGCGGTAGCGGTAAGTATCCACACTCATTATGCTCTCAACCTCGGGCGCATCCAGATACCTGATCGGGGCCGTATCGTCGATGCGCTGCAGAACCTGCGCCAGTCCCGTCAGGGTGGCGAAAGCGGGGCCGGTCATTTGCTCGTTCACGACAACACCCGCGCCTTCCACGATCAGAAATGGATTCGCCGCCTCAGTATGCGAATCGTTCAGGATCGAACGTGGCGTCACACGCATGTTCGGTGAAAGAAAAATCGCCTGACAGGGATACAGCACGCCTCCGGAAAGGACGGTCCCCGACCACGCGTCGGTGCCAAGAGCATGGACCGACGGATCGTCGGGCAATCGCCATCCCGAAGTCCCGGCGATTTGCGTCAGCAGACCGCGGTCCGGTTCCGGCGCGGGCCTGGGTGCGATGGCAATGCGCGCCTCGACTTCGTGCAGAAGCCGCTCTGCGGCCTCGCAGTTGTCGCCGCAGACAACCAGTCCGTGATTGGCGAGGACCAGAATATCCGTCTCCGGCGAGCACGCAGTCGCTCTCTCAATGGCGCGTGCCAGAGGCAGGCCGGAAGCGGCGTAGGGAATCCATTTCCAGCGCAATCCGGCGAATCGTTCCGCAAGCAGAGCGACGGCATCGCAGCGGACGGCCCACGCAATGGTGTTCACCGAATGCACATGCAGGACGACGCGATGCCGCAGCACGGAATGCATCGCGGTCTCGATAGAGGTCCGCAGGGGATTTCTTCCGGACAGAATGGAACACTGACTGGCTGGATCGGCGTCCAGTTGCACGCATCGTCTTGTTTCCGCGAGATCGACCGGAACGAGGATCTCGTCATGCCCGGCGTGCGCCAGCCACTTGCCGGAAGCTTTAATCCAGAGGACTCCGTCGATCTTGACCGAAGTGTTCCCCGTGCCTGCCTGCACTAGCAGCGGATTACTCCCCAAGCGCGCCGATAACTCCAACAACGGGGCGATTTCCGAGTCTGCAGTGATTAACAAAGATTGCCAGCCGGACTTCCATTTGAACTGATTTCTCGGAATTATTCAAGCCGCAAGATCTGCTCCGCCGCAAGATCGTCCGCGCTGCGGCTGGTCATCTTGCCGACGCGGCACGTAAACGTGCGCGCGCGTCACGGAGCCGGGTGAGGCCAACAAATCGGTTGCAGTTGCAGGATTTACGAAGGGCGTCGCCGGCGGCCGGCGAGAAGACCGGCTAAGCCGCATCCGAGCAATATTAGTGTTCCTGGCTCAGGAGCGGAGAACTGCGAGAAGTTATTCGGCGCGGAGTAATCAAACTCGGTAACCATGCCGTATCCGGTATTTCCGTTGTAGAGATTGGAATAACGGACGATTCCGGCAGGGCCTTCGCCGCCCCCATCCTCAAAAACCGCGGAACCACTGCCGGTGACGTTGCTGATCTGTATGTCCAGCAGCAGGTTTCCTAACGATGGATCGTAGGAAAACGGGCCTCCGTTAAAGGTCAGTTCATTCGGCGCCGCGCCTCCGAGTGTCGCCGTAGTGAAGATGGTATTGTCCGCGCCCAAATTGCTCTGAAGATTTGTGTCGCTGAGGTTATCGATATTGGCGGTGATAATGGACAAACTCAGCTGATAGGTTGCGCCGTAGAGAGTGGTGCCGCTGTAGCCCGGTTCCAGGAAGAAATCGATGCCGGTGATCGAAATCGGCCCTGAAAAGTCGCTGCTTGCGTACGCTTCCTGATATTCGGTGCCCGGGAAGCCGGCGAGGGGCCCTGCGAACGGATCCGCGTTTCCTCCGTTATCCGTGCCGAGGATGATGGAATCTCCAAAAAGGCTCCACGGAGAGGCGCAGCATAGGAAAACCGTCGTGCAGATAATCCGTTTCATCTTGGAGCCACCCGGCATTTCAAAAAATGTCAAGGGTGCTTGTGGAAGTTAGTGTAGCGCACTTGAATAGACGATAGTTGTACTTCTTCCCATAACAAAAGTAAAGGGGTACTACTGGTAACGATTGGGGTGTGATTCCCTTTGGAATCAGTAAGTTAATTGGAGCGGGGTACGGGAGTCGAACCCGTCTAAATCAGCTTGGAAGGCTGACGCCCGACCGCTAGGCCAACCCCGCGCATCACGCACAGGGAAAGTTCGGCCTGTACGCTTTGAAGACTTTTCAATTGTAGCAACTCAATCGTAGCTGCCCTCGATAAACCATCGGCCCGCCGCTTCCTGGAAGAGCCTGTATAAAGCGCCCGACTCCAGCGCGATGTCCCACTCATCGCGATCCCACGCGTTATCATCACATTCCCGTTTACCATCCCGCCACCACTCTCCCGACGTGCGCCACGGGCCTTTCGCCATCACCACCCGCCCGCTCACCGATGGCGATATCAACCGCACCGGCCGGCGATTCACCACGATCACCTGCGCATATCGCGGTGGACGGAAGCGGCGTAAACACAGCCGGGCGTTTTTCATTTCCACACAAGACGTTTCCGCAACGAGCCTTTCTTCAACGGCAAGCCGGCTTGGCGCCACCTGCCGCGGCGCGAACCCGCGCATAATAAAGCTGTCCGGACGATGCGTATCTTTTAGTTCCGGCGTTCCCACCCGCCCGTCTCCCACCAGATGCCGCAACCTTGCCACCGTCAATTCCAGTTTCTCCGGCTCCGGCGACGACGGCACAAACAAGCCATGCTGTGTACGACGGGGCTTCACCGGTTCGGCCTTCAGATGCGCTTTCAGCACGGGCGCTACCGGCGGCCGTCCGCTCAAATCGAGTTGCAGCATTTTAAGGAAGGCCTTCGCGTCGAGCATCGGCACGGGCAATCGCAGCGACACCACGTGCTCACTTTGTCGAACCCCCTCCAGCGTGAGCCGTAATCTGATTTCATTCGTGGCCAGCGATCGCGCCTCCAGCCGTCCGCAAACGCCGTTCAAAAGCCGCGCAAGTATAAACGACAATGGCTCGATCAATTCCACCGGGTCGTCGAATTCCCACTCCTCCTCAAACTCGATCGGGTCCACGATGGGCCGGAGTTGCCGGTATCCCTCGCCGCGAGAGAGACGCTGCAGGTTGATGCCCTCGTCGCCTATTCGCGCCGCCACACCGATGGGCGGCAATTTTGCAAATTCGCCAAAGGTGCGAATGCCCCACAAATGCAGCAGCTCGGCCGTTTCACTCGACATGCGATCAGCGCCTGCATATGCAGGCCCCACTCCCAACAGATTCACCGGCAACGGCGCCAGCACCTCCGCTTCCCTGCCCGGCGCAATCACCGTCACGCCGCGTATTCCGTGCGCCGCATGCATCGCGGCGTCGGGATTCGAGGCAACCGCGAGGGAAGCCGGCACACCGATGCGCCGCTCGATTTCGCGCGCCAGCCTGTCCGGCGGACCGTACAAGGATGCGAGGCCGCGCACATCGAAAATGACTGTGTCGGGTGGATTCTCTTCTATGTAAAGAGAAAACCCGCGCGCGCATTCAACAGCCAGCGGCAGATTTCCCGGTACATGCAGACAGGCGAACAACTCCATCACCGGGCTCCATCAACGCACTGCGGAAAACTCCGTTGTGCGCGCTGGACTGAGCGCACAGGCCGAAGGGTCCGTTGTGCGCGCTGCGAAATAACACTTTCGGCTCTCCGCCTGCGCCATCAGGCCCCGCAGCAAGTTGCCGATCCACAGCGGTTTTTTCAGCCGCAACTCGATCTGCAATGTGGAACAGGATCGGGCATTGATCTGTCGTTCCACCGCCACCAGCGCCGCGCCCGTCCGCTCCGCCGCATGCCGCAGCCGGAACCAGGAGGCCAAAGAAATTCTCCGCGCAATGGCATCCGCGGTGTCCCCCATATCCAGCACAACCAGCCCGAATCCGCCCGCCTGAATCAGCAGGTCCGTGGATTTCAACGCATGTTGTGCATTTCCCCCGCAATTCACCCAAAGAACGCGATCGAGGTCCACTCCGGCTTCCACGGCCGATACCGGATCGAATGCACCCCCGGTATCGATCCAAGCACAGCATTCTCCGCGCCGCACCGCCTGGCTGAGCAGGGCAAAAACTAATGCCGTCCGTCCGGTTGATTCCGTGCCGCAGATTTCCGTCAGTGTGCCACGCGGAATCCCCCCATTCGTCAGCCTGTCGATGGCCGGGATTCCGGTTGGAATCTGCTCTCTTTCCGGCCTTTTCCGGACTTCAAACGGAACGTCGAACCTGGTTCGCAGTTGAGCTCGTAATTGAATAACTGCCGCGCCCGTATTCGCCATTTGTTCGCCTTGAAACTATACTTTTGCAGATTTCGAAACCCTCCGCAAGCTAAAAACGAAAGAGGGGACAGGCGCATTTATTGCACATTGCGATAAATGCGCCTGCCCCTTTTTTGGAGGGCCAACGTTATAGTGAATATTCGAACCGCTATGCAATTCGCTTCCATTCCCGAGGCGATCGAGGAAACTCGCGCCGGCCGTCTGCTTGTCGTAGTTGACGACGAGGACCGCGAGAACGAAGGCGACCTGACCATCGCCGCCGAAAAGGTCACTCCGGAAACAATCAACTTCATGGCCACGTTCGGCCGGGGCCTGATCTGCCTCACACTCACCGGCGAACGCTGCGACACGCTTCGCCTGCCCCTGATGTCGCCGCACAATACATCGAACTTCGGCACGGCCTTTTGCGAATCCATCGACGCGCGCGAGGGCGTTACCACCGGCATCTCGGCAGCCGATCGCACTCGGACCATCCTGGCCGCGATCCAACAGGGCACCCGTCCCAACGATCTCGCTCGCCCCGGCCATATTTTCCCCCTGCGCGCCCGGGATGGCGGTGTGCTCGTCCGCGCCGGGCAGACCGAAGCATCGGTCGATCTCTCGCGCCTCGCCGGGCTCGATCCCTCGGGCGTGATCTGCGAAATCATGAATGAGGACGGCACCATGGCGCGCGTGCCGCAACTGCGCGAATTCTGCGCGCGGCACAACCTGAAGATGATCTCGGTCGCGGACCTGATTCGCTACCGCCTGCGCCATGAACACTACGTTCACCGCCAAGCCGAAGGCTGCGTCACCACCGAGTTTGGCGACTTCCGCACAGTCCTCTATGCGAGCGAAATCAGCCCCGAGTCTCACATGGCCCTGATTCACGGCGATGTCGCGAACAAGGAGAACATACTCGTCCGCATGCACTCCCATTGTGCATACGGCAATCTATTCGGATCTTCCCGCTGCGATTGCCAGGAGATGGTGCGCGGCTCGCTCCAGCGGATTGCCGCGGAAGGCGAGGGCGTACTCGTCTACCTGCATCAGACCGGACTCGGGCTGCGCACGGAACACGGCAGGATCATTGGCCATGACCGCAATCTGGCCCAAGCGCCTCCCCAGCATGAAGTCGGAATCGGCGCGCAGATCCTCTCGGATCTCGGCCTGCACACGATTCGCCTGCTGACCAATCACCCGCGCCGAATTGTGGCGCTCGAAGGATTCGGCATCGAGATCGTGGAACAAGTCCCGCTGAGTTAAATGAACGAGCTGTCGAACGGCCTTGGAAATAATTCGCCGAGCCGCAGTGTTTCCGACTTCCCGGTCAAATTCGCCAATACGATTTCGACATCTCCGCAAAACTCCCAAAGGATCTGCCTGCAGGCGCCGCAGGGAGGCGTCAACCTGCCGGTATCGGCGACGACCGCCACTCGTCTGAATTCGCGCGCACCCTCTGAGATTGCCTTGAAGATCGCGATGCGTTCCGCACAGACCGTGAGCCCGTAGGTCGCGTTCTCAACATTGCACCCGGTGTGGATGCGGCCCGCGCCATCCTCAACCGCCGCTCCCACTTTGAACTTCGAGAACGGAGCGTGGGCGTTTTCGCGGGCTTGAAGCGCGGCGGAGATCAACGGATCCATGGTTTTCCTGATAACGCCCGCCTTACTGCAATCGCGGCAGCACGCGCCGCAACAGTTCGACCATCGTATCCTTGACGCGTTCGCCGACTTGAAGTACTTCTTTATGGTCGAGTTTCTGATCCGAAACGCCGGCCGCATAGTTCGTCACGCAGGAAATTCCCAGCACCTTCATCCCCGCGTGATTCGCCGCAATGGCTTCGAGCGCGGTCGACATGCCGACGAGGTCCGCGCCGATGGCTCTCAGGTACCGGATCTCGGCCGGAGTTTCGTAACTCGGGCCCGGCAGCGCGGCGTAAACGCCCTCCTCCAGCTCGAGACCGATCTCAGAACCCGCTTCGCGCGCGATCCTGCGATAGCGTTTCAAATAAGCTTCACTCATGTCCGGAAAGCGCGGGCCGAGCGAGTCGTCGTTCGGTCCGGTCAGCGGATTCTGGCCCATCAAATTGATGTGATCGGATATCAAAACGAGCTGCCCGGGTCCGTACGACGGATTCACGCCGCCCGCCGCATTCGTCAGAATAATCGAATCGATACCGAACTTCGAGAGCGCACGTACGCCATGGACAACTTGCTGCGCCGTATAGCCTTCATAGAGGTGCGCGCGGCCTGCGAGCGCGGCGATGGGGAACCCGTCGATGGTTCCGACGACCAGCTTTCCGGCGTGTCCCACTGCGGTCGACTGCGGCCAACCAGGAATATCGGCATAAGGAATGGCGGTTTGATCCTTTAGCGTGTCCGCGAAGGCTCCGAGACCGCTCCCCAGCACTACCGCCACCCGCGGCCGCAGTACTAAAAAGGCGTCTGACCCCTTTTTACTTCCTGTCATTTCAGAGTAGTATTCCCGCGATGCACGCGGACATGAAATTCGCCATCGTGCCCGCCGCTACCGCCCGCATGCCAAGACGGGCCAGATCGGATTTTCGGCTCGGTGCGAGCGCGCCAATCCCGCCCACCTGAATTGCGATGGAGCTGAAGTTCGCGAACCCGCAAAGCGCGTAGGTCGCGATCGTGAACGAGTGCGGATCGAGCTGGTTCTTGATCTTGCCCAAATCGATAAACGCGATGAATTCGTTGGTAACCAGCCTTTCCCCGAGCAATCTGCCGATCGTCGCGCAATCGTTCCACGAAACGCCGAGCAGCCATGCCACCGGCGCGAAAATATACCCGAATAACTGCTCCATCGAACTCGGAATCCAGCTCACCATCCCATGCGCCCACGAAAAAACGCCGTCTGCCAGGGCGATCAGCGCCAGAAACGCGATCAACATCGCCCCAATGTTCAGGCACAGTTGCAAACCATCGCCCGCTCCCTGCGCTGCAGCATCAATGATGTTGACGGACTTGTTTTCGATTTTCACATCGACCCTGCCCGCCGTAACCGGTATGCCGACTTCCGGCTGGAAAATCTTCGCCAGCATGATCGTCGCCGGCGCCGTCATGATCACCGCAGTCAGCAGATGCTGAATCTCGACATGAGCCATTTTCACGTAGGCCGCCATCACGGCACCGGATACGTGCGCCATGCCGCTGACCATGATGGTGAAAAGCTCCGATTCTGTCAATCCCGGAATGAAAGGGCGAATGGTCAACGGCGCCTCCGTCTGCCCCATGAAGATGCTTGCAGCGACGTTCAGCGATTCGGCGCCGCTCGCACCCATCACCTTTTGCATTACGATCGCAAACGCTTTCACGATCCACTGCATGATCCCGAGGTAGTAGAGAATCGAAAAGAATGACGCGATGAAAATGATGATCGGCAGGACCTGAAATGCGAACACGGATCCGAGGGAGCCGCTTGACCGGCCGAGCGTGTCGCCGAACACGAATGCGCTGCCGTATTCGGCGTACCCCAGCATCGCGGTGACCGCGACGCTGGCGGCCTGAAACAACTTGCCGACGCCGGTTTTCAGAACGATGACCGCGAAACCGAACTGCAGGCCAAGGCCCCAGAAGAGAATTCTTAATTTGATGGCGCGTTTGTGACGCGAGAGCAGCCACGCGACCGCGAGGATCGCAACCAGACCAAGCAGGCCTGTAAACCGGCCCATCAGCCGAGTGTCCTGTTCAACGCGCAGGCCAACGGCCTACTCCACAAGTCCCGCTTGTGTCTCTTTGTGGAGTAAGCGTTTTCGCCTGCACACACTAGCCGACGACCTCGAGAATCAACTCCCGCTCCTCCGGCCGCGAGCCCGAGATACGAAAAGCGTCTTCTACCAGTTCAGCGGCTTCATCCAGATTCTCTTCGACCGTGTAATACAGCCGGCAGAGCACGGAGCCGGCCTCGACTTTCTCGCCCGCCTTGACTTCGAGAATGACGCCCACCGCGGGATCGATCGCGTCTTCCTTGCGGCTGCGCCCCGCACCCATCATCTGGGACGCGCGTCCTATGTCCTCCGCCATAATGGCGCTCACGAAACCGGCGCGCGGCGACAGGATCTCGCGCATTCCAGTGGCGTTCGGAAGCAACTCAAAACGGTCCAGCGCCTGCGGATTTCCGCCCTGCGCCTCCACCACCTCTTTGAATTTGCGGTATGCCGAGCCGTCCATCAGCTTGTCTTCGGCGAGCTTGCGCGCTTCGTCCAGCGTAGCGGTGACCTTGCCCAGGAAGATCATGCGCGCCGAGAGTTCCAGACTCAACCGCGTCAAATCCGCCGGACCCGCCTTCTGCAGGGTCTGAGACACTTCCATCACTTCAAGCGCGTTACCGACTGCGTAACCCAGCGGCTGATTCATATCCGTGATCAGCGCCTGCACCTTCTTGTCAAGGCGACGCCCGATGCCCACCATGGCCTGCGCTAAACGCCGCGCTTCGACCTGTTTTTTCATGAACGCACCGTGACCCACTTTGACATCAAGCACGAGTGCGTCGAGCCCCTCGGCCATCTTCTTCGACATGATGGAAGAGGCAATCAGCGAAATCGATTCCACCGTGCCTGTCACGTCGCGAAGCGCGTACAGACGCTTGTCGGCGGGCGCGATTTCTTCCGACTGCCCCATGAAAGCCAGCCCGAGTCCAGCCAACTGTGCGCGGAACTGCTCGATCGTGAGATCGGTGCGGAAACCGGGAATCGATTCCAGCTTGTCCAGCGTCCCGCCGGTGTGTCCCAGGCTCCGGCCGGAAATCATCGGCACCACCACGCCGGCCGCCGCCGCGATCGGCGCACAGATCAGGCTGGTCTTGTCCCCGACTCCACCGGTCGAATGCTTATCGACCTTGACACCTGGAATATCAGAAAGGTCCAGCACCTCGCCGGAACCGATCATGACCTCGGTGAAAGAGCTCAGCTCGCGATCCGTCATGCCGCTAAAATAAGTGGCCATGAGAAACGCGGCAATTTGATAGTCTGGAATCTCGCCGGTCGTGTACCCGTTTATCAGGTACTGAATTTCTTCGACACTTAGCTCTTCGCCCCCGCGTTTCCGCAGGATCAGGTCAACTGTGCGCATGTTAATCGATTAGCCTATCATGTTAACCCACTGATAGTAAAGGACAACCGCTACTTATCATGAATTACGGGAATTGGAAGCCTGTATTCGCCCCGGAAGATTTCGGAAAAAAGCGCTACCACTTCGTCGTGGATCAGTCCGTTATCCGTCAGAATGTGACGCGAGGTCAGACGGTGTGTGCCGCCCTTCATGTCCCTGCAAATCCCTCCGGCCTCCTCTACCAGCAGTTTCCCTGCCGCCATGTCCCAGGGGCTCAGACCGAACTCCCAGAACCCGTCCAGCCGTCCGCAGGCGACATACGCCAGGTCGATCGCCGCCGCGCCGCCGCGCCGCACGCCGTGGCTTGCCATTGCCAACTGATGGTAGAAATGGATATTCACATCGAGATGCCTGCGCCGGCTGGGGAACCCCGTGCTGAAGAGGCACTCGTCCAGTTTCGCCACCCGTGAAACATGGATGCGGCTTCCGTTCAGGAATGCACCACTACCCTTTTCGCAAGTGAACAACTCGTCGCGGCTCGGATCGAAGATGACGCCCGTGATTAATTCCCCGGCCTTTTCCAGCCCGAGCGTGACGTTGTAAACCGGATAGCCGTGCGCGAAGTTCGTGGTGCCGTCCAGGGGGTCGACATACCAGCGGTATTCGGAGGAGCTCTCATGGCCGCTGCCCTCCTCCGCCATAATGCCGTGATCCGGGAAGCGGGCTTTGAGCCGTTCCACGATCAGCTTCTCGGAAGCCCTGTCGGCTTCGGTCACCAGATCGAAATCGCCCTTCAATTCAAAACGCACATGACGGTCGAAGTAATAGCGAAGCAGAGATCCGGCATGATGCGCGATCTCAATCGCGCATTCCAGATAATCCGCCATTGCGGACTACGCCACCTCGTACAGATATTTGATGTCGTGTTTGAAGATGAACAGGTTGGGTGCGCCCGCTCTCGTGATGCGAATGAAGCGCTGATCGTAGTATTCGACCACGCCGCGCACTTCCTCGTCGTCGCTGAGTTTCACGCAGACGGGAATTCTCTGGTCGATCAGATGCTTCAGGTATTTGATCTCTTCGAGAGTCTGCTCCGGCGGCCGCGAGGCTTTGGCTTTTGATTGTGCCACGTTAGTTTTGAGAACTCCTGCCTTTATTTGGCGGCGGCTTGGGCGGCCGGACTGAATCGCTGCCCGGACTGCTGTCGACGCGCGCGGGCGCGACAGGCGCATTCGGCTGAGCCTCTCCATAGTATCCGTTGCGGGCCTTTACCTGCAAACCCGACTGCGCAAGCGAGACTTCAAGCGAGTGAAAACGCTCCTTCGTCGGCGGGACATTGCGTGGATAGAACGCCAGCAGATACTGTGTCCGCAGATCGCGAATGATCTGGTCGAAGGTTTGGTCGAGCGCCGCCCCCAACGATTGCTCGAATACCCGGCCTCCGGTGCGCGCCGCCAGCGTCGTCAGGGCATTCTCGCCGCCGACGTTGCGCCCCGCTTCATTCGTAATCGGGACCACGAGGACCGGATAAATCACCGCGTCGGCAAGTTGCGCTGCTTCCGCGGCACGTTGAAAATCGCTGTGGCTCGTGGTGTCTCCGCCATCTGTCACGATTACCAGGACCTTCCGCCCGCGCCGGTCTTCAATATCGCGCGAAGCCATAAGAATCGCATCGTAAAGAGAAGTGCCGGCTTCGCCCCGCAGCGCCCGCAGCGATTTCTCCACCGCCGACACGTTGCGCGTAAACGCGTTCTGCTTGACGATCTGCCAATTGAAGCTGTAGAGCGAGGCGGCGTCTTCGGGATTCCCTTCCCGCAGCAGCGCGCGCAGGAAGCGCGTCACCGATTCCGTCTCATACTTCAGATCCTTCGCCGTGGAGCCACTGTTATCGATCAGGACCGCGACCGACAACGGCTGATCGGTCTGTCTCTCAAACACGGAGATCTGCTGCGGGACGCCGTTGTCGCGAACTTCGAAGTCGCCCTTCTCGAGCGATCCGACGAGTGCTCCGGACTGATCCTTCACCGTCGCCAGAATGCGCACCAGTTGCACGTTCGAGCGAAAGACGGCATCGTCCTGTGCCGGAAGCTGCGCGGCCGGGAATGCGACCGCGCTAAGAAGCAGAAACGCGAGGCGCATCGCGGTCCCAGTCTCCTTCCACCCAAACCTCGCCATCCTCGAAGAATTCCTTCTTCCAGACCGGCACCAGCCGTTTGAGACGATTGATCCCTTCGAGAGCGGCATCGAAAGCGGGCTTGCGATGCGGCGCGGCGACAACCACAGCGACGCTTGCGTCACCAATCTCCATGGTGCCGAGCCGGTGTACCATCGCGATGCGGCTGATGGCGCACTGGCTGGCGATTTCGCGGCCGATCTCCGCCATCTTCCGGATCGCCATCGGTTCGTAGCACTCGTACTCGAGTCGCAGGGTCGACCGTCCACTGGTATTGTTACGGACTACGCCCTGGAAAGTTACACTGGCGCCGTCGCGACCCTGTAAAAGACGGGCCTCCAGGCTCCGAAGATCGATCGGCTCGCGGGTCAGCGCGAAAAAATGGCCTTCCGGGTCCTGGACTTCACACAGGCTTCCGCCACTCACCGGCGGCAGCAGCGCCACTTCGTCGCCTTCCGCGAGTGGTTCTTTGGTTGTCGCAAAATCGTGGTTCCGGGCCAGTACGATGCTCGATGCCATCTGGCGCAGTTTCGGAAATGCCATCGCGTAGTGCTCGAAGACGGCTCCGGCCGTCGAGCCCGCGGGGAGCTCGATCCGGTCTTCCGCGATGCCGCAGATATCCTTCAAAAGCCCGAAAAACAGAACTCGGATTTGCACTATGTCAAGGCTATCAAAACGTGCAGCGCTATAATCGAAGACCGTGCCCGCCCACTCGACAACCATCCGGGTCCGCTATGCGGAAACCGACCAGATGGGTATCGTCTACTACGCGAACTATCTCGTTTGGATGGAAGTGGCCCGCGTCGATTATTGCCGATCCATCGGATTCCACTATAAGGACATGGAACTCGACGATGGCGTTCTTCTCGCCGTCGCCGAATCGCATTGCCGGTATGTGGGCCCGGCACGATTCGATGAAGAGATCTCGATCGCAACGAGCGTCTCCGACGTAAACCGCCGCTTTGTGTCCTTCAACTATGAAATGACCTGCGGTGACCGCAGAGTAGCCATCGGGCAGACCCGTCATATTTTCCTGAATCGTTCCCTCCGCCCGGTACGTTTGCCCGACAAATACGCTGCCCTCTTCGGTACCGCCTGATGGGTAGCGCGGGCTTCGGCCTGTGTCCCGGGATTAGCCTGAAGGTATGAGGCACCGGGTTGTAATCGTCGGCGGTGGATTCGGCGGACTCTACGCAGCCCGATCGCTCAAGCATGCCGATGTCGATGTCACCCTGATCGACCGCCGCAATTTCCATCTGTTTCAGCCTCTGCTCTACCAGGTAGCGACGGGTGCGTTGTCGCCCGGTGAGATTGCTTCGCCTCTCCGCTATGTCCTCAACCGCCAGAAGAACACCAGAGTTTTGCTTGGAGAAGTAGTCGATCTCGATATCGACACGCGGAATGTGGTCCTTAACGACCATTCCCGCGTGCCGTACGACACCGTAATCTTTGCGACCGGTTCGACGCACAGTTATTTCGGTCACCCGGAGTGGGCCGCGCTTGCTCCCGGCCTCAAGACCGTGGAAGACGCGACCGAAATCCGCACCCGCGTCCTGCTTGCGTTCGAGCGCGCCGAAAAAGACACGGACGATCCGGCAGTTCGGCGCGCGGACCTCACCTTCGTCATCGTGGGCGGTGGGCCTACCGGCGTGGAACTGGCGGGCGCCATCGCCGAAATCTCGAGGGACACTCTCAAGAAGGACTTCCGCAGCATTAATTCCGCCGATGCGAATATCTTTCTGATAGAAGGCGCCGACCGGCTGCTACCCACCTATCCGCCAAAACTCTCGCGAGCCGCCGAACGGGCGTTGACAAAGCTCGGCGTCCGCACGCACACGGGAGCAATGGTAATCGGCATAGATGAACAAGGCGTAACAATCAAGGCTGGCGCCTCCGTCACCGGCATCCCGGTGAAGACCGTACTTTGGGCTGCCGGCGTCCAAGCCTCCCCGATGGGCAAACTGTTGTCTGATCGGCTTGGCCTTACGCTCGATCACGCTGGGCGCGTTCCGGTCGAACCAGACCTTGCGATAGCGGAACATCCCGAAATTCTGGTCATCGGGGATCTCGCCGCTTTTCTACAGGATGGAAAACAGGTGCCCGGCGTGGCACCCACTGCAATTCAGCAGGGTCATTACGCCGCGAAGCTGATCGGGCACCGCCTGCGAAACGAAAACCCGAAGCCATTTCGTTATCTCGACAAAGGTAGTCTGGCGACAATCGGCCGCAATCAGGCCGTGGCTGTTATCGGGCCGTTTCAATTCTCCGGGATTCTGGCATGGCTGGCGTGGCTGTTCATTCATCTGCTTTACATCGTGGAATTCGAAAACCGCCTGCTGATCGTCGTGCAGTGGGCTTACGACTATTTCACGCATAACCGGGGAGCACGCCTGATCACGGGTGAACAGCAGAGGTGATCGGGAGCACATCACCTTTCACGTATCCTATACTTGAGCTGGCGCCTTCGATCCGGCAGAAAGAAAGAAGGATAAGGGCTATACACCACGCCGGCGGGAATCTCTCGAATCCGCACAACACCGTAATTGTCGAAACTCGATGAACGCGAATCCGTTGTCGGTCAATCGGGAGTTAGTCGCCAGGGCGATCGACAAGGTTCTGCAAGCTGTTGTGCGCGTATTCGACGACCACTTTGGAGGTCGTTGGCCTTACCTCAAAGTTGCCATCGCTACGGTACTCATCTCACTGCTGAGTTCTTTTCCGGCGTATCAAAATATGGGGGCAGAAGCGCTCCAGCCGAAAAATGCGGTTCTGAATATTAAAGTCCGGCACCCGCTGGCTCCGATTCCGTCCGAGCTCAAAGACGTCAGGCATTTCGGCGGTTACGGAAGCCACAATGACAAGCTCGAGTTGCGCCTTACGATCCCGACTCTCGGCTGGCTGACGGATACCGGGCGATGGACCGTCGTTGTCTGGAACCACATGGCCGCGCTTGGAGTGTTTTATCTGCTTGCTGTTCTGGCGGGTAAGGCTCTCGACGACAGGATTGGTGGCGGCCTTTTCGTTTTGGGCCTGGGGCCAACCTTTTTCGGAACATGGTTCTTCAACGACATGTATATTGGCGACGGTATCGCGTTTTTCTTCCTGCTTCTCTCGATCGCCTCCGGCAATTTCCTGCTCTCCGCCTGCGGCTTCCTCGCGGCGGCATTTTGCGACGAGCGCTGCCTGACCGCCATACCGCTCCTGTTTCTGTATCTTCTGGTCAGCCTTCGCAACGACAGTGAAAAATCTGTCCGTATCAAGCGATGTCTCGCAATCGCCGCCGGAGCGGGCGCGTGGCTGGTTCTGAGGATTTGGATTGCAGATGCTTTTCACCTCTCGACTGGAACTTCACTACTGGCGAGCCGGGAGATCCTGAGAGCCAATTTGGGGTCGATTTTCCCAGGATCGCTTCTCGGTGTCTTCAGAGCGTCGTGGGCGCTGCCGCTGTTTGCGTTACTCAGCTTGCTGACGTCGCGGAAGTGGGCCGCTTCATTGGCCTTCGCGGGCGCCTTTGCGCTGGCCGCGGCACCGGCGTTTCTTGTAGCCGACTTCGATCGGAGCCTCTGCTATACATTCATAGTACTGCTGGTTTCCCTCCCCTTTATCCGGGATAACAGAGGTGCTTCGCGCAAGTATCTGGCAGCGATCCTTCTTGTCAACATCCTGCTGATCTCGCCCGGAACTTCAATCCTCAGAGTCGGAGCGTGGATCTTTCATGGTTAGCTCCAGAGCGAGTCTGGGCGCTGCGACCTGGCCCGCGGCTTGGTATAAAATCGTGTAGCTGCTTTTGCCTCCGGCATCAAAGGATTAACAAACATGTTGTGTGCCTCTCGCCGAAGCAGTTTGCTGTTAATGATCGTTCTCGGAGCCGGCGCTGTCCGGGTCGCCACTGCACAGCAAGGTGCCAAGCCCGTCGATGACGCCGCATTGAAGGATGCTGCGAAGACCGGCGAGGAGTGGATCAGCTATAACCTCGGATGGTCCGAGCAGCGCTACAGCGCGCTCAACCAGATCAACGCGAACAACGTGAGCCGGCTGGGGCTGGCGTGGTCGTCCGACATACCGTCGGCGCAGGGCCGTCCGCAAACCCGCCAGGAGGGGACGCCGCTGGTGCATAACGGCATTATGTACAGCATCGCGCCCTGGAGCGTGGTCTACGCGGTCGACGCCCGCACAGGCAAGGAAGTCTGGCATCAGGATCCCGACGTGAATCAGCAGGTTTGGCAGTCGCGCGTTTGCTGCGGCGTCGTCAATCGGGGCATCGCCATATATCAAGGTAAGATCATCGCCCCGGTCATTGACGGACGCTTGCGGGCGCTGGATGCCGAAACGGGCAGGATCCTGTGGGAAACGCGCGTCTCACCGGAAAACATGGCTTACACGATTACGATGGCTCCGCGCGTGATCAAGGGCGGCAAAGTGATCATCGGGGTGAGCGGCGGCGAGTACGCGGTGCGCGGCTTCTTCTCGGCGTTCGATGTTGATACAGGCAAGCTGGCATGGCAGTTCTACACGGTGCCGGGCGATCCGTCGAAGCCGTTTGAGAACCCGGCTCTGGCGGAAGCCGTGAAGACGTGGAGCGGCGAATGGTGGAAGATCGGCGGTGGCGCACCGGTGTGGAACGGCATGGCCTACGATCCGGATACCGACACCGTATATGTCGGGACGGGGCAGCCTGGCCCGTGGACAGAAGTGTCGCGCGGCGCAGGCGATAACTTGTATTCCGATTGTATCCTCGCAGTGCGTGGCGCTACCGGTAAGCTGGTTTGGTATTACCAGGAAGTCCCCGGCGACGATTGGGATTACGACTCCATCGCGGACCTGATGCTGGCGGACTTGGCGATCAACGGCGAAACCCGCAAAGTGATTATGCACGCCTCCAAAGACGGCTTCTTCTATGTGCTCGACCGGCGTACCGGCGAATTGCTGTCGGCCGATCCGTGGGTGACAGTGACCTGGGCCTCGGGCGTCAATTTGAAAACCGGACGGCCCACCGTGAATCCGGAAGCTCGTTACGGAAAGGACAACGTCAGCGTTATGCCCGGTCCCGGCGGCGGTCACGTGTGGCCACCATGGTCGTTCAATCCCACTACCGGGCTGGTTTACATCCCGAGCACCGTCGGCGGCGCCTATAGCTATGCGGCGAATCCGGACTTTGTACCACTTCCCACCGACATCGGCGTTTCCGGCAGAGGCCAGATGAATATGGGAACGGCATTCGGCGGCGGACGGGGTGGTCCCGGAAGAGGCGGTCCTCCAGGCGGTGGCGCGGCGGCACTCCCTCCCGGCGTCGATGCGGCCGCAGTGGCTGCGGGACGCGGCGCAGCACCACCACCAGCTCCAGCCGTGGTGCCTGGCCCACCGGTCCCCCCGGCAACACCGCTGCCCGCGATCGGACCCGAAGGCAGGGGCAACATTCTCGTCGCATGGGACCCCGTGGCAAAGAAGGAACGTTGGCGTGGACTCTCGGCCGGATTCAATCAGGGCGGCACGCTTTCGACCGCGGGTAATCTCGTGTTTTCCAGTGTGAATACGCGGCTCCTGGCATATCGTGCCGATACCGGCGACCAGGTGCTCGACGTCGCGACGAGCCTGTCGCAAATGGGCCCGCCCATGACATTCATGCTCGATGGAAAACAGTACGTTGCGGTAGCCGGTGGCCCTCCGCAAGCGCCGGGACGAGGAGGCTTTGGCGGAGACGGCGGAGGGCGTGGCGCAGTTCCCCCGCCCGCGACTCCCGGTGCTCCTCCAGCGGCGCCGGCGGCACCCGCGCAGCCGTCGAAAATGCTGGTTTTCGTCCTCGATGGAAAGCCGATGCCCCCGGCAGCGCCGGCTAACCGCTGATCGGTTTTCAATCCGGCTCAAGAACGCAGATGTCGCGGAGGTTCCGGTATTTCTCCGCGTAATCGAGTCCGTAGCCGACCACGAATTCATCCGGAATTCTGAACCCGACATAGGCCACGTCCACTGGCCGTAACCGGCGCTCCGGTTTGTCAAGCAGCGCAGCTATCCTTACCGATTTCGGCTTGCGCTGTTTCAGCAACCCGGTCAGGTAGTTGAGCGTAACTCCGCTGTCGATGATGTCTTCGACGATGAGCACGTCGGCCCCTTCGAGCGAGATATCCAGATCCTTGGTGATTTTGACTTCGCCGGAACTCGTCTTCCCCCGGCCATAGCTCGATATGCCCATGAAATCGATGAAAGCGTCACGCTTGATGGCGCGCGAAAGATCGGCCAGGAAATAGCATGCGCCCTTCAGGATGCAGATCAGGAAGAGAGTTCCGTTGGGATAGTCGGCGTCGATTTGCGCACCCATTTCGAGAATTCGTTTCTGGATCTGTTCTTCGGACAGAAGGGGGCGAAGGGCCATGTTGGACCATTGTACGCAGCATGCACAAGCGATCGCACGCGTGATATTCCAACACCGGAATCCGGATGCGGAATGAATGAGAACATCATGCCCGAGAAACTTTGCCGGCCTCCGGGCAGCGCCACCCGCGATCTTTCCGCTGAACAACAAGCGCGCCCAACCCTGCTTGCCGCGTTGATGCAATTCACTTATAGGTCCCATTAAATCTATCGACCGGATCCCGCTTGCGCCGTTATGCGGTCCTCATGTCATCGCCTGTACACTCTCTTAATACCGGAGCACATGATTTGACGGACTATTTGATGGTAATCGCGCTTTTACTGCTCCTTGTAGTGCTTTCGCTGCCCACCATCATGCAATTGAATGCACTGCTCGGCGCCAATCGAGCGACGCCGCATCGTGCGCTGCCGGCGAAAAGCAGCCGGCCCCAACATAATTTCCAAGCTCCTTCTTCTTCAAGGCTTTCGCTGGTAAGGTCCCAGGCGGGTCCGGCGGAGCGCACCGTTGTGGAAACACAATTGGCTCACTGAAAACCTTCGATTATCCCTGGCAATCGATGTTTCGCATTGGTGGCCCGCGGCGGCATGGCAACCCGCGCAGATTACCTGAATTAAGACTTTCTATCGACTTGATCGAAAGATTCGAAGGGTTGCCCGTAAGATCCTCATTTTATATCTATTCTTTCCTCAGCTTCGAATCCCTACACTCGGCACAACAGCGTGGACCTCTTGATGAAAACTCCCATGGTCTCAGTGATCGCCGTACTGTTGTTCGCTCCCGCACTGGCATCAGCACAGTCGCAATTCGGGACCATCACGGGTATGGTGCGCGATCAGGCCAAAACTCCTCTTGCCGGAGCCATCGTCACGGCCACAAAGCTGGATGACAGCACTGCCCAAACGACCGTTTCATCCATCGACGGCTCTTACCAGATTTCCAACGTACCGATCGGCATGTATTCTGTGATGGCGGAAAAGGAAGGCTTTTCACAAGTCGTCGTTTCGTCTCTGCAGATTTCGCCCGGAAGTACCGCAGTAGCGGATTTCCTGTTGGTTCCCGCCACGACATTCCCAGTCACGAACGTCGCGCCCGGCGGCTTCTGGAAGCGATTTGCACAAGCATATTGGGACGACTGGCACAACAAGGCGTCAGGCGCTCCCGATCCCAAATATCGCGGATATCCGGCGCCGGAATCGAACCCTCCTTATCCGTTCACAGTGTGGCCTTACGGTGGTTCGCCCGTGATCGGGCAGCCAAATACGATGCTGCCGCCGCTGATGGCCGCACTCTACAATGGCCCGAATGGTGAAAAGTGGCAAGCCAGCAGGGTCCAGATTTACGGCTGGATCGACGCGGGTTTCAATGTCAGCAGTTCGGACAAACCCGGGTTCGCAAATGCGCCGGCCGCCTATTTCGTGAAGCCCGACACGATTTCGCTGGATCAGGCGGCCATCTACTTCGAGCGCGTTCCGGACACGGTGCAGACCGACCACTTCGATTGGGGGTTCCGCCTGACGGGCATCTACGGCGAGGATTACCGCTTCACCACCTCCAAAGGCGTGTTCAGCAATCAGCTGCTGGGGAAAAACAACACGAACGGATTCGATCCTGTGATGGCCTATGTCGATTTGTATTTCCCGAAGATCGCAAGCGGGATGAATGTCCGGATCGGGCGTTACGTGTCGTTGCCGGACATCGAAGCTCAGCTGGCGCCCAACAACTACACCTACAGCCACTCGCTCACCTATGTATACGACTGTTACACGCAGGAAGGCATCAACGTCACCACCCAGTTGAACAAACACTGGCTGCTTCAGACCGGTCTCTCGGCGGGATGCGATGCCGCTATCTGGACTCCGGACGCCAAAGCTACCGGCACCGCGTGCCTCAGTTACACATGGCGAAACGGCGAGGATGAGATTTATGGCTGCGCCAATTCGATCAACAGCGGCAAATACGCATACAACAACCTCGCTGCTTATTATTTGACTTGGTACCACAAGATCAACAAGAACTGGCACTTCGACACCGAATCCTGGTATCAGTACGAGAAAGATGTGCCCAGTATATTTGGATCGGTACCCGTCGAAACGGGCGCCAATGGCGCGTGGTGTGCCCCGGGTGAGCAAAGGTGCTTCGCGCCGGAGTGGGCGATCACCAACTACGTAGAGCGGCAGTTCGGCAAGAAGGACACCCTGTCCATCAGAAACGAGTACTTCGACGACATCAAGGGCCAGCGGACCGGATACAAGACTAAGTACACCGAGCACCTCGTATCCTGGAATCACTGGATCGGATCCAGTCTTGTCTTCCGCCCGGAGGTCCGCTTCGAACGTTCCTACATCAATCCCGCTTATGACAACGGCACGAAAAAGAACCAGTTCATCATTGCCGGCGATATGATCTGGTTCTACTGATCCAGGCTGTTTGCCGACAACAATAATAGATACTCCCTTATGTGATCGTTACGACCGCATTCCAGAACCCAACGCTTCTCAGGAACTTCTCGGATTTCACAAATATTCCATTTTCCATCAGTCGGTTAGCTGCTTCCCACATTAGATTTTCCGAATCCAATAGATCCATCCACTCATGAAGAATTTCTATGAAGCTCATAGAAACATTCATCATGTGAACAGTAGTTTATTCATCGAAAACTTATTACTTCATCATGTCTTGATCTCTACACTCGATTTCACAGCGGATTCACCTTTTATGACACCACACACAATCCCGATACCACTTCAGGACACATCGCAGCGGTCGCCGCTTGGCAAGTGGCGCATCGCTTCCTGTGCTCTCGTCTTAACGTTTGGACAAATTACTTGTTTCGCGCAAACTGGAAGTGAGAAGCTGGCCCAACCGGCAGGAGCGTCTCAGGCGGTTCCAACCGACGTCACGAGAGAACTCGATGCGATGAAGAAGCGCATTGAGCAGCTCGAGGCGCAACTGGCCGCCGACAAGGAAAAAGACAAGGATAAAGATAAAGATAAAGATAAGCAGGCGACCGCAGCTGCGGCTCCTGCTGCAACGGCGCCGCAAGCTGTCGCCACACCCGCAGCGGCGCAAGTCACGACACAGCAGGCGGCAAACACGAATATGTCTCCTTATGCGGTTTCAGGCAGCTTCTGGAGACGCTGGCTGAAGGGGGACAAGGTGATACAAACTCAGTCCGCCCCCGTAACCACAGCTTCGTTGGGAACACCTCCGGCCTCGGCCTTCGACCTCAAGGGCGCGAATCCCGATTCACCGTTCCCCGCGGGCCCGCAGGACGCGGCTGCGGCGGCCGGCACTCCACCGGCTCCCGCGGCTCCCCCGCCCGTGGACAATCAGACTCCGTTCGCTTTTGGAGACTTCACCTGGATGAACGCGGTTTCGCGCAACCACGACTCGGTTCTCGACGGAAAATATTTTTCGCCTGAGATCCGTACCGACACCAACTACATCTATGACTTGAATCACCCGATCGATCACACTCTCGATGGCACCACGGAAGGTGAGCGAACCGGTGAAATCGTGCTCCAGCAGCTGAACGTCGGCGGCGACTTCCACTGGGATCACATGCAGATGCGCGTCCTGTCGCAGATCGGCGCCACCGCCACCGCCGTTCCCCGTAACGACGCCAGCAACGGCGGCTTAAACGGTCAGTGGGATCTCGCCGACGCCTACCGTTACATCACGGAAGGTTATGCCGGATATCACATGGACGTGCAGCACGGGCTGAACATTCAGGCCGGTATTTTCATGTCGTTCATCGGTCTGTACAGCTACTACAGCTTTGACAACTGGGGCTATCAGCCGTCCTACGTTTCGTCGAACACGCCGTGGTTCTTCACCGGATTCCGCGGTCAGTGGTTCCCGACGAACAAGCTGAAAATCGAACCCTGGCTCATTAACGGCTGGCAGTCCTACGGTAAGTTCAATGGCAAACCGGGCGTTGGCGGACAGATCCTCTGGCGCCCGAACACCAACCTCGACTTCGTCTGGAACACCTACGGTCTTGGTGAGGATACGCTCGGCACCCACCGTACGCGTCTCCACGAGGACGATTCGATGGAGTGGAAATACTACGAGAATCCCAACAAGCTGATGCACCGGATGGCGTTCTCGTTGACCATGGACGTAGGCTGCGAAACCGGCGGCGGTACCTATGTGAACAGCATCAATGCGCCAGGCGCCAAAGTGAACTGCTTGAGCAACTCTCCGACGGCGCAAGCCCAGAACTTCTTCGCCGGGATGTTCTATCAGCGCTTCTGGTTCGATCATGACCAGTTCGGCTTGACTCTGGGCGGCGGATTCATAGTCAACCCGG
>Ga0182024_10007067_pt1 | contig 24362 bp, 16 predicted proteins | sample P32metaG_FD_120480 | JGI IMG/M metagenome (GOLD analysis project Ga0182024, IMG submission 120480) | Permafrost microbial communities from Stordalen Mire, Sweden - P3-2 metaG (Illumina Assembly) | ecosystem: Environmental > Terrestrial > Soil > Wetlands > Permafrost | place: Sweden: Stordalen...
ACCCGTGCCTTCGATGCGGACAACATAGACGTCCGGGATCAAGTGCGTGACCGAGTAGTTGCCGCTTTCGTTACTCGTCACCACGGTAGCCACATTCTTCGTCTGGCTCGTGACTGTAACCTTAGCTCCAGTCACCGCCGCTCCGGAAGGATCCGTTACGGTACCCAAGATTGTGCCGTACACGGCTTGACCGAATGCGCTAGGCACCCACAGACTGCACAGTAGACTCAGCGCCGCTGCCGCAACCCATGCTGACCTTTTCATGAACTTCCTCCTCAGACTTTGCCCCAACGATTGTGCCCCGGAAATGCAGAGGGAGACTTGACTACGCAGGGTGCAGTCGTAGTACAAAACTATTATCTGGAATAGGTTTCACTAGGTTTGATACCGTTACAGGTGTAAAGTGCTAATACTGCAGTAAGATGCGTGTGGCCGTTACCTCCCTGTGATATGGCTGTCACTCACACTTTCGCGATCGGTCGGCAGCAATGCTTCCAGCAAATAGATAAACTTATTAAAAGTCATAGCCTGCACACCTCGGAATCTCTGTGCAAGCTGCTGCGCTACCTCGCGGAACACTCGCTCGATCACCCCGGAATCGCACTCAAGGAGTACCAAATTGCCACCGAGGTCTTGGGCCGGCCAGTCGGATTCGATCCCCAAAGTGACTCCACAGTCCGCGTGCAAGCCGGACGGTTGCGCGTCAAACTCGCCGAGTATTACGCGCACGAGGGCCCGGACGATCTGATCGTCGTGGAGGTGCCCAAGGGATCGTACGCGCTCACGTTCCACCTGCGAAGTCCGAAGCCCGGGGGTCAACCTCTAACTACTCTCATTCTGGAACCGGAGAAACGACAGGAGTCTCCTCGTTTCACGCGCGGGTGGGTAATCGCGGTTGCGTCTTTTTCAGTTCTGCTCGCAGCATCGTTGTCGACCACTGCCATCTTGTTGTCGCAGCGGGCGCGCACTCAAGCGGCCACCGCTCAACTGGCTCCTGCCGCGTATCAGATTTTCTGGAATCGTTACCTGATCGGCCCCCAACAACCGTGGGTCATCTTCAGCAATGGCAGTTTCGTCGGGCGGCCCGAAACCGGGATGCGCTACTTCAATCCCTCATCCGACACGCGCGCGTTCATTCTCGATCACTACACCGGCGTGGGAGAGGTGCTGGCCATCCACGAACTTGACCATGTTTTCGCTCTTCTCAATCGCCCCATTCGCGTCAAGCGCGGCGCCCTGTTCTCGCTCGATGACGCCAAAAATAACGACTTGATTTTCGTCGGCTCGCCCTCCGAAAATCTCAGCCTGCTCGATATTCCCGGCACTCAGGAATTCGTCTTCCGCCGGCTCGATTCCGGCCCGCGCAAGGGAGACCTCGCTGTGCTCAACGTGCATCCGCTTGCCGGTGAGCCGACCTTATTCCTGGCGACACCCGCCAACCAGCCGACCACCGAAGACTATGCGGTCGTCAGTTTGCTCCCCGGCCTCGATCCCTCGCGTTCCATCCTGATCCTTGCGGGCAACTCCACGTTCGGCACCCAAGCGGCGGTTGAATATGTCTGCCGGGAAGATTCCGTCAAGGAATTGCTGCAGCGTCTGAAGGTCACGAAACCATCGGAACTGAAGCCGTTCGAAGCATTGCTCCACGTAAAGATCGCGCACGGGGTTCCGGTGATGACGGATCTGGTATCGGTTCGCAACCGCGGTAACTGAGAACTCCTTACTCCGGCACCGTCAAATGCGGATCGAGCTCCACGGCTTTCTCAAACTCTTTCTTCGCCTCGTCCCTCTGCCCTTGCTGCCGCAATGCCAGCCCGAGCTGATAATGAGCCGCCGCATATTTCGGCTCTGAACGAATGGCGGACCGGAACTGTGCGATCGCCCCGTCTACATCTCCTGCGCCCAACAGCCTCTTCCCCGAGTTCGTCGCGAACGTAGCCGCTTGCAGACTATTGCTGGATGCTGAGATGTTCGCTCCCGCCTTCGCTTCCTCGGCTGCGCCCTGAGCGTCGCCCATCTGCCGCAGCACCGCAGCCAGCGTCGTATGCGCCCCCGCAAAATCCGGCTGCAACCGGATTGCCTCCCGCAGCGACGCCGCCGCAGCGGGCAGTTTTCCCTGCTGCTTGAAAACCGTGCCCAACGTGTAATGTGCTTCCGCATAGTTGGGCTGACTCTGAATCGCTTTCTGCAGTTCCTCGGTCGCCTTGTCGAAATCACCTCGTTGCCAGAACAAAACCCCGAGCGTGTAGTGGGCGTCCGCCAAGTCCGGCTGCAACCGGATGGCGCTCTGGAATTCGGGAACCGCCTTGTCGAGTTGGTCCTTCAGCTTGTAAGCCAGCCCGAGGTTGTAGTGCAGCGAAGCATTGTCCGGCGCCAGCTTAATCGCGGCCTCCAGTTCGGTAATCGCCGCGTCAAAATCCGCGCGCTGCATATACCCGATGGCTAGATTCCCGCGCAGGATGCCGTCTTCGGGACGTAGTTGCGTCGCAGTCTTGAATTTGGGGATGGCTTCTCCCGCGTCGCCTTTTTGCACCAGCGCCAGACCGAGATCGTTGTACGCCTCCGCATCCTGGGGCCGCAGTTTCACCGCCTCGCCAAACGCCGCAACCGCACAGTCGACGTCCCCGGCATGCTGGCAGGCAATGCCCAGATCAATTTGCAGCTCAAACCACTTCGGACGCAACGTGGCCGCCTTGCGCAATTCCTGCAGCGCATCGGCATTCTTCGATTGTGCAGTCAGCGTTTTCGCCAGGTAGTAATGCGCCACGGTGTCCTGCGGAGCCAACTCGATCGCCTTGCCGAGTTCCTTGGCAGCTTCATCCAGTTGCTGCGCCTGCAAGCGCACCACGCCCAGATGAAAGTGCGCCTGCTCGAGATCCGGTTGCAAGCGCAATGCCTCGTTGAACGCAGCTTCCGCTTGGGCAAATTGATTTCGTTGCGCCAGAAGGTTGCCGAGATCATCCTGCAAGTCGGCGCGCTCGGGCACCAGTTCCACCGCGCGCCGCATCTCTGACAGCGCCTCATCCCCCGGCTGCTGGCTCAGGACCCTGGCTAACATACGATGCGCTTCAGCGCTACCCGGCGCAATCTTGACTGCCGCGCGCAACTCTTGCTCGGCCTCAGCAGACTTCCCTTGCTGCAACAGCGTCCCCGCCAGAGTCAGCCGTACCTCTACAGACTCGGGCGTGATCTTAATCGCCTTTCGAAGATGTGCCACCGCCGCATCCCCTTCCCCCTGCTGAGCCAGCACCCAGCCTAGCGCCGACTGGGCTTGCGCATCATTCGGAGCCAGCCGCACCGCCTTCTCAAATTCCGTGCGCGCCTTCGCAATATCACCGCTTCTGAGCGCCTCCTGCCCGTATTGCAGCGCCAGTCGCGCCGGCGATTTGGCAGGAGCAGTCGCCGTCGATTGTCCTAGCAATGCAAGGTTCAGAGCGACGACCGCCGCGAGGAAAAGACAAACGAGCCTGAAAGGGTGTGGGAACACGATGAATGGACGATGTTCTATCTTTTCCGCATTATATCCAACGGTCGTTCTGCACTCGTGTGATATGACATAGTGCGGGCGTAAACCTCACTCATATGCTGCTATCACGACGATCTCTTCTGCAACTCGGCGCCGCCGCAGTCGCGCCGGCATGGACTCGCCTCTTTCCGTCCACGTCGGACCCGACCGCCGCTGCCCTCTGCAGAAAACTCGCCTCGGATCCTCTGCGTCCGCAGTACCATCTGCTTCCCGCTCGCAACTGGATGAACGACCCTAACGGTCCCATCTTCTATCGCGGCCGCTATCACATGTTCCACCAGTACAACCCGCAAGCCGCGGTCTGGGGCAACATGAACTGGGCCCACGCCACCAGCCTCGACATGATCCACTGGCAGCACGAACCCATCGCGCTCTCACCGACTCCCGGAGGCCCCGACCGCGACGGCGTTTTCAGCGGCAGCACTGTTCTCGACAATGGCAAGCCAACCGTGATCTACACTGCTGTCGCACCCCCGACCAACGACGCCGATGCCACTCTGCGCGACGGCGTCCACACCTGGCGCGAGACTCAATGCCTCGCTGTTGCGCAGGACGACGATCTGCGCACCTGGCAAAAAGTCACGGAACCCATCATCGCCGCTCCTCCTGCGGGACTCGTGGTCACAGGATTCCGCGATCCCTGCGTCTGGCGCGAAGACAATCAATGGATGCTCATCGTCGGCTCGGGCATCTTGCACAAAGGCGGGGCCATCCTTCTGTACAACTCGCCGGACCTCCGCCACTGGACCTATCTCCGTCCGCTCATCGAAGGCGCGCCCACCAACATCAAGAGCAAAAACCCGGTCGACACCGGAGATATGTGGGAGTGTCCCGACTTCTTCCCGCTCGGAGACAAGCACGTCCTGCTTGTCTCCACCATGGGCAAAGTGCGCTGGAAGGTCGGCACCTACGCGAACCAGCGCTTCGCTGCCGAAAAAGAAGGCGTCGTCGACTGGGGCTCGTATTATGCCGCCAAGACGATGCTCGATGCAGACGGCAATCGCATCCTCTGGGGATGGATTCCGGAAACTCGTCCCGATGCCGAACTCATCGCCGCCGGGTGGGCAGGAGTGATGTCACTACCACGTGTGCTTTCTCTGAATGCCCAAAACGAACTGCAAATGGAGGTCGCACCGGTAGCCCGTCAACTCCGGGCCACGCTCACCGGCATCAACCCCGAACAGAATCCCGCCATGCGTCAGAGAACTCTCGACTCTCTCCGCATCCACGATCTGGCCGCGGAACTGAAACTGGAATTAGTTCCTAAAGCAGACAAGATCTCCATTCATCTGCAATCCGAAACCGGACAGACCTTTGCTACGATCGCCTGCGCCAACAAATCGGGAAGGCGCGAACTGCGCGTGAACGCCATCACGGCTCCCCTTCCCGGCGCCGTAGGTTCTCCTATCAGTCTGCACCTTTTCCTCGACGGATCGGTGCTCGAACTTTTCGCCAACGGAACCACCTCACTCACCGCGCGCATTTATCAGATTCCGGCCGGCCCACTGCGGATAAAGATAGACGGCGCCGCTGAGCTTACGAATCTCAATGTCTGGCAAATGAAGCCGATCTCCACAGACCGGCTCACCGGTTCCCTGTGCACATAATTCCGCGAGGGCCGGATTCAATAGATCCCCTTGCCCGCCTGCGTGCTCTCAATCCTCCCGCGCTCCACTGACAGTGAATACGGCGTACCTGCCTCGCCAGTCCATGCGGTCAAATCAAAGTGTCCGCCTGTGGGAACGCGGTAAACGCTGATGCCCCGAAATGTAAGCGGCACGCCCTTCTCACAAACCTCCGGCGCCTGCGTCGGGCGCAGAAAATAAGCGCCCTTCCCTGTACCCACCACCGTCGCCTTCCCATCCGCCTCCACCAGCACCGCCGATCTTTCGTCGATCGCCACTTCCCGCGGGGACGAACTCCATCCATCCTTCATAATGCGCGCCAGAAATCCCAGCGTCCGCCCCATGCGGTCGCGCTTGGCAAAATGTGAGTCCGTAATGAGATTCTCCAGATGAGGAACCTTCAAAAACTCCCGCGCCAGCGTCACCCGCTCGTAATAAGGATTCGCCAACACATTGGCGGATGACAAATTCTTGTCGTCCGGCTTGTCCCCGACCGCGCTGTACAGGAACCCGCCCTCGACCGCCAGCCCCGCACTGGTCCCGCCAATCGGCTTGCCTGCAGCAATGTTGTCGTTGATTGCGCTCTCGACCGGCGTTCCCTTCCACCCGCGAATATAATTCGCCTGATCCCCGCCCGCGATGAACACCACCTCCGCCTTCCGAATAATCTCGGCCACTGCCGGATCTCCCGCCGCCTGGCGATCCGGAATGATCAGCGTCGCCACTGAGTTGGCTCTGCACACTCCGTTGACGTACGAGTTGTAATCGTCGTCGCCACGCGCGCGCAGAATCAGGAAGTCTCCGCCGTTGCCCTTATTGCACAACCAGCGGAACGCCTCATCCAGATCGTCCCCGCCACCCATCATGGCAATACCCGCCACAGGTTTGGTCTGAACGTCCTCTTTATTTCCGAGCCGAAAATACTTATAGGATTCCGCACGCGCGACATTCGCCGCGCACGCCAGAGATAACAGCAGGAGAAACGACCGCAGAGGTCTGTTGATCACGCTGAGAATATACCGCAAGATCGATGCGAAGATTTTGCTGAGTCGAAACCAGGCTAGCCGGACAGCCTCTCGCTAGTTCAACGCCTGCACCAAATACAGATCGGACAATGTCCGCACGTAGGAGTAGACGTAAGACTTATTGTCGGCTGACATCAACACGCGGCCCACCGTGTCGATACCCGCTGCATCCGCGGGCTCGATCATTTTCCAGAGGGTTCTTTGCCCGCTCGACAAGTCCACGCGAAAAACCTGGGCGGGAACTTGTCCCCGCGCAATAACAAAGAGCGAGCGCCCATCCGCAGTCCAGGCTGTCGCGATTTCTCCGGGCTGCATTCCCGGGACCAGCTTCGCCTCTCCACCTTCGACCGGGAAAAGGTAGACCTTCTGATCCGGACCACGAGCCGCTACAAATCGGCCGTCCGGAGACAAAACCATCCCCGAGGCTACTCCCTCGATGCTGACGGCGCGCGGCTTGAAATCGTCGAGCGACTCCAGGTAAAGGCGCACCCCGTGTCCGGGCTCCGTTCCGGTGAAAATGAATCTCTTTCCGTCCGGCAAGAAAGCTGCGGAAATATGATTCAGTCCGTCACTCTTCAATTGCTTGATCTCACCGACACCGGTTGGATAAAGAAGCAACGGCGAAGGCGAGACGTTCAACCTCGCCAGCGCCCACTTGCCGTCAGGCGAAAGCGAGAGCCCGCTGCCTTCCCCCAAGCGGATCGCCGGCGATCCATCCGTGTTCCGCAGATACGCGGCATATTTCGGCCCGCCGCCCTCCCCTGCCTCCTGGAACAGGATCATCTTCCCATCCGTCGACAAACTTCCCGGCACCGACCAGTCCAACCACGACAGGTCCTTCTCCTTGGCTTGGCTCGGCGCCAGCCCGATCATTCCCGCGCGATCATTCCCGCGAGTCAGCAGCACACTTCCATCTTTGCCGACGTCCAGGATCGTCAACTCTCCCGGCACGCGAGCCAGCAACCGCACCTTCCCCGCTAGATCGGTCGCATACAGCGACCGATCGCCTCCGGTGCGCGTTGCCGTGAACCATATTTCTTTACCGTCCGGCGACCAGGCTAGGCCCTGAATGCTATCCCATCCGTCCGATAGCTTCATTTTGTTCCCCGCCAAGTCCACTGTGGCGACGGCACCGCCATCATCGGAGGGCTGTGGGTGATCGATAAACGCGACCACTTTGCCGTCGTGCCCCACACGCGGATTCCCAATCCATCCATCCGCCTGGTACAAAATCTTTCCCAGCGGGAACTCGAGTCGCTTTCGTCCCTCCACCTCGTGAACCACAGCCACGTTGGTTCCGTCCGGCGACCAGTCCGCCCACTCGACATCGTCAAGAATCTCACGCGGCGCACCGCCGACCAGAGGGACCGTCGCCAAAGTCCCCGAGTAGAGGAATGCCTCTCGCGGTTTGCTGCGGAGTGCAACTAACATCTCGCCTGCCGCCGAAACCGCCAGCACTTCCGCGCCTTTGGGTTCAATCTCCTGGGACTGCGGGCTCTCGGGACGCGTCGCGAAGAGATTGAGAGACTTACCCTCCCATGCCGCGCTGTAGATCACCGTCTTTCCATCAGCCGCAAAGCGCGCCGAATGCACGATCCCGCGCCGGAACGTCAGCGGATGGTACGCTGCAAACTCCGTCTTTCCCGAACCCTTAAGCAGCAGGGCTCCCGCTCCCAGTCCAACCAGCAGAGCCAGCGCTCCCACCAGACCTGCCGTAGTCCACATACGCCGCCGCGGCACCAACACTTCTCGCGCTACCGGCGCTGCAGTGCTCGTCCCCGACACCGCCGCAATCCCCGACCCACTCCCCGCCCGGATCCTCGAATTTTCGGCCCGCGAACTGTCCAGCCCGCGCTTGATCCGTTTCAGATCGCCGCGCAACTCTGCCGCCGTCTGGTAGCGCATGTCGCGCTCTTTCTCCAGCGACTTCAAGATCAGATCGTTCAGCTTCTCAGGGATTGCTGGGTTTACGTTCGATGCTGGCGGCGGCATACGGTTCAGAATCGCCTCGAAGACCACGCCGTTGCTGCTTCCGGAAAACGCCATGTCTCCCGTCGCCATCTCGTACATCACCGAACCGAAGGCAAACAGATCTGTCCGCGGATCCAATTCCTCCGCCCGCACCTGCTCCGGTGACATATACGCCACAGTCCCGATCGTCGACCCGGGACTGGTCATCGGACCTTCCGGCGTCGTCAACGTATGTTCCGTACTCTGCGCCAGCTTGGCCAGTCCAAAATCCAGCAGTTTGCTCTGCCCTCGCTTGGTCACGAAAATATTCGCCGGTTTGATGTCGCGGTGGACAATCCCACGGCCGTGCGCCGCGTCGAGTGCGTCCGCGATCTCGATGCTGATCCCCAGCAGCGTCTCCACATCCATCGGCCGCCCGGCGATACGGTGTTTCAACGTCTGCCCGTCGAGAAACTCCATCGCGATGAACGGATGCCCGTCGTGCTCATCGATCTCGTAAATTGTGCAGATGTTTGGGTGATTCAGTGCCGATGCAGCCTGTGCCTCGCGCTGAAAGCGCGTGAGCGCCTGCGGGTCTTTCGCCACGTCGTCGGGAAGGAATTTCAGCGCCACAAAGCGTTTCAGCTTCGTGTCCTCGGCCTTGAAGACAACGCCCATTCCGCCGCCGCCGAGCTTCTCAAGAATCCGGTAGTGGGAAATAGTCTGGCCGATCATTCCGTGGGGCCTGTGTGCAGGCGCAGCTATCTTATTGATGCTGGGCCGTCCGCGCAAGCCTCCTCAAGCCACTGCGACCCAGGCGACGCCGAGCGAATGGAGAATCAAGGCATCTCCGGCTGTTATCTTCGAAGCATCCGCAACAATCTGGTAGGCGTATGCCGTTCGAGGATCCTGAGTGGCACACCACGGCGCATGCTCGAAAATTCCCTCGCAATGCGTGCAAGCAGATTGGGCGTTGAAGTTGCTGCAAGAAGCGGAATCGACGTTGTTCATGGTTCTTGTCCTCAAGGGTCCAAATTTGCTTCCGGACTTAAGGTCGCAGAACTTGGATGGTTGCGGCCGAGCCCATGCTAGAAACTGCATTGCGAAACCGCCGTCGATACTCTGAAAAAGGCTGGAATTTAGATCGATCAGAGCCCTGAAGTCCGGGAAAGACAGCAGACACCAAAGATGCACCAGAGTCACGAGAGTCAGGAAGGCCGCGTGGGACATCGCTGGGGGATGTTATGGTGAGCGCGGCAGGACTCGAACCTGCGACCCATGCCTTAAAAGAGTCGCCAACCCAATTACAAACTACAACTTGCACGTCCAGCTTACTCCATGCACGACCCAACAAAATCAATGAGATGCGAACAGGACATCGGTCTGGGTGCCCGGAGGGTGTCCGGAATCCGGCCTCTCGAACAATGTCACTTCGGTTTTCTGGATGCTTTGTAACGCGAAGGAATCATTTCGCCGAACCATCCAGCATCCGGCGGCCGGCGCTCAGTTGATTCTCGTATTGGCACAACGGCTGTGACTTGTATCACAGACGATAGACTAGTACGCTAGTAGCCTTAGTAGGCTTTGTATCAAACTGCTTGCATCCAATCCTTAGGGACAGAGGTGTCCATGAAGATCGCAAATGACGTCACAGAGCTGATCGGTAATACGCCCCTTGTACGGCTTAACAAAGTGACAGCGGGCTGCGCCGCTGACGTAGTCGCGAAACTGGAAAGCTCGAATCCGTGCGCCAGCGTAAAGGATCGCATTGGCGTCAGCATGATCACCGAGGCGGAACGCGCAGGAAGAATTCAGCCCGGCAAGACCGTGCTGATCGAGCCGACCAGCGGCAACACGGGCATCGGACTGGCTTTCGTCGCAGCTGTAAAAGGATACAAACTCATTTTGACGATGCCCGAAACCATGAGTCTGGAGCGGCGCGTCCTGCTGCTTGCCTTCGGCGCAGAAATTGTGCTCACCCCAGGGCCGAACGGTATGAAGGGTGCAGTCGCCAAAGCTGAGGAACTTCTCGCCAAAACCCCTAACGGTTTCATGCTGCAGCAGTTCGACAATCCGGATAATCCCAAGATTCACTTTGAGACCACCGGCCCCGAGATTTGGAATGACACGGAGGGGCGCGCCGACATCTTGATCTCCGGCATCGGCACCGGCGGAACCATCACCGGCGTCTGCCAATACATCAAGCCGAAGAAGCCTTCATTTAAGGCCGTTGCCGTCGAACCGGCGGAGAGCCCTGTCCTCTCGGGGGGTAAGCCTTCGCCCCACAAGATACAGGGCATCGGCGCTGGTTTCGTACCCAGTATTCTGCGCCGGGACTACATCGATGAGATTGTTACGGTAACCAACGACGAATCAATCAATATGGCACGCCGACTCGCGAAGGAAGAGGGCCTTCTAGTGGGCATTTCGTCGGGAGCGGCCGTAGTCGCTGCCCTGAAGGTCGCGAGCCGGAAAGATAACGCAGGCAAACTTGTCGTGGTTGTTCTGCCCGATTTCGGCGAACGCTATCTGACAAGCGTCCTGTTCGACGCACTCCGGAATCAGGCGCTGCAGATTCCGACCGCTACGCTTGCGGCCTGACGCATGCCTCGGATTGCAGGCTTGATTCGTGAAGACGTATCCACCGTACTGGAGCGCGATCCTGCGGCCAAGTCACGCCTGGAAGTCTTCTTGTGTTACTCGGGGCTGCACGCGGTGTGGTTCTACCGCATCAATCACTGGCTGTGGGACCGTGGCTTTTTGCTCCTCGCGCGATGGCTTTCACAGGTGGCGCGCTTCCTGACCGGAATTGAAATACACCCCGGCGCAACAATTGGCCGCCGGTTGTTCATTGACCATGGGTTGGGCGTGGTCATCGGCGAAACCGCGATCGTCGGTGACGACGTGACTTTGTATCAGGGCGTCACTCTCGGCGGTACCGGCAAGGAGCACGGCAAGCGGCACCCCACTATCGAAGACAACGTGGTGATCGGCGGAGGAGCGAAAGTTCTTGGCAACATCACCGTGGGACGAAACAGCCGAATCGGGGCTGGTTCGGTCGTGCTGCGAAATGTCCCCGAGCATTCAACTGTGGTAGGAGTTCCGGGACACATCATTTTTCGGAACGGCGAACGAGTCGTGATCACCGATCCCAAACAAATCAACGATCCGCTCTCCGAGGCATTGGCAGCGGTAGCGACTGAAGTCAGTCGGTTGCGGGAACGAGTGCAGCGCCTCGAAGGTTCGGAGGCGGCTGCTGAGCCGCTCTCCGCATCCCTCCAGAGGATTATGGAAGATATCGACTACCAGATCTAAGATGTAGCGGGAACGCGAAGAAATATTTCCGTTCCCGCTCGATTACAACTTGTGCTGTCCCCGGCCCGCTTGAAGACGCAGCAGCGTGGCGACCAGCGCATCGATCTCTTCGCGCGTGTTGTAGAGCGCCAGTGACGGGCGGACGGTGCTCTCGACGCCCATGCGGCGCAGAATCGGCTGAGCGCAGTGGTGCCCGGAACGCACCGCGATGCCCTCCTGGTTCAGGGCAGCGCCGACGTCCTCGGTGCGGACGTCATCGAGCACAAACGAGAGCACACCTGCCTTCTCGCGCGCGGTTCCGATCAGCCGAAGACCAGGGACGGTTAGAAGTCCTTCTGTCGCATAAATCAGCAATTCATGTTCGTAGGCCGAGATGCTTTCCATTCCGACCTGGTCGACGTAGTCCAGGGCTGCGCCCAATCCGACAGCATCGGCAATGTTTCCGGTTCCAGCCTCAAAGCGTGCTGGCGCCGTCTGGTAAGTAGTCTTTTCAAAGGTAACATCTACGATCATGTTGCCGCCGCCGTGCCAGGGAGGCATGTGGTCGAGCACGTCCAGCTTTCCGTAGACAGCGCCGATGCCGGTAGGACCGAAGATCTTGTGTCCGGAGAAGACGTAGAAGTCGCAGTCGAGGGCCTGTACCTCCACGCGCATGTGAGAGACAGCCTGCGCACCATCGACCAGTACGCGCGCGCCGTGACGGTGGGCCATCTCTACCATCTCGCGCGCTGGCGTGATCGTTCCGAGGGCGTTCGACACATGGCTGAACGAAACGATCCGTGTGCGTGCGCTCAGCAGTTTTTCGTATTCTTCGAGGATCACTTCGCCGCGGTCGTTGACCGGCGCCACTCGCAAGCGGGCGCCCTTTTCTGAACACAGTTGCTGCCAGGGCACGATGTTCGCGTGGTGTTCGAGCCAGGTAATGACCACTTCGTCGTCCTTCTGCACGTTGCGGCGTCCCCACGCCTGGGCGACGAGGTTGATGCCTTCCGTCGTACCGCGGACGAACACAATCTCACGGGTTGACGAAGCATTCAGAAAGCGGCGCGTCTTTTCGCGTGCGCTCTCGTAAGCGTCGGTAGCGCGGGCAGCCAGCGTGTGAGCAGCACGGTGGATGTTGGAGTTCTCGTGCTGATAGAAATGCGACAAACGGTCGATCACCGCATTCGGCTTCTGGGTGGTAGCAGCATTATCAAGCCAGATTAACTGCCGGCCATGGACTCGCTCTTGCAGGATTGGAAAGTCCTGGCGAATCAATCGCGGATCGAGCGGACGCTTGGCGACGCCGAGTTCCCCTGGGGCCAGATCAGGACGAAACTCAAAGGACTCAACGCCCTTTGGCAGGGACGTGTACTGTTTCGGTGTTCCTTCCGCATAGGAAGTAGTGACGGGGACGCTGGGAAGCGCGGTCCGAGGAACGCCAGGGGGCGTCGCAGCTGCGGATGCACCAGGGAGCGCAGCAGACAGCGCGCGAAGATCGGTTTCAGTTGGAGGCCTCGTCGGCACTGACGAAGGCAGAACTGGAACGCCTGGGGGAGACTGCGCGCCGGGCACGCCAGGGAAAGAAAACATCTCAGTGACGGGCGGAAATGCTGGCGCGGCCTTTCCATACACCGCCCGTCCCGCATCCTCCGAATCAGCCGTGTTTTCCGGAAGCACAGGCGATTGAACGGCATTGGGGATCGCGGGAATCGACTGGGGAGCATTGGCCGAAGGCGGCTTGTCAGGCGAGGTAGAACTCGCCGGTACACTCGGCTGCGACACGATCGGTTCGGGAACACGTTGTTCTGGAATACCTGGGGCGGACATACCCGGAACGCGTGGGAAAGAAAAAACCTCATTCGGAAAGTTGGGAACCGCCGCCCATGGATCCGTTCTGCCTTCGTCACCGGGACTGCTTGGCGTCTGATGTGCCGTCGCCGGGGTAGGGGTGCTGGGGACAGATGCGGTCGCGGTCGAAGACGAGGCTGCTGCCAGATCCGACCCGCTCGGTGGCGCGGTCGGAGGTGACGAAGGAATTGCCGGGACTCCGGGAAAGAAAAACGTCTCCACGACAGGCGGAAACTGTGGGGCAGCGTTCCAAGGTCCAGACTTCTCTCCGTCGAGAAAGGATGACGAAGAACCGGGCATCTCGGATGCAGGAGCCGCAGCGGGAAATCGGGGCACGAGTGCCATCACGCCAGCCAGTGAATCGGCAATCGCACGGAAATCAGCCTCACCCATGGCACCCGTGGGGGGCGACGAGGACATTTGTGGAAGCCCCGGAACAGAGCCCGAGTTTGGCACGCCTGGAAAAGAGAACATCTCACGCGGATAATCCGGGACGGAAGTTCGCGGAATAGGTCCCGAAGGCACGCGCAGATCGACCTCATTGGGCGAGGCTACTGGCACGCTCGCGCCCGGAGGCTCCGCCGCGCCGGGCAGCGCTGCGAAAAACTCATTCGCGAGCCGCGCAATCACTGCCGGATCGGGGAGCGTTGCCACGAAGGGCGACGCGCTAGCCTTCTGCACGCTTTCTTCTTGGGCGGGAGACAATGTCAGCGAGTCGGCCTCGATGCGATCATTTGTACTCGTGGTATTGGTCGACATTCACATTCTCCAGTACCCCGATGGCATCTTCCGTCAGGACAGCAATTGAGCAGTAGAGCGAAATCAGGTACGACGCGATCGCCTTGTGATTAATCCCCATGAACCGCACAGACAAGCTGGGCGAAACCTCGCCTGGCAGCCCGGGCTGGAACAGCCCGACCACGCCCTGCTTTTTCTCGCCGGTGCGCAACAATAAAATACTGCTCTTTTCGGCCTTGATCCCCATTTTGTCGCAAGGAACCAGCGGCAGTCCGCGCCAGGTATAAAACTGCGAGCCAAACAGGTTGACGGTCGGCTGCGTCACTCCGCGTCGCGTGCACTCGCGGGCAAAAGCCGCAATCGCTCGCGGATGGGCCAGAAAGAAACACGGCTCTTTCCACACCCTCGCGAGCAGTTCGTCGAGGTCGTCCGGGGTGGGTGCGCCCTTTCTGGTCTTAACCTTAAACTCGGGGGCAACGTTATTGGCCAGGCCGTATTCGGTATTGTTGACCAGTTCATTCTCCTGGCGTTCCTTGACCTTCTCGATCATGAGCCGCAGTTGCTCCCTGATCTGGTCGTGCGGACTGCGATATAAATCCGAGATGCGGGTCTGCACATCGAGAACGGTGGTTACTGCGTTGAGCGTGTACTCACGAGGCTTCTCTTCGTAGTCGACATAAATCTCTGGCAGATCAATTTCTTCGTCGGGGCTGCACTCAATAGTCCGCGTACCCGGGCGTGTGACTTTCACTTTATTGACGCGATAGGTGCCGGCTTCAACGGGCACCCACGACAGGAAAGTGACCAGCCAGCGCGGCGTGATCGCTTCCATCATGGGAACGGTTTTGGTGACATTCGCGAGCTGGCGCGCTTGCTGCTCGCTCAACGTATGACGGACTTCGGCTTTCTCGGGCATAGATTAGCTCCTCAATAGGGAACGGGAAATGATTGACGCATGAATACGGGATGGCTTGCGCAGACGCAACGACCTTCACGTGAACGGAAAACAATAGAGAATGCACATAGGATTGCCTGTGACTCCCATCACCAACTTCTGGGACTTGATCTGCCGTTTGCGTGCCAAACGCAAAGAATTGACGCGAGGCCAGATTGTGGCGGCGCGTTCACGAATCAGGCACACAATTTAGTTGAGGCAGAATTCCTGAAGAGGTGTAACGCTTCCGGAGGCTAATGTCAAGTTAAGAGATCGTGATAATGGAGAATCGAAAAGGCAAACGCGGGCTCTTGCTTGATGGCCCAGGCCAGCTAGTCGTGCCTTGGCACACTTTCACGCGCCGGCGGTCACGGCTTGCGCCCTGTAAAACTTCTTCTTAGCCCTGGAGCGGATTTCATCAAGTTCCGCGTGGAGCCTTCTGATTTCGGCATCCAGTTCGATGAAACTCAAGCAGGGGGACGTAATCAACTTCTCGGCAGCGACGCCTCCGTAACCTTGGCGAGCGCCTTCTTTCACGCACACGCAGGCGGAAGGTTGCTTGGTCGATGGATCCCTCTCCAAGTACAAGAGATCGAGACTTGAGGTTTCCATAATGTGCTGATTATCCCACGAATTCATGGCCACCGATACAACCAGAGTCTCACTCCCCCCGTAACTCTCACGATTCTAAGGCACTCAGCGGCACCACGCGCTAGTGCGGGAGTTTCGGCCTCAGGAATCCGTACAACCAAGTTCCAGCCAGTGCGGTGATGATCGCGACAATCATCACCGTGACACCGCTGCCCACAAGTGCGAAGAGCGGTCCCGGGCAAGCTCCTGTGAGCGCCCAACCCAGGCCGAAGATCGTTCCTCCGGCCGCATAGCGAACGCCGTGTCCTAGATTTTTAGGTGGAATCGTGATCGGGTCGCCTGAGATCGTCTTCAAGCCAAGCTTCTTGAGGAATGCGACGGAAGCGGCGGCGACCGCGACGGCCGACGCGATGATCTCGTACATCCGTGGTGACTGAAACCGGAACATCTCCTGGATACGAAACCAGGAAACGACCTCGGACTTCGTCAGCACGATACCGAAGCCAATGCCGAGCAGAAGGTACGCCAGCAATCCGATTCCGGACTGCCTTTCACCCTGCCGCGTTGGTTTCTCGGTTGCAAGCTCAATGGACATTGCTCTCACAAGAACAGCGGAAGAAGAAAATGAGTTGCGATAAGACCACCGGCGAAGAAGCCTACCACCGCGATCAATGACGATAGCTGCAGGTCAGCAAGGCCGGAGATGGCGTGACCGGAAGTGCAGCCTCCGGCATAGGCTGTCCCGAACCCGACTAACACTCCCCCCAGAACCACCGCGACAAATCCTTTGAGCGTGAGCAACGCAGACCACGCGAATATTTCGCGCGGTGCCAGCCCGGAGAAATCGTGGATGCCAAGTTTCGTTAGAGCAAGTCTAGTCTGGTCCGAGATTGCGATGTTCTGCGATCCTCCCCAGTGCGAAGCGAGGAAGCCGCCCGTGAGAATGCCGACGACGAAAAAGAGATTCCAAAGGCCGGTTCGCTTCCAGTCGTAACGAAAATAGTCGAGCTTGCTGGGAAGGACCGCCGAACACAGATGTCTCAGGCTACTGGACACTCCAAACAACCTGTTATCCACAATTAATAACGCCGGCACGAACAAACCAATCACCGGCCCGGCCACATACCATGGCCAAGGACCGGAAAGGGAAACGAATGTCGAGATTGCGTTGCCCATCATTGCCTTGGCGATCACTGTTCCAATACTACCTGCCCCAACCAAAGCTAATGCCGAGCGAGTCCTGATACATGTGCAGGTTCGCGTTGGCGCCCGGGATCGGAATCGAGTTCACGCCATTCACCGTCTTTTTGAAAGCGTGCTGATAAGCGACGTTGATCTCTTTGCCGTTGCTTAGCCCCCACGTCGCTCCAGCGGTTAGGTGATTCTGCACTACGGCTGGCGCGAGAAGGTTGAAGAAAGTCTGAGTAGCGTCAAAGGGCAACCCCGAGTGGTTGTAGCCGCCGCGCAGCGTGAGCGCGGAACTGGCTTTGAAATTGATTCCTGTTTTTATCGCCGTGATGTCATGCCATCCGAAGCCGGGGCCGTTGTTGGCGCCCAGTTGAGCTTGGTTCGAATCGAGATTCGCAATCGACTTCACCTGTCCGTAGAGAATACGCTCGACATCGAAGGCGACGGTCGCCTTGGGATGGACCTTCACCGCGACGCCGCCGGCAAAGTTGGCAGGAATGTCGAATCCGCCTTGCTCGGCGAACAGGCCTTTGTACTTATCGAACTTCTGCATGTAGGTTCGGCTCTGGTAGGTTGCGCCGACGCTCAGATACTGATTGATGGTTCCCAACCATCCCACTCGGAATCCTGCGCCATAGGAGGCGTTGTAACCGCGATTGGTGACGTCGCCGGGAGAGATGGAAGCGACAGGGTTGTCAAAGTTCTGCAGACCGCCAGCGGAGAACCTTTGCCACCCCAGGTTTAGTGAGGCACCGAAGGCGTTGTGGGAGTTCGCCTTGAACGCCACTGTTGGGGCTACGAACAACTGCTCCAAGTCGACTCCCGCTCTCGTGCTGCCCAGGAGAGGAATCGGAGTGGTGTAGGAGGTGTTCATTCCGCCATTACCGAAGACCGAGACTCCGAAAGAGAGATTGGGACGAATCAGATGGTTGTAGCCCAGTTCGGGGATGAAGTAATTCTTGTGCCGACTAGCATCGTAAGGGCCATCCGCGAAGCCGGTTCCGGTGATCGTTGCGCCCCGAATGGGACGAAAATAAGTCATCCCGAAGTCAAAGCGGTTCCCGACAAAAACCATACCCGCGGGATTGGTCGCAGCCGCCAGGCTGTCTTGGGGAAACGCAATGCCGGCGCCTCCCTGCCCCTGCTGCTTAATGCCATAGCCCGTCGAAAAGTATCCGTCGGTAGCAGAAGCGGGGATAGCGAGAAGCATGATAAGTGCCAGCAACTTCTTGAGGTCGACATTCATGCGCGGGAAACCCTCCTTGGATTGAGCATTTGCCTAATACAAGTTAGTTGATCTATATACTAGTGTATCTTGACGTTTATTGGCAACGCTGCATAAACGCAAACGGGAGACTCCGTATGTTCTTTAAGCGACGATGGCCGACTCAGTCACGAACGGCAGTTGGGCTTTTTCCCAAGCGCTAAAACCGCCTATCACGTTCGCCACATTCCGAAATCCGGCTCGTTGTAGAAAACTGCAGGCAATCAGGCTTCGATAGCCACCTTTGCAAAGAACGGCAATCGGCACGCTGGGGTTGATCTGTGGCACTGAGTCTTTGAAATCGTCAAGAGACAGCCAGATCGCACCCTCGATGTGCCCAGCTTCCCACTCCGGCTTGCGGCGCACGTCCAATACTTGAACCCTGTCATTCTGGAAACGATGGTTCAAGATTGGAGCATTAATCTGGCTCAACGCGGTCAGAGGCAGCCCGGCCGCGGTCCATCCCTCGACTCCATCTTTTAAGTAGCCGCGTGCGTCGTCGATTCCGACTCGGGCCAGCCGCGTTCGCGCTTCCGATAACTGCTCGTCTGATTCTGCGATCAGCACTGGCCGCGAAGACAGCCCCAACAGGCTCCCCGCCCAAAAGGCAAATTCTCCTGAGAGCGGAATGCTGACCGATCCGGGCACATGCCCGGAAGAAAACTGATCACCCGGGCGGACATCCAGTGCGATTGCCCCCTCATCTAGCAAGGAGCGCAGTTCTTCGGCCGAAATTGGAGCGAGTGTGGAAAGGTCTGACAACGCGGGCGCGCCCGCTCGGTTGATCTGTGCATCCTGCGGGAAGTATTCCGGACGAGGAGGCAAGTTGGTGGTGAGTTGCCGAATGAACTCTTCCCTGCTGCCGATCTGCAGGGCGTAGTTAGTCAGCCGTTCGGTGCGGACCGTCGAGAATCGCTCCGCGCGCATCTTGCGCCCGCATAGAGAACCCGCACCGTGGGCGGGGTAGACAAGCACATCGTCGGGGAGTTTGAGCAGTTTGTTATGCAGGCTGTCGTAAAGCATCCCAGCCAACACTACGGGAGTGTGAGTTTTCGACAGATCAGGGCGCCCCACATCCCCCAAAAACAATGTATCTCCGGTCAGAACTGCGTAGGGATTCGGAGACTTTTCTTCATCCGTCACCACAAGGCAGACGCTCTCTGGCGTGTGCCCCGGCGTTTCAAGAACTGTGATTCGCACCTTACCTACCCGCAGTTCGAAACCGTCGCGTACCTCCGCGTGGGGAACAGTGGCTCCCCCATTGGGACCGATGTAGATCTTGGCCCCGGTACGTGCCGCCAACTCCTTGTGTCCGGAAACGAAGTCAGCATGCAGATGGGTCTCAAAGATGTGGCGGATCTTTAGTCCATGCTCCCCTGCGGCATTCAGGTAAACGTCCACGTCGCGCTGCGGATCGACCACGACCGCTTCCCCCTGTGACGCCAGCATGTAAGAAGCGTGAGCCAAGCAGCTCAGATAAAACTGTTCAAAGTACGTTGTCGATCCTTCGCCCTGAGCAATCGCTGCTATCGACGCTGGGCGAACGCTCTTGGGATCTGCCTCCGGGGCGGGATGTGCCATCTCGCAGGCGGCTAGCAGAGTATTTGCCACCTCTGAGACTTGGACCCGAAGCTCGGGAACAGCGATGGTCTCCCACAAGCTCCCCTTACGAACCGGTCCAATGGTATAGAGAAAATCCGAGGCGACACCGTCGACATCGACCAAAGCTCCATCCTGGGAGACATCCAGGCCAAGATACAGAGGATCGGGGCGGACCAATCTCTGCCGTATAAGGTTTGTCAGCAGAGGATTGTCGACTTTGTGAACATCACTCTCCGGGCCCGTACAGTTGATGACGCGGTCCACGCGCAGGCGTCTGAGCTCTCCGCTCTGCCGGTCGCGGTAGGTCACATCGACGCCGTCACTATCCTCGGCGTACGCAGCAATCCGGCCGGCATGGATTTCGATCTGGCCATCCTGAATCTGCGAATCTATCCGAGCGCCGATTGCGGGCGCGATCCTGTGGCGATGCACATCCCAGTAGGGCCGGACATGGCGCAGGAAACGGCGTCGCTCTTTGAACGAGAGGGAGCGCCATATTTCCTGCGTGAAAGGACGAAGGGAGTCGATCACGGCGCGCCATCCGCTGCCTGCTTTTTCCGCGGCTTCCACCTGCGAGCGAATCAAGCGCAAGAGTCCGCGAACAGTTCTAGGGGACTTCTCGGTCCAGAACGGCGGCCAAGGAGCACTGGTTTTGTGGGTCTGTGGCAGCAAGCCACGGCGGGAAAGCATGTGAATGGTGCCGCCGAAGCCGCTTTCGCGCAACGTAATGGCGACGTCGACACTGGTGAGGCCGGAACCGACCAGCAGAATGCTGCGGTCCTTGGCGAGGTCGCTAGGCGCACTCGCCGCCCAGGGATTGGGAACATAGCGCTGGCTGTGTGGTGTCTTTCCCGGGAGTCGGGGATCGCCGGGCGGAAAATTGCCGAGTGCAATCACCACCTTGTTCGCGAACAGCGTCCGGCCACTGCGAAGACGGATCTCTGCCGCACCCTCAACCCGAGCTACAGAGACAGCTTCATCTTGCACATGTTCGAGCCGGCCGGGATGGCGTTCGATCTCTTGCTGCAGCAGGGATGCAACATACTCCCCATAAACGCGGCGCGGGAGATAATCGTCGGGAGTCACGCCGGGGTCGTGGTTTAGCCGTGCCCAGCGCAGAAAGTGCTCGGGATCGTCCGGATGGGCGCTCATGTTCCTCGCCCGGACGTTGAGCAGGTGTTCCATGCACCGGGTGCCGTAGGCCACACCGCGGCCTAAGCGAGCATTTCTCTCAATGAGAATTACGGAGAGGGAGCCGCCGGACTTGCTCAACAACTGGGCCGCGAGCGTCGCTCCCGTGAATCCCCCTCCGATGATTGCGACCGTGAACTGGAAGCCCACCAGGCTTGCACTTCGATTCGTGTCCATCCTGACTCCAGGTGTTAAATCTATGTCGATCAACCTACTAGACATGCAATTCAGGGACCACTGGTATGGCTTTTCCGAGCCTTTAACTGCTTTGTCGAACAGCTAGGCTCTCCGGGAAGACAATCCGTTTCATCCTGAGGGAAATATTTTGCCGTGTTCACCACTCCTCTGGAAATGCATGGGAATTCCATCGGCTAATGTCTAGTATATCCATCGACTATATGGTATAGTCTCCGGAAACTGGTCGCCATGCCACTTTAGTGGTGGTGATCAGACGGACGCTAGGGATGCGCTGCTTGTGGGCGTTCGCGGAGGAATTCGTGATTCCTTTCATTGAGAAGACTTGGTTCTTGTGGTGGATCTTGGCGACCTTGGTGATTCTGCGCTGGTTCCATCTTTTCTCGTCTCACACAGACGACAGCGCAGTTCGAAGTACCCGCGTCGAGCGGCAAGCGTGTACGGCTTCAGACGAAATTCCGTCGGGCACCGCTAGCCGCCTATCTACCTAAGACTGAAAGTCTGAGTTCAAGAGAGTCGCGGCTCTGTGGGCCGTAAGACAAATTGATCAACTGGGGAGATTCCAATGAGTCAGGTTCGTTCGGAAGTGCTTGCGTCCAACCGCGCCTACGCCACTAATTTTGGTGACAAGGGCAAACTGACCTTGCCGCCAGCCCGCCGCTTTGCAATTCTCACCTGCATGGATGCCCGGCTGGATCCGGCCAAATACGCCGGCCTGGCCGAAGGAGACGCGCACGTGATCCGCAACGCTGGTGGACGGGCCAGCGACGACGCCATCCGATCTCTTGTGATCAGCTACAAACTGCTGGGCACCCGGGAATTCTTTGTCATCCACCACACCGACTGCGGGATGGAGTTTTTCACGAATGAGGTCATGCGCGGGCTGCTAGCTTCGAGCCTGGAAACCGCGGAATTGACGCCGAGCGGTTTCCGCGACGTGGGCCACGGTCCCGGTTCCACTGCCGGTGAGTACATCGAATGGCTTACGATCCGCGATCAGGCCCAGGCTGTCATCGACGACGTCGAGCGTATTCGCACTCACCCCCTCGTGCCAAAGTCCATCCCTGTATTCGGGTTCATCTACGACGTGCGTTCCGGAAAGTTGATTGAAGTGGAAGGCGCCAGCGAAATTGGGAAGGCTGCCTGATGTCTCGGAAGGCGAACTAGGCGATCTGCCCCGTCGCATCGCGGAACCATTCACTCATGCGAACCCTCTGGCTCAATGCATTTGCCGTCACGGCTGTGGTAATTGCCGTCACGCTGGTCGTGGTTAAGAACATTCAAGGCGATACCTCGAACGAACTGCTGAACGTCTCCTATGATCCGACCCGTGAACTGTTCCAGGATCTAAATCGCCAGTTCGTCGCGCAATATGCAAAGCAGACCGGCAAGAAACTAAAGATCCAGCAGTCCCACGGCGGCTCATCGCGCCAGGCGCAGGCGGTCATCGATGGCATGCCCGCCGATGTCGTCACCCTGGCGCTGCGCTCCGATGTCGAGGCGCTTCATAAGCGGGGGTTGATCGCCGACGGCTGGACCCAGCGCTTGCCAGATAATTCCGAGCCGTACACTTCGACGATTGTCTTCGTCGTCCGCAAAGGAAATCCCAGGAACATCAAAGACTGGCCTGACCTGGTTCGCCCCGGCGTTTCCGTCATAACGCCGAATCCGAAGACATCGGGAAACGGAAAACTCAGCGTTCTGGCCGCCTGGGGATCGGTAATCTACCGCGGGGGGACGGAAACGCAGGCTCTGCAATACCTCAAAGAGCTCTATGAGCACGTACCCGTTCTCGACACCGGCGCTCGCGACGCGACCAATACCTTCACTCAAGAAAAGCTCGGGGATGTCCATCTAACGTGGGAAAACGAGGCTCTTCTCGAAGTGGAGGAATACCGGGGCGATCTGGAGGTTGTGTATCCTCCGATGAGCATTCGCGCCGAACCAAGCGTTGCCTGGGTGGATGCGAATGTCGCGCGCCGAAAGACCGAAGCCTATGCCAAGGCATACCTCGAATTCCTCTACACTGACCAGGCACAGGAAGCCATCGCCCAGCACGGCTATCGCCCCATCAAGCCCGAAGTACTGAAGAAACACGCGAATCGGTTTCCGCAGATTGATCTCTTCCCTGTCACCATACTTGCCAAAGATTGGGACGATGCTCAGCAGAAGTTCTTTGCTGAGGCCGGCATTTTTGACGCAATTCATCCAGTGCAGGCAAAACTGGGGCAGGCAAAACAATGAAGCTCGACTACTCTTGGGGAAATACACGCCATGATTTGCTCGCGGGCGTGACCGTTGCCGCCATCTCCTTGCCCCAGGCGATGGCTTATGCTCTCATCGCCGGCGTCGACCCGCGCTTTGGTCTGTACTCCGCCATCGTGGTTACGTTGGTGGCCTCGATCTTTGGTTCATCGTCCCATTTGATCAACGGCCCAACCAACGCAATCTCACTCGTCGTTTTCAGCGCGCTCGCTTTCTTTGATCCCGATGCCCGCTTCGATGCCTACCAGGCCATGTTCCTGTTGGGAATCATGATTGGAAGCATCCAGATTCTGATCGCCGTTTTCAAACTCGGCGATTTGACCCGTTATATCTCTGAATCAATCGTCATTGGTTTCATGGCCGGAGCGGGCACTCTGGTGGGCCTAACGCAACTCGGAAATCTGACCGGCATTCGCGACCGAGGTACTGGACAGCAGCATGTGCTTTACCGGCTGTGGCTCACACTTAGCGGGGGCCACGTGAATCCCCGCGCCCTCGGCATCGGATTGGGAACGATTGTCCTGGTTGTCCTGCTCAGAAAGTTGGCGCGCAAATATCGTCTGCCGCAGCTCGACATGCTCCTGGCCCTGATCGTTGCAGCCGTAGTAGCTGCCGCCTTCGGTTGGTCGAAGCCTGCACTCGACGGCAAGACGATCATATCGGTGGTCGGCAGCGTTCCCCGCAGTCTGCCGTTACCTCATATTCCTGAAATCAAGTTCTGGTGGGTGAAGGAATTGTCGGGAAGCGCGCTGGCTATCGCTTTCCTCGGACTTCTGGAAGCATTGGCGATTGCCAAGTCGATTGCCAACACTACACGTCAATCGCTCGATTACAACCGGCAGTGCCTTGCTGAGGGTCTGGCCAATCTTACCGGTGGATTCTTTCAGTGCTTGCCGGGCTCCGGCTCCCTGACCCGCTCGGCAATCAACTTTCAGGCGGGGGCAGTGAGCCGCGTTTCCGGTATCTTCGCAGCGGGAACGGTCGCCTTGGTAGTGGTCGCGCTCGCGCCCTTCGCCCGTTACATTCCCAAAGCCGCTCTGGCCGCGCTCCTGCTGGTCACGGCTGCAAGACTAGTCGATTGGAAGAGGCTCAGCTATGCCATGCGGGCCTCCCGCTACGACGC
>Ga0182024_10007068_pt1 | contig 24354 bp, 19 predicted proteins | sample P32metaG_FD_120480 | JGI IMG/M metagenome (GOLD analysis project Ga0182024, IMG submission 120480) | Permafrost microbial communities from Stordalen Mire, Sweden - P3-2 metaG (Illumina Assembly) | ecosystem: Environmental > Terrestrial > Soil > Wetlands > Permafrost | place: Sweden: Stordalen...
CTTGCAGACGGTATAGCAGATGTCGCGAGTCTTGGTTTCGTAGACCGGCTTGCAGACCGTATAGGAGCAAGTCTTGGTTTCATAGACCGGCTTGCAGACGGTGTAGCAGATGTCGCGAGTCTTAGTCTCGTAAACCGGCTTGCAGACCGTGTAGTTGCAGGTCTTGGTTTCGTAGATTGGCTTGCAGACGGTGTAGCAGATGTCGCGAGTCTTGGTCTCGTAGACTGGCTTACAGCACGTGTAATGGATCTCGCGGGTCTTGGTTTCATAGACCGGCTTGCAACACGTGTAGCAAATTTCCTTTGTCTTGGTTTCCCAGACCGGCTTGCAGCAGGTGTAACAAATATTTTTAGTGCAGGTTTCCCAAACTGGTTTGCAGACGGTGTAGCAAATTTCGCGAGTCTTAGTTTCGTAGACCGGTTTGCAGACCGTGTACTCGCACTCACGGCAAGCGGTCTCGGCGACGTACTTCACGCAGTCGATCGTTTTGTTTTCGACGACTGGGCAGCAGACCGTCTTGTAGCAGGTGTAGTTCTGCTGTTCGTAGACGACCTCCTTGCAGGTCTTCATGGCCGTGTAGCAGTTTTGTCGCGCGCCGGCATAGCTGACGCTTTCACAATTGCACGAGCAGAGTTTGAAACTGGCTGCTCCGCAATAGCCGGCTTGGGCGGATTGAGCTGCGGCAATGGTGAGCACCACCGCGGTCAGCGTAACACCCAAAAACCTGTTCATCGCTTTTACTCCCTAAATTGCGGCCCTGAGCGGGTCTACGGTGTATATGGTCTGGTCGAGACGGAGAGCGACCGTCTACGGTCTCATCGGCCGTCATACTTACCCGACATTAGCCATCCGACCTATTTTTCGTAGACGACGAAAAACGGAACGCGGACGCATATGCCGCAAGATGAAGTACAACGGGCTCTTAGTCTCGAAATATCGTCAAACTACGTAGAAGGCGATGAGGCCAGCGACTAAAAGCTTTGACCGATTTAAGAAAATCGGTAGGGTTATTGGCGACTCGAAGGATAGTGCTAGCAAAGTGCAGCCGCGCCACCTTAAACGGGCATTCCAATGGTGCCGATTATCCGCTGGCTTGTGGACGTTTGAATCCAGATTTCAAGCTGAAAGCTGGGTTTTGTGTGCGCCGGATAGCGTTGATTTGAGCGAGTAAATACGGCCCAGGCCCGCGCCGCTTGTTGTCGGTTGGGGCTTAATCTACAGTAATCCCGCGAATTGACAGCAATTTCTATCCGCAAGTCGAACTCCACCGCATGAGTCAGCCCAAGAGTAAACCGCCGCTGGAACCGGAGGGCGCCGTCCCTAAAGCGGTTGTTAACCGGCTGAGTCTGTACCTGCGCGAACTGCTGCGATTGGTCCGCGACGGCCATCAAACGACCAGTTCTAGCCACCTGGGCAATCTGCTGGGCTTTACCGATGCGCAAGTCCGCAAAGACTTGGCCTATTTTGGTCATTTCGGTTACCCTGGCATCGGATACCGCTGTCAGGAATTGATCGATGCCATAAGGCGTATTTTAGGGACCGATCGATTTTGGCCGGTGGCCATGGTTGGAGTGGGAAACCTTGGTCGGGCTCTCTTAGGATACAAAGGATTTGGTCAACAGAACTTTCGCATTGTGGCGGCCTTTGACGTGGCGGCCGACAAAATTGGCGAATCGATCGACGGCGTTCCGGTTCACCCTCTTGATAAGCTCACGGAGGTTGTCCGGCAGCAACGGATCAAATTGGGCATGGTTGTCGTTCCAGCCTCTTCGGCCCAAACCGTGGCCGACAAACTGGTGGCGGCCGGAGTGGAGGGGATTGTGAACTTCGCTCCGGTAACCATTGTGCTACCGCCGACGGTCAACTTGGTAGGCGTCGATCTAGCGATGGAACTGGAGCAGCTGTCGTTTGCCGTGGTCAACCGCGGCAACGTTGTTCCCGCCAACGACGATTAACGTCCCAGCGGTTTCGCTTTATCTTAAGTCGAAGGCGCGGGTTGCGTCGGCGGACTGTGCCGCGTGAAAGGCGTCCGCGAACCTTGCCCGGGGTACGTCCGCCTTGTCGTTTGTGCGGCGAACCGGTTAAACTTGCCGGCGAGCGGTCGGCGCCCCTCACCAGCCCTTCGGTAAACTTAGGGCGAGGGAGCGGTCGCGGATTGCGAGACTACCGGGTGGTGTAACGGTAACACTAGGGATTTTGGTTCCCTCATTCAAGGTTCGAATCCTTGCCCGGTAGCTGATTGCAGTGGTCAGTGGTCGGCAGCGCCCGCTGAGGTGGGCGGCTAAACCGCAAGCGGACTTTCTGTTTTTTGGTTGTGACAAACGATGGCGGCGTATTCGGCGATTTCGTCGAGCCACGGTTGATTGACCGTATCTTTGTAGTGCTTCGGCAATGCCACGATTAGGCGTTTGGCGCCTTTCATGCTGCCGGGCTGCACGCTATAGAAGCGATCTAGATAGGTGGGGTGACGCATGGCGGCGCGGAGGATGGCGTCGCAGGCAGCGGGGGTGAGTGAAGCACCTAGATTATTTAATCCTGCACCCTCACCCTGCCCTCTCCCAAAGAGAGAGGGTTCTGCAACTGGTTCCAGCACGATTTGCAATGTGGTGAAGGGGTTGTCGGACAAGAGTTGCTCGACAAGCTGGGCCGCGCGATGTCGAGAATTGTGAAAATCGCTTGATCGGAGCCAGAGGGTGAAGGCCTCGGTGCGGAGGTGAGGAGGGCCGCTACCGCCCTGCGCTCGGTCGCCAGTCAAGGCGACCGTGCTCGGTTGCTGGTGAGGAAGGGAGGAATCGTCGAGATTGATGGAACAAGACGCAGTGAGGGAAGATTGCAATTCGCCGGCGATGTCATCGCCGGCTTTATGTAGTACGGGCTCGGGAAGCGGATCGAACTCGGTTTCAAACACTTCCTCGGCCTCGGCCATCAGGTCGTACATCTGCTGGGTCGAAAGCGTCGGAGTTTGCAGCACGTAGTAGGGGGGGCGGTCTTGATAGATCAGGTTCAATTGTTCCGCTTCTTGACGGAATGATGTGCCGGGCAGAATGGCCAGATTGAATACCTGCACCTGGCTGTATAGTTTGCTGCGGTGAATGTACTGGATGCCGCGGCGAACTGAATCGACTGTGTCACCCGGCAGGCCGATAATTAAGTCGACTTTCACTTTGATACCCAAATCGAGCATCGCCCGGGCGCCGCGCTCAAACGATCGCAAATTGTTGTGGCGGTCCATCAGTTCCATGGCCAGCGGATCGATCGATTGCAGGCCGATTTCGACTTCGGTGAAGCCGGCCTCGTGCAATAGCTGCGCCACCTGCGGCGTAATGCCTTCGGCGCGTAACTCGCCGAAGTAGGTGAATTGACGGCCCGGATTGCAGCGGGCCAGCAGGCGCAAAAAGTCAGGAAAGTTTCGCCGCTGATTTAACGTGGGATCAAGCAGCACCACTTCTTTTGCGCCGCGCCGCTGGGCGTGCTCTAGATTGGCGACAATTTTCTCTTCCGAAACAAAATACAAATCGTCGTAGCTTTTCGGGTAATAGCAGAATTTGCATTTAAAAATGCAGCCGCGGATGGTTTCCAAGAGAAGCATTTGCTCGTCGGCAGCATCGAGAATCCCGGCGAGGTATGGCGAGGAGATATCGTTAAGGTGCGAGAGGGGCTGGCGGGGAATGAAAGGAAATGGGGAATGCGGAGTGTGGAGCGCGGAATTGACAGGAGCGATCAATCCGGGAATCGCCTGGGAAAGTTCTTCGGAGTCGGCGAGTGCGGTGAGCAACTCCGAGAAAGTTTGTTCCCCTTCGCCAATGGCGGCGTAATCGACGGCGGGGTGCGCGAGCACCCATTGGTTGTCGAGAGTGACTTCCGGGCCGCCGATGAGAATTTTGACTTCTGGTCGGCGCTGCTTGATACGATTTGCGATCCATAAGGTCCGTTCAATGTTCCACAAATAGCAAGTGAAGCCGACCATCCAGGGCTGCCGCGCCAGAATAGCCTCGACCAATCCCTGGTCGGAAAGAGTATTTGCTTCCACGGTGGGCAGCAAATCTATATCGTAGTGCGACTGGAGTCCCTGAAGTCGGGCGTGCATCTTCAGATATCCGGCGGCCAGCGGCACGTTGCCACGGATCGGTTCTACTCCCACCGGTGGAATCGGAAGCTGAACGAGAATGATGCGGGACATGAAGGAGTCAGGGGTCAGAAGTCAGGAGTCAGATTTTTTTAGGCGGCGCCAGAAGTCGGCCAGGTCGGGAGGTAGCGGCGCCTGAAATCGCAACGTCTTTCCACTAACGGGATGCACAAAACCAAGTTCCGCAGCGTGAAGGGCCAAGCGTGGAGCTCCGCTGGCGTCGATTGCCGCTTTGCCAAAACGAGGCTCGCCACGGTTAGTCTTCGACGGGCGATACACTTTCTCGCCACAGACCGGGTGGCCGAGTTCTGAGAGATGGATCCGAATTTGATGCGTGCGACCCGTTTCGAGACGGCATTGGATGAGAGTGTAACCGGCACCCTCACCCCGGCCCTCTCCCTGAGGGAGAGGGAGAAATTCCAAAGGCTGGACATGCGTGATTGCCTCTTTTCCCACATCCGGTTGATCGGTGTTGCCGCGGCGGCCGTCGCCACGATCTCGCAACAGCATTGTTTTAATGGTTTGGGCCTTGACCGTTCCCTCGACAATCGCCAAGTAGCGCCGGTGCGTTGTGTGCTCGCGGAATTGCTGGGCGAGAATCCGCTCGGCTGCGTGCGTGCGCGCAAACACGATTAACCCGCTGGTGTCGCGATCGATGCGATGGACCGCCCGCACCGGCGGCGGAACGCCGCGTCGCCCTCTTCGGCCTTCGATATCGCTAATAATGTGCGGCAACAATTCGTCGAGCGTGGGCTGAATTTGTTTTCGCCGCTTGGACCAGGTTTGCTCTTCGCGATGGCGGTTTGTCGTTACGCCGGAAGGCTTTTCTACGACAACGAGGTGCGCATCGAGGTACTGCACTTTCACATCATGCGGGTTGGGGGGCGCGGCAGTCGGATGCGAAAGCAACTTGACGACATCGTCGGCTTTCAATCGGCGGCCGACGTCGACGCATAAATTACCGCTGACCAGGGTCCGCCGCGACTGGACCAGTTTTCGAACCTGAGACCAGGACTGCTCGGGCAACCAGCGGCGAAGCGCGGCGCCCAGAGTTTGGCCAGCCAACTCCGAGGTGGTATGAAACACTTGCTCGGCGGCTTTTGGCTTGGTAAGTCCCACTTTGCGGCAGCCTGATTGAACGGAAAAGGGTTTTCGATTTGAAGAGAAACACCATTCTAACAATTTGTAGGCGAAGCGTGAGCAGTTAGGGACGAACCGGCAATGCAAATCGCTTATTCTAACTGCCGCCGTATAAAGAGGTTTCGTTATCTGCCCCGGTTGACGCTTATCGGTATAATTGATAGCATGAGGGACTTGCCTTGTGGAACGTTTCCGCCCAGGCACCGTCGTCGTTTTAACCGCCCGATTAGCCCAACGCCGGACACGGGAAATTTCCCAACTGCGTTTTCGCTGGCAGCGTTTTTCGGAGCCAGTGTTTTTCGCGGACAGAGATTTTCGCAGATAGAGCCGGTGTGCCACGTACAGGAGTATTGTTTGTCTACGGTCACTGCTAAACCCACTGTCTCAGCCAAGGAGTTGATTGAAGCCGGGGTTCATTTCGGCCATCGTGCAAGTCGCTGGAACCCCAAAATGCGGCCCTACATTTACGGCCGTCGTAATTTGATACATATCATCGACGTGAAGGAATCCATCCGCGGCTTACTTCGCGCCAAAAAATATCTCAAACAAGTATCGGCCGGCGGCAGCTTGATATTGTTCGTCGGCACCAAGCGCCAGGCCTCTGAGCCGGTGGAGCGCGAAGCCACACGGTGCGGCATGCCCCGCGTTAGCGATCGTTGGCTCGGCGGCACATTGACGAACTTCCGCACCATTCGCAACCGGCTAAGCCGCTTGGAACAGTTGGAAGGCCTGATTAATTCAGACCAATTCGGCACGTACTCGAAAAAAATGCAGTCGGCGCTGAAGCGCGAGTACCGCAAAATGTTCCGCAATCTGAACGGCATGCGGACGATGAACCGGCTGCCGGAATGCATGGTGATTATCGATCCGAAGAAGGAACACAATGCGGTGCGCGAAGCGAATAAGCTCGGCATTGCCACCGTGGCTTTGATCGATACCGATTGCGATCCGGACAAAATCGACTTGCCCATTCCGGGCAACGACGACAGTATCCGTTCGATTGAAATCATGCTTCAGCAACTTGCCGATGCCGTGTTGGACGGAAAGACAAACGCCGCCGCGCTGAAGCAAGAAAAGCAAGAGGGAATGATGGCCGCTGCCAGCGTCGGCGGTGAAGAATCGGAATAAGCTCGTAGCGATATTGTCGGTGAGATTGTAGATTTGGAAAATTCATATCGCTGAAGCTAATCCGCAAGGCTTAGCGGTATTATCTGGCGACCGTTGCCGTACGCCATTGGAACCATGGAGTTGAAGATGCCCGAAGTTTCCGCTGCCGCCGTGAAGGCGCTTCGCGACAAAACCGACTTGCCGATGATGGATTGCAAGGAAGCGTTGAAAGCCTGTAACGGCGATGAAAACGCGGCCGTTGATTGGCTTCGCACCCACGGCAAGAAAATTATGGGCGGCCGTGAGAGTCGTGAAACCACGTCGGGCCGCGTTGCAATATATTTGGATGCAGCGAAAAAAGTTGGCGCCATGATCGAATTGCGTTGCGAAAGCGCGCCGGTGGCCAACAACGAAGAATTTATGGCGCTGGCGAGCGGCTTGGCGCAGCAGTTAGCGTTGGGACCGGGAGCGAAAACGCCGGAGGAACTTTGGAAGCAGTCCTCGCCCAACAAGCCGGGAAAAACGCTGGCCGATCAAAAAGACGAACTATCGAATAAAATCCGGGAGGTGTTTAACTTGGCCCGCATTGTCCGTTTCGACGGCACCAGCGGGGGTTATGTGCATCACAACGGCGCTACCGGCGTACTGATCGAATTCGAGGGGGGCACGCCTGATGTCGTAAAAGATATTGCCATGCACACGGCCGCCATGCGTCCGCAGGCTGTGACCAAGGAAGAACTCGACCCGGCCGTAGTCGCCAAAGAACGCGAAATCCTGGCGGGAGCTGCCCGGCAGGAGGGTAAGCCGGAAAACATCATTGCCAAAATGGTCGAAGGCCGGATGAGAAACTTTTACAGCGAGCGGGTGCTTTTGGAGCAGCCCTTTGTGAAAGATGACAAGAAAACGGTCGGTCAATTGGCCAAAGAGGCCAAGTTGACCATCAAACGCCTTGTTCATTGGGAACTGGGTAAATAAATGTCTTCTGATTCCGCTACCGGTGCAACGGGCGCGTATCGGCGCGTGGTGCTGAAACTTTCGGGCGAAACGTTTTGCCACGCCCGAGAGCGCGGCATCAGCATGGATGAAGTTGTCCACACGGCGCGGCAAACGTATCAGGCGGCGCAGCGCGGGGTGGAAATCGCTATTGTTATCGGCGGCGGAAACATTTTGCGTGGAGCACAATTTACCGCGGCGGCCGGCGAAAGCATTCAGGAAGCCACGGCGCACTACATGGGCATGCTGGCCACCGTGATTAACGGCTTGGCATTGCAAGACGCGCTGGAATCGCTGGGCGCGGAAACGCGGCTGCTTTCGGCCGTACGGATGGACGGAGTGGCAGAACCGTACATTCGCCGCCGTGCTCGTCGTCACTTGGAAAAGGGGCGCATCGTTATTTTGGCCGCGGGGACCGGCAGTCCGTTCGTGACGACCGATACCGCCGCTGCGCAGCGGGCTTTGGAAATGGAAGCCGACGTATTGCTCAAAGCCACCCGCGTCGACGGCGTGTATAGCGACGATCCGGAAAAGAATCCGCACGCGCTGTTATACCGCGAACTGAGCTACAACCAGGTGCGGGAGCAGAATCTGCGGGTGATGGATCCCACGGCGATTGCCCAGTGCATGGAGCACAACATGCCCATCGTCGTGTTTAACTTCAAAAAAGACGGCAACATTGAACGAGCCGTCCGCGGCGAACGAGTCGGGACTATTATTTCCAGCAAGCAGGGCATTTCCAGCCAACCGGGCGAACACGTAGGGAAATGAGCCGGCATGTCTTCGGAAGAAATCATCTTCGACGTCGAAGAGCGGATGGAAAAGGCCGTCGACGTGTTCAAACACGCTCTGACAGGCATTCGCACCGGTCGTGCTAATCCTGGGCTGGTCGATTCGCTCCGCGTGGAAGTGTATGGTGCGCCGGTGATACTCAAATCGGTCGCGCAAGTTGGCGCCCCGGAGCCGACGCAAATTGTCGTTCGACCGTTTGATCCGGGAACGATTAAGGATATTGAAAAAGCTATTCGTGCCAGCGACTTGGGTTTTAACCCTTCGAACGATGGCCGAGTGATTCGGATTGCCGTTCCCCCGCTATCGACCGACATGCGCCGCAAACTGGTGTCGCGCATCAAAGAAATGGGGGAAGACGCCCGAGTTTCAGTGCGCAATGTGCGGCGGGACGGCAACAAAGCTGCTGACGACGGCGAAAAAGGCAAAACCTTGACGGAAGACGACTGCAAGCAGACGAAAGACCAAATTCAGGAATTGACCAAGCAGTTTGAAAACAAAATCAACGACTTGGCCAAGGCGAAAGAAACGGAAGTGATGGAGCAGTAGTATCCGCGGCCCTAGAGAGCAGCCTCCCGTATATTAGAATGAAGCGAACGGTCGGCTTTCCCTACGGCGTTGCTATCAGCTTTTACACCGTTGCCCAAGTTATCTTGACCGCCCGGCCGTATTGGGCCTATAGTTCCCGCCTCATTGTAGGCGTTGGCGGCAAAAACTGCTGAAGTCTGCATGCCAATCTAAATCCTCTAACGGTTTATGGAGAAACCGTCATGACTAGCATGGATGCATCCCCAGAGCCGCTCGGCTGGGGAAAATGGAAGCGTCGTTTGATGATGGCCGCCAGTGCGCTGACGGTGGTTGCAATTTGCGTGGCCATCCGCGCAATCGGCGGCCGCGAAAAAGCGACTGCGGAGACGCCTGCCGTTCCGGGATCTGTACGATTTGCCGATAGCGGTTCGGATACCGCATCGAACAGCAACAGCTCGGGGCCCCGAAGCAAAACGCCGCAGCCGAGCGCCAACCCTGCGCCGGCGCAAAACAGCAATGCCACCTCATCGCAGCAGCAAACTGTGGCGGTCGTTAACGGCGAAGAAATTCACCGCCAGGAATTGGCCCAGGAGTGCCTGTCGCAATACGGCAAAGAAGTTTTAGAAGCGGTGATGAACAAATATTTGATAATCACCTATTGCGATCGGCAGGGAATCAAAATCAGCAAGCAAGACGTGGACGAGGAAATTGGCCGCATGGCCAAACAGTTTTCGATCCCCGTCGATCAATGGCTGCAAATGCTCAAACAGGAGCGTGGCATCAAGCCGGAGCAGTACACTGAAGACATCATCATGCCCACGTTGGCGCTGCGCAGATTGGCGGCGGAACGAATTCAGCCGACACCCCAGGAACTGGACGATGCCTACGAATCCGAGTTTGGCGCTGCGGTAAAAGCGCGATTAATTGTGTTGGACAAACCCGATAAAGCGCGCGAGGTATTGGCCAAAGCCAGGGCCAATCCGGGCGACTTTGAAGCGCTGGCGCGTAAGTACAGCATCGACGGCAACAGCGCCAGTTTAGGTGGACTGATTCAGCCGATCCGCCGCTATATTGGCGACCCCAATGTGGAGCAGGTTGCCTTTTCGATGAAAGACGGGGAAATATCTCCGGTCATCGAAGTTCACAAGCAATTCGTGATCCTTAAGTGTGAAGGCCGCACCCAGCCGGCAGGCTTGAAAAAGGAAGAAGTGCGCGGCCGTTTGGAAGAATTTGTCCGCGATCGAAAGTTGCGGACTGTTGCCGCCGACGTGTTCAAGAAATTGCAGGACGATTCGCAAGTCGTGAACGTGTACAACGATCCCAAAAAACGGGCGGAAATGCCCGGGGTCGCCGCCACGATTAATGGAAAGACAATCTCCATTCGCGATTTAGCCGAGGCCTGCATCGACCGTCATGGCGAACAAGTTCTAGACGTAATGATTCACCGCAAGTTGCTGGGACAGGAACTGAAGCGCCGGCACCTGACGGTCACGCAGCAGGAATTAGACAGTGAAATTGCTCGGGCCGCATTTACCGCCGGAAAGTTGAAGTCGAACGGCAAACCCGATGTGGATGCCTGGTTGAAAACGATTACCGCGCAGGGCATGACGATGGATAAGTACATGCACGATGCGGTTTGGCCCAGCACGGCCTTAAAGTTGGTCGCCGGTGATGTTCAGGTAACAGACGAAGACATCGACCGCGGTTACAAATCCAATTATGGATCGAAGGCCGAAGTCCGCGCCATCGTGCTGGACAGCCAGCGGCGCGCTCAGGAAGTTTGGCAAAAGGCGCGCGACAACCCCTCGATCGATTTCTTCGGCAAACTGGCCGAACAATACTCGATTGAGCCGGCCAGCCGCGCCAACGAGGGACGCGTGCCGCCGCTGCGGCAATTTAGCGGCCAGCCAGAACTGGAAAAGGAAGCGTTCCGACTCAAGCCGGGTGAGATTTCCGGCATCGTGCAGATTTCCGACAAGTTTGTCATCTTGTACCTGGAAGGTTACACCAAGCCCGTCCAAGTCAGCCGCGACGAGGTGAAAAATCTTATTTATGAAGACGTGCACGAAAAGAAAATGCGGCTGAAAATGACCAGCGAATTCGATCGGCTCAAAGACGAAGCCCGGATCGATAATTACTTGGCCGGGACTTCGCAATCGCCGCAGCGAAATACTGCCAAGGCCGGCGCCCGGCCGAACGGTCTTTCGGAAAACGGCCCGACACCGGCCGGCCGAACGACCAGTGACGACGCCACGGTTCCGGCCGCGTATGAAACGACGGGACTGTTGCCGCGCAACGCACCTGCCAATTCTTCCTCGTCGTCTTCGGTACGATCGGTTTACGGTTCGAAATCGGACGCCGATCGGCAGGATTCCGGTTCGGCAATGCAGCGGTAGGACGGGATTTTCGATTACGCCCAGAACCTCCGCGCTCTATCCGCACTCTTATTGCGCGGCTATTCTTGAGATATGTATCGCGGACGGTGCGGTACGAATCCAGCAGCTGGAACTTCACTCGGCTTTTCACCCCCGGGCAGCGGCCGGGGCTAAGGCGATGTCTACTAACGAAGAAAAACCAGAACCGGTTGACGACCTGCGTCCGTTCCAAATTCAATTGGCTGAACGGATGAAGCGGCTGCCCGCTTATCTGTTCGCTCGGTTGAATCAGATGATGTATCAAAAGCGGCGCGCGGGCGTTGATGTGATCGACATGGGAATGGGTAACCCTACCGATCCGCCGGCCGATTTAATTGTCGACAAGCTGGCCGAAGCCGCCCACGATCCGAAAAACCACGGCTACAGCCCCGCCTTAGGCATCGCAAATCTGCGGCGCGAAGTTGCCAGCCGCTACTTAAAAAAATGGGGCGTGCGGCTCGACCCGGAAAGCGAAGTTATTGCCACGCTGGGCTCGAAGGAAGGATTCAGCCATTTGTGCCTGGCACTGATTGGCCCCGGCGATACCGCCATTGTGCCGGCGCCGACTTATCCGGCCCATATGTACGCCGTTTCATTGGCGTCGGGTAATGCCATTACGCTGGAGGTGGCCGACAGCGATAAGTTTCTTTCGAACGTGGCTTACATTTGCCAGCACATTGAGCCGCGGCCGAAAATGGTGATTTTGAATTATCCGCACAATCCATCGACGGTGACCGTCGAGCCGCCATTTTATGTCGAAGCGGTAAAGCTCGCCCGCAAATACGGCTTTATTTTGATCAGCGATTTGGCTTATGCGGACGTTTGTTTCGACGGCTATCAGGCTCCGAGTCTGTTGGCGGTGCCCGGCGCGAAAAACGTGGCCGTGGAATTCACCACCATGAGCAAGGGCTTCAGCATGGCGGGGTGGCGAATTGGCTTTTGCGCCGGCAATCCGGAAATCGTCCGGGCCTTGGGCACGATCAAAGCGTATTACGATTACGGCATGTTTCGGCCGATCCAAATTGCCGCCATCATGGCTTTGCGGCACTGCGAAGGGGCCGTGGAAGCACAAGCCAAGGAATACCAGCACCGCCGCGACGTGCTATGCGACGGATTGAAGCGCATCGGCTGGGATGTTACGCCGCCCCGCGCCAGTATGTTTGTCTGGGCAAAAATTCCTGAACCTTGGGCGAAAATGGGATCGTTGGATTTCGCCATGAAGCTGCTGGAAGACGCCGGCGTTGTCGTCAGCCCGGGCGCGGGTTTCGGACCGGCCGGCGAAGGGTACGTGCGGATCGCGCTAATTGAAAATGAAAACCGCATCCGGCAGGCGGTTCGCAATATTGGCCGCGCATTGGGTAGCGAAGCGAAAACAAGCGATGCTTTAGCACCCAGTTTTACAGGGGGGCTTCGCCATTCGGCAATCTCGAGCAGCACTTCACCCCCCGGCAAAGCCGGAGGCTAAGCGGTGTTCTGGCACAAGTGTGAGGTACACTTGTGTATGCAATCGGAACAGTTTCAGCTGCACGCGCAGATCGAAGATCGCCACTGGTGGTTCGTCGCCCGGCGGCGGATTATGCGCCAGCTGGTTCATAAAGTTGCCCCGCCGTCTGCCATCGCGATGCACGAATACCGAAAGCGCTTGCTGGTCGTTGATATCGGCTGCGGCACCGGGGCGAATCTGGCGGCACTGGCTGACGAATATCGCTGCGTTGGCGTAGATACTTCCGCGGAAGCTATTGATTTAGCTCACCGGCGATTTCCAGGCATAACGTGCATTTGCGGATCCGCTCCCCACGATATTGCGCAATGGTTGCGCCAAGCGGCCGTGGTGCTGATGACCGACGTTCTGGAACATGTGGCCGACGATCGTGGGCTGTTGGCCAGCATTGTTGAAGCCTGCTCGCCGGGAACTCAAATTCTGCTAACGGTGCCAGCCGACATGCGGCTCTGGAGCCCGCACGACGAAGCTTTCGGCCATTATCGCCGTTACGATGTTGAAAAACTGTCCGCAGTGTGGGCTGGCCTGCCGGTGAAGGCGCGATTGATATCGCACTTCAACACTCGATTGTATCCATTGGTTCGAGCGGTGCGATCAGTCAGCCGGTGGCGCGGCCGAACCTCTGGCGCGGCGAACACCGATTTTAGCCTGCCAATGCGACCCATAAACTCTGTCTTGGAGGCGTGCTTCGCCGGCGAGGGGCGACGGTTGCTGCGCGCGGTGGATACGGGCAGCGGGCCCTATCGGCGCGGCGTCAGCTTGATTGCGATTTTGCAACGGGAAATGGAAACCAAGCCGAGCTTAAATCCACGGGTGGGAATTGTGACCCCTGGCGGAATCAGCGACGAGAATCAGGCTGATCTTGCGGCATCTGTAATTTCAACGCCCGCCGTCCTATAATGGCCGGAGTCGGTTGCCAGGCCTAAACCGTCTGTTGCCCACGGTTACTCGTTGGCGATGCAATCCCGGGCCGGCCCGGGACTAATTCGGCCCACGAACGGCGCATAAAAAGAGGGTTCTTGCTCGCCGGGACAAGAACCCTCCAAGTTGGCTGTCCGAACTTGATGTTATTCAAATTCGGAGACCCACAGCCGTAGAAGGCGTATCGGGCCGCTTCGCCGTTTGACTTTAGAGGGTCTTGCAGCCGCCGTCGCGCATCGTACAACCTGACCAACCGGGCGCAATGGTAATGACAACCATCGACACAAAATGACACAACTAACTCGACTGCAGAAATTCCGCGCGAATTTTTTGCGATCGAATTGTTTTCATACGATTTTGAGTTGAATCATGTCGCAAATTGCAAAATTAGCCCTGGAAGACGGCACAGTGTTTACAGGAACCTCGTTCGGCGCTGCCGCCGAAGTCGATGGAGAGGTTTGCTTTAATACTTCGATGACCGGATATCAGGAAATTTTGACCGATCCCAGTTATCGCGGCCAAATAGTGTGCATGACGTACCCCGAAATCGGCAACTATGGGGTCAATTTGGAGGACGTGGAAAGCCCCAAACCGCAATTGGCGGGATTTATCGTGCGCCAGTGGAGTCGGCGGGAAAGCAATTTCCGCTCGTCGGGCCGGCTCGACGAATATCTGGCGCAGCACGGCATTCCGGGGATTGCCGAAATCGATACTCGAGCATTGGTTCGGCGACTACGGTCGAGCGGCGCCATGAAGGGAGTTCTTTCCTGCACCGATTTGGACGACGTCCGTCTGGTGGCCAAAGCGAAAGCCAGCCCCGGACTGGTCGGCCGCGACCTGGTGCGTGAAGTCATTCCCGAACAACCGCGCACTTGGAATGAAAAACTCCACGAGCTGACCCGATTGCATCTGGCCAAGAACGGATCCAATGGCAACGGCCACGCACCCGCGGATTCCCATGCAGGCGCGATCGCTGCCCTGCCAAGCGATCTGCATGTTGTTGCGCTCGATTACGGGATGAAGTGGAACATCCTTCGTCACCTGGCCGAAATGGGTTGCCGAGTTACAGTGCTTCCCGGCACCGTCACCGCGGAGGAGATTTTGGCCCATAAGCCGGCTGGCGTGTTTTTATCGAACGGGCCCGGCGACCCGGAGCCGCTGGAATTCGCCACGACCGCCATTCGCGGTGTGCTTGGGCGTGTGCCGGTATTCGGCATTTGTTTGGGACATCAATTGTTGTCATTGGCCTGCGGCGCGAAAACGTTCAAGCTCAAATTCGGGCACCGCGGCGCCAACCAACCCGTGCAAAACCTCGATACGGGCAAAGTAGAAATCACGTCGCAAAACCACGGCTTTGCCGTGGCCGAAGATACGCTGCCCGCAGATTTAGAAATTACGCACCGCAATCTGAACGACAATACGATCGAAGGATTGCGGCACCGCACGCTGCCGGCTTTTTGTGTGCAATATCATCCGGAAGCTTCGGCCGGTCCGCACGACAGTGCGTATCTGTTTCAGCATTTCAAAGACCTGATGCTCGCCTCCGCGCGCTGATTTTGCCGTACGGGGTGCCGGTTTTTGAACTTTCGCCACTGCCCCGTCTGCATGCTACATTTTGGCATGGAACCAGCTTGCAATATCGAACTGAAGGCCCGGCTGACCGATCTCGCCGCTGCCCGCAAAACTGCGCAGCGTTTGGCGACCGCTTATCTGGGAATCCAGCAGCAAACCGACACTTACTTTCATTGTCCGCAAGGCCGGCTAAAACTGCGCGAGATTGTCGATTTTGGCGCCCAGCAACAAGGCGCTCCTGAACTTGCAACTGGGCCCAAGCATGTCTCAGTACAACTCATCTCGTACGATCGTACCGATCAAGTTGATGCCAAAGAAAGCTATTATCAACTCGTCGAAATATCCGATCCGGAGCGCGTGCGAGAGTTAAAATCGCAAATGGGCATCCGCGCGGTCGTCGTCAAGCGGCGCGAAGTTTATTTGTATCACAACGTCCGCATTCACTTGGACGAAGTGTCCAAACTGGGTATGTTTTTAGAATTCGAAGCGGTTTTGGGCGGCGATGTTGACGAAGCCGCAGGCCGTGCGCAAGTGGCGCTATTGCAGGACAAATTCGGTCTTGCTTCGGCCGACCTTCTTGAAGGCTCGTATGTCGACCTGTTGCTGCAAAAGTACAACGGTCGATGCCAACTTGTGGCGGACAATTAAGCGAGCCACTGGTCAACCCTGTTCCGGCTGCTTTTGCACGATTGGAACCTAGCAAGAGCCGAACTTGTCCACCCGCTTCCTCCCGTACTAGCCCGCCGGTATGATAAATTAGGGTGGCACCCATTGAACGACCCTGCGGCGATTGAATCTCCTTCCTTCGTTCGTCTGTCGTGGGGATTTTTCGCCACTGCTAATGATTTCGGATTGCGTTCTGCTCTCAGCGACTCCGCGGTGAATTTTCATGTCTGAAAATGCCAGGCTGCTTTACAACAATCATCAACTCGACCTGCCGGTAATCACCGGCACGGAGCGAGAAATCGCCGTCGATATCTCCAAGCTGCGCGGAACCATGGGCCTGATCACCATGGACGACGGTTACATGAATACCGGCTCGGCCATCAGCAGCATTACGTTCCTGGATGGTGAAAACGGCGTACTGCGTTATCGTGGTTATCCGATTGAGCAGTTGGCGGAACGCAGCGATTTTGTCGAAACCAGTTATTTGCTGATCTATGGCGAACTGCCAACCAAAGAGCAATTACGATACTTTCGTGCCTCGCTCCAGCGGCACACCATGTTGCACGAGGAAATGAAATCGTTCTACGATGGTTTCCCTCGCGATGCGCATCCGATGGCGATCTTGTCGAGCGTGGTCGGCGCCCTTTCTACGTTCTACCAAGATTCGCTCGATCCGCGCGATCCGCGGCAGGTGGAAGTTTCTGTCCATCGCCTGATGGCGAAGCTGCCGACGATTGCTTCGTACAGCTATAAAAAATCAGCGGGGCAGCCGTTCATGTATCCGCGGAACGATTTGGATTACTGCTCCAACTTCCTGTATTTGATGTTCGGCGTGCCGTGCGAAACGTACGAAGTCGACCCTGATTTTGTCGAGGCGTTGAATCTGCTGCTGATCGTCCATGCCGATCACGAACAAAACTGCAGCACTAGCACGGTGCGGATGGTGGGATCCAGCGATGCCAATCTGTTCGCTTCGATTTCGGCCGGCATTTGTGCCTTGTGGGGGCCGCTGCACGGCGGAGCTAACCAGGCCTGCGTCGAAATGCTGGAGCAAATTCGCGCCGATGGCGGCAACGTGAAAAAGTATGTCGATTTGGCTAAGAAAAAAGATTCTGGCTTCCGCCTGATGGGATTCGGCCACCGGGTTTATAAAAACTTCGATCCACGGGCCACCATTATCAAGCGTACGTGTGACAAGCTGCTGGGGAAGTTGAAAATTCGCGATCCGATCTTCGACATTGCCCAGGAATTGGAAACCGCCGCCCTGAACGATGAATACTTCATCGAGCGCAAGCTGTATCCGAACGTCGATTTCTACAGCGGCGTTATTTATCGGGCGCTGGGCATTCCGGTGAATATGTTCACCGTGCTATTTGCCATAGGACGGCTGCCGGGCTGGATTGCCCATTGGATGGAAATGCACCAAAGCCCGACGAAAATCTGCCGTCCGCGGCAAGTTTATACCGGAGCGCTGAAGCGGGAATATGTTGGGTTGGATAAGCGGGGTTGAGAGGTTCCCCTTGAAGTTGCTTGGTGCGATGCCGTTAGCCTAAAATAGATTGTCACCAATAAAATCCGAATCGAGGGGAGCATGGACAAGCTGACGATCGATCCGTCCACTGGAATGAAGCTCACTGGATTGCAGCATAGTGTTGAACTATGCGATGCGTCTGGTCAGATTCTTGGCTGGTTCCAACCAGCGGTCACGCCTGAAAAGTATGAATGTCTTGAACCGCCATTCAGCGAAGAGGAATTGAGGAATGCAGATCAAGAACCTGGCGGTCGTTCGCTCAAGGAGATCCTTACTGATCTGGAGCGATCGAAATGAACTATACCGTCGTGTGGGTTGGCACGGCGGAGAGGGCACTTGGTAATATCTGGCTATTGGCGAGCGATCGAAGCACTGTTACAAAAGCGGCAGAAGCTGTCGACCGGGCCTTGGCAACTAACCCGGAAGCAATCGGCGAATCCCGCGATTTTAATCAAAGGATTATCTTTTCGCCGCCGCTCGCGTTGACCTATGCAATCCATGCGGATGATCGGTTAGTTCGGGTTTTGCGTGTCTGGAGGATTCGTCCGCGCAGTTAGTCATTCTTAAGGTAATGCGCAAAAAAAGCCCCCGGCGTGAGCCAGGGGCTAAAGAGGGAAGAAAATGGGCAAGGGCGACACATCTACGCCCGTGTCACTTGATTCTTATTACTTGATAAACAGCATTTCCTGGTAGGTCGGCAATGGCCATAGGTCATCCGCGACCCAGGTTTCTAATTCGTCGGCATACTTGCGGACCGTGGCCATGGCGGGAATCACTTCGTCGCAGAAGTGTTGCGCCTCGGCCAACAGATTTGCCGCACTGTGATCGTGCAGTGCTTTGTCCAACACCGTACAGCTATCTTGCAGGCATTTGACCAGTTCGGTCACTTTATCGAGTGTGTCGGTGTCGAATTCGTAGCCGACCAGCTTCAAATTGGCGCAGGTCGCCGCCAATTCGTTCTGGTAGCGAATGGCTGCTGGGAACAGCAACGTTTTCGCCATTTCATACGTCTGCAAAGCTTCCACGCGGACCGTTTTGCAGTATTGTTCCAAGTAAATGTCCAAACGGCTTTTCAATTCCCGCTCAGATAGGACGTTGTACTTGGCAAACAGTGCTTTCACTTCTGGCGCATCGAGCATCGGCAGCGAGTCGACCGCGGTTTTCATGTTCAGCAGACCGCGCTTGGCTGCCTCGGCATGCCAGGCGGCGGAGTAACCGTCGCCGTTGAACACGATCGATTCGCACTCGTTGATGATTTCCGTCAGCAAGCTTTGCACGGCGCCGTGCAAAGCATCGGGATTGCCCTTGGTGGCCGCTTCCAATTTGCCGGCGCAAAAATCGAGCGACTCGGCAACAATCGTATTCATCGCCACCAATGGGCCGGCAATTGATTGATTGGAGCCCACCGCACGGAACTCAAACCGGTTGCCCGTGAAAGCAAACGGACTGGTGCGGTTGCGGTCGCCGGCATCCTTCGGGAGCGGCGGCAGCACATCGACGCCGACGGTCAGCGTTCCGCCCTTCATGGATGATTTTGCTCCGCCAGTCTTGATTTGCTTGAACACGTCGGACAACTGATCGCCCAAGAAGATTGAAATGATCGCCGGGGGCGCCTCGTTCGCACCCAAACGATGATCGTTTCCAGCCGTGGCAACCACAGCTCGCAACAAGCCTTGGAATTTATGAACGGCACGGATTACCGCCGCGCAGAATACCAAAAACTGCGCGTTCTCATGCGGCGTTTCGCCTGGATCGAGCAAATTGCCTTGCGACTTGCTTCCCAGCGACCAGTTTACGTGTTTGCCTGAGCCGTTCACGCCGGCGAACGGCTTTTCGTGCATCAAACAGGCCATGCCGTACTTTTCGGCGATTCGCTTCATCGTGATCATCGTTAACTGCTGATGATCGGCTGCGAGATTTGCCGTCTCGAAGGTGGGCGCAATTTCGTACTGCGCGGGCGCTACTTCGTTGTGGCGTGTTTTCACCGGGATTCCCAATTTGAACAGCTCACGTTCCGTCTCCAGCATGAAGCCCAAGACGCGCTCCGGAATTGCGCCGAAATAGTGGTCTTCAAATTCCTGACCCTTAGGCGGCTTGGCGCCGAACAGTGTACGGCCGCAGGTGAACAAATCGGGCCTGGCAAAATAGAAATGGCGATCGATCAAGAAATACTCTTGCTCCGGCCCCGCAGTCGAGGCAACGAATGCGCCGTCGCTATGGCCGAACAGCGTCAAGATACGCTGGGCTTGCTTGTTCAGCGCTTGCATCGACCGCAATACAGGCGTTTTTTTATCGAGTGCCTCGCCGGTCCACGAGACAAATGCCGTCGGAATGCACAACGTTGTGCCGTTGGGATTTTCCAAAATGTAGGCCGGGCTGGTGACGTCCCAAATGGTATATCCACGGGCTTCAAACGTGGCCCGAATACCGCCGGTTGGAAAACTCGAACCGTCTGGTTCGCCTTGAATCAAGGCCTTGCCGCTGAATTCGGCAACGGCGCCCCCTTCACCATCCGGCGCGAGAAAACTGTCGTGCTTTTCGGCCGTAAGTCCCGTTAGAGGGAAGAAGACGTGGGCATAATGCGTGGCCCCGCGTTCGATCGCCCAATCTTTCATCGCCACGGACACGATCTCGGCGACGGTCGGGTCGAGCTTTTCGCCGGCTTCGATGGTTTTGACAAGCGATTTGTAAATTGGCTTAGGGAGCCGCGACTTCATTTCCGCGCGGCTAAAAATGTTGCAACCAAAGATTTTCTGAGCTGGCGTTTCGGAAAAATTTAGCGGGGGCGAAATAGGACGCCAGCTTGTAACCGCTGAGATCGCGGCCATGCGGGCTGCGGCGTGACTAGATCCGGCGTAAGAACTGCCTGCGGCGGCAGCCGATCCGCTGCCGTTGGACGATAGTGTTGGGCTGAAGCTCGTGCTCACGTAAAACTCCTTACAAACTCAAGAGGGAGTAGCCGGAAGATCCCGTCCTTTGGAACTTCGGCAAGTCGGGTTAGATGGACAGAGTGCCGTCCATGACTCTGTAAGGCGATTCGCAAGTGAATCGGCTCCCGATTAGGCAAACTGCATGCCGCGAAGTGCGAAAGTAACCCGAGCACACCTGCTAGTGCATCGGCAGAGATCGACGCAGTGGCGCTAAGTCGCAGGGCTAACGCTGAAATCCCTGCAAGCAGTTGCTTATAGATTATTAATGAACATTCCAGAGGTTCTGTGCATGGGGTGAAAATCTGCCTCTGAAATGATCGACTCGTGCCTAAATCGTCGGCATTTTTCCGCCGGCCGCCGTTCATTTTGCAGGCCCATTATTTTTGCTCAACCCCGTTGCAAGCAGGCAATTAGGCGCTATCATGTTGTTTCTGCGCGCTATGCTCGATGCTCCGGCACTGTGATTGCTTAATAGCGGGAACTCGAAGGTTCTCTTGCTGTTAGCTGGGGAGTTAGCGGCTGCAATGGACCCATTGTGCCGGTCCTGTTGCGCGGCCGTCCCAGATTTGATATTTGATTGCGACTTTCTGACCTTCTGGAATTCTTTGCGAAAGGGGAATCTGCTGTGAAGCCAAAAGAAGTGTTGGCGTTGTGCCGCGAAAAGGACGTCAAGGCGGTCGACTTAAGGTTCATGGACTTCCCGGGCCTTTGGCAGCACTTTACCGTGCCGGTGAACAAGCTGGATGAGGATGTATTTGAAAACGGGCTGGGCTTCGACGGCTCCAGCATCCGCGGTTGGCAAGCTATTAACGAGAGCGATATGCTCGTCGTCCCCCAGCCGGAGACAGCATTTATTGACCCGTTCACGACCCTCCCAACGCTGGTTATGGTGTGCAATATTCAGGACCCGATCACCCGCGAGGACTACAGCCGCGACCCTCGCAATGTGGCCCGTAAGGCCGTCAACTATCTCAAGAGCACCGGCATCGCCGACACCTGCTTCATCGGTCCGGAAGCGGAGTTTTTCATCTTCGACGACGTCCGCTACGACTACAACCAGCACGAAGGTTATTACCACCTGGATAGTGTCGAAGGCGAATGGAACCGAGGCCGCGATGAAAAGCCCAACCTGGGCTACAAAATTCGCTACAAGGAAGGTTATTTCCCGGTGCCACCGGCCGACGCACTGATGAACATCCGCAATGAGATGATGCAAACCATGATCGATTGCGGCATCGACGTTGAGGCCCAGCATCACGAAGTCGCCACGGCCGGCCAAAGCGAAATCGACATGAAGTTCAACGACCTGGTCCGCATGGGCGATCAGGTGATGATCTACAAGTACATTATCAAGAACGTGGCGAAGAAGTACAACAAAACCGTCACGTTTATGCCCAAGCCGCTGTTTGCCGACAATGGATCGGGCATGCATACCCACATCTCGTTGTGGAAAGGCGGCGGCCCCTTGTTCGCCGGCAGCGGCTATGCCGGACTAAGCGAAATGGCGATGTTTGGCATTGGTGGTTTATTAAAGCACGCTCCGTCGATCCTGGCTTTCTCCAACCCGACCACCAACAGCTACAAGCGATTGGTTCCGGGCTACGAGGCGCCGGTGAATTTGGCCTATTCGCAGCGGAATCGTTCGGCTTCCTGCCGCATTCCGATGTACAGCCCCAGCCCGAAGGCCAAACGTGTTGAATTCCGCTGCCCCGATCCCAGCTGCAATCCGTACCTGGCATTCGCCGCCATGTTGATGGCTGTGATCGACGGCATTCAGAACAAGCTGAACCCGGGTCAGCCGCTGGATAAGGACATTTACGATCTGTCGCCCGAAGAGCTGGCCGAAGTGCCTAAGACGCCCGGTAGCCTGGAAGAGGCCCTGGAGGCTTTGAAACGCGATAACGCCTTTTTGTTGCGTGGCGACGTGTTCACGAAAGACGTGATCGACACATGGATTTCGTACAAGATGAAAAATGAAGTCGACGCCATGCGGCTGCGTCCGCATCCGTACGAATTCTGCTTGTACTACGACATGTGATTGAATCGATTGATTGAGCTGCGGTCACTGATTGCTTGGAATTTAACAATGCCCTGGGCTGTAACCCCAGGGCATTGTTACGTTTAGCTACCCCAAGAGTTCGTTGAATTACGAACGCGCGATAGGCCAGTTGCAAAATATTCAGAGGTGAGTTTGCTCGCCAATATTCTTTCCAAGTGGTTGACGGCCTAGAGGGGCAGGTCCTAAACTCCGCAATAAGGAGCAGAGAAGAGATGCAAGCCTATTTTTTACCATTGACCAAATTGAGGCAGCATCATGAGAAAGTATCTTACGCTCCTTGTTATGTCGTTATTTTTTGTAGCCACGCCATGCGCACGTGCCGGGATACTTTATTCAGACGGTTTTGAACCGACTGATTTAGCTGGCGCGGATTTTTATGACTCAACCACCGGCAATCAGGGACAAAATATTTCTATCGTTGCCAACGGTGGCGGCGCGTTGCATCTAACTGCTGCACATGGAAGTTACTACGCGGAAATCACCAATACCGACGACGCGTATTCCACTGCGAACAGCCTTCCTTCCGGCTACGGACAATCTGTGTTTACGGATTACGGTTATTATCGTAATGGCGGTACATTCGATCCCATCTCAGGGCAGCCGCTTGCTCCAGGAGTTGCGACGAGCGGTGCATTTTATGAATCGACTGCTTTTTACATCGATGCGCAGAATTGGGCACCGAACTCGGTTGCCGCCCAAACGGCCTTTTGGATCGACACCACTCCGTATAGCGATCCTGCCAGCCTTGATGAAAACAATTTCCGAGTGACGGTGCCCGTAACTGGAACCGTGCAGGTTGCGGCGTTCGTCGGCAACCCTGGCAGCAACGGTCCGGTTGCGACGATCACTAGCTCAGGGTGGTATACGTTCAAAACAACCTTCGAGAATTCGGGAGGGTTTGTCAGCAATACTCTTTCTGTAATTGACTCGTCGGGAAATGTATTGGGAAGTTATACAGGAGTTTCTACGCTTCCGTTCGCAAGTTTAACAGGAACGAATTATGGCGACTGGGTGACCGTATGGGACAACGGTTTTGCCGGCGATGTGCTGGGCATCGACGATGTGGAAGTGGGAACAATACCGGTGCCGGAACCCAGCTCTGTGATTATTGGCAGCTTGTTGGCATTGGTCACCGCGGGCGGCTTTCGCTGGCGGCGTGACAGGAAGGCAGCAGCATAATTTTTGTCTTCCGGTTGATTGATTTTGCCGGAAAATAAAAAGCCCAGGGTTGCAACCCTGGGCTTTTTTTGCTGCGATCGGTTTGACGTAAATTCTAGTGCGAGAACATGCCCGCAGTCGCTGCTAGTCTTGAGATTTCCGCCTGATCCGCGAAGCTGCCGGCACGAGCAGAGCTAATCCCCCGAGGCTCAGCAAGCATAACGTGGCCGGTTCGGGTACGGCGGTAACTCCGAAATCGAACTCATAGGTCGTCGACGTGCCGGTTTGCTGAATTAAAAAAGTGTACGTTCCTGCAGCCAGCGGTGGCGTGAAACCTTGAGCACCGGGATCGTCTGCCGGATTCGCCATAATCGGCAACAGATCAGCTCCCAGAAGGTTCTGTACCGGAAGCGAACCGTTGGTAACAGAAGTGCCATAATGCGTATAGCCTTCGTAGGCTGAAGGTGTGGTTTCTGGATTGCCGACAAAGGAGGAACCGGCTTGGAAACCTGTAAAACCCTGCGAATCGTTTGATACATAAGTTTTCAAGATGTCGGAATTCAGTTGGAAGCCTGGGTTGATAGTGATCGCAATCCAATCCTGGTCGCCGGCCTGGGTCACGCCGGTGACAGAATTCGTTCCCAAGTCTAGCGTGAGGGGAGTTGGTGCGGCCTGATTATTCGATAGGTCACCATTGACGCTTTCATTCCAACTGGCAGCCCTTGCAGCTGTGATGGTCAACAGGCAGAGAGCGATGCCGAAGAATACTCTTAAACTCAGCGTTGCCAGACGCATAATACGCATTCTAATCTGAACTAGCGCGTTTGAGATCGGGAGCGGCACAGACTGACTGCATTCGTTCCGGATCCAGCACGGCGTGTTGCCAAGCGTCCAGGGCGGCTTGTTCCAGGGCGTCGTA
>Ga0182024_10007069_pt1 | contig 24354 bp, 13 predicted proteins | sample P32metaG_FD_120480 | JGI IMG/M metagenome (GOLD analysis project Ga0182024, IMG submission 120480) | Permafrost microbial communities from Stordalen Mire, Sweden - P3-2 metaG (Illumina Assembly) | ecosystem: Environmental > Terrestrial > Soil > Wetlands > Permafrost | place: Sweden: Stordalen...
ATGGCGTGGAAGCTTCAGGGCGCCGATCCGCTGGCTGAAGTCGTGGTGGTCGCCTCGCTCAACATGCTCGACCCGCTGCTCGACGCGATGGAATCTCCGCAGGAGCCTCCGCCCCGCCGGTCGTCGGCCGTCAAGCCCGATTTCGACGTCCGCCTGCTTAATCCGCATCCCGAATGTCTTGCCGAGATCACCGTCGAATCGCCGTATCTTCAGGAACGCTACGAGTTCTTTCGATTGGATATGGACGGCAGTCACAAGCAACCGGACCAGATCGACAAGCCCAGGGTGCAGCTGGCGCTGCTGCGCGAGGCCGAAGCGAAATACGCGTCCTCGACCGGCGAAAAAATCGCGCACTGGCAGCGCCGCATGATCGCGCGCTACACCCGCAATCTTGCGCAGGTGAGCGGCGATCTGGTCGCCAACGTCTACGATCTGGCGGTGGGCGCGCGCTCGGTGGTCGATGACAACTACGGGTGGGAAGTCTGGCACATGGCCAACCGGTATCTTGCCCAGCAGGAGACTTCCGGCCTCGAGACCGTGCGCTTGAACGCGAGCGAAATCTGGATCAACACCAAGAAGCTTCGCATCCGCCGCCGCCTTCCGCGTCCCAAACAGCGTCTCAAGCCCGCCGGACTCAAGCCGCGTAAACGCGAAAAATATCCCGGCGAATGGGCGCGTCAAACCACCGGCGACGCGATCTGCTCCTATCCTCCCGAAGACTTGGTGATCGAAGAGTACGGACGCTTCCTGAAGCAGAAAGCCAAGGCGATTCTCTCCGAGGAGCGCGTGCGCGTCGAGCCGTTCACCACTTCAATTCTCGACGGCATCGACATTCGCGAAACCATCCGCAACTGGCATGCGCGCAAGATCTTCGTGCGCAAGGCGGATCGCCTGGCCGGGGAGGTGGGCGCGGTTGTGGTCATTTTCGATGAGGATCGCGAGGACCGCTATCAATATCTCACTACCTGGCTCGGCGAGCACCAGAACGAATCCGACATGGCGTTCTACTCGACGTTTCCCTTCGACAATCTGGTGGGGCCGGGCATCGGCCGCGCGGAATACGGCGGGTACCTCATGACTCTGCCGCCGCGCCGGCTGTTCGACGTCTGGTCGGACGCCGACTACGAGTTCGCCGAAACCAAGCCGGAGCGGCTGCTCATGGCCGGGCTGGATTATTCGGTGGAGCGGTTTGTAGTCTACGTCGCGGCCAAGCCGCCGCGGTCGATCTTTCGCTCGATCGCCGCGCACCTGGGCCGGAAGATCCTGTACGTGCCCATCGGACAGTTATCGCCAGCGAAGGTGAAGAAACTGCGCGTGGTCCACGTGCTCGACAGTTATGACCGCCGGGCGGAGGCGAAAGATTACCTTTGGTAGCACGGTCTGGAGCGTGAGCGAGTAGCCGTGCGCCGCTGGCAGGGCATGGCCCTGCCCCACGCAATGCCATGTGGCGCAGGGCCGTGCCCTGCGGAGGGCGTGCTTCAATAAACGCCTACGCGGAGCCGCCGCGTCCCACCAGGACCTCGTTCATCACTTCGCCGATCTTGAGAAATTCTTCGTATTTCATCGGCTTTCGAAAGTACCGGGTCACGCCCAGCTTGGCGGCCATCCGCCGGTCCTCGGCCGAATCCGATGAGGTGAACACAATGATCGGCACGTTCCCGCAGCGGTCCGCGGATCTCCACTCCCGCAGCACGTCCGAGCCGGTCCGCTTCGGTAGATTCAGGTCGAGCAGGACCAGATCCGGGCAGGGCGCCCGGCCGCCCTCCACCGACTCGAGATACTTGAGTGCCTGTTCGCCGTCTTCCACCACGATCATGCGCACCGGGACCTGATGAAACTCCACCGCGCGCTCGACCAGAAACACGTCGGCCCGATTGTCCTCAACCACCAGCGCCAGTCGCCGAGCACCGCGCGATTCCGAACCCTCTGGGGATTCAGCGGGATCGAACGGCGGAAAGCGCGGGTCGCCCGTGCCTTCGGTTACCGCGAGGAACTCCTGGCCGGGCGAGTGATCCTGTGAAACGATTTTGACGCGGCAGCCCTGCTCGCCGCACACTATTCCCATCCCGGGACACCCCTAACTGGACGAGAGGTTTTCGGTTGGTCGAATGTTTCAGATAGATGGCGATTTCTTTTCAAAGCCATCCGGACAACAGGCCGTTTATTGCGCTGGTGCGTAGTATCCCGTTCTGTACTGGACCCGAAGCGCTTCGTTTCCGGTCTCGACCCCTTCCGGGTGGACCACGGCCAGCTTCACGCGGCGATATTTCCCGTCGCGCCCGTCATTCGCCGGCGTGTAGCCGATCACGTACTGATTGCGAAGCTGCAACCCAATCCGCGCGCTGATTCCCGGAAGATCGTCGAGGTTGTCCACGCGATAATTCCTGCCGCCTGTGATTTCGGTCAGGTCATCCAACAATCCCGGGCCTTCCCGTTCCTCGCGCGGAAGCTTGGGGGAATCGGAAGGATCGAAAATGCCCATCGAGTACAGCAGCACGCCGGCCTCGAGCATCAGGTTCTTGACTGCGTGATAAGTCAGCCGGCTGCGATTATCTCCGCCGTCGGACACAATCACGATCGCCTTGCGTTCGTTCTTGGCCTTCTTCATCTGGCGAACCGCGAGATCGATTGCGTCGAACAGCGACGTCCGTCCGAACGGCCGTGTGTGGCTGATGCGGCGGTATAGTTCACCGGAATCCGTCGTGAACCCGACTGCCAGCTTGGGCCGCTCGTTGAAATCGACCAGGAAAAACTCGTCGCCGGGATTGGCGGTCTTGAAGAACGTCGAGGCGGCTTCGAGCGACTTGCGCATCTTGTTCTGCATGCTGCCGCTCGAGTCGAACACAATGCCAATCGAGATGGGCGCGTCGTCCTTGGCGAAATGGCTGATTTTCTGCTCTACCCCGTCCTCGAAGACCCGGAAATTCTCCTTCGCCAGGTCCGTGACAGGCTCGCCCATCGGGGTGCTGATCTGCACGGGGATCAAGACCAGCGACGCGTCGACCCGCAGGTGCGCTTCATGCGACTCGGTATCGATAACGGAAGCGGCGCGAACGTCCGGTCGAACCGATATCGGCCCCTCGAGCGGTCCGACGACGGCTCCGTTCTGAAATGCGCGGGCGGGACTCCACCCCAAAAGGCAGACGAACGAAAGGCACAGGGCAGTTCTGAACATCGCACCGTCTCCAACCGCCGGAATCTGGCCCGGGGTCGAATCTTCGAAATATTGAAGGAAGAAGTATATCACCCGGCGCGACGGATCGGAGCGAAAAAACGTAAGGGAACTGCCATCCGACGGTCTTGAACGGTACGTCGGATTTGCCTTAATGGCGTATCGCGTTAAGTTTGCTATAATTTAAAGCGGGACGGTTCCCGGCAAACGGGACCAAAGCGCCTTCAGTTTCAGTACGTCCTATAACAGCCGGAGAAAGTTTCGCGCTACCGGCAATTTCTTCTCTCAGCCGCCGTTCGCAACGTGGGCGATGTCATTCAGAACACGTTTTTCGACGCTGGCCCTTCAATTGCCATTAAGAATCGTAAAGGAGAACTACCGTGCTTGGTTGGATGATTCTCTTCGCGTCGATGGTCGCTCTGGGTGCCGTGACTATGCTCACGGGAAACGCGTTGAGCACATCTGAACGGATGGCGACGGCTCTTTTCCTGGTTCTCTTTATTATCGGGCTACTTACGCGCGTGGCGCGCGGCCGGGCCTGGTAGAATTTGGCTAGGCGGCTGACCCGGATAGCCGCCCGAATGCCGACCGGATGAAAGACTCTCTAAGGGTAGTTCTCGCGTTCTACCCAGGCGGGGCGGATCAGTGCCGCGACACGTATGCGACGCTCCGCGGTCAGCATGTCGGTCCCGTGTCCCTATATCTGCCGGACGGCAGAACGTCGTTTTCGGGGCATGAGTTCGCCGCGGATTACGCGCGGTTGCGCCTCGACGGCGAATGCCTGATCGCGGTCGAGAGCGCGCCGGAAAACGTTTCGGCCGTGGTCCAGGTATTACGGCGCGCCGAATCGCGGGCCGTGTTCGTCCTTCATACCGGCGTGTCCGCCGGGGGCGCCGTCCCACGATCCCGCGCACCGCTCGCTTCCCACCCGACTCTCGCCACGCTGTTGCGCGATACCGAAGAGAGATTCGAAGCTGCCTGCGTCGACTTGACCGAAGCGGCCCGGCTCGATCACACGCTTGCCGCCGCGGCCGAATGGATTCTCGACAACGCTTACATCGTACGCCAGCATATCGCCGAGGTGCGCACGCACCTGCCGCGCGGACGATTTCGGGCTCCCCCCACCGCGCGCTACTCCTATCTGGGCGAAGTTGCGCGCAACCTGATCGCGGCGCGCGACTGCGCGGTGGCCGCCGAGAGCATCTCGGAAGCTTTGAGCGCGGCCGACCCGCTGACCATCGCGGAGCTGTGGCTGTTCCCGTTGATCCTGCGACTGGAGCTGATCGACACTCTGGCGGATCTGGCCTGGCGCGCGAGCCGTTCGCAGCAGCTGCGCGAACTCGCCTACCTGTGGGCGAATCGTCTGGCGGCGGGCGCGCGGCGGAGCCCCGAAGCGTTCGACGCCGCTCTGGCGCAGCTCGGGCGCGACCCCGCCGCGACGCAACTCTACTTCGCGATCTCGCTCGCCGAACAGCTCAACGACAACGAGCCAGTCCTCGCTCCCGTGCAGCGCTGGCTTGAAGAACGTCTCGCCGCGCCGCTTTCCGAGATGGTGCATCGCGAGCACATTCGCGAAGCCGCCGACCGGGTTTCCACCGCCAACGCCGTCGGCAGCCTGCGCGTGCTTACGCGCCTCAGCTTCCCCGCCATCTTCGAAGCCGTCAGCGTGGTGGAGGCGGAGCTGCGCAAGGACCCCACCGGCGTCTATCCGCGCAGCGATTTCGCCACCCGCGATCAGTGCCGGCACGAGGTGGAACGCATCGCGCAGCAAAGTGGCTGGAGCGAGGTCGCGGTCGCGCAAGAAGCGGTAATGCTCGCCACGCAGGCCGAGGAGGACGACCGGCGCCACGCCGCGTACTACCTGCTTTCCGATGGCGTGACCCTGCTTGAAGCCAAGACCGGCGCGCGGCTGCGGTTTCAGACCGAGATGCTGCGCTCGGTACGACGGCGCCCGGTGCCGCTCTACATCGGAAGCGTCCTGATTCTGACCGCGTGCTTTACCGGGCTGGCGCTCGCGCTCGCCCGCGATTTCGGCGCCATTCATGCGGTGCATCTGATCGTGCTCGGCGCGCTTTCGATCTTTCCCCTGAGCGAGCTGGCGACGCAGATCGTCCACGCCATGGTGATTTCGCTGCTACCGCCCGCCCGCCTGGCCAAGATGGATTTCCAGAAGCAGATTCCGCCGGAGTGCGCCACGCTGGTGGTGGTCCCGATGCTGCTCACCGGGCTCGACGTCATTCGCGACGAAGTCGAGAAGCTGGAAGTCCGCTTCCTCGCCAATCAGGACGCCAATCTGTATTTCGCGCTGTTTCCCGATTTTACCGACGCCGCCGATCCCACCACTCCCGCCGATGCGGCGCTGCTTGAAGCCGCTCAATCGGGGATTCGCGACTTGAACGCGCGCCACGCGGGCGGCCGGTTCCTGCTGTTTCACCGCCGCCGCGAATGGTCGCCCAGCGAGCAACGCTGGATCGGCCGGGAGCGTAAACGCGGCAAGCTCGAAGATCTGAACGCGTTCCTGTGCGGCTACGGCCACGCGGCCATTTTAAGCGTGGGCGAGCTGCCCCTCTCCATTCGCTACGTGATCACGCTCGACGCCGACACCCAGCTCCCTCCCGGCACGGCGCGGCGCATGATCGAAACCATCGCGCATCCGCTCAATCGCGTGACTGTGGATCCGGAAACGCGAACGCGCCGCCGCGGCTTCGCCATCATCCAGCCGCGCATCAGCGTCGCGCTGCCGTACGCGACCGCCACCCGGTTCACCCGCGTGTTCGCCGATACCTCCGGGACCGATCCCTACTGCGAAACCGTTTCCGACGCGCAGATGGATCTGCTGGCCGAAGCCATCTTTCACGGAAAGGCGATTTACGACGTCAAGGCTTTCTGCACCGTGCTTCAGGACCGCTTCCCGCCCGAGACGCTGCTCAGCCACGATCTGATCGAGGGCGCGTACGCGGGCGTGGGACTCGCCACCGACATCGAGCTCTTCGAGAACGTTCCTCACAACTACTCGAGCTTCGCGCGCCGCCAGCATCGCTGGATTCGGGGCGACTGGCAGATCGCGCGCTGGACGCTCGGCCATGTTCCCGCCGCCGACGCCGAGCGCGAGCCGAACCCGCTTTCCGCGCTCAATCGCTGGCGCATTCTCGACAATCTGCGGCGCAGCCTGGTGCCGCTCGCCTCGCTGCTGCTGTTGTTGTTCGGATGGCTCATCTCGGCCGCGCCCGGCGTGTGGACCATCGTGGTCGCCCTGGCAGTGGCAATCCCCGCGGTCGCGCCGCTGCTCGATCGATCCGCGCGCCGTCTCGCGGGCACGGTCACCGCGTGGCGCGGCGCGGCCGACGAGCTGGCGCGCGCCGTGGTGATGCTGGCGTTTCTGCCGCATCAGGCCTGGCTTGCGGCGGATGCGATCGTGCGCGTGTTCTATCGCAAATGGGTCAGCCGCAGCCGTCTGCTCGAGTGGGAAACCGCCGAAGCCGCGGGCGCGAGAGCGCAGTTGCATCTCAATCGCACCTTCCGTCAACTGCTGACCGTCTCGATCCTTTCGGCGGTGCTGGTGGTAGCCCTCTATGGCCGTTCCGTTTTCACGCCGACCTTCGCGCTGGTCGCGCTGTGGCTGCTCTCGCCCGCCTTGATGCTGTGGCTCGATCAGCCGGCTTCGCTTCCCGCCTATCTGCGCTGGTCAAAGGATGACGCGCAGTTCCTGCGCCGCAGCGCGCGGCGCACCTGGCGCTTTTTCGACGACCTGGTAAACGACGAATCCAACTGGCTGCCGCCGGACAACCAGCAGCTCGCGCTGCGCGTCGAGGTAGCGCAGCGTACCTCGCCCACCAACATCGGCCTGTGGATCGGGTCGGCGCTCGCCGCGCACGACTTTGGTTATCTCCCCGCAGACAATCTGTGGCAGCGCGTCTCGCGCACCATGGCGACGCTCGACAAACTCGAGCGCTACGACGGGCACTTACTCAACTGGTATGACACGCGCACTCTGCAACCCCTGCTGCCGCGCTACGTCTCGACGGTCGACAGCGGAAATTTTCTGGCCACGCTGTGGCTGCTCGAACAAGGCTGCCATGACGTGCTGCGCTTGCCCATCCTCGGTCATGGGTGCTTCGGCGGTCTGACCGACACGCTCGGGCTGCTCCGCGAAACCTGCGAGCGCGACGTCTCTATCGCCGTGCCCATCCGCCAGCTCCGCCACCTGCTCCATGCCGGCATCGAGACGCAGGCGTTCATCGGCCGTCTGCGGCTCGCCGCGGGCTCCGCTCGCCAGATCATCGAGACCAAACGCTGGGCCTCGCCCGCCGGCGATGAGTGCTCCTACTGGGCGTCGCGGCTGGTCGCCGAGGTCACGGCCTGGACCGAAACGGTGGACCGCTATCTGCGCTGGATGGAAACCTTGACGCGCCCGCCCGACTCGTTCCTGCGCGTGCTCGGCGAGGAAAACGTGGAGCACCGCCAGCGCGCGCTGCAAAAGATTCCGTCGCTGCTCGCGCTGGCTTCTGAAGGCGTGCCGGCGGTCGACGCGATCCTCGCCTATCACGGCGCGCTCGAGCTGCGGCCGGAATTGGCGCAGTGGCTGGATCAGCTGGCTTCCGAATATCACCAGGCCCGCGGCTGCGCCGCCGAGATGGTGAAGAACTTCGGGCAGCTCTCCGCTTCCGCACGCAACATCGCCCAGGCCGTCAATATGCGTTTCCTCTACGACGCGAAGCGCGAGCTCTTCGCGATCGGATACGCAGTCGGCGAGCCGCTCGAGTTCGACACGCACTACGATCTGCTCGCGAGCGAATGCCGTCTCGCGAGCCTGGTCGCGATCGCCAAAGGCGACGCCCCCATCGAGCATTGGACCGCGCTCGGCCGGCCGCGCGGGCGTTCCGCGCGTGGGCCCGCGCTGCTTTCCTGGTCAGGCACGATGTTTGAATACCTCATGCCGCTGCTGCTGATGCGCGCCTATTCCGAATCGCTGCTCGAGCGCGCGTGCCGCGACGCAGTGGCCGTCCAGATCCGGTATGGCGATAGCGAGGGCGTGCCGTGGGGCGTTTCCGAGTGCGCCTTCAGCGCGCTCGACGCTCTGCAAACCTATCAATACCGCGCCTTCGGCGTCCCCGCGCTCGCGCTCAAACGCGGGCGCGAAGAAGATCTCGTCGTCGCGCCTTACGCGACCATTCTCGCGCTGCCCATTGCGCCCAGGGCGGCGGTCGCGAACCTGCAACGGCTCGAGCGTATGGGGCTCGCCGGGCCGATGGGGCTCTACGAATCCATTGATTTCACGCGCGAAAAGAAACGCGAGGGCGATCGCGGCGTGGTGGTGTTCACTTATATGGCCCATCACCAGGGCATGAGCCTGATCGCGATCGACAATGCGCTGCACCAGAACGTGATGCAGCGGCGCTTCCATCGCGACGCCCGTATCCGCGCCTTCGAGACGCTTCTGTTCGAGCGCGTGCCGCTGGCTCCCTCCCGTTCCGATGAGCCGGAGTTTGAGGAAGCGCCGGCCCCGCTGGCCGTCCCCGAGGAACCGGATGAGCGCATCTGGAAGGAGGACACCTCGGTCCCGCGCGTCCATCTCAACGGCAACGGAAACTACACCGTGATGTTGACCAACTCGGGCGCGGGCTTCAGCCGGTGGCGGGATTTCGACATCACGCGCTGGCGATCGGACCCCGCGCTCGATCCCTGGGGCAGCTTTCTCTACGTGCGCGATGTGCGCATGCAACGCGTCTGGTCGGCAGCGCTCCAGCCCGCCGGCGCGGCGATGGGGTCGAGCACCGCATCGTTTTCGGCCGATCGCGCGCAGTTCCAGCGCCGCGTGTTGCAGATCGAAACCGCCCTCGACGTGGCCGTCGCGCCCGAGGACGACGTCGAGCTGCGCCGCGTTTTGGTGACCAATCGGTCCCTGCGCAACCGCCAGATCGAGCTCACCAGCTACGCCGAGCTGGCGCTTGCCCCGCACGCCGCCGACGCCGCGCACCCGGCCTTCGCGAAAATGTTTGTCGAGACTGAATACGCCGGCGATTGCGTCTTGATCGCCAGGCGCCGGCAGAGGGCTCCGGACGACCCGCAGGTGTGGGCCGCGCACATGCTCGTCGGCGCCTCCACCGGCCTTCAATACGAAACCGACCGCGAGCGCTTCCTCGGCCGCTGCCGCTCGCCCGAAAATGCCGAGGCTCTCGGCAGGGATCTTTCTGGAACCACCGGCGCGGTCCTCGATCCGATCTTCAGCCTGCGCTGCCGCGTTACGCTCGAAGCGCGCGAGAGCGTGGAACTGGTGTTCGTCACGCTCGCGGCCGCTTCGCGCGAAGAGCTGCTCGCGCTGATCGCCAAATACAAGCGGCCCGATGCGACCGCGCGCGCCTTTGAGATGGTCTGGACCCACGCCCAGCTCGAGCTGCGCTATCTGGGCATTCGCAGCGTCGCCGCGCGCCGCTTCCAGGAGCTTGCCGGCCAGTTGCTCTATCCCAACCCGCAGCTTCGTCCGTCGCCCGCGCGCCTCGCCAAGAATCGCCTGGGGCAAAGCTCGCTGTGGGTGCACGGGATTTCGGGATCGCTTCCGATGCTCACCGTCACGGTCGCGGACGAACGCGGCCTGGCGCTGGTGCGGGAGGTGCTGCTCGCGCACGCCTACTGGCGCCTGCTCGGGTTCCGCGCCGACATCGTGATTCTCGATCAGGAACGCGCCGGCTATGAGCGCCCTCTGCATCAGCAGATCGAGCGGCACATCCAGGCGCATTCGAACCGCGGAGGCCCGGGCGGCGTATTCCTGCTCGATGTTCAAGCCATTCCGCGCGAGCAGGTCGAGCTGATTCTGGCCGCCTCGGGAGTGGTGCTGAACGGCATCCGCGGCTCCCTGCAACAACAACTGGAAAGCGAGAACGAAACCATGCAGCCGCCGGATTTCGCTCCTTCCGGCACGGCCGCGGAGGAGCCGTCGGTTCCGCTGCCGTTCCTCGAGCTGCCGTATTTCAACGGGCTCGGTGGATTCACCGCCGACGGCCGTGAGTATGCCATCTATCTCTCCCCTGGCGCGCGTACGCCTGTACCGTGGGCGAACGTGATGGCCAACCCGCGCTTCGGCGCGCTGGTCACCGAAAGCGGCCTCGGCTGCACCTGGAACGGCAACAGCCAGAGTAACCGGCTCACGCCCTGGCACAACGATCCCGTGAGCGACCCGCAATCGGAGATCATCTATCTCCGCGACGAAGACAGCGGCGCGTTCTGGACTCCCACCGCGCTCCCCATCCGCGAGCAGGACGCGTATCGAGCGCGCCATGGCCAAGGCTACACCGTGTTTGAGCACAACAGCCACGCGATCGGCCAGGAGCTCACCGTATTCGTGCCCGTGGATTCTGAAGGCGCGGGTGATCCCGTCAAAATCTACCGGCTGCGCCTGCGCAACGATTCTACGCACCGCCGGCGACTGCGCGCGACGTTCTTCGCCGAATGGGTCCTGGGCGCGACTCGCGAGGAGCAGCAGTGGCACATTCACACCGCGCGGGATGAGGAATCGGGCGCGGTCATCGCCCGTGAATCGTGGAAAGGCGAGGGTGAGCGCGAGGCGTCGCGCATGGCTTTCGCCGCGGCCAGCCCGCGCGCATCATCCTATTCGAGCGACCGCGGCCAATTCCTCGGCCGCAACGGCTCTTCCGCGCGGCCCGCGGCGATGCGGCGCGTTTCGCTCGACAATCGTGTCGCTACGGGCGCCGATCCCGCAGCCGCGCTCCAGGTGCTCGTCGATCTCGATCGCGGTGGACACGCCGAAGTAACCTTCGTTCTGGGCGAGGCCGCCAACATCGAGGAAGCCCGCGCGATCATCGGCCGCTATTCGACGCCCGACCAGACCCACGCCGCGCTCGCGCAAACCAGGGACTGGTGGAATTCGATTCTCGGCGCGCTCGAAGTGCACACGCCGCTGCTCTCCGCGGATTTGCTGCTGAATCGCTGGCTGGTTTACCAGGCGCTCGCCTGCCGGTTCTGGGCCCGCACGGCTTTCTATCAATCGAGCGGCGCGTTCGGCTTCCGCGATCAGCTTCAGGACTCGATGGCGTTTCTCTACTCCGCGCCGGGGCTTGCCCGAACGCACATTCTCGCCGCCGCCGCGCGCCAGTTTGTCGAAGGCGATGTCCAGCACTGGTGGCATTCTGAGACCGGCCTGGGTGTGCGCACGCGATGCTCGGACGATCTGGTGTGGCTGCCCTACGTCGTCGCGCAGTACGTCTCTGTCACGGGCGACTCGGGCGTTCTCGACGAACCGGCCCCGTTTCTCGAAGCTGCGCCGCTTGCCGACCACGAGCAGCAGCGCATGTTCATTCCCGCCATCTCCGCCGAAACCGCGCCGCTGTGGGAGCACTGCCGTCGCGCGCTCGATCGGGCTTGGAAACTCGGCGAGCATGGACTTCCGCTGATCGGAAGCTGCGATTGGAATGACGGTCTCGATCGCGTGGGCGCGGAAGGCCGCGGCGAAAGCGTGTGGCTCGCCTGGTTCCTTTGCGCGACGCTCCGCGAGTTTGCCGATGTGCTCGAAACCCACCTGGAAAAACATCCTGCCGCCGCGAAATTTGCGGCAGAATTTCGCGATCGCGCCGCGCGATTGCCGGTCGCCGCCGAACGCTCGGCGTGGGATGGCGATTGGTACCTGCGCGCGTTTTTCGACAACGGCGCTCCGCTCGGTTCGCACGCAAATTCCGAAGCCAGCATCGATTCGCTCTCGCAATCCTGGGCGGCCATTTCAGGCGCAGGCGATCCCGAGCGGGTACGGCGCGCGCTCGAATCAGCCGACGCCGTCCTGGTGGACGAACCGAATCGAACCGTGAAGCTGCTCGCGCCGCCCTTCGATCATTCCTCGCCGCACCCGGGCTACATCATGGGCTATCCGCCCGGTGTTCGGGAAAACGGCGGCCAGTACACTCACGGATCGCTGTGGCTCGCGATGGCGCACGCGCGCATGGGCTCGGGCGACCAGGCGGTGCGCCTCTTGCAGCTCATGAATCCTGTGGAGAGCAGTCGCGACGAAGCGGGTGTCGCGCGTTTTCGCGGCGAGCCGTATGTTTGCGCCGCCGACGTTTCCGCCGCGCCCGATCGCGCCGGGCGCTGCGGCTGGACTTGGTATACCGGATCGGCCGCATGGATGTATCGGGTGTGGATCGAGGAGGTGCTCGGATTCAAGCTGCGCGGCGACGCCTTGACGATCGAGCCGTCGATGCCGCGCGACTGGCCTGGGTTCGAGCTGACGTATCGCTATCGGTCGTCAACGTACAAGATTCGCGTCGAGCGCAGCGATGCGGCGGAATCACGCGCGGTAATCCAGCTGATCGACGACGGCGCAACGCATGAAGTGCTCCTGCGCGTGGGCGATCGGAAGCCTGCGCCGGACTCCATGAAAATAGAGGCGGAAGCGGAGCCGCAACCGGTTCACAATCCCGAACTCATCCCGCAGCCGTAGCGTCGAGCGCTACGCCGCGCGAAATTCGCCCGAGTTGTGAATCAGAATCTGCGGACCGGGATTGGCCGGTGGAACCGGAAGCCCTCGTTCTTCGAGCAGCGCTATGTGCTCCAGCATTCCCCATTTGGCTTTGTAGAGGCAATCCTCGACCGAGCTGCCAACGCCAGTGAACCCCTCGAGTTCGCTGGAATGGAAACTGAAGAACGTCGGGTCTTCCGTGGCTTCGATAGTCAGGGAGTATCTGAGGTCAATCACCTTACTGTTTGACTCCATCGGCGAGGTCCTTGATCGTCTTGACCTCGCGCGCGCCCGCCGGAGGCGAGAAGACGAACAGATCGTCGGGAGAGGCTCGTTGACGCTCATCACCTTCATGGTCATTACTTCTTTCACGTTGGCTCCGCTGCTGGATGACTCGAGTCGGAGCATAACGAAGCGCTTCTGATCGACCCAAATTGTGGCACTCTCCCCGGCGTCGGGAATATCGGAGGCTTGCAGTACCCAGCAGTCGCCCCGACCTTGGTCGGTCTGCAGGGGCTCCTCTCGAAGCAGCTCTGCATTCTTCACGTTGCCAAATTTCTGGAAGCCCTGAAGCACTTTAGCGCCTAATTCCATGATCGCCGCACCGGCTTTGTCTTCGTCAGGTACGTCGGCGCCCCCAGCGATGAGCGGAGACGCCTTGTGCCTGTAGAATCGATTGGTATCCGGCGCGAAAATCGAAATGTCATTGCCATTCACGACCATAATCGCGGTTGGCATATCCGGACTAAGTTTGCCCTCTATCCGCCCATGGTCGGGGCCTCGCATGGCGATGTCCATTCGCGTGGACTCGTACTTGATTCCACCTCCGTCGGTGGCCGCCGTACTCGTCTCATCCACCAGCAGGAAGTGGAATTGGCTCGCTGTGGCGTATGTTCCCGCTGCCTTGCGAAGGATCTCGGCTGGGTCGAGCTTCTGCGAGAAAACGACCGATCCGAACAGCGCGAACAGTCCTACAAACCGCATGTTACCCCCGCGCGCGACGCCTCGCCGGCTTCTCCATCACCGCAACAGGCTCGACCGTGGTTGCCGACGCGGCCGGCTTCTTCGCCATCGCTAAGCTCGCCTTCAGCGCCTCCAGAATATCCACGACCTTTGCCTGCTGCGGCTCCGGGGTTGCCACAACCTCCTCGCCCTGCTTCTTCGCTTCGATCATGACCAGAAGGTTTTCGCGGTAGTTATCCTTGTATTTCTCCGGCTCGAATTCGCCCGCCAGTGCCTCGATCAGGCTAGTCGCCAGGGCCAATTCCTTTTCCTTCACGAGACTCAAATCCGTGCGAAACTCGTCCACCTGGCGAATCTCGTGCTGATAATACATCGTGTGCATCAGCACGCCGTTCTGGCCGGGCCGCAGAATCACCACGTGCTCGCGATTATGCATCGCGACCTTCGCCACTCCCACGTAGCCCGTCTTCTTCAACGCGTCGAACAGCAGCGCGTATGGTTTTTCGCCGGCTTCATCCGGCGCCATGTAGTAGGAAGTCTCGAAGTAAATCGGGTCCACTTGTTCGCCCTTGACGAACTCCTGGATCTCCATCACCTTCGCCGTCGAGGGCGCCACCTTCTTCACTTCCTCATCCTCGATGATCACGTAGCGGTCTTTTTCGTACTCGAAACCCTTGACGATTTCGCTGCGCGGGATCGGCTTGTCCTCGGCCGCGCAATACAGGACCTGTTTGACGCGCGACCCGTCGGCTTTGTGAAGCTGGTTGAAGCTGATGCTTTCGCCGCGCGCCGCGCTGTACAATCTGACTGGGAACGACACCAGCCCGAACGTCAGATGCCCCTTCCAAACCGTAGATGCCATGACGATTCCCTCGCGCTCCTGAGGGCGCGAAACGGCGCCCTAAGCTACCCCATCATTACTATATACATCAAACGCTCATGACGCAAACATTTGCAGGTGGATCTGTTGTCGCTTAAAACCTACTCCGAAAAACGCCATTTCGATCGCACGCCGGAGCCGGCGCCGTCGAATACGGCCGCCGCCCCCAAACGCCGTTTGCAATTCTGCGTCCAGCGGCACCACGCCTCGCACCTTCATTACGATTTTCGCCTGGAGGTCGGCGGAGCGCTCAAATCCTGGGCCGTTCCGAAGGGTCCCACGCTCGATCCCGCCGTCAAGCGGCTCGCGATGATGGTGGAGGACCACCCGCTCGAATACGGCAAATTCGAAGGCGTCATTCCGCAAGGAAATTACGGCGCGGGAAGCGTGATGCTGTGGGATCGCGGCACCTATGAATTACTCGGTGACGCAACCGCCGACGAGCAGCTCAAGCGCGGCGATTTCAAGTTTCGGCTCGCGGGGGAAAAGCTCTCCGGCGATTTCGCGATCGTGCGAACGAAACGCGGCAAAGGCAACGAGTGGCTGCTGATCAAAAAGAAGGACGATTCGGCGCAACCCGGCTGGGATCCCGAGGACCATTCGACCAGCGTCGCGAGCGGACGCACGCAGGAAGAAATCGCGCGCGGACTCGATCCGGTCGCGCCGGCAAAACACGGCAAAGCCACCGCAAAAATAGCGAAAATTACGGCGAAAAACACATCTTCGAAAAAAGCTCCCAAACCGGCCCAAAATGATCCGATGCTGAAGGACCTCACACCGATGCTCGCGCAGATCGGCAAAGGCGCTCCACCCTCAACGAACGATTGGCTTTACGAAGTGAAGTGGGACGGCGTGCGCGCGCTATGCTACATCGAAAATGGCAAGTTGTCACGGATGGTCTCCCGCAACGGACACGCGATCGATCGCCAGTATCCCGAGCTCTCCATCCTGCCGCATCACATCCACGCGGAATCGGCCATCGTCGATGGGGAAATCGCTGCGCTCGACGCGCGCGGCGTGCCCAGCTTCGAAATGCTCCAGCGCCGGATTAACGTTTCTGAAGCCAGCTCTATTGCCCTGCTGTCGCGCAAGTTCCCGGTGGTGTTCTTCGCCTTCGACCTGCTCTATCTCGACGGCCGCGATCTGCGCGGCCTACCGCTCGTCGAGCGCAAGCGCCTGCTCGCGGAGATCCTCAAGCCCGGCGATCTCATCCACTACTCCAATCACTTCGCCGGCAACGGACCCGAAATGCTCGCCGCCGCCAAACAGCAGGGCCTCGAGGGCATCGTCGGCAAGCGCGCCAATAGTTTCTATGAATCACGCCGCGGTTCGGATTGGGTGAAGTGGAAGGTCACTACGTCCTCGTCCTTCGTGCTGTGCGGATTCACCAAAGGCGAGCGCGATTACTTCGGCGCTCTGGTGTTGGGCATCTACGATCGCGGAAAGCTCGTCTGGGCCGGTAATGTCGGCACCGGATTCGATCGCAAAATGATGGAGCTGATCCATTCGAAGCTCGCGCCGCTGGCTACCGGCAAGTGCCCGCTTGAACCCGATAAGAATCTGCCGCGCGAGGTCACCTGGGTTCGCCCGGAACTGGTTTGCGAGATCAAGTTTTCGAATTGGACCGAGGACGGCCGCCTGCGCGCGCCCGTCTTTCTCGGCCTGCGGCCCGATATCGATCCCACCGAATGCGTTCGCGAACAGGCGGAAACCGGAGATCAGGAGGAAGCTCCGGAGGAGAACGCCGTGAAGCCCGCTTTGCTCGACCCCGCAGCCGCCGAAGCCGCGCCGGTGGTCGACGGGCGCCAGCTCAAGCTGACCAACCTCAACAAGATTTTCTATCCGAAGGACGGCTACACCAAGCGCGATCTGCTCAATTATTACGATGCCGTGGCGCCGTTTCTCGTACCGCATCTAAAGGATCGCCCGCTATCGCTAAAGCGCTATCCCAACGGCATCGATCAGCCCTATTTCTTTCAAAAGGAAGCCGCCGCCAGTTTCCCGAAATGGCTGCGCATCGAAAAGGCGCCCGATGGAATCCGCTATGTGATCGGCGACGATCGCGCCACGCTCCTCTACCTCGTCAATCTCGGGTGTATCGATCACAACCCGTGGATGAGCCGCGTCGGTTCCTATCACCATCCCGATTACGTGCTCTTCGATCTCGACCCGTTCGAGTGCCCCTTCGAAAAAATCGTCGAGGCCGCCCTGCTGGTGCGCGCCAAGCTCGATCTGGCGGAGCTCGAAAGTTATCCCAAGACCACCGGCGGCGACGGGCTGCATATTTTCGTTCCGCTCGCGCCGCGCTACACCTACGAGCAGGTGCGGTCCTTCGCGCAGTTGATCTCCGAACTGGTCGCCGCCGATCGCCCGGATCTGTTCACGACGCCGCGTGCCGTTTCAAAGCGTCAGAAAAACCGCGTGTATTTCGACTGGGCGCAGATCGCCGAGGGAAAGACGATTTCCGCCCCGTACGTAGCACGCCCGCATCCCGGCGCGCCGGTTTCCGCGCCCCTCGCCTGGCGCGAGGTAACGCCTAAGCTCCACCCCGACCAATTTCGCATCTCGAACGCGCTCGCCCGTTTCGATCGCGTGGGCGATCTGTTTCAGGGCGTGCTTGACCGTCCGCAGGAATTGGACGCGGCGATCGAGAAGCTCGCCGGCGCGATGAAATCTGGCACGCTCAAGCGATGACGACCCTGGTTAGACGGTCTATACACTGGACGCCGATATCGTCGGAATCGCGCCCGCGCCCGTGTAAACACCCGTGATTCCGCTGCGCGCGCTAACCCGCGCAGGCTACCCGTTCCGCCGATCCCCCCGTCATCCTCGGCCTGAGTCCTTGCGTCCAATAAGGTGAAGGAGCAGTACAAAAAAATGAAATCTTCAATCTTACTTTCTCTGATTGCCGCCGGGTCTCTGATCGCGGCCGCGCAACCCCCCGGTCAGGGTCAAGCGCCGGCACCGTCGAAATCGATGTCCATGCGTCCGCATTACCGCATGATCGGCGGACCGATGGTACACCGCCTTACGCGGGAGCTGAACCTCACGCCGGATCAGCAGACGCAAGCCCGGAAAATCTTCGAGCAGGCGAGGCAACAGGCGCAAAGCCTGAATCCGGCCCTCCGCGGTCAGCGCCAGGCGCTTTCGGCTGCCATCAAAAGCGACAACGAATCGCAGATCGACCAGATCGCCCTCCAGGGCGCGCAGACAAATGCGCGCGCTCGCGCCATCCACGCGAAAGCCACGGCGAAGCTTTACTCGATCCTCAGCCCTGATCAGAAGGCCAAATTCGATCAGGTCCGCGCAGCCGGACGAAGCGAGGTGCGCGGCCGCCGTCAAGCCGGCTAGGCCAGTTTCATAGATAACGCAATGCGCCGCAGAAGGGTAACCAATTGAAAACACCGTTGCGAGCCGGGTGAAACGGGCCGACGCAAAATCAAGAAATAGCATAGCCGATAATGACCGCTCCGACCAATAAATCGAATGCGACAGTGTAATCCCGTGTCGCCCGCCAGCCGTCTGGGAGGGGGAAGGAACCGTTACCCGCTATGAGCATCAGTCGCTTCGCCCTCTCCCTGACGTTATTGACGTCGAGCCTCGCGTTCGCGCAGCAGGCGCAAACCCGGCACAACGCAGGTCAAGGCGAACAGAGATTCGAGCAGCGCCTGGCACAGCGCCTGGGCCTCTCGGCGGACCAGCAGGGTAAGGTTCACGCCGCCCTGGTCGAATCGCGCACGATGTCGCAAGGCATGAACGAACAGATGCGCACCTTGCAAACTTCCCTTCACAACGCAATCAAGGCGGGCGACGAGGGCCAGATCGACACCGTGACGCGCGATATCTCCAGCCTGCATCAGCAGCAGACCGCGATCAGCGCAAAGGCGACCGCCAAGATTTACAGCACCCTCACGGCCGACCAGAAAACCAAGGTGGGCGAACATCTCGAAATGCTCGGCGGCAGCGGGTTCGGACCGAGAGGTCGAGGCTTCGGCGGTCCTGGCCGAGGACCCGCGCAGCGGTAGAAACTAATTCCCGGGCGCCGCCCGCCGGCGAATTCTCACGCCGGCATCGATGCCCTCGGGAAACGACAGCACCAGCGTCCCGCCTGTATCGGTTCCCACTTCCCACAGTTCCTGGTCGTCCACTTCCACGTCGTACACCGCGCGAGCCGCGAGATTCAGCACGAACACCGCTTCCGTCGTCGCCCGAAACCGCATGGATTCCTTCCCGTCCGCGCTCACCAGCATCGCGTCGCCGATATTAACCGGCCTGATCGCAGCACCCGGACGCAGCGTCTCGATCTGCCCTTTCTGAAAGAGCTGCAAATGCCCGTCGAAGTACCCGAGCCAGGTCGCATCCTCGTCCCAACTGGTGCGCGCAAACAAATGCCCGGTAGCCGTATCGTGGAAGATCAGCGGAACGTGAAAATAGCTGAGGCCCGGCTGATACGGATTGGCCCACAGAAATTCGTACACTGCGCCCAGCCCGCCGCGCATCAGGAATCGATCCTGCATCAGCCATCCCTGTAGGAACTGGCTCTCGAGCGCGTTGGGGTCATACGCGACCATGGCCAGCTCCGCCGCCCGCGACATGGTAGCGTCCGTGATGTCCGGATCGCCGTCGCGAACGTAGACCGGCACGCGATACTCGTTTTCGGGCGATTCGAGCGGCGGCGGATAGTGACCCGACAGATGATCGATCGGCACCGTGCGGAAGTACGCCGAGGCATCGTCGCGCAAATCGATCTTCAGGTTGTCACGGATCGCATGCATCATTTCGTACATCGCATAGAACTGCTCGCGCGGCGCGGCCGGCAGGCCCTTTTGAACGCGCTTGATCACCTCGCCGCGCCACCATTTCTCGACCAGCGAGCTGAGAATCGTGTTCCCGTGATCCGGCAGGCGATCGGCGATCGCGATCGTTGCGAGCACTCGCGCGTTCTGCCGGATCATCTCGATCGAAGGATCGCCCGGAGGATACGGCACGGAGCCGGTGGGACCAGCCGTACCGATCCCCAGTCCGCGCTCGATCTTCTCGCCAAGCTTATCGGCTTGCGCCTTGGTCATCGCCGCCGCGCACCAATCGAACACGATCGCGAGTTGCCGCAAGTCTGTGTGGGCGTCCGCGCGATCGCCCAGCGCCCAATCCACCGCTTTTTTTTCGGCCGTCTGGTCCCGCGCGACCTGAAAATACAGCGCCCACGCAAATCCGGGCTCGGGCATCGGCGCTCCGCCCGAAATCAGCGCGTCCAACTGCTGCCATCGCGGCGATTGACGTTCCCGCTCGCGCTGAACCAGGCGCAGCCGGGCTTTGTTCAGCAGGAGCCGCGGAGCGTCCGTGTAGACGTGAAAATCCTCATCGGCCGCGGGGTTGCCGGGCGGTTTCTGCTGCGGCTCTTGCGCGCCCACGATCCTGGCGGAAAGACACCCGAAAACCACCACGAAACCTCCGGCAACGTAGCCTGACCGCGTCCACGCCATCGCTCGATATTGTGTCACACCGACACACCGGGCGGGACGCTCACCCGCATACGAGTGCCGCGTAGATCTTCTAAGCTATTGAAACATAAACGGTAGAACTTAGGCGCTCTCCGTGCAGATATAGACCTCGAATTGATGAAGTACCTTTGAAAACCTGCCCTCTGTTTGCAACGGGCGCGGATGGAGTTGTAAGCGGCGAAATACTAGCGTGCTTGCGGGAGCCGGTGTTTGAGTTCAAACCGCTTCTTCTTCCGGAAGGGCAAGTTGCAACAGAGGGGTTTTTTTGTCGCGTTTTTGTCGGTTTGCTTTGGCCGGTTTCGAGCGGGCTACCGCGGCGCGCCGGCTTTTATTTGCGTAGGACTCATAAGTTTTGCACTTCACGGATCCTCGGTCTCGGCGCGGTTTAGGCTTTGGAGAGGAACTAATTTAAGGACGCGGGCCTCACTGGAGTTTCTATCGGCCAATAAGGGGATTCACGCCCGTCCAGGGTGGACCGCATCGGAAAAGGCAGCACCGTCACCTCACCGCGCCAATTCCGATGCGGTTTTTCTGCTTTTCAAGCATAACCCGTTTACCTGCTTTTGCATAGGCCTAATTCTGCTCTAGAACTCGCCGGGTCGCTCGGATCGGGAGTACTTCCCACACTCGAGTACTAGTCTTATTCGCCCCAAAACCGCCGTGACGGACTATTGGTACTGAGGCGATGCTTTGGCCACAATACTCTTGGCCAAAATGCAGGATCTCTACCTGATCATCCGCTTTACCCGGCATTGGATTCACTACGGCTTCATCACCCACATCGCGGTCTGCACCATCGTTGCGGCCGTCGAAGGCCTGCTCGGCCACTGATCTACTTCACACCATCACGCTCTGATAGATTAACCGTATGCGCCGCGCGCTCTTAGCGATTGCCGTCGTCATCGGCGCCGGTATCGCTACGCTTGCCGAATTGTATTTCGTGCAGGGCATGCGCGTTGAAATGACCGGCAACATGCAGTACAGGCGCATCACGTGGGGAAGCGAACGCCACCAGCACGATGCCGAAATCGAAGCCAGCCGCGCGCGGCAACGCGCTCAAACCGAAGCGCAGGCCATGCTGCCGATTGAAGCACCGCTTGTGAGCGCGCCCGCCGCAACGCCCGAACTCCACATCCAGCCGCGGATCAAGCCGACGCCGGTCTCGTACTGGACCGATTTCCGGGGGCCCAATCGCGACGGCGTCTATTCGGAAACCGCCATCTCAACGGACTGGCCCGCACAAGGACTGCCTCGATTATGGAAGCAGCCCATCGGCGGCGGATACGCGTCGTTCAGCTTCGGCGAAGGCCGCGCCTACACCATCGAACAGCGCCGCGACAAAGAAGCCGTCACGGCTTACGATCCTGAAACCGGCCGCGAGCTATGGGCGTTCTCCTACCCAGCGTCCTTCGATGAACCGCTCGGCGGACCGGGCCCCCGCGCGACGCCGGTGTATCGCGATGGCCTGGTTTATTCGCTCGGCGCAGAAGGCGATTTGTACGCTCTGATCGCCGCAACGGGCAAGCCGAAATGGTCGAAAAATATTCTGAAGGATAACGACGCATCAAACAAACATTGGGCGATGGCGGGATCGCCGCTGGTGCTGGGCGGCAATGTAATCGTGACGCCGGGAGGAGCGAATGGGCGGAGCATCGTAGCTTACGATCGCGAGACGGGCGCTCCGGTGTGGCATTCGTTGAACGACGAGTCGGGCTACACGTCGCCGATCGCCGCGAAGCTAGCTGGGCGCGATCAAATCGTCTGGATCAGCGGAGTGCGCGCGGTGGGAATCGCGGTGGAGGACGGAAAATTGCTGTGGGATTACGCGTTCCCGGCGGCAATGGACATGAATTGCTCCCAGCCGATCTTCGTCGACGAAACGCACGTGCTGCTTTCCTCAAGCGATGCGGGCGGAGCGGTGATGCTCGAGATTTCACCCGATTCCGCCCGCCAAATCTGGAAGACCAATCGGTTCAAGAATAAATTCAATTCGTCGGTGATCTATCAGGGCTACGCCTACGGTTTCGACGAAGCCATTCTCGCCTGCATCGATCTCAAAACCGGCGAGCTCAAGTGGAAAGGCGGCCGCTACGGCTACGGTCAACTCCTGCTCGCCGGCGATCATCTGGTGATCACCACGGAAGAAGGCGAGGTGGTGCTGGTGAAAGCGTCGCCCGACGCGCACCATGAAATCGCACGATTCCCGGCGGTCGAGGGGAAAACGTGGAACATCCCGGCTATCGATCACGGATTGCTGCTGGTCCGTAACAGCACTGAAATGACATGTTTCCGCATCGGAAGGGCGCACGAATGAACAAGCTGCTGGTATTTAATAAGCAAATGCTGATTTTGATGATTGCCTTGGCCACTGTCTCCGCGGCGTTCGCGCAGGACGAAGCTCCGGCAACGGGAGGTCGCGAGCAGGCGCGATCCCTGGTCATGACGAAATTCGGAATCGTCTCCACCAGCCAGACGCTCGCGTCCCAAGCCGGCGCGCGAGTTCTGGAAGAGGGCGGCAACGCGATCGACGCGGCGATCGCCGCCAACGCGACGCTCGGTGTGGTCGAGCCTGCGATGAACGGGATGGGCGGCGATCTGTTCGCGATCGTCTATGAGGCGAAGACCGGCAAGCTGTACGGCCTCAATTCGAGCGGCTGGACGCCCGCCGGACTCACCATGGATCTGCTCGAGAAACAGGGCTACCTGCCGAAGCCGGGAGTGAAGGAAAAACCTCTCGGCGTGCATCGCATCACCGTGCCAGGCGCGGTCGCGGGCTGGCAGGCGCTGCGCGAAAAATTCGGGACCATGAATTTCGACAAACTGTTCGGCGCGGCGATCTATTATGCCGAAAACGGCTATCCGGTCACCGAGTTGATCTCGGAGGAATGGCGCGGCTCGGAGCGCAGCAAAGCCGGCGTGCCGGGATTCAAGGAAACCTTCATGCCCGGCGGCCACACGCCGAAGGCGGGCGAGATTTTCAAGAATCCAGTGCTCGCGGCATCGCTGAAGCTGGTCGCGCAAAAGGGCCGCGATGGATTTTACAAGGGGCCGCTCGCGGATAAGCTGGTGAGTTTTCTGCATGAGCAGGGCAACACCATGACGCTGGCCGATCTCGCGGAATTTCAACCGGAATGGGTAGACCCGATTTCGACGACTTATCACGGCTGGAAGATTTGGGAGCTTCCGCCGAACAGCCAGGGCATCGCTGCGCTTGAAATGCTGAACATCATGGAGCGCTACCCGATGGCCGAATACGGCCACAATAGCACCAAGGCGCTGCATGTGATGATCGAGGCGAAGAAACTGGCCTACGCGGACCTGCTGAAGTACGTCGGGGATCCGCGGCAGGCGAAAATTCCCGTCCCTGCGATGCTTTCAAAAGACACCGCGACCGCGCGGGCGGACTCGATCCGCGCGGACAAAGCCAATTGCGATCCTCTGCCCGCTGAGCTCTCTGAACGCACGCGCACCGGCAACGATACGATCTACATGTCCGCCATCGATCGCGACGGCAACATCGTCTCGCTGATCCAGAGCAACTACAGCGCGTTCGGAACGGGAATGGTGGCGCCGGGAACGGGATTCGCGCTGCACAATCGCGGAGGGTTGTTCACGTTGAAGGCGGGCGAGCCGAACACCATCGGCCCGCGCAAGCGGCCGCTGCATACCATCATTCCCGCCTTCATGGAAAAGGATTCGACGAAGATCGGATTCGGCATCATGGGCGGTTGGAATCAGGCGCAGGCGCACGCGCAATTTGTGTCGAATCTCGTCGATTTCGGAATGAATATTCAGGGCGCGCTGGACGCCCCGCGCTTCACCAAGGAAACTTTTGGCGGTTGCGATGTGAATATCGAATCGCGCATTCCGGAAAAGGTGCGCGCCGAATTGACCGCGCTCGGGCACAAGCTCGTCATGCGCGGCGACTATTCCTCGACGCGCATGGGTTCCGGTCAGGCGGTGCTGCGCGACTTCTCAAAAGGCGTGAATTTCGGCGCCTCCGACCCTCGCAAGGACGGCGCCGCCGTGATGGAGTTGGTTACCCCTCCATGACCGCAATGACGCGCCCCCAGCCCATCTCCAGTTACGCCAAATTCTGGCGATTTTATCTCCGCGAACACGCCAATCCAAAAACAAGGTTTTGGCATTTTGCGGGAACTGCCGCAGCAGCCGCACTCCTGCTCGTGGCGATCGTCTCTTTTAACGTCGTTTATCTGATCGCCGCCTTGATAGCGGGTTATGGCCCGGCGTGGATGGCGCATATTCTGATAGAAAAGAACCGCCCGGCCACTTTGCGTCATCCGCTGTGGTCGCTGGTTTCCGATTTTCGCATGATGGGCGCCTGGATGAGCGGGACACTTGGAAACGAACTGGA